>Ga0351877_1004_pt1 | contig 89049 bp, 89 predicted proteins | sample BONcelFGM3001D13_FD_206775 | JGI IMG/M metagenome (GOLD analysis project Ga0351877, IMG submission 206775) | Enriched cells from coal bed in the Powder River Basin, Montana, United States - BONCAT cells FGM rep3 HSBNCT.FGM.300.1.D13 ...
GTTGGGGAGGTAGGCCTCAACGGTCTTCCCGGCGAGATCGCAGACGACAAGAAACCGATTCGGCCGCCGGATGAATCGCGCCTTCAGGATGGGCGATGCAAGAGGGACATGATACGTCATGAGGCGCAGAATGAAATGGATGGTTCTTCTCTTTTATTTACCCTGGACCCTGTCCCCTGAACTCTATACCCTTTCCTTGACAAAGAAAAGCATCCCTGCCGAGATAACCGTCAGCGTGAGCGACAGGATGAAGGGCGCCTGCATGCCGAAGCGATCCCACAGCAGGCCCGCCGCGACGGAGGCGGGCAGGGCGCACAGGCCGATCACCATCTGGAAGCCGCCCAGGGTGCTGGCCCGGTACTGGGCGGGGCCCAACTCGGTGACGAAGGCCTTCTGCACCGTGTCGATCCCCGCCTGGTGAAGGCCGAAGAGGATGAAGGCTGCGACGATCATCCAGGAGCTGTCGGCGAAGATCATCGCCAGGCACACAAACCCCCAGAGAAGATAGGAGATCTGCAGCACCGCCTTGCGGCCGATCCGGTCGGAAAGGACTCCGAAGGGGTACGAACAGAAGGTGGCCACCAGTGTGAACAGCAGGTAGAAGACGGGCACCGTGGTGATCTGGAAACCGAACTTGTTGGCGAAGATGAGAAGAAACGAGTAGCTGAACGCCCCCAGTGAGAATACGGCGCTCAGCATCACGAAGAGCCTGAAGTTCCCGTCGAGGTGCCCGAGGGAGATTCCCTTGAAAAGTCTTGCATCCTCGAGGCGCTGCTCGCGGATGTTCATCACGATGAGCGCCACGGCGATGAGGGACGGCACGGCGGCGATCAGCAACAGGTTCTGGTACCCGAGGAAGGGGAAGAAGGCGATGCAGAAAACGATCCCGACGAGGGCGCCCGCATTGTCCAGGGTCCGGATGAGCCCGAAGTTCCCGCCGCGGTTGCTCCGGATCGACAGATCGGCCACCATGGCATCCCGGGGAGCGCCCCGCATCTTGCCCGCCCGGTCGAGGATCCGGAAAGGGATGAGCCAGTGCCACGTGGCCGACAGCGCGTAGCCAAGCCGGGAGATCCCGCCGCAGAGGTAGCCCAGCCAGATGAAGATCTTGCGCTTGCGCGTCCGGTCGGAGATGTAGCCCGATAAGGCTTGCGAGATGGACACGATGGCATTGCCGATCCCGTCGATGAAGCCCAGGACGGCCATGTTGGCCCCCAGGGAGGCGACAAAGAGGGGCCAGATCGGGTAGATCATGTCCGACCCCATGTCGTTGAAAAAAGACGCGAAGGCGAAGGTGCGGATGGTCTTTTTGGTCTCGCCGTTTTGCGGCGCGGCCGCTTCGCCGTTGTGCTCCATGGGGGTCGTCCGGCTCGTTACTTTTTCAGGTTCGAATCGATCTTCTCGTGGATGTATTTTGCGGCTACGTTGCTTCCCGCCGTGCCGACGCGGACGGAAACGGAGGTGTCGGTCCGGGTGAGGTACTCCACGGTGATCTTCACCTTCTCCTCGTCGACAACGGCGTCGATCGTGCCCTTCTCGATCTTGCGATCCATCTGGATGTCCGACGCCTTCAGCTCCTTCAAGGCCTTGTTGGCGGCTTCCCAGACCTGGTCAAAGGGAGCCTTGTAACTCGACTGGAGACTCCCGTCGTGGTAGACAAACTTCCCCGACTCGTAACCCATGACCGTGTCCCCGGCGACGATTGCGCAGCCGGTCAGCGCGGTCAGCGCAAGAAGACCGACCAGCAGGGCGATTTTTTTCATGATGAACCCTCCTTTTTCGTTGATCCGTGTCCCCGTGTCGATGATCAGAAGAAACGGATGAGGATAGCCTGGATGACGGTGAAGAGAACCGCCCCCGCCGTGACGAGGGCGAAGAACGCCCCGATGACCCGGTGCGGCACGGTCTCGTGCCGCCTCTCCTCGTAGCCGAGTGCAAACCCCACGGCGATCCCCGCCGCGATCCCGCCGCCGTGGGCCCAGTTGTTGATGCCCGGCAGAAGAAGTCCGAAGAGAATGAGGCCGATGATCCAGCCCATGGCCTGCCTGTAGATGGCCGTGCCGAAGGAACCGCCCCGCGATTTCCCGTAGTACAGGATGGCGCCGATGAGGCCGCAAACGCTGGCCGAGGCGCCCAGCGTGAAGGGGATCCCCACGAGGTAGGACAGGACGAATCCCGCGATGCCGCTTGCGACGTAGATGATGATAAACCGCGCCGTCCCGTATTCGCGGGTCACGAAGGGCCCCAGCTGGTGCAGGGCCATCATGTTGAAGGCGATGTGGAGGATGCCCCCGTGGAGCGAGGAGGCCGTGAGGATGGTCCACCAGCGGTGGTAGAAGTCGATGGGGATCGTCCCCGTGGCGCCGAGAAGCAGCAGGCTCGTGCTGGGCGGCGAGAGCAGCGAGAAGGGGTTGAGCGACATCCCCATCTCCGAGGGCTTCAGGACGAGCGCCAGGATGAAGATGGCGGCGTTTGCGTAGATGATGAACTGGATGAGGCCCTCCCCGTCGCGCAGCGAGAACCGGGAAAGGCTCTTGCGGATCGGCGAGCCCGGCTTTCCGAGCCCGCAGAAGGGGCACGTCGGCTCGTCGGAGCTGATGAGCCTCCGGCAGCCGGGACAGAGCATCGATTTTTTATCCAGTTGACCCACAGCTTCCTCACATTTCGGCGCAAGGTAACACAGATAAAGAAACACTGTCAAGAAAAGGGCGCCGGAATCACGGGCCATTCGGCCTTGCGGCATCTCCCTTTGCCTGCCCGCGCATTCCCTGCTATAGTGACGCGACGAAAGGGGTAATCAATGGCCATTCGCGCAAAGGACATCATCACCATCACGATTGAAACGGTCGCCTTCGGGGGCGAGGGGATCGGCCGGGCGGAAACCCTCGTCGTCTTCGTGCCCTTCACCGCGCCGGGAGACGTTGTCGAGGTGGAGATCAGGGAGGCGAAGAAGCGATACCTCCGCGGTCGCATGAAAAACCTGGTCACACCGTCGTCCGACCGGGTGGAACCGCCCTGTCCCTACTTCCGGCGCTGCGGGGGCTGCCACTACCAGCACATCGAATACGCAAAGCAGGTCGAGATGAAAAGGCGCCAGGTCTCCGAGGCCTTCGAGCGGATCGGCAAATTCACGGCCCCGCCCGTCGAGGCCGGTACCCCGTCGCCTGCACCCTTCGGGTATCGGGGCAAGGGCGAATTCCACGTGGAGCGGCAGCGGGACGGCGCGTACCGGATCGGGTTCATGGATGTGACGGGCAGCCGCCTCGTCGACATCGAGCGCTGCGCCATTATGGATGAGAGCATCAACGAGCAGCTCACGTTCCTGCGACGTCCCATGCACGCGCCCCTTCGCGTGGACCGCTACGTCATCTGGTCGCTCACGGGGAAGAGCGAAGAGAAACATATCGTACGGATCGTGAAAGGGCAGGAAATCCTCGTTTCCTTCGAAGGGTTCTTTCAGGCCAACACAACCCTTACGGACGGCCTTGTCGACACCGTGATGGAGTTCGCCGGGGCCGGCCCCGGCGAGACGGTCCTTGATCTCTACTGCGGCTCGGGTCTCTTCTCCCTGTTCCTTGCGCCTGCGTGCCGCAGCCTTGTCGGCATAGAGATCGACGGCGAGGCCATCGAGTGCGCCCGTCTGAACATGAAGAAGCACGGAATCGAAAATGCCGTTTTCCACGAGGGGGATGTAAGAGACATCCTGGAAAAGGAGTTTGGCGGGGGCAAGGCCGCCGACGTGGTCGTCCTCGATCCCCCGAGGACGGGCTGCGAGCGGGAGGTGCTCGATGGCGTCATCGGGCTTCACCCCGCGAGAATCGTTTATGTCTCCTGCGACCCGGCAACACTCGCCCGGGATGCCCGCCAGTTCGTGGACGGCGGCTACGACCTCATCACCGTCAGGCCTGTGGACATGTTCCCGCAGACCAAGCACATCGAGGCCGTGGCACTCTTCAAAAAAAGGGTATAGGGTCCAGGGTACAGGGTCCAGGGGGAAGAGAAGAGTAAGAGGCTTTACTTTGCGCGAAGGTGAGCCTACATTACCAACAGGGGTCGGAAGGCCCTGTTTTGTTGTGAGGGTAAGATAAAGAAAATGTACGCAATGCCCACTGATGCCGCCACGGTCATGCTCCTGCGGCCCTGCCGGAATCCGGCCGTGAAGGACATCGAGGTCCTCATGGTCCTGCGCAATCGCAAGAGCCGGTTCGTCCCCGGCTACCACGTTTACCCGGGCGGAATTCTCGACCCCGAGGATTTCGAGCCTGGCGTCGAGCGCTTCTGCCGCGGGATCGAACGCAAAGAGGCCTCCGAGATCCTTCCGGACATGTCGCGCCCGGAAAAGGCGCTTGGCGCCTGGGTTGCGGGAATCCGGGAGACCTTCGAGGAAGTGGGGATGCTGATCGCCTGGAGAAAGGATGGCTCGCCCGTGACGATCCGGACGGAAGAGGAGCGGAAACGATTCTGCGACTACCGGAGGGCGCTCAACAAATACGAGATGAAATTCTCTCAGATGCTCGAGATCGAGGAGCTGTTCCTTCCCCTCGACCGTCTCCATTATTTTTCACACTGGATCACCCCCGAACCCCTGCCCCTTCGCTATGACGTGCGGTTCTTCCTGGCGGAAGCCCCCGCGGGGCAGGCCGCCATCCATGACGGCATGGAGCTGATGGAGCATATATGGCTCACACCCTCCAGGGCCCTGGAGGAATACGAGAAGGGGAAGATCGGGATGGTCCTGCCCCAGATCATGACTCTGGAAGACATCACCCGCTTCAGGACCGTCGAGGCGGCCATCGCCTCCGCGAAAGCCCGCCGCGTCCCCGCCAACCTGACGAAGATCAAGCGGATCAACGACGAGGACGTGGAAGTCATGCCCGACGGAACCGTCTTCGAACGCCGCCCGCCCGTGTATTCCTGGCCGGACAAACAGTGAGAGAAGTGGCTAGTGACTTGTGACTAGTGAACAGAAGGGAAAATCAGCCTCTGTTCACTAGCCACTAACCACTGATCACTAGTCACTAGAACTTCACCGGCGGTGCCGTCTTGGCCGCTGCGGGGGCTTCGAAGAAGGCCGCCGGGCCGAAGCCGAACATGCCCGCCAGGAGATTGGCCGGGAAGCTCCGGATCTTGACATTGTAAGCCTGGACGGCCTCGTTGTAGCGGCGGCGCTCCACGGCAATGCGGTTTTCCGTTCCCGCCAGCTCGTCCTGCAGCTTGAGGAAGTTCACGTTGGACTTGAGCTCGGGATAATTTTCCACGACGACGAGCAGCCGGCTCAATGCCGAGGACATCTCGTTGTTTGCCTGGATCTTGTCCGGGATCGTTCCGGCCCCGCCCACTTTCGACCGGGCGTTGGTCACCTCGATGAATACATCTTTCTCCTGCTTGGCGTAGCCCTTGACCGTTTCCACGAGGTTCGGGATCAGGTCGTAGCGCCGCTGGAGCTGGTTTTCCACCTGCGCCCAGGAGGACTTGACCTGCTGGTCGAGGGTGACGAAGTCGTTGTAGGTCCCCTTGAAGAAGCCGTAAAGCGAAATGGCGATAACGGCCACAACGGCCAACGCAATCCAGAGTCCTTTCTTTGCCATATCTTCCTCCTGAACAAACTCGTTTATTTCGTTCTTTTCGTTTGTTTCGTCTATTTCGTCAGAAATAGCGTCTGAATGCCTAAGTGTTAGAAACGAGATTGCCGCGTCGGCCTGGCGGCCTCCTCGCAATGACATTTTTTGACTGGTCCCTCGTCCCTTTCTTCTTCACTGGCCACTGACCACTAGCCACTAATCACTTCTTTGTCTCGTCACTGGTGTCAATGGCCTTGATCAGCTTCAGAATTTCCGCTGTGTAAGACCGGAAGACAGCCGTCAATTCCCCGAACGACGAGCCCTTCTTTCCCTCCCGCAGGTCGATGCAGCGCAGGAAAGGCTCGGCGGCGATCCCGTGCGCATCGGCCATGGCCGCCACGATCTCCCGCCGCCCGCGGGGGGAATCTTTACCCTGCACGTGGAGCAGGGCATTGAAAACCGAGAGGAAGGCCGTGATCGATGCCGCCAGCAGCCGTTGCAGGCTCTCCGCCTTGCCCTCCGTCTGCAGGAACCTCTTGCGCAGCAGCATCAGCTTTCCCTTCAGCTCCCGTTCGCACTGAAGCCGCAGGGCGCGCTTTTCGAAGACGAGGGCCCCGAGGACATCCTCGCCGTGGACGACCTGGTAATGGCGCTTCATGTTGAGGAACTCCACCGGGTAGACATCGATGGAGGACCCGATCAAGGCCTTTGTGATGAAGAAAGGCGGTGCCACGGCCCTCTTCTTCCACTTCGGGACGAATGACAGGACCTTCTCGAGATCATCCGCCGCATCATCGGCGAGGACGACGAGGAAATTGATGTCCGACTTCCCGGCAACGTATTCGCCGCGGGCCCCGCTCCCGTAGAGGATGACCGACTGAAGCGCTTCGCCGTAGATCCCCTTGAGATCCCCGACGATCTCCGGGAAGACTTCCTGCGGCGTCTTGGGTATCTTTGCCATGCCGTTCTTCCTTTTTTCTCTTTTTGAACCAACTGAACCAATGGAACCAACAAACTAATGGAACCGCATTTCAGAAGTCTCCCCCTGCCCCTCCACCGCCGCTCATGCCGCCTCCGAAGCCCCCGAAGCCCCCGCCGAAACCGCCGAAATCACCGGAAGAGCCACCTCCGTGGCTCCGGCCGCCGCCGCCGAAGCTCGACAGTAAAAGCACCGCCAGGATCTGCCGGCCCGTTGCCGTGAAAAGCAGAAGCATGATGACGACGAAAAAGAGCAGCAGGGTGAAGGGGCTTACGGGCACCTCTCCCGTCGGACGTGCCGGCTGCATCTGCGGTCTTCCCGTGAGGGTCACGCCGGCATTGCGGGCGATCACGTCCGACACGGCCGTCATGGCGTTCGAGAGGCCTTTCCCGTAGTCGCCCTGTTTGAGGTGGGGGATCACGTGCAGCCGGAGGATCTCTCCGACAACCCCGTCGGGCAGGATGCCCTCGACGCCGTAGCCCGTCTCGATCCGCACCCGCCGCTCCTTCAGGGAAAGCAGGATCAGGACCCCCTTGTCCTCGCCCCTCTTCCCGATGCCCCAGGCCTCGTAGAGACGGGTGGCGTAATCGTCGGCCACCATGTCGCCAACGGTGGGCACCGTGGCCACGACAACGGCCGTCCCCGTCTTCTGCAGAACCTCCCGGGCGAGATTCTCCATGGCGGCCCGCTGATCGGCCGGGATGACGTTGGCAAAATCGTTGACGGCGCCTGCGGGGCGGGGGAAGGGAGGCTCCGCTGCAGCGCAAACCCCTGCCTGGAAGGCGAGCACGAAAATCAGAAGAAGAGCTGTCGTCAGACGTCTCATCACCGGGATCGTTCGGTCCTTTTCATGAGGGCATCTCCATGCCCTCTGTCACGGGTTGACGTCATCGGGTCGGGTTCCTGACGCCCTGTTACTTTATATCCCAGGTGAGGCGCGGAATGAAGTCAAATTTTCACGCGCAATTACGGCAGGATAGAGGCGGCTTGCGCTGAAGCCGGAAGGGCGTTCCCTTTGGCAGAGTATTTGCACGACTGCGGGTACTCCAGCCGCACCGTTTTTCGATGATAGAGCTTCACACAAAACCGGTCTTCCCGGGAGAGTAGATGGCCGCCCCCGGCAGAAAAACAAAACAGCAGCTGATCGAAGAGGTCGAAGCCCTCCGGAAGCAACTCGATTCCTGCGAGAAACCCCGCAGCGAGGATCCGGCCGAGTCCCGGCAGCTCTACGAAACCCTGGCCCACAGCTCCCACTCCGGCGTCTACGTCATTCTCGACGGCCGGTTCGCATTCCTCAACGGGAAAGCGGCAGTCCTCGCAGGTTACCCCATCGAGGAAATGCTCGGCCGAGAGTGCCTCGACATCGTCCACCCGGAGGACCGCGAAGCGATCCGGGAGCGGGCGCGCGAGATGCTCAAAGGCCGCCGGTCAGCCCCCTACGAGTACCGGATCATCACGAAGGACGGGCGGATCCTATGGGTCTTTGAAACGGTGACCCCCATTCAGTACAAGGGAAGGCGGGCCATCCTGGGCAACTCCATGGACATCACGGCCCAGAAGGAGCACAGCCGCAGGCTCCAGGAGCTGGAGGCCCTGGAGGCGTCCATCCTCGACGCCATCCCCCACGCGGTGCTGGGACTTGCCAAACGCCGCGTCATCTTCGCCAACGACGCCGTCGACGCCGTTTTCGGCTGGCGACCCGAGGAACTCAGCGGAAAGACGACGCGCATTCTCTACCGCAGCGACGGGGAATACAACGACATCGGGAAGTTCGTTTACTCGACGCTGCGCAGGCAGCGCACCTGCAGCGCCGAAATCCCCTGCCGCCGCATGGACGGCCGCGAGATCGTGGTGAGGCTCCATGCCTCCCGCATCGGCGACGACCTCCGGGAAGGGCGGATCATCGCCGTCTACGAGGACATCACGAAGCGAAAGCGCAGCGAGAAGGCGCTGCGGGAATCGGAGCGCTTCAACAAGGAGATCATCTCCAGCGCCCACGAGGGGGTCATCGTCTACGACCGCGAGAGCCGCTACATCGTCTGGAACCGCTTCATGGAGGACTTGACGGGACTGCCTGCCGAGGACGTCCTGGGCGCGAACGCCTTCGAGGTCTTCCCCCATCTCCGCGAGCAGGGCGTGGACATCCTGCTGGATAGGGCCCTCGAAGGGGCCACGATCGCGGCGCCGGATCTCACCTACTATGTCCCCCAGAGCGGAAAGACCGGCTGGATTTCGGGCACCTACGCCCCCTACCGCAACTCCCGCGGGGAGATCGTCGGCGTCATCGCCATGGTCCACGACATCACCGAGCGCAAGCTCGCCGAGGAGGCCCTGCGAAAGAGCGAGGAAAACTTCCGCGCCATCTTCGAGACGGCCCCGGACTGCATCTTCATCAAGGACCGCGCGCTCAAGTACGTGCTGGTCAACCCCAGCGTGGAGGCCCTGTTCGGCAAGCCCGCCGCTCAGATCGTGGGGCTTTCCGACGGAGAGCTCTTCGGGGAGGAAGCCGAGCAGCGGACCCGCGAGATGGACTACCGCATTCTCGACGGCGAGATGGTTGAGGTCGAGTACAGCGAGACGATCAACGGCGTGCCCGTGACGCTGCACGTCGTGAAAGTCCCCATGTTCGACGACGAGGGGGAAATCATCGGCATCTGCGGCATCGCCCGCGACATCACCCAGACCCGGCAGCTCGAGGCCCAGCTCCTCCAGGCGCAGAAGATGGAGGCCATCGGGACGCTCGCCGGCGGGATCGCCCACGACTTCAACAACCTCCTCATGGGCATCCAGGGCCATGTCTCGCTGCTGCTCATGGACATGACGAACGAGCACCCCCATTCGGCCCACCTCACGGGCATCGAAAACATGATCCGCAGCGGCGCGACGCTGACCCGGCAGCTGCTGGGCTTTGCCCGCGGCGGCAAGTACGAGGTGAAGCCCACGGACCTCAACGACCTCATCCGGAAGTCCTCGGAGATGTTCGGCCGGACGAAGAAGGAGATCAAGATCACCCGGCGCGAGCAGGAGGGCACCTGGGTCGTCGACGCGGACCGCGGGCAGATCGAGCAGGTGTTCCTCAACATGTACGTCAACGCCTGGCAGGCCATGCCCGGCGGCGGCGAGCTGACCCTCTCGACGGAAAACGTCATCCTCGACGAGACGTTCGTGAAGCCGCACAAGATGCAACCCGGCCGCTATGTGAAGATCTCGATCACCGACACGGGGATCGGCATGGACGAGGCGACGCGCCAGCGCGTCTTCGAGCCCTTCTTCACCACCAAAGGCAGGGGGCGCGGCACGGGTCTCGGGCTCGCCTCGGCCTACGGCATCGTCAAGAACCACGGCGGCATCATCACCCTTTACAGCGAAAGAGGCCACGGCTCGACCTTCAACATCTACCTGCCCGTCTCCGCAAGCGCAACCGTTGCGGACGCGTCCCTGGAGCGCCAGGTCATGAAGGGGACGGAAACCATCCTCATCGTCGACGACGAGGACATCGTCCTCGACGTGGGCGTCGAGGTTTTGAAGACGCTGGGTTACCGGGTGCTTTCGGCCCGCGGCGGGTCCGAGGCGATCGAGATCTACCGGCAGAAGACCGGCGAGATCGACATGGTGATCCTGGACATGATCATGCCCGAGATGGGCGGCGGGCGGGTGTTCGATGCCATGAAGGGCATCAACCCCTCGGTGAAGGTCCTCCTGGCGAGCGGCTACAGCCTCAACGGACAGGCCTCGCACATCCTCTCACGCGGCTGCGGGGGCTTCATCCAGAAGCCCTTCAGCATCATCGACCTCTCCAGGAAGATCCGCGAGATCCTCGGCAAGCCGGGGGAAAAACGCGCCGTGGCCTGAGATCAGCCTCCCGCGGCGGGCGGCCTCAGGTGCGAGAACTCGTACTCCTTCTCCAGGACCTTGAACGTGATCTTCTCTTCGACGTTTTCCAGCAGCTTCCCCTCGATCACCCTCTTGCAGCCGAAGTCGTAGAAGACGATCTGGTGGGTCGGCATGTCCTTCTCGTCGAGGTCCTTGAAGGAGGCCTTCTGCTCTTCCGGGCTGATCTCCCGGATGGAGAGCTTCTGGGCCCTCTCCCTCGTTTCCCAGTCCTTCGTGCGGATGATGACCTTGTAGTTGGCGTGGAAAAAAATGGGCATCTTGATATCCGTCATCTCTCCCCCCTTGTCTGTCGTCTGTCTGCTTTGGTCTGTCTCGCCTGCCTCGTCAAGAACGGATTCGGGACTCGGGATTCCGGCCCCGGGATTTTTCTGCAGGAAACGGGTCCTTTTAGATCCTGAATCCCGATGCCTGATTATCACAATCAGGTAAAGAAATCTACACCGAGACCGCCATTCTGATGTTCCGGATCACCGGTCCGGGAATAATCAAGACCCCTCCCCATTCACGCTTGCAGCAGCAATCGCCCCTCTCCTGGCAGCTTCCTGTCCTTATCCATGCTGGACCAAAGTCCAATTTCCCTCCGGATTGAAAGGATGTAATGAATCACACGAGGCAAAGAGGATATGACCCTTCTCTTGACATCGCGGAGTATGACACGTCCCGGTACACGACCAGCTCCTCCCTGTGAATGAAACTGTAAGATGGGCTGAAGGCACGGGGGGGGGTGCCCCACCTAGCGCAACGTCGAAGAAGATGATACAATCCCGTCGACGTGCAGAAAATACAGCAGGAAGAGAAAAAGGGACTGTCCCCTTTTCTGATCCTTGCGTCATGAAGGGCGACGAGACGTGGCGGCCGTCTACTAACCTGTGGCCCGCTGACATCAGCGGATGCCATGACACGGAAAGCTGTGATGTTGAATTTGAACAGGAATAGACGGGAGCGGTGCTTTTTTCGCATCGCCATCGCTCGACCTGTCCTGCGGGCTTATTTGGATGTGATCGAGCATTCAGGTGCGGTGCTGACCGTGTTTGTGCTCTTGTTCACAGCCGCGCAAGCGCATGCCGGCGAGATCGAGCCGAGAGCCTATGTGAATACACCGGTCGGAATCAATTTCCTTCTCGCGGGATATATCTATTCAGACGGCGGTTTGTCAACCGCAGGCTCGTCGCCGATAAAAGACGCTCAACTCAAGATGCATACCGGCATTTTGGCTTATGCACGGTCACTGGACGTGTGGGGCAAGTCCGGGAAGTTCGATGTCATCCTGCCTTATTCCGATCTGTCGGGAAACGCGATCGTTGCGGGTCAGACCCGAGAACGGAATGTTTCCGGGTTCAACGACCCGCTCTTCCGTTTCTCGGTCAATTTCTACGGCGCCCCTGCGCTGTCAGTTCAGGAATTTGAGAACTACCAGCAGGACATCATCATCGGGGCCAGCGTTCAGGTATCCGCACCCCTCGGACAGTATGATGAGGACAAGCTGGTGAACCTTGGTAATCACCGCTGGTTCGTCAAGCCCGACATCGGAATCTCCAAGGCGTGGGGGGGACTTTCGCTGGAGCTTTCCACCGGTGTTTATCTCTTCAGCAAGAATGACGACTTCTTCGGCGGCAAGACACTGGAACAGGATCCCCTCTTCACCGCGCAGGCACACGTCACGTACAGCCTTGGCCGTGGAATTTGGGCCGCATTGAGCTTCAATCACGATTACGGCGGGCGCACGACGGTAAACGGTGTGAAAGGCGATGATTTACAGCAAAATTCGCGAGTGGGTCTCACGCTCGCATTGCCGGTGAACCGGAACAATTCGATCAAGCTTTACGGCAACACCGGCACACACACCAGCACGGGGAACGATTTCGACATGGTTGGGATTGTCTGGCAGTACCGCTGGGGCGCCGGGCTGTAACGCCACCTGTGAATGGAGAGATTACAAGTACCGGCAAGCGTCTTCTTGCGCCTTGGAGCGCTTTCGGGTTGACGAATCGCCACTTTTGATCGGTGCTATAAACAGCCCACCCATCATGGGTACAATGCGACTAAGAGGCAATTGAGCACGGAGATTGACATATTTCCTGTCCTGGGTTACGTAAAACATAGAAAATTGCTGCTTTGCCGGGGCCGCCCGGTGGGCTAGAAGGACTGCGTCGCCCGGGAAATCATCGGCGACAGGAAGTCGCGAAGCGCGACCCGAAAGCACGGAATTGGATTGATGAAATTACAACAAGTGAGCGAAAACTGCTTTGCCGTCCTGAACGAGAAGAACCGCGTGTGCGATGCGAACTCGGGACTCATCAATCGGGGGGGCGGAGTGGTCATCGACACGCAGTCGGACCTGTCCCACGCGCGGCAGTAGTCGCTTTCTTGATTCCGGTCGACATCACAAGTACAGGAGAAACACACCATGCAATCGACTTTTCGAAAGCGCCTGACCGCGACTCTGGCCCTGTGCTGCGCCATCGCTTCCGTGACGGGCTTCTCGCCCTCCGTGCAGGCCCAGCCCGCGGGCATCGACCCCGAGGCGCAGCGGCTGCTGAAAGCCTCGACCGACTTCCTCGCCAACCAGAAGCAGTTCAGCGCCGATACGCGCAATACGCTGGAGATCGTGCTGAAGTCCGGGCAGAAGATCGAGTTCAACCACATAACCCGGATGTCGGCGCAAAGGCCAAACAAACTGCGCGCCGAGCGCACCGGCGACCTGGTCGATCAGGTGTTCGTCTACGACGGCAAGTCGCTGACGCTGCACAACCCGACGGACAAGGTCTACGCCCAGGTGGCCGCACCCGACACGCTGGACGCCATGCTCGATTTCGCGTTCACAGAGCTCGACATCGTCGCGCCGGCCGGCGATCTGCTCTACAAGAACGCCTACGACAGGCTGACAGACGGCGTCACCGACGGCTTCGTGGTCGGCAAGGCGGTGATCGAGGGCGTGCTTTGCGACCACCTCGCGTTTCGCGCCCCGCACGTCGACCTGCAGGTCTGGGTGCAGCAGGGTGCGCAGCCCTTGCCGCGCAAGCTCGTGATCACCACGCGCGACCTGCCCAACGCGCCGCAGTTCGCGGTCACGATCACGAAGTGGAACCTGAAGCCTAGCTTCGGTGCAAAGACCTTCGCCTTCAAGCCACCGGCCGGCGCGAAGAAGGTCGACTTTCTGCCGCGCTGAAGCCAAGGAGACCGACATGACGCGAACCAAGATTCTCAAGGCCCTCGTGATTGCTACGGCGCTGTCGCTGCTGTACCTGGCGGACGTTGCCCCCGATGCAGCGCCGGGCTTGACCCTGGTCCGACAAGCCCACGCCGTCGTGGGCGCGCCGCTGACACCGGTGTCAGCGGCCGGCGTGGCGCGGCGTACGACCGTACGTGCCGCCAGTGCACAACAGCAGCAGGCCGCCACTGCGCAACAGCAGCAGGCCACGGCACAGCAGCAGGCCGCCACCGCGCAACAGCAGCAGGCCACGGCACAGCAGCAGGCCGCCGCCGCAAGGCCCCCAGGTGCACCGGCGGTCGGCGCCGTCGTCAGCACCCTGCCCGCCGGCTGCAGGCCGGAGACCAAGGGCGGCGTCGAGTACCAGAACTGTGGCGGCGTCTACTATCGATCGGCCTTCCAGGGCAACAACCTGGTTTACGTGGTGCAGTAGCCGCGATCGAGGCGGCGCAGCGCCAAACAGGAGAACACGATGAAGTACAAATTTCTGCGCTTTGCAGGCGCAATCATGTTGAGTGCCGTGATGCTCGTGGGACTGACCAGCCCGACGTCTGCACGCGACCCTGGCGTCGGTGTCGGCGCGCCGGGCCCGGGCGTGGCACCCGGCGCCGGCGTGGGCGCACCGGGTGTCGGCGTCAGGGACCCCGGCGTCAACCAGCCGGGCCGGGCCGGCAATGTCGGCGTGGCTCCGGGTGTCGGTGTCGGCGCACCCGGCGTCGGCGTGGTGGACCCGGGCTTGAACCAGCCCGGCGTTGCCGGCAACGTGGGCGGTGTCGCCCGGCGTTCCGTCCGGCGCTGACCTGGCCACCAGACGACCCGAATCGCAGAGCCGCGGGCCCAGACAAGCTTGGGGTCAGGTGAGAGTATTGATATTTGATGCCTTTCAAATGTCAATAATCAGGCCTGACCCCTTTTGCTTCGCTGTGACGCCGGGCCGGGATACACACTGCGTATTTTCGATGCGCTGTCGTGGGGTGCTCATTTTTGCTTTGCGGAAATACGATAGACTGCCCGTATTGCACCTTCATATTACTCTACCATGATGATCTGTACAATCCAACGGCGCGGTGTGCAACCCGGACTGCCCGTGACAGCGGAAGGCGTGCCCTTTACCTCAAGGAGACTGACAACATGAAGCTGCAGCAAGTGAGCGAAAACTGCTTTGCCGTCCTGAACGAGAAGAACCGCGTGTGCGACGCGAACTCGGGACTCATCAATCGGGGGGGCGGAGTGGTCATCGACACGCAGTCGGACCTGTCCCACGCGCGGCAGATGATGGAGATGTTCGGCAAGGTGTGGCCCGCCATGCCGAAACGCGTCATCAACACGCACGAGGACGGGGACCACGTCTGGGGCAATCAGCTCTTCGAGGGTGCGGAGATCATTGCCCACCGGTCGGTGCCGGAGCGGATGAAGCAAGTCGCCGATCCCGAGGAGACGCAGAAACTGCTCCACGGCGTCGAGCGCTTCCTCACGCGCCTGGTCCTCAAGGCGCTCCACCCCGGTGTTGCGGCCATGGGGGAGCAACTGCGGGAGGACTACGACCTCGACGGCGTCGAGCTCGTCATGCCGACGACCCTGTTCGACACGCGCTACGAGCTGGACCTCGACGGCACGGAGGTCCACTTGATCTACGTCGGGCCGTGCCATCAGGTCGGGGACACGATCATCCATGTGCCCAAGGAACGCGTGGTGTTCGCCGGCGACGTGCTCTTCCGGCAGTGTACGCCGATGGGCTGGGTGGGATCCTACGAAAAGTGGTTCCGGTGCCTCGACCTGATCGTTCAGCTCAACCCGGAAGTCATCGTTCCCGGGCACGGCCCGCTCTGCGGGATCGAAGGGGTAACCGAGATGAAAGCGTACCTCCAGTACGTCCGTGAAGCGTCGAAGAAGAGCTTCGACGCCGGACTCCCTTCGCTGGATGCCGCCAAGCGGATCGAGTTCGGCCCCTACGGTGAGTGGCGTGCCCCGGCGCGGCTGTACATGAACGTCGAACGGGCGTATCGCGAGTTCCGCAACGACCCCCCTGACGCGCCTTGGGACCATGCAACGGTTTTCGACGCCGTCTACAAGGTGGCGAAGGCAAAGGGGATCGAAGTCGAATACTGACACCGTTCAGGGAACTCAAGCCACCGGACACCAGGAGGATACCGGTAATGAAATTCCCCATGATCTATGCGGACGAACAGGGCGAGACGCACTTCGGCCTCCAGGACATACCGGAGCGTGAAGTTGCCATGGGCCCGCCGCCCAACCCCACGGGGCAGATGGGCGATTTCGGCGAAGTCACGACCATGTGCGTTTTCTCGGTCCCCGCCGGGACGGACGCGCCCGCCCACAACGCCCCCCAGCCCTACGTCGTCATCGTCCTGTCGGGCGAGGGCGAAGTGGCGACCAGCGACGGCGAAGCGCGGCGATTCCATTCCGGCGAGGTGCTTTTCTGCAACGACCTGACCGGCAAGGGGCATGTGACTCGGGCGCTCACTGACCTGGCCCTGGCGTTCGTCAATCGGGCCAAATCCTGAGGCATTTGCAGATAGTTGATCACAAAATACAAAGGAGAAAGCAGGGCATGGTACACCACGTCAAGACACTGGCTGATTCCGCCACGGGCCTCAAGTTCACCGAGAGCCCCCGCTGGCATAACGGAAAGCTGTGGTTCCTCGACATCCACGATAAGCGGATCAAGACGGTGGACCTTTCAGGTTCTGTCGCAACGGTGCAGGAACTGCCATTCCTCCCGAACGCATTCGGGCTCACTCCCGAGGGGACTTTTGTGGTGGGTGATGCGTTTCAACGCCGGATTCACCGCATGGAGGGAACTGTCCTCAAGCAGGTGGCCGACATCAGCAACATCACCCAATTCTGCTTGAGCGACGGCATCGTGGACGCAAAAGGCCGTCTGTACGTCGGGGACATCGGCTACAACTTCGTGGACCCGGCGGCCAAGCCCGTTGAAACCTGCGTGATCGTCCTTGTGCGGCCTGACGGTCGAGCATCCGTGGTTGCCGACAGGCTCTTCTTTCCGAACGGCATGGTGATCACGCCGGACGGTCGAACGCTCATCGTCGGCGAGACGCTCGGCCATCGCCTGACTGCCTTCGACATCCAGGAGGACGGCTCTCTCGGCAACCGGCGCGTCTGGGCGCAGTTGCCCTCGTCCGTCAGCCCTGACGGCATCTGCCTCGACGTCGAGGGGGGTGTGTGGTGCGCCAATCCGGAGGGCGAGGACAGTGTGGTGCGGGTCCGCGAAGGCGGAGAGATTACGGATCGTATCCGGGTCGCCACCCACGCCTATGCGGTGATGCTGGGTGGGCCGCAGCGGAGACACCTCTTCATCTCTACCTCCGGCTCTCACGATCCGGCAGAAATCCACCGCAACCCGAGCGCGAGCTTCCAGGTTGTCGAGGTGGGTGTTCCGGGTGCAGGAATACCATGACGCAGAGAGTGCTTCGACGGCATCTGCAACGTGGCGAAGGCAAAAGGGATCGAAGTTGAATACAGCTTTGAATACTGATACTATCCAGAAACCGTAAAGGAGCGCCGCCATGAAGCTGATCCGCTTCACCACCGCCGACTCGCCGAATCCATTTTTCGGCGTCGTTGTCCGAGATCAAGCGGTGCCGCTCTCCGTGCTGCAAATCAAAGCGGGGAAGTCCTCTCCCCACTTGGCAGACAGCCGGTCCTACCTTGCCAATCTGCCCGACAGCGAGCGGGCGGCAAAAGAGGTGTGCGCCTGGGGCGAGCAGCACCTCGGAGAACTCGGCAAGAAAGAGTGCTTCCCGCTCAGCGCCGTCCGCCTGCTGGAGCCGGTGGAGGTCGCCGCCCTGTTCGACTTCGGCCTGACGCCGCGGCATCTCAAGAACTCTGCCGAAACGATGATGAAGTACGAGAAGGACAACCCGCAGACCGCGCCGCTGTTACAGGCGTTTGCCAAAGCCGTCCTGGCCCCGAAAGCGAAGCCCGTCCCCGGTCGGCCCGAGGCACTGCCCTATTACAAGGGCAACATGAACGCCATCACCGGCGACGGGGAAACCGTCCCATGGCCGGCGTACACCTCGCGGCTGGACGTCGAACCCGAACTGGCCGTCATCTATGGAAACGAAAAACAGCCGGTGGCGGGCTTCTGCATCTTCAACGACATCTCGGCCCGCGACGTTCAGGCCGGGGAGTTCGTCGGCGGATTTTGCTTGACGAAGGACATGGCAAATGGCAACCTGCTCGGGCCGTATCTGGTCACGCCCGATGAGGTTGGCGATCCGTACAACCTCAAGGTGACGGTTGCGGTGAATGGGCACGTCAAGTACCGGGGGTCAACATCGGAGATCAGCCACAAGGCCGAAGACGTGTTCGCGTGGTTGGGGTTCATGGCTCCCCCCAAGCCCGGCTCCGTGATGGGCTTCGGCACCATCCCCGACTGCACCGGCCTTGACCACGACGACTTCATCGACCCGGGAGCCGAGATTCAGATCACGTTCGAGCGCCTCGGGACGCTCCGCTGCCGCTTCGCCGAGCCGACGGGCAAGCTGCTGCCGAGCCGCTGGCCGGTCAGGCCGCCGATGCGGAAATACCACGTGTGAGCCCTATGACGGGAGAACCTATGAAAAGAATATCCATCGCCATGGTCGCGGGTCTTCTCGCGGCGCTGTTCGCCGTGGCGCCTCCGGTGCAGGCGCAGCAGGCAAAAAAACCGAACATCGTCGTCATTCTCGGCGACGACCTGGGATTTGCCGACATGGGGGCGTTCGGCAGCGAGATCAAAACGCCGAACCTCGACGCGCTGGCGAACGAGGGCGTGCGCTTCACCAACTTCTACACCCATGCGAGCTGCTCGCCCACGCGATCGATGCTGCTCAGCGGTGTCGATACCCACCTGAATGGCCTGGGCAACATGGACGAGTGGATTGCGCCCAATCAGCGGGGCGTGGACGGCTACGAAGGCTATCTCAACAAGCACGTGGCCACGCTGCCGCAGCTGCTCAAGGGCGCCGGGTACCATACCTACATGGTCGGCAAGTGGCACCTGGGCAAGGCGTCCGACCAGATCCCGGCGGCGCGCGGCTTCGAGCGCGACTTCTCGCTGCTCGACGGCGGCGGCAGTTACTGGGACATGACGAACATCACCGCCGCCGTGCCGAAGTCGGTCTACACCGAGGATGGCCGCTACCTGACGAAGCTTCCCGAGGACTACTACGCCACGAAGACCTATACCGACAAGCTGATCGGATTCATCGACGCCAACCGCGGCGACGGCAAGCCCTTCTTCGCCTACGTGGCGCACCAGGCGCCGCACGACCCGTACCACCTGCCGAGGGACTGGCGCAACCGGCATCCCGGCGAATACGACAAGGGCTGGGACGAGGTGCGCCAGGAGCGGCTGAAGCGGCAGGTCGAGATGGGCATCATGCCGGCCGGCACCGAGCTTGCTGAACGGATGTGGTTTGTGCCCGATCCGATCGTGCTTGCCCCCGCAAGCCGCTACATACTCGGCAAGAAGATGGAACTCTACGCCGGCATGGTGGAGAACATGGATTTCCACGTCGGCCGTCTGATGGACCACCTGAAGAAGATCGGCGAGTACGAGAACACGGTCTTCGTCGTGTTCGGCGACAACGGCGCCGAGGGCACCGACCTTTTCGGGATGATCGCGGGTTCCCCGGGTTCGCGCGACAACCTCTACGCGGCGATCAAATGGTCGCAGACCCATCCCAAGGCGTGGGGCGACCCGGGCTCCTGGGTCGGCTACGGCCCGATGTGGGCCCAGGTGTCGATGACGCCCTTCAGCCAGTACAAAGGCTGGATCGCTGAAGGCGGAATCCGGAACGCGCTCATTGTCAGCGGACCCGCGGTCAAACGACAAAAGGGGAGCATCAATCACGGGCTCATGCATGTGGCCGACATCATGCCGACGCTGCTCGAGATCGCCGGTGCCGGCTACCCGAAGACCCGCGACGGACGCGAGCTGCCCCCGCTCATGGGCAAGTCATGGGGCCGGGTGCTGGCGGGCCAGGCGGAGTCGCCGAGGGTGGAGCAGGACTATCTCGCCTGGGAAATCTTCGGCAACCGCGCGGTGCGGCAGGGGGACTGGAAGCTGCGCTGGCAGATCAAGCCGTACGGCAAGGGTGACTGGGAGCTGTTCAACCTCGCCAAGGATCCCGCCGAGCGCAAGGATCTCGCCGCACAGAATCCCGACAAGGTGAAGGCCATGCTCGCGGCCTGGGAAAGTTACGTCAAGGCCAACAACGTGATCCTGCCGAGCCGCGGGCCGTTCGATACCCTGGAAAAGGACATGCCGCAACGGGTTACGGTCCATCCGGGCTTCCCGCCGCTGATCTACAAGCGGCAGTTCGTGCCGCCCAGGGACATGATGGCTGATCCCAAGCCTTGAGCGTTGCCGATCCGAGAACAGATCAGGAAGGACGGAAATCTCTCGAAAAGAAACGGAGGTCCCATGAAACCGGTTGCCTGGATGTGGTTGGTCGTCGCAACGATGCTCGCCATGGGCGTGCTCTGTCCGCAGCAGACTCTGGCCCAGGTCCCAGCGCGCTTCTACTGGAAGACTCTGTCGGATGCGAATGCGGTGCCCGTCATCTTCAACTCGTTGAGCGGCAACACGAATCCCTTCGACCCTTCCCACACCGTGACGCCGGGGGCGAACTTCGATGCCACCATGGCCATTGCGGGTTATGCGCGCACCTTTTCCCTGTTCGATCGCGCGGCCATGGCTGCGGTCCTCGTGCCCATGGGGCGGATCTCGGGTGAAGCCACCGTGGCCGGCAGGACGTTCAACCAGTCGGCCAGCGGGTTCGGCGACCCGATGATCGAGTTCAACATCAATCTCCTCGGCCCGCCTGCGCAAAAGAACATCCCCGACGTCCTGCGCTATGAGCCGGGGTTCTCGGTCGACCTGCTCGCCGACCTGGCGATCCCGATCGGCGACTACGACAGCGACCAGCCCCTGAATATCGGGCAGAACCGCTGGTATGGGCGCCTGGGCATGCCCATCATTTGGCAGCTCGGTTCGTGGGTGCCGGGCCGGCGCACGACCCTGGAATTCCTGCCGGCTGTGTGGCTCTTCGGAGACAACACCAACTATGTCGGGCAGACGTTGTCGACAGATCCCTTGTTCCAGCTGGACGCGCACCTGACGCGCGACCTGACGGAGCACTTCTGGGGGGCGATCGACGGCGCCTGGTACTACGGCGGCAAAGCGACCATCAACGGCGTTGCGGGGGAGGAGCTCAATAACGTCGGCGTCGGATTCACGCTCGGGTACCAGATCAACGATAATATCAACCTCACCGTCGGCTACAAGACGACCGTCAACGACAACGCTCCCGGGGACCTTCGCATGGACAGTTTCATGGTCACGCTCGTGTTCGGGTGGCACCCGCTCATCGAAGGCATGAGACGGCTGAAGAGCGAATAGCGGGGCGATCTTGGCGGGAAAGGAATACGGATTAAGGTTGTGATCCCTATGCCTGTGTGCTACGATTTGCCCGCTCATGGATTATTCTTTCTCAATTGAGCTCGTTGTCGGCGGCGGAATCGGTCCGAAGAATTTGTGAGACAACCCGCAAGGAGCCAAACCATGGATCTCGGTGATTTTGTCGTCGTCACCCACCCCGGCCACCACATGAAGGGCGCCCGGGGGAAGATCGTCGGCCGGCGCGGGGAGTACCGCCCCGATGACCCCTGGTACCTTGTCTACCTGCCCAGCCGGATGCGGAGCTACCTGATCCCAGGCTCGGCCCTCGAACTGGAAAAAGTCGGCCCGGCCGCGGAGAAGGATTATCTGTACCAGTGATTGAACATTGAAAGGATGGCCCGAGAACCCGGGCGAACAAGAAGGGGGGCGATTCTCTGAATCGCCCCTTTTTTTACAACTTTCGCAGGTCCACTCCCTTTGTCGTCACGATCCCCGTCACCAGCTCCGCCGGCGTGAGGTCGAAGGCCGGGTAGTAACCCTTCACGGCGGGACCGCTGATGGGCGTGCCCCGGAACTCGAGAACCTCCCTCGGGTCCCGTTCCTCGATGGGGATATCGACGCCGCAGAGCGTTCGTTTGTCCGGCCCGCCGTAGGCGAGAATGTAAAAGGGGATTTTGAAGTAATTGGCGCAGATGGCAAGCTGGAGCGTCCCCACTTTGTTGGCCACCACCCCATCCATGGCAACCCGGTCGGCCGCCGCGAATACCTTGCTGACCATCCCCTTCGACATGCAGTGGGCGGCCATGTTGTCGGTGATGAGCGTCGTGTCGATGCCCAGCTCGCTCACCGACCAGGCCGTGAGCCGCGCCCCCTGCAGGTAGGGCCGCGTCTCCGTGCAGATCACCCGCACGTCCTTGCCGTTTTCGCGGGCCATGCGCAGCATGTACAGAAGAGCCGGCCCGGCGAAACAGTGGGTTAGGATCCGGTCGCCGGAGGAAAGCAGCGTCTCGGCGTGACGCCCCGTGTCCTCGGAGATCCGGCGCTGGCTCTCCAGGGCCCTTCGCAGGAATGCCAGGATGACCTCGGAGGCGGGCTTCGAGTCCCCGGCCTCCTCGATGCGGCCCATGAGCTTGTTGACGAGGGCCGCCAGGTGAAAGCCTGTGGGCCGGGTCGCGATGAGCCGTGCCGCGGCCTCGCGGAGCGCTTCATCCTTCCGGGCGGCTCCGCCCTGCTCCGCCTTTCTCGCCGCCAGGTAGAGCCCGAATCCCGCCGTGATGGCGATGTCGCCCGCCCCCTGGACGGCCATCTCCTCGATGGCCCGGGCCACGGCCTCGTGGTCGGGGCAGCTCAGCCGGACGATCTCGCGGGGGAGCCTGCGCCGGTCGATGACGACGAGCACATCGCCCTCGAGGGTTACGTTGTCCTCCAGGTCCATTAATAGAGGTTTTTTCATAAGAATGACACCTGTCAGCCCCCCCTCTCCCCGGCACTATTACCACATCCGGCCGGGTGTGTAAATCCGTACCGGGCCTTGCCCCTTTTCCTGCTTGATCGAGCACCGCAAATGAGATATGGCGGGAATGAGGCGCGTGCCGTCCCGGAGAAGGGTGAATGAAAAAATCCGCCGCTCCCGACAGGTCCAGTCAGCAAATAGACGGAAAATACGTCCGGCTCATCGAAGAGCTCAAGAAGTCCGGACAGGAGAAGGCGGTCATCCTCGACGCCATGACCGAGCTCGTCTTGTTTCTCGACACGAACCTGAGGGTGATCTGGGCCAACAAGGCGATGCGGGAGGCCTTCAACCTCAAGCCCGGCCAGCTCAACGGGAAGCACTGCTACAAGGGGCTGCACAACCGGAGCAGGGCCTGCAGCATCTGCCCTGCGGAAAAGACCCTCAAGACCGGCGAGCCCCACGACGTCGTCGACATTTCATCGTATAAGAAGAACTGGGTTTTACGCAGCTACCCCGTACGGGATGAAAAGGGGACACTCAGCGGGGTTGTCGAGATCGTCACGGACATCACGGAGCGCAGAAAGGCCGAGGAGGCGATGCGCCAATCCGAGCAGAAGTACCGGGAGCTCTTCGAAAACGCCAGTGACATCATCTTCATTCTCGATTTAAACGGCAAGATCCTGTCCTGCAACGACGCCGCCTCCCGGACATACGGCTACATGCCGGAGCAGATGCAGGGACTCAACCTGGAGACTCTTCTCGACAAAAGCGATCTGCCCGTCGTCCGCAAGCTCTTTCGCAGGAAACGCGATGAACTGGACATGCCGAACCCCCTGGAGTTCCTTACGCATACCCGGACGGGCGAGGCCGTGTGGCTGGAAGTGAATGCCCGGAGCGTGGAGGAGAACGGCAAGCCGGTCGCCATTCACGGCATTGCACGAAACATCACCGAGCGCAAGCGGATGGAGGAGGCCTTGCGGAAGCGGGAGCAGGAACTGGAGGAAAAATCCCGGAATCTCGAAGACGCAAACACCGCGCTCAAGGTCCTGCTCAAGCGCAGGGAGGATGACAAGGTCGAACTCGAGGAGAAAGTCATTTGCAACGTGAGGGAGCTGATCCTTCCCTATATCGAAAACCTGAAAATCACCCCCGTCGACAGCCATCAGCTCAACCAGCTGAACATCCTCGTGCGAAACACAAACGAGATTATCTCCCCTTTCCTGCGCAACCTGTCCACAAAATACCCCAACCTCACTCCCATGGAGATCAAGGTCATCAACTTCATCAAGGAGGGGCGCACGACCAAGGAAATGGCGGAGCTGCTCAACGCATCGCCCCGGACCGTCGAGGTCCACCGGGACAACATCCGGAAAAAGCTGGGCCTGCGGAACAGGAAAGCCAACCTGAAGTCGTATCTCATGGGCTTATAGGCGGCATATTACGTAGTTGCAATACGTGGTTTTTAAGTATATTTTCCGTATTGTGATTTGAAAAAAGGAATGTTTTTATTGGGCGGTCTTGGGGGGTATTTCTCCGATCCGAATCCTGCCCTTCTCACCTCCAGAACCGGAAATCATCCAATCTGAGCAAGGAGGATATACCGATGACCAAAGAGGAGAAAATCGAGGCGATCCGTCAACGTGCCCGAAAAAACTTTTCTCTCGGCTACAACTGTACCGAGTGCGTCACCGAGGCGGTCCTGACCCTGGTGGATACGGGTCTCCCGCCGGAGGTCAAGAAGGTGGCAACGGGTTTCGGGGGCGGTGTCGGCCTATTCGGAGACACCTGCGGGGCCATCACCGGGGCCGTCATCGCCGTGGGGTGTGTCCATGGGCGCACGACTCTTCCGGAAGCCCCCGACCCGAAATCGGCGGCGAAGAAATCGGCAGAGGAACTCTACGGCAAACCCGGGCTCTATCGTCTCTTCAACCAGATCCCGAACAAGTTCCTCGAAAAGTACGGGTGCACGTGCTGCCGTGATCTGACGACGAAGTGGCAGAGCAGCTGGCTTTGCAAGGAACACGCACTTTACTGCAGGGAGATCATCACCGACGCCGCGGGCATTGCCGCGGAGTTGATCATGACGGACAGGGACGAAGCGGCATCAAGACCCTTCGGGAAAAACGTCGAGCACCTGGAGGAGACTCCGGAGGCCTGCGACCTTTCCGGCAAGGGCACCTGAGGCTCGGCGGTATCCTGAGCAGTTAGCTCAGACACAAATTTCAGAGAAAGCGGGGCTATCCGGCGGGTCGACAGTCTCTCTGCCGCCCTCCGGGCGGGCCGGGCATCGGCGCGGTGGGATTTCCCGACCTTGTCCATGCTCTGCTCTGCAGGGAAGCCGGGGATGCGATTCACATCGCAGCCCGGGTGATTGTGAGGAAACCGGAAATCTGCCGTTCCTTCCATCCGGCAAGCGCAACGTCATGCCGGTTACTCTTTTGCCTTACTGTCATGGTTTCCGGAGGGGTTAGAGGGGAAATACGCAACCTGCCGATCAGCGGCATCGCTGCGGGACAGGATCCCCGGTGAGCCGGCCGTCATCACATCTCGCACAAGGAGGGAGAATCATGTCGGATCTGAAGAACGTGAAGAAGCCCGAGGATCTCAGCCAGGAGGATCTGGCCCGTTTCGTCGTCGACGCCTTGCACCGGGTCATCGTCCACTACACCATGTGGTTCATGGAGACGGAACACCAGGTGGGGATGCCCAAGGCCCTCGGCATCCTCAAGGAAGTCCGCAAGAACAGTTACAACATCCAGATGGACCGCCTGGCCAAGACGATAGGGTTCGAGATGAAGGACGGCGTGCCGAAGGTGCTTTCCGAAACACCCAAGGACAAGCTGATCAACATCCTGAACAACGTGGGGATCAACTGGCTGGCCAATGACGGTGTCTGGTTCACCTGCGTGGAGGCGGCCCGCGACATGTTCGACGCCAAGCGCTGCAACGACTCCACGTGGACGCGCTTCTCTCCCTTCGAGGCGTGGTCCATCAAGGAGTTCCTCGGGCTACCCGAGCAGGCGGGCATCGAGGGTCTGAAGGTGGCCCTCCAGTTCAGGATGTACGCACGAATCAACGTGCAGTCCATCATCGACGACGGCCCCAATGCGATCATCTTCCAGATGAACGACTGTCGCGTCCAGTCCGCCCGGAAGCGCAAGGGTCTCGATGACTACCCCTGCAAATCGGCCGGTCTCGTGGAATACAGGCATTTCGCGGAGACGATCGACTCCCGCATCAATACCGAGTGCCTCGGCTGCCCGCCCGACAAGCATCCCGATGAGTGGTTCTGCGCCTGGCGGTTCAGCATCCCCGAGAAAATGTAACGTAGTGAGGGTATCGGACCCCGGGTCCGGATAAAAAGAGTGAAGATAAAAAAGGCAAGGCCGGCTCCGGCCTTGCCTTTTCGCGTGGGGGATCCCAAACTCTCTCAGGGAGCAGATTTTCGTGCCGCAACGGGGCGCGACGTTCTCATCGTTTCAGGAGTCATTTGATCGTTCACGTGAGAATGATGAATCTAAAAGGTTCTCCCGTAACGGATGCGGTTCGCAATCCTGACGCAAAACGGTGAAGAGGGTAAGGGATCCCCGCAGCCGCGCGGGAATCAGACATCAATATTGAAAAAGAGGCGCACGAAATAGCTGATCCCGAAGGTCAGCGCCGCAATGCCGAGACTGATGGCGGCCATTTCGGAGAACCGCTTCCGAAAGGGGATATCCTGGGCGATGGAGACATAGCCGGTAAAAAGAAAGATCACCAGGAGGGCGTTGGCCAGGGTGACCCCGAGGCTCAGGTATGGATTGTTGAGCACGAGATAAGGCAGGATCAGGAACAGGACCGTGAACAGATACGTCACACCCGTGTAGAGCGCCGCCCTCACGGGATGCAGGACCTCGCCCTCGGTCTTGATGGAGAGATACTCCGAAGCGGCCATGGAGAAGGCCCCTGCAATCCCCGTGATCAGCCCGGCCAGGGCGATAAGCCGGATCTCCCCGAAGGCAAGAGTGAATCCCGCCAGGGCTCCCGTAAGCTCAACGAGGGCATCGTTGAGCCCAAGGACGATGGAGCCCACGTACTTGAGCTTTTCGTCGTCGATGATCCCGATGAGCTGCTCTTCGTGTTCGGCCTCCTCCCTGGAGATCCGGTCGAGGCCGGCGACAGCGCCCGAGAGGCCTTCGTAGGCCGCGGTTGCGCTGCTCTCGCCCTTCTCCATGAGCTTAAGCCCGAAGGTGATTCCCATGATCCGGGCAACGAGATAGAAAAACCACACCTTCAGCCGATCCGGTGCCACGTCTTTCCCCGTGATTTCCCGCAGGGCCTGGTAGTGGTCACGCTCGCAGTCCCCGATGGATTTCAGGATTCGGACGTTATGTTCTCCCTTCGCCAGCCCCGAGAGTTTGTGATAGACGTGAAACTCCGTTATTTCGTTTCTCTGCGCGGTCAGGAGCTGCTCCCGTATCTTGCTGTTAATCGATGTAATGTTCACAGTGCCTCCTCGTCAAGAAGGTGCCGGAACCCCTGTGGATTGCGAGCCCGTGTCTCACTCCTTGGTGGTCCCGTGAAAACAAAGGGAATCTGTTTCGAGAAAAAGCTTGACAGTTCTTTGTGCGGGTATTATATTGTAATTGAAAATGGTTTTCAATAACAATATGGAACTTCATGGTAGAAGATCTTAACAGAGGGCGCCACTGGTGCCATGGAAGGGTAAGGGGCTGCGGCTTCAGGATGACCATGGGCCGCGAGGCTGTTTTGGACGTCTTGTCCCGCACCGAGGATCACCTCAGCGCCGAGGACATCTACATGCGGGTCCACGAAACCTATCCGGCCATCGGACTGACTTCAGTGTACCGGACGCTGGACATGCTCGTCAATATCGGTCTCGTGTACAAGTTCGATTTCGGCGATGGGCGGTCCCGCTTTGAGATCGCCGAGGGTCCGAAAGGAAAGGACCACCACCACCACCTCGTCTGCACGGGCTGCGGCCGTATCGTCAATTACAGGGACTTCATCGACGAAGAAGTCGCCCTTTTGGAAAAAACGGAAGAGGGGTTGTCGAAAAAATACAACTTCGCGATCACCAATCACCTGATCCAGTTCTATGGTCTTTGCGAGACGTGCAGGAAGAAGTGATTTTTTATTTTGACTGTATATGAAAATGGTTTTCATTAATGGAAAGAAGGTGTGAATGTAATGCCGAATTTCGATGGCACTGGTCCGAGAGGTAAAGGTCGCCGGGCGGGAAGCGGTAGGGGGGTGTGCCGATGGAGCAGCGACGACAGGAGTACAGGTGTATCAGGCAGGTCCGGCAGCAGGTTATCGGACCTGCTCGGGTTGGTTCGGGAGGTCCTTTCGATCTGGGGGGCTTTCAAGGCACTTCGCGGGAGCTCGTCCGGTCCAAGCCTCTCCGTTACCGGGTACGACCCGTTGGAACGGGATAAGAGGCGAAGGCTTCAAGAACCGGCCGGCCAGGAAAATCAAAATGAAGTTATCGACATGCAGACACCACACCGACTCATCGAATATCGCCGGACGGGTGATCGTTGAGATCGGGTCTCGCAGGACGATGACCCCATTTGATTCAGGGTAAAAGGTTTTTGATTTCGCAGAACGAAATAGTGAAAATGATCAGGAGGTAAATAAAATGCCAGGCTTTGACGGAACAGGACCGAGGGGCATGGGGCCCATGATGGGAGGCGGCCGGGGATTCTGCGGAAATCCCGGTGGTGCCAGAAGGCCGCTGGCCGGCGGACGCACGTTCTTCTGCTGGGGTGGCGGACGGGGTTGGCGCAACCAGTATTACGCCACGGGGCTTACCCGCTGGCAGCGTTGGGGCCTTTCAGCCGGCAATGCCGGTGACTCCATGAGCGGGGATCAGGAGCAATCCTGGCTGAAAAACCAGGCAGCGTTGCTCCGGAAGAACCTGGAGGACATCGAGCGTCGCCTGGCCGAACTCGCGCAGGAAAACAAGTAAGGGTGTCGTCCCTACCTCCGGGGGAGAGCCCCGTCGACGGGGCCTCCCCTGACTCACAAAAAAAGGAGAAAAATGATGCGAATTGCCATTTCAACGGACGGGAACGCCGTCTCCCCACATTTCGGGCGCTGCCCGGCCTTCACCCTCGTCGATGTCGAAAACGGCCGCATGGTCGGCCGTCAGATGATCCCGAACCCCGGTCATCAGCCGGGATTTATCCCCCGTTTCCTGCACGAGAAAGAGGTCCACGTCGTCGTCACCGGCGGAATGGGTGCTCGGGCGCAGGACATCTTCCATGAACTGGGCATGGAAACGGTCCTGGGAGTCAGCGGTCATGTCGACGAGGTCATCGAACGGTTTCTCGCCGGAACATTGGCCGGCGGGGCGAGTCTCTGTGATCACGGCTCGGGAAAGGGGTATGGCGTCGAGAAAACCGTCTGCGATCATCCCCACGACGATCATCATCACGGCAAATAACCCCTGTCCGGCAGGACAGAGGCCACAGGAGAAAGAACATGAAAATCTGCATTTCATCGGAGGGAAACACCCTCGATTCAAAGGTAGACCCCCGATTCGGCCGTAGTCGGACGTTCATCATCGTCGACACGGAAACGATGGCCTTCGAAGCCATCGACAACGCCGGGACCGAAGCCTCGGGAGGGGCCGGCATCCAGGCAGGTCAACTCGTCGCGTCCCGCGGCGCTAAAGCCGTTCTGACGGGAAACGTGGGGCCCAACGCCTTTCAGACCCTCCAGGCGGGCGGCATCACCATTTATACCGGGGTTTCCGGGACGGTGCGGGAAGCCGTGGAAGGGTTCAAGAAAGGGATCTATCAGGCGACGGGCGGGCCGACGGCCGCATCGAAGGCGGGGATGAAATAGACAGACAGAGGGGGCAGGAAATGCCATTCTCGAATTGGCCGACGCGACCAGCCCGAAGCGGTGCAAAGCACCGCCGCGTGACTGAGCAAAAAAGGGATCGGATATGAAGACAAAGACGAAGATTGGCATCGTCATCTGCGATCGCTACCGCCGCTGTGCGGGCGGGAAGTGTCTCCGGGCCATGAGGAACAAGGAAGGGGCTTTCAGCACTTATACGGAGACCGCGCTCGAGTTGGTTGGTTTCACAACATGCGACGGTTGTCCCGGCGGCAATATAGAATATGCAGGCGATGAAATGGTGAAAAACGGCGCAGAGGTTATCCATTTGGCGACCGGAATGGTCGTCGGCTATCCCCCCTGTCCGCATATCGACACATTCAAAGCCCTGCTTGAAAAACGCTACGGGGTCAAAGTCATCGTAGGGACGCACCCCATCCCGAAAAAGTATTTCGAGATGCACACGTCTCTGGGGACATGGGAGGATTCCAGGTGGAAGCCGCTTGTCGCACCGACCCTGGCGGATGAAACGACTCGCGCAACCTACGATTGATCACGGCCGTCGCTGCCCCGGCTTCGTTTTTACGTTCGCCGTTGAGGCCGGGCCATGCGGTCGGCTGTTGATTTCAAGATGGTCGGGTTTCTTGCCGACAACTCCGGCAACAGGGTCTGTCGGGATGATCCCTTGCCGGATCACCATCAAAGAGCATGACCAGGAGGTATGCCATGCCATTCGGAAAAGGAACAGGACAGGGTGGAGGAGGACAGGGGGCTGGAGGCCGGGGCGGCGGTGGACGAGGCGCCGGCCGCGGTGCAGGAGGCGGAGGGGGCCGCATGGGCGGAAAAAGAGCGGGGGCCGGTCCCGGCGGGAGCTGCCTTTGCCCGAACTGCGGGGCGAAGTCGCCTCACACTCCAGGCATGCCATGCTACACGGTCAATTGCCCCGAGTGCGGGACGCCCATGGCGAGGGAGTAGAAGCCGTGGTGATCGCCGTAGCGAGCGGAAAAGGCGGGACGGGCAAGACGACGGTGGCCGTCAACCTGGCCCTCGTGCTGGGAGATGTCCAGTTCATCGACTGCGACGTGGAGGAGCCGAACGCCCATCTCTTCCTGAAACCGGATTTCACGCAGATGACGCCGGCCCGGATCATGGTGCCCGAGATCATCGAGGAGAAGTGCACCTACTGCGGGAAATGCGCGGAGGTCTGCGCCTTCAACTGTATCGCCGTCATTCCGCCGAATGACGCCCTCAAGGGCGGTGTCCTCGTATTTCCGAATCTGTGCCACAGCTGCGGGGCTTGTTTCCTCCTTTGTCCGGAGGGCGCCATCCGTGAGGTTCACCGGGAGATCGGCGTCGTCGAAGCCGGGTGGGCTGGGGCCATCCGCTTCGCCCACGGCCGCCTTCATGTCGGAGAGGCCATGTCTCCCCCGCTGATCCGGCAGGTCAAGAAGCATATCGACCGGACCCGGACGACCCTCATCGATGCGCCCCCGGGCACCTCGTGCCCGGTCATCAACGCCCTCGAGGGGAGCGATTACTGCCTGCTCGTCACGGAGCCGACCCCCTTCGGGCTGAACGACCTCGTCCTCGCCGTCGAGGTGCTCAAGGTCATGGGGATCCCGCACGGGCTCGTCATCAACCGGTGCGACATCGGCGACGGGGGGGTGGAGGCCTACGCGAAGCAAAACGGGATTCCGGTTCTCATGCGCATCCCCTTCGACCGGACCATTGCGGAACTTTATTCCAGGGGGATCAACATTGTAGAGAAAGACGGGGATTACGCGGAGAAATTCCGGGCCCTGTTCAAGGATATAAAGAATCATTATGAAACAGATCGTGGTCATCAGCGGAAAAGGGGGCACGGGTAAGACGATCTTCACGGCCTCACTCGCGGCCCTGGCGCCGAGCAAAGTCCTGGTGGACTGCGACGTCGACGCGGCGGACCTTCACCTCCTGCTCAACCCCCGCACTGTGGAACGACACGAGTTCCGGAGCGGCAAGACGGCATGGATCGACCCGGTCCTTTGCATCGCCTGCGGAAAGTGCGCCGAGGTGTGCCGTTTCGACGCGATCGCCGGGAGCGGCGACGATTTCGAGGTCAATCCCCTCGCATGCGAAGGCTGCGGGCTTTGCGCCCGCATCTGTCCCGTCGAGGCCGTCGAGATGAGGGAGAACCTCTGCGGCGAGTGGTTTCTGTCTGATACGGCCTACGGGCCTTTCGTCCACGCGAAACTGGGAATCGCCCAGGAGAATTCGGGGAAGCTGGTGGCCTGCGTCCGGGAAGCGGCCAAAGGCATTGCACAGTCGCGCAGCCTGGAGTATGTGATCATCGACGGTCCCCCCGGGATCGGCTGCCCCGTGCTCGCGTCGCTGACCGACACGGACCTCGCCGTGATTGTCACGGAGCCGACCCTGTCGGGAATCCATGACGCCCGGCGCGTCCTGGAGCTGACCCGGCATTTCAGGATTCCTGCCGGCATCGTTATCAACAAGTGGGACATCAACCCGGAGGCGAGCCGCAAGATCGAGGCCCTGTGCGCCGAGGAGGGTGTAAGCCTCCTGGGGCGGATCCCCTTCTCGAAGCAGGTCGTCGCATCCCTGATCAAGGCCAGGCCTTACGTCGAGACGGCTCAGGACGACGTAGCGGATGCGATCCGCGCCGCCTGGAACAAGATCGATTCCGAACCGACGGGTAAAGACCGCCGGTCATCATAACCCTGTAAGAAAGGAGTTCGAACCCGTAAACCCATGAAACCGATCCAGATCACCGAACCGAAAGAAGAGGACAAGGACAAAGAACTGAAAGACCGGATGTCCCGGATCAAGCACAAGATCATCGTCATGAGCGGCAAGGGCGGGGTGGGAAAGACCTCCGTTTCCGTCAACCTGTCCTACGCCCTGGCCCTGACGGGCCGGGAGGTGGGCCTCGTTGACATCGACCTGCACGGCCCCAACATCGCCAAGATGCTGGGGGTCGAGGGGCAGGGTTTCATCGGGTCCGACAACGGCATCGAACCGGTGCGGGTGCTGCCCAACCTGAAGGCGGCAAGCATCTCCTTTGCGACCGCGAACCCGGACATGCCCATCATCTGGCGGGGTCCCCTGAAGATGTCCGCCATCCGGCAGTTTCTCGAAGAGATCAACTGGGGCGAGCTCGATTATCTGGTCATCGACTCTCCGCCCGGCACGGGCGACGAACCCCTGAGCGCCTGCCAGCTCATTCCGGAGGTGAGCGGGGCCGTCATCGTGACCACACCTCAGGATGTGTCGATTCTCGACGCAAGAAAAAGCGTGTTTTTTGCCCGCCAGCTGAAGATCCCCGTCATCGGGATCATCGAGAACATGAGCGGCTTCGTCTGCCCGCACTGCGGGAAGGAAACGCCCATCTTCAAGAAAGGCGGCGGCGAACGGGCCGCAAAAGACCTCGGCGTGCCCTTCCTGGGCCGGATCCCCTTCGAGCCGGCAATGGTCGAAATGGCCGACAAGGGACTCCCCTTCGTCCAGTCCATGAAGGATACACCGTCGGCTGCTGCGTTCCAGGAAATCGTTAGGCACATTGTGACCTTTGTCGCATAGGCATGGTGAACGCGTTGCCTCAATTCGTGTATGGACCCGTCTCCTCCTGGCGGCTTGGCGCCTCTCTCGGGGTCGATCTTCTCTCCCGGGAGGAAAAGATCTGCAGTTTCGACTGTCTGTACTGCCAGTTGGGACAGACCGATGTCCATACATCGGACAGGAAGATTTACGTTCCCACGGAGGCGTTCCTTGAAGAGATTTCGGCCCTCCCCCCGGAGCTGCAGATCGACTTCATCACCTTTTCCGGCAGAGGGGAACCGACGTTGGCGGCCAATCTGGGGGAGGCCATTGAAGCCATCAAGAGGGTGCGCAGGGAGCCTGTAGCCATCCTGACCAATGCCTCCCTCGTCGACCGGGAAGAAGTGCGCGCCGAGATGGCGCGTGCCGATCTCGTTGTCGCCAAGCTGGATGCATGTTCAGGCGAGCTTCTGCGGACGATCAACCGGCCGGCGGCCGGGATCACCTATGAAGCGATCCTCGACGGGCTGATCTCGTTCAGGCGGCAATACAGGGGCAGGCTGGCCCTTCAGATCATGTTCGTCGACGAGAACCGGGATGTCGCACCCATGCTCGCCCGGCTCGCGCGACAGATCGGGGCCGACGAGGTTCAGGTCAACACTCCCCTGCGACCCGGCGGGAAGCGGCCCCTGGACAGGATCGAAATCGCAGGAGTGATCAATTGTTTCCGGGACCTCCCCGTTCGATGCGTTTACGAGGAATCGCACAGGGACGTCACTCCGATCAGCCCCGGCGACACGATCAGGAGGAGGGGGAAGGGTTAAGAACCCCGGCGGGACCGGGGCCTTTTTCGGGATTCACGGGTTGGGGAAATGCCTATTTTCGAATATCAATGCGGAAACTGTGGCGAGCTGTCGGAGTTCATCGTGGACGGGGCCCGACGGGAGCAATCGGTGACCTGTCGAGTGTGCGGCAGTGAGGACATGAGGCGGGTTCTTTCGCGAAGCGTCATCGGCAGAAGTCGGGGTCCATCCGGTGGACGGACCTGCTGCGGCCGGCAGGAGCGGTGCGATCAGCCGCCCTGCGGCAAGGAAGGCCGATGCGATCGTTGAGCATGGCGGGACAGGCAGCGAATTCGAAAACGGCTCTTTGGGGGGGGAACGGGTGAGGATCAAGGTCATCGCGACAGGATCTACGCGGGAGGACCGGGCGGCCGGGAACTGGGGGCTGTCGCTACTTTTGGGCGATGATCTCCTGTTTGACACGCACGGTGTGTCGGCGATCCTGAAGCGGCGCCTGCGCGAAGAGCGCGTCAACGTGCTCGGTATTCGCGACATCGTCATCTCGCACGACCACTGGGATCACACCAACGGCCTCTGGGACCTTTTGCTGCAAAACAGGACCGTCAACGTCCATGTCTGTCCCCACGCGGCTCAACCCTTGACGAGGAACATCGAGACATTCGGGGGCTTCGTACGGCCGTGCGGCGGTTTTCAGTCGATCCGGGACGGAGTGGTAACGACCGGGGAGCTGCCGGCAGCCCTCAACGGAAACACCCTGTACGAGCAGGCGCTGGTGCTTGCCTCCGCCGCAGGGCTTGTGGTTGTCACGGGGTGCGCCCATCCGGGGATCGTCACCATCCTCGAGAAGGCCCGCCAATGGTCCGGTGGAAAGATCTATCTCGCCCTGGGCGGCTTCCACCTCCTCGACGCATCCGATGCGGAGATTTTGAGGGTCATCGACCGGATGAAAGATCTGGGCGTGGCCAACGTCGCACCCACCCACTGCACCGGCGCGCGGGCCACGGAGCTCATGCGGCATCACTTCGGCAGCCACTTCGTCGAGCTCCGGAACGGCTCCAACGTGGAGATTCCCGGGTGATTGCGGCAATACGGGGAGGAGACCGGGACGAAGAAAAGAGGCTTCATGCCCGAAGACGCCCCTTCTCTGCCCGTCGCTAGGGATGTTTCGTCGTTGATGGGGCGCGATTGCCCGGTTGATTTTGGGGGCCTGTTGTGCTTAGTCATCGAAGCTGGATTGCTGCGCGAGGAGAATTCCTGTTCCGATGGAACGTGACGCGGAAACAGTCCGGGCGCTGTTCGCAAAAAATGATCCGGCCCGAAACGAATGCGAGAAAGGGTGTCGGGCTAGAAAGGGAAGCCACATGGAAGGAGATGACGACATCAAAAAGATCATGGAGAATCTCCTCCTCGAGAAAACAGGCAATCTCTATTCGGGAAAAGTGATCGATTACGGGACCAACCCAAGAAACTGCGGTACTCTGGATTGTCCCGATGGATACGCAAAATTCACAGGCCCCTGTGGCGACACGGTGGAAATCTTCCTGCGCGTCGGGAACGATAAGATACTGGATATCCGTTACACCACCGACGGCTGCATGACCTCCCACGCCGCCGTTTCGGCGGCCACGGAAATGGCCAGGGGAAAAACCCCGCGGGAATGCCTGAAAATTAACCAAAGCTCGATTCTGGATCATCTCGGTGGTCTGCCGGAAGATTCGAGGCATTGTGCGCTATTGGCAGCGATCACTCTGCACAAGGCCCTGAGAAATTTTGCCGTCGGAAAGACAAGGAAAGCCTGAGCAGACGATGACGGAAATATGCTTCAATCCCATCGGGGTCATCCGCACCCCCTTCCCGTCGCCCGAGGGCGTGCCGATCCAGCCGGCGGCCGCACAGGGGATCGTGGGGCGCGTGGAGATGGATCGCGGGGTTGTCGATGGGTTGAAGGACCTCGATGGCTTCTCGCACGTCATCCTGATCTACCATTTCCACGAAGCCAAAGCGTCCTCCCTCCGGGCGACGCCCTACATGGACGGCGAAGAACGGGGAGTCTTCGCGACGAGAAGCCCTGCCCGGCCGAATTCGATCGGGATCTCGGTGGTCCGGCTTTTGGGGATCGAAGGCAATGTTCTTTGCATCGAGAACGTGGACATCGTCGACGGCACGCCCCTGCTGGACATCAAGCCCTACGTGCCCCAGTTCGACGGGGCGGACGACGTGAGAATCGGCTGGCTGAAGGACAACATCCGGAAGCTCGGTCATACCCGGGACGACGGGCGGTTCAGGAAGAAGACATCTGCAGGAAAATCCGAATGACGAAAGGTCATTAATAACGAGTAAGGGAGAAGAGGATATGTTCCACGAGGAGAGATGCGATTTTTGCGGAGACTGCCTGGCGCGGTGCAAGTACCTGGAGTTCGACAAGGAGAGCGGGTCGGCGGCAATGCGGAAGCTGGTCGCGGGCGAGAAGTCCGACTGGATCTACGACTGCGTGACCTGCATGGCCTGCGACGAGTACTGCCCGACGAATGCCCGGCCCTTCGACCTGATCATGAAGCGGCTGGAGGAGAGGGGCGATTTCACCGACCCGAAGCTGCGCGCCGACATGGCCGCGCGGTTCAAGCCTGAAGGAGAGCCGAAGCCCGTACCGCCCGCCGAGCGGGTCATGTCGATCTGCGTCATGCAGGGCAACATGCCCTGGGCCATCCAGGGGCAGCTCTTCGAGACGATCCCCCTTCTCAAGGGGAAGCACTACTTTTGCAACGTGCTCTTCTCCCACATGGGTGACGAGTCGATCCTGCGCGAGCGCCTGCAGGGCATGGTCGACAACCTGGCCAAGTCCGGGGCGAAGGAGATCGTCTTCCTGCACGACGACTGCTACGCGGCAATCAAGGGGGTGGCCCCCGAGATGGGCATCAAGATCCCCTTCCGGCCGATCCACCTCTTCGAGCATCTCCGGGACGTCCTGAAGGCGAAGAAGGGCACGCTGAAAAAACTCGGCATGAAGGTCGCCTACCAGCGGCCCTGCGCGTCGCGCTACACGCCGGAGAAGGACCCCGTCGTCAACGAGATCTTTGAGCTGATCGGGGTGACGCGCATGAAACGGAAGTACGAGGGCGAGGATGCCCTGTGCTGCGGCGTGGAGGTGGCGGGCCCGGGCCTCAAGCTCTTCCCCCGCGGGAAGAACTACGAGCCCTTCCGGGTGAAAAACGTCGAGGACGCGAAGGCCAGCGGCGCCGAGGCGATGGCGTACCTCTGCCCCATGTGCTTCACGATCCTCAACAAGAAGGTGCGCGAGGCGGGCATGAAGAACTACATGATCAGCGACCTCTGCCGGCTGGCCCTCGGCGAGGAGCTGCCGGCGGACAAACCCCAGTGACGAACGGGTGCAGCCGGCACAGGAAGGCACTTGCGGAACACGATCCGGTTCGTTGCAATGACCGAAACGCGAAAGGAGGTGGACCCATTGGCTGAAGAGATCAAAGCAGGGTGTGCGCGGCCGACAGGAGGGCTCGTCGGCGAAGAACCTTCACAGGAAAAAGCACCTGAAATGACTGAAGCGAAAAAGGAGGTGAGGTCCATGGTCATGATCGGAAGGAAGGCGCCGGATTTCATTGCGCCGGGGTATTTTCAGGGCAAGTTCATCAACGTGCATCTCTCGGACTACCTGGGCAAGTGGGTGCTGCTGTGCTTCTACCCGGGGGACTTCACCTTCGTCTGAGCGACGGAGATATCGGCGGTCGCCGATCGATACGCGGAGTTCGAGAAACTCGGCGCCCAGGTGCTCACCATGAGCATCGACAGCGTGTTCGTCCACAAGATGTGGGTGGACCATGAGATTTCCAAGATGGTCAAGAAGGGCGTCCCCTACCCGATGCTCTCGGACGTGGGGGGCAAGGTGGGGACGGCCTACGGCGTCTTTGACGACGTGGCCGGCGTGGAGACGCGGGGCCGGTTCATCATCGACCCGGACGGGGTGATCCAGGGCTACGAGGTCCTGACCCCGCCGGTGGGGCGAAATGTTTCCGAGAGCATTCGGCAGCTGCAGGCCTTCCAGCACGTTCGGAACAGCGGCGGCACGGAGGCGACGCCTTCGGGCTGGCGGCCGGGCAAGGTCACCTTGAAGCCGGGGCCGGACCTGGTCGGAAACGTCTGGAAGGTTTGGAAGACCGACATGGAACGCGATTGACAGCTACACCAGGAAACGGGGGCAGGACCACGTCCCTCAACTCATGGGTACAAAGGCAGGCTTGTCACAAGCAACAGCGCCGGCCAGGAAGCAGTCCGGAATACAAACGAACAGGCAAAGAGGCAGGGGAAACCCTGCCTCTTTTTTTCGGGTACACCGGCGTCATCCAATTTTCAGCGGAAAAGGCCGGCAGGCAGAACCGGCGCTACTTGTTGGCCTGCGTCAGGTGCAGTTTGTAGTTGTGTTTGCGCCCCTTTGCGTCCGTTACGACCATCACCGCTTCAACGGGGATCAGGTTGGTGATCCGGTACAGCTTCCAGCCCGGGGAACCGGGCGAGTCCGTTAAAGGAGTGATCCTGACGATTTTCTGGCCGGCCATGTTCTTTGGCACGTCGTAGCTTGCCACGACGTCGTAAGGCAGAGCGCCGCCCCTCACCATCAGGGGGGGCCAACGGAGGAAGGGTGCCGTCGGCGTGGGCATTAAAACGGTCCGGAAAAGACGTTTCTGTGAGACACTAAGGGCCTGATGCAAAATCACATGAAAAAGTCATGCGGGGACATGTCGAAAGGGGTATAATGAGCCTCCATCAAAGACCAAGCTTGGAAACATGTTTCAGGGGGGGCCTGACTCATGGGTGCAATAAGGATCAACCTTCTCCAGACCGAAATTCGGAAAAGGGGGCTTGACGCAGCCCTTCTCGTCTATTCCCGGGATGTCCTCTACTACACGGGGACGGCCCAGCCCTCCTGCCTGCTCGTCACACCAGATGACTATACCCTCTATGTGAGGAGCGGGTTCGAGTTTGCCGTGCAGGACGTCTCCATTGGCCGGGAGAAGCTGCTCGAAGAACGGCGGCTCGAGAAGGTTCTCGCAGGCGCCCTGTCCCGGTTGGGGGGAAGGCCCGGGAAGATCGGCACCGAGCTCGACATCCTGACGGCGGAGCAGCTCGAGGCCCTGCGGAAGGCTTGCCCCGATGCCGACTTTGTCAACATTTCCTCCATCACCCTGGAGCAGCGCAAGGTGAAGGAGCCCGGGGAGATCGAGAGGCTCCGCCGGGCCTGCGACGCCGTCCACGCGGGGCACGAGGCGGTCCTCGCAACACTTCGGGAAGGGGTTACGGAACTGGAACTGGCCGCCGCCGTCGAGAACGCCCACAGGCTTGCGGGCCACGAGGGGATCTTCTTCATCCGCCTGCCCGATTTCTTCATGAGTCGGGGCCCCATCGGGGCAGGCCCGAATCTTCTGAGAAACAGCGGCGTCGTCTACACCATCACGGGCGTGGGCATGAGCCCCGCCGTTCCGGCCGGCCCCTCCCGTCGGGCCATCGGGCGGGGCGAGACGGTCGTCGTCGACATCCCCACCCTCGTCGAGGGCTACCACGCCGACCAGACGAGGACCTACTGCATCGGGGCGGCCGGGAAGGCCGTCCATGCCCTCTACGACGACCTCCAGGCCGTCGCCGACCACCTCATCGGCACGATCCGGCCGGGCATGCGGGGCAGCGACGTCTATCGGCTGGCGCAGCAGAAGGCCGACGGCCTGGGGCGGTCTGCGGAATTCATGTCCTTCGGCAAAGGCAGATCCTCCCGGATTTTCGGCCACGGGATCGGCCTGGAATTAAACGAGCCCCCGATCCTCTCCGGCTCCGATTCCTCCCTGATCCCGGAGGGCTGCGTCGTCGCCCTCGACATGCACATGATGATCGAAGGGGGCGAGGTCGTCAAACTCGAGGACATGATCCATGTGGGTCGCGGCGGCAACGAGATCCTGACAAAGACCCCCCGCATGCTCTTTGAGGTCTGACTCCTGATGAACAGCACAATTTGGAGCAGAAAAATCCCCCTCTATCCCCCTTTATAAAAGGGGGAAGTTGGGTGCTCAACCTTGTCTGACTCTTTACTTGCCGGGCCGAGCCGAGAAGCGGATAAGGGCGGCACGGGGAGGTTGGTGATCCGCCTGCATTTTTGTAACGATTTTTCTTTGCCCTCCCGTCACTGCAAGGCTTCTGCCCTGAAAGGCCCATAACGCGGGCAAAATCGCCGTCTTTTCCCTTGACAAAACAGGGGATTTTGTATACGGGAACGGGTGGGTCTATTATAAGGGATAGTCAGGGTTTAATAAGTTCAGAGGAGTGTATATGGCTTAAATTTCTAAAATTTTACGGACAAGGAGGGAGGAAACGTGTATTTCGCAAAAGAAGTTCTCGAACAGTCCAGCCGGCTCCGCCAGCGCTGGGAAGATGAGGTCAAGAAGTCCGTTTCCAAGTGGGCCGATCAGAAGCCTGAGGCCCAGTGGTCAACGGTTTCGGACCTCCCCATCAAACGTCTTTATACCCCCGACGACATTAAGGACATGGACTTCGAGCGGGACATCAATTACCCCGGGCAGTACCCCTACACCCGCGGTAACCAGGTGACCGGCTACCGGGGCAAGTACTGGACATTCCGCATGTTCTCGGGCATGGGAGATGCCGCCACCACCAATGAGCGGTGGCACATGCTCCTGAAGGAAGGGCAGACGGGTCTCAGCACGGCCTTCGACTTCCCCACTCTCATGGGCTATGACACCGACTCCCCGAAGGCCCGCGGCGAGTGCGGCAAGTGCGGTGTGGCCATCGACACCCTCGAAGACTTCCTCGTTCTCACCAAGGGCGTCCCCCTCGACAAGATCACGACCTCCATGACGATCAACCCGCCGGCCACGGCCCTCTGGGCCATGTACTGCGCGGCAGCCGAGATCCACGGCATTCCGCTCTCCAAGATCGGCGGCACGATCCAGAACGATATGCTCAAGGAGTTCATCGCCCAGAAGACCCTGATGTGCCCGCCGGAGCCCTCCGTGAAGCTCATCAGCGACACCGTCGAGTTCGGCACCCTGCACGTTCCCAGGTGGAACACGATCTCGATTTCGGGCTACCACATCCGCGAGGCCGGCGCCACGGCCGTGCAGGAACTGGCCTTCACGCTTCGCGACGGCATGGAGTACGTCGAAGACGTGATTCGCCGCAAGAAAATCGACGTCGATGCCTTCGGCCCCAGGCTCTCCTTCTTCTTCAACGCACACTGCGATTTCTTCGAGGAGATCTGCAAGATGAGGGCGGCCCGCAGGATCTGGGCCAAGGCCATGAAGGAACGCTACAAGTCAAAAGACGAGCGCTCCTGGTGGATGCGGTTCCACACCCAGACGGCCGGATGCTCGCTCACGGCCCAGCAGCCCTACAACAACGTCGTCCGCACGGCCACGCAGGCGCTCTCCGCGGTGCTCGGCGGGACCCAGTCGCTCCACACCAACTCGCTCGACGAAGTGTGGTGCCTGCCCTCCGACTTTGCCGTCCAGATCGCCCTTCGGACCCAGCAGATCATCGCCGAAGAGACGGGTGCAGCCACCACGATCGATCCGCTGGCCGGCTCCTACTTCGTCGAGGCGCTCACCAACGAGATGGAAAAGCAGGCCTGGGATTACATCCACAAGATCGACGACATGGGCGGCATGGTCTCCGCCATCGAGAAGGGCTTCCCCCAGCTCGAGATCTCCGATGCGGCCTACAAGTTCCAGCGCCAGATCGACAGCGCCGAGAAGATCATGGTCGGCGTCAACAAGTACGTCTCCAGCGAGAAAGAGTCCATCCCCTTCCTCGAGATCGACGACAAGATCGAGACCGAGCAGATCGCGCGGCTCCAGGCCGTGAGGCGCAAACGAGACAGCAAGGCTGTCAAGAAGTGCCTCAGCGATCTGAAAGCGGCCTGCAAAAAGGGCGACAACGTGATGCCTTTCTGCATCGAGGCCGTCAAGGCCCTGTGCTCCGTGCAGGAGATCTGCGACGTGTACCGCGAGGTATACGGCGAATACCGCGATCCGGGACTCTACTAGGAAGGAGGGGGAAGATATCATGGCTGATCGAAAATTGCGTGTTATGGTTGCAAAGCCGGGTCTCGACGGGCACGACCGCGGCGCCAGGGTTCTGGCCCGCTGCTTCCGCGATGCCGGCTACGAAGTGATTTACACGGGCTGTCACCAGACGCCCGAGCAGATCGTGTCGGCGGCGGTGCAGGAAGACGTGGACCTCCTGGGCCTGAGCTGCCTTTCGGGCGCCCACCGCTATCTGTATCCTGCCGTCACGAAGCTCCTCAAGGACAAGGGCGCCGACGACATCATGGTCATCGGCGGCGGGATCATCCCCGAACAGGACTTCCAGCTGATGTATGATGCCGGCCTCAAGGCGATCTTCGTGCCCGGGACGACGCTGGAGACGATCGTCACCTGGATCAACTCAAACGTGAAACCGAGAGCTTAGGTAAGGACATCCGGAATGGAAATTACAAAGAAGATCCAGGGCGGTGACATCCGTGCCGCCTCTCGCCTCATCCGCAACCTGGAGGATCGGATGCCCGAGGCGAAGACCACCATAAAGCACCTCTTCCCCCTCACGGGGAGGGCACACGTCATCGGCATCACCGGCTCGCCCGGTGCGGGGAAGAGCACGCTGACCGACGGCCTCATCGACTGCTTCCGCAAGAAAGGGAAGACTGTCGGCGTGCTGGCCGTCGACCCCACGAGCCCCTTCACGGGGGGCGCCATCCTCGGCGATCGTATCCGCATGCAGCGCCATGCCGAGGACCCGGGCGTCTTCGTCCGGAGCCTTGCCACGCGCGGGGCCCTGGGTGGTCTGGCCAAGGCCGTGGGGGATGCCATCCACGTGATGGACGTCCTGGGCGAGGACATCATTATCGTAGAGACCGTCGGCACGGGCCAGCAGGAAGTGGACATCATCAACCACTCCCACACGGTCCTCGTGGTGCTCGTGCCGGGGATGGGCGACGAGATCCAGGCCATCAAGGCCGGGATCCTCGAGATCGCCGACGTCTTCGTCGTGAACAAGGCAGACCGCGATGGCTCCTCCAAGCTCACGCGGGAGCTGATGGCCATGCTCGACATGGCCCCGCCGTCCGCCTTCCAGGGGGGATGGCGGCCGTCCATCATGAAGGTGGAAAACGCCTTCGAGCCCACGGGCTTCACAAAGGCGCTGGATGACATCTGCAACAAGATTGAAGAGCATTACAAGCATCTCGTCGACAAGGACCTCATCGGCAGCAGGATGCGCCGCAAGGCGACCGTCGAGCTCAACGAGGCCATCCGGGCGACCATCCTCGAGCCGGTCCTCCTGAAGCTTCTCGGAAGCGGCCAGATGGAAGGGTTGATCGAAAAAGTCATGAAGAAGGAGATCGACCCCTACACCGCCGCCGAAGACATCGCCAAGCGGAACCTGGAGGGGTGCCTGTGATCGAAACCATTAACTGATTTTAAAAAGCCCGGGAGGGTCTAGCCACGGCCTCCCGGGCTTTTTTTTCTCAGGCTGTTGAAAAACACTCATCTGCTGCGTTGCCCTCGTCCCTCGTCCCTGCGGCGTACGCCAAAGTACGCCTCGCTCCGCGGTACGTCGGGCGCCTTGCATCTGAGTATTTTTGAACAGCCTGAAGGACGAAGAAAAGAGAGTCATTGCGAGGAGGCCCGAGGGGCCAACGCGGCAATCTTCCTGTAAAGTCCCTTGACCCTAATCTCCCTCTCCCTTGAGGGGAGAGGGTTAGGGTGAGGGTGAAAAATCTTTTTCCTCATAAACTCCCCCTTTTGTAAAGGGGGACACAGGGGGATTTTCTTCGTTCTGTAATTGCGGCGAGGCGAGAAGGGCTGGAAAAAGGAAAGTCATTGCGAGGAGGCCGACAGGCCGACGAAGCAATCTCGGTTTTTTCCTCGGTCCTCGTGCCTCGATCCTCGAACCTGTTTTTCTTTCACCGGAGGACGACATGACCAAGGATGCCATCGGAGAAACCCTCGCCAAGTACAACCGCGGCCTCATCATGGTCTTCACGGGCGACGGCAAGGGCAAGACCACGGCCGCCCTCGGGCAGGCCCTGCGGGCCCTCGGCCACGGCAAGAAGGTCCTCGTCATCCAGTTCATGAAGGGCCGCAAGTACGGCGAGGTCCTCTGCGCCGAGCAGTGCCTCCCCAACCTCACGGTGCGCCTCTGCGGCCTCGACAGCTTCGTCATGCGGGGAAACCCCGCGCCCGTCGACGTGGAGCTTGCCCGGCAGGGTCTCGACCTGGCGCGAAACGCCATCCTCTCCGATGAATACAACATGGTCATCCTCGACGAGATCAACGTGGCCATGGACTTCGGGCTCATCCCTGTCGAGAGCGTCGTCTCCATGCTCAAGCACAAGCCCGCCGCCGTCGACGTCATCCTCACGGGTCGCTATGCCCCGAAAGAGATCGTTGATCTCGCCGACACGGTAAGCGAAGTGAAGGAGATCAAGCATCATTACAGCCAGGGGATCAAGGAAAGGGCGGGCATCGAGTTCTAGAAAGGTTCGAGGACCGAGGAAGACAATTAAAAACACTCCCCCTTTTATAAAGGGGGATAGAGGGGGATTTTCTCAGGTCTGTCATTGCGAGGCGAGAAGCGCCGCGGCAATCTACCTGTAAAGTCCCTTGACCTTAATCTCCCTCTCCCTTGAGGGGAGAGGGTTGGGGTGAGGGTGAATAATCTTGTTCCTCATAATCTCCCCCTTTTATAAAGGGGGATAGAGGGGGATTTTCTTCAGTTTCCCTATACCATGAACCCGATACCCGATACCCTGCCTGGGGGGGCACATGCAGAAAACTCCGAAGGAGGAGCTGGACCGCCGGATCAAGGCCCTGCAGGCGCAGCTGGCCGCGGCGAAGATCGACGGGGTGCTCATCGTCCAGAACGCCGATCTTTTCTACTTCACCGGCACCGTTCCCCAGGGCTGGCTGTTCGTCCCCTTCGACGGGCACCCCATCCTCTTCATCCGCAAGAACCCCAACCGCGTCCGTTCGGAAACGACTCTCGAGCATCTCTTCAATGCGCGGAGCCCCCGAGAGCTTGCCGGCGTGCTTGCCGACAAGGGCTACAAGAAGATCAAGCGCCTGGGCATGGAGCTCGACATCCTGCCCTACAACCAGTACGCGCGCTACGTGGAGGCCCTCAAGCCGGGGGAGATCGTCGACATTTCGCCTGTCATCCAGGCCATCCGCTCCATCAAGTCCCCCTTCGAGATCGCGATCATGCGCCAGGCGGCGAAGCTTGGCGACCACATGATGCGCATCGCCCGCGAGGCGCTCAAGGAGGGAATGACGGAGCTCGAGCTTTCGGGGCGCATCGAGATGGCCGCCAGGATAAGGGGGCATCAGGGCTACGTGCGGATGCGGGGATTCAACGCGGAATGCTATTGGGGACCGGTAATCTCCGGTGCCGCCGCCGCCGAGCCCGCCTTCGTGGACACGACGGAGGGCGGTCACGGCGCAAGCCTTGCCCTTCCGGCCGGCGCCGGTCACCGGCCCATTGCGCGCAACGAGCCCGTCATCGTCGACATGGCCGCCACCCTCAACGGCTACAATGCCGACATCACGCGCACCTTCTCCCTGGGGCGGCTCCCCGAGAAGCTGGAGAGCGCATACCGGGAATCCCTGGAGATCCTCCAGACGCTGGCGGGGGACATCCACCCGGGTATCGCCGTCAGCGCTCTTTACCTCAAGGCGGAAAAGCTCGCCGACAAGAAGAAGTTGCTGCCCCACTTCATGGGCTTCGGCAACGACAAGGCCGGCTTCTGCGGCCACGGCCTCGGCCTGGAGCTGGACGAGCCCCCGGTTATTTCAAGAAACAGCAAGGCCGTCCTCGTCCCCGGCCACGTCATTGCCCTGGAGCCCAAGTTCACCTTCCCCGGCGAAGGCGTCGTGGGGGTGGAGGATGTATTTCTCGTCACGGAAAACGGCGGCGAGAAGCTGACGAAAAGCGGCTACTGCGTAAAGATCTAGGGTGTAGGGGGTAGCGTGTAACGTGTAGGGAAAAAATAAGAAAAAGAGTCATTGCGAGCCGAGTCTCGCGAGGCGTGGCAATCTACATTACTTCGCATTGTTTCCTCGCTCCCTCGCCCCTGCGTGGGAGAGGGTCGGGGTGAGGGGGAACAATCCCATTCATTATTAACTTCTTCTGTCAGGGGGGATTTCATTGAAGCCGACCGCAAAGCCGCAACCTCAGAAGCTCAAGAAGGTCATCGACACGCTGAAGAAAAAAGGCGCCTCGGAGGTGAAGCTCATCAACGCCTCCGACGTCATCGTGGACGAGCGCGTGCGCATCAAATGCCAGATCCCGATCTGCGAAGCCTACGGCAAGAACCTCATGTGCCCGCCCTATCTTCCATCGGTTGCGGAGTTCCGGTCAGCCCTGGCGCGTTATGACAAGGCGCTGCTTGTGCAACTGAGCGTCCCCCTTAACAAGAAGACAAAAGGGAGAACCAAGGCCGTCTTCGACCCCGCGCGGGTGCTCCACGAACTGGTGAACCTGGGCGAGCGGCTCTGTTTCGAGTCGGGCTACCGCTTTGCCACGGGACTCATCGGCGGATGCTGCCGCCTCTGCGAGGAGTGTATCGTCATGGAGCCCGAGGGCCACTGCCGCCACCCTTTCCGGGCAAGGCCCTCCATGGAGGCCATGGGCATCGACGTCATCGGCACGCTGGAAAAGACAGGCCTCCCGATCCTCCGCTTCCCCGTGACGGAAAATGTGACGTGGACGGGCCTGATTTTGCTGTAAGCAAAATCAGGCAGTGACCGGTGATCAGTGACCAATGACCGGTGGGGAATAAAGGAACGAGGAGCGAGGACTGAGGTTCGAGGAAGACAACTAAGAACCTCCCCCTTTGAAAAAGGGGGATAGAGGGGGATTTTCCCTTCTGTCATTGCGAGGTGCGCAAGCCCCGCAGCAATCTCGCTTTTAACACTCAGACACTTAGACACTATTTCTGACGAAATAAACGAAACAAACGAAATGAACGCAATAGACGTTATTAGGAGGGAGAAGACATGGCAGTATTAAAGGAAGGCGGAGTTCCCATCGGGCGTTTCATGATCATCAACAAGACGGACGGCCTGACCCAGGCCGATCTCATCATCGAGGCCAACGGCCAGTACAAAATCATGGAAAAGCCGGATGCGTTTTTGATCAAGAATGATGAGTGCTGCAAGAGTATACTCGTCAAGGTCTCAAAGAAAGACTGAAAGGCTGGATCAAAAACAGCCATCTGCGGCGTTGCCCTTGTCCCGCGTCGCTCAACGTATGACTCGATACGCCTCGCTCCGCGGTCCGTCGGGCGCCTTGCATCTGGCCATTTTTGACCAGCCTTTAGCGGCTAAAGAGAGGCAGGCTGTTTATAAGCACTCGTCTGCTGCGTTCCCCTCGTTCCTCGTCGGTCGACGTACGTTTATGTACGCCTCCCTCCTCCGGACTTCGGGACGCCTTGCATCCAAGCACTTCTAAACAGCCTGTGCGTGCCAATCTGATTGCCAAAAAGAAAGACAATAAGCAAGACCCCTTTCCTTGATAATTTCATTTGATTAAAAGGAAGCCATACAAAAATAAATGCTAGCCATCAAATATTTACCATGCATCTAGAAGATCAAATTGTTTTATTGACAAATCCACAAGAATTCACCCGCTTGTGTAATTGTATTTTTTACTGCATCTACAACGATGATTATCAGATAATTGATGGCACCAGGAGTGACGAAGGAAATGACGGTTATGTAAGTACTGAAAAAAGGATACTTGCTATCTATTGCCCGATTAAGCCTGAAAAGAAGACAGATAAAAATTATCTCGCTAAGATAGCAAGCGATATAAAGAAGGCGGCTACTCTACGTGATACTGGAAAGTACAAAGTGGAGCGCTGGACATTCGTTACCCCAAGAAAATTGAGTAGCAGCCTAGTTGCTGAAATGTACAAACTTGGATCTGACCTCGGTCTCACTGTAAATCACATAGAATCTACATACCTCGCCAATGAATTATACAAGAATATGCAATTACTTGAAGCATTTCCACAGCTACACGTAGCCCAAATAGAGAAGAAGTTAGAAGAAATATTCCAGCATGTGAAGCAAGGTCAAAGTCAGGAAGAAAATATTCCAAGAAATCCCGCGGGCTCACCGTATATCGAAGTGAAAGATGCTGATAGTAAAGATAACAAACGAGTTCTGGAACTGCGGCTGAATGTACCATCCGATACTACAAAGAAAGACCTAAGAACGCTCTACTATAAAGCTAAAGATAACGCAGTTCAGCTTAACGCATTGATAGGTCTTATCGATCTATTCGACCCATTAGAAGACCCTCCTTCAGAGATGATAGAGCTCTGTAAATTTGGCATCAAGATAGCTGAGTCAATGAATAGTTCAAGGTTCAAGGCTTATTTTATAGCGCAGAAGGCATACTTCGTTTCATGTGACTTCACTAATACAGACATGAAAATGTTCTTTGACATTAGGGCATCCAATTTAGTTGGTATTCCATTTGTAACTGAACCTCAAAGGCAGGAAACCCTTGGTCGTCTTAGACATCTCCAAGAAGAGTACAACTCTCTTTTTGATGAAGCTCTTAGTCTATTGGTCAAAAGTAATGATGCTGAGATGATGGGAGGTGTACTAATAATAATCGGAAATGCAGCCGGGCAGCGCGCCTTGATTTATCGTCAGTTGGGGATCACTGAGAGATATAAATATGAAAAAACTTTGTCCAAGAATAGTTTGCTTTTGGCAAAAAACATTTATGTCAAAATCGGTGACGAAGAAGGTATAGCACTATCACTTCACAATCTTGCTAACCAATTAAGATTCTTTGATGAGAAAGATGAGGCGCTGGCACTTGTTGAAGAGTCTAAAGAAGTTGCGAGAAAATTAGGCAACAAAATTTTTCTGCAGAAGGCAATATGGCTCGAGGAGACAATAAATACTGGTAAAATACCAGATTATATACATGGCGAGAAAAGAAAACCCAGTGTCTGAGATTGCTAGTGGGAAAATAGAGGGGCCAGACTTAAACACTGGGGCCGCTGTGGCCTCAGATCATTGAAGTTTGAATTTAACTACGCTTCAGCTACTACAAAAAAATGGCAAAAAAGTCGAACAAGGAGATCGAGCGTTACTACTTTGAGATGTTTCGTAGGGACTATCAGCTGCCTGAAGGAACAGTTATCTTCACCGATAAGCCAGATATAATTATTCAGGGAAAAACAAATATTGGTATCGAAATCACAAATTTCTATCATGAGAGCGGAGCACTTCCGGAGAGTGAACAGGCTCAAAGAAAAGCGCGAAGAAAAGTAATTTCAGAGGCTCATCAAGCTTATTTGGCAAATGGTGGAAAAAAGATTGAGCTTTCATTCTGTTTTGACAAAGAGTCGTCTATTCGAGACCGAAGGATACTTGTTAATAAAATTGCTGGGGAAGAGAAGGGGTCAAATCTCGACACTTGACTATTCAGGGTAAAAAACAGAGCCGGACTTAAATATCGCGATTCACACGATGTCAAAATGCTAATGCTCTGGCGGAAGAGAAGGGGTCGCATCTCGACATTGACAAAGGGGAAGAATGGTGGTCAGGCCTTGAAGTATGAATTTTCAGGATGACTTATAATTCAAGACCTGGCCCCCGATCCCACTCGAGCGGCTGGTAATTTCTTGATCCTGAAGGGATGGGGCTATGAAAACGACGTCGAAAATGCCGGCGCTGTTGATCGCTATGGGCTTGGCATTGCTGACCGTCAGTTGCAGCATGCCTGTGGTCACCAAGCAGGATTTGTCACCCGAACAAAAAAAGATGCTCCATCTCTGGGCACTCAAAGAGTTGAACAGGGCCAGCCAGCCTTACTGCTGGAGGGACTCTTATGGAAGAGGGGTGGGCGTCCCGGTAAGTGCCTGTCCGGAAGGACAGGAGAAGGACGCGGGGCTTTGCTATCGCACGTGCGAAGACATCGGTAAAGAAGGCTGGAAAGGCGTTGGCCCTGTGTGCTGGCAGCGCTGCCCCCCAGGTTTCCGTGATGACGGAGCATACTGCTTTAAGCCGGAGGCTTACGGGCGTGGTGTGGGCTTTCCCTGGAAGGTAGGAGATAAGGCTTTTAGTTTGAAGAATGCCGAGAAACGCTGTGAAGCAAAGCATGGGGAAGGCCAATGCGAGAAGTCGGGAGCGATCTATTACCCCAAGTGCAAGCCCGGCTATCGCGCCATCGGCTGTTGTGTCTGCAGTCCGAGGTGTCCTTCCGGTATGACGGATATCGGCATCTCCTGCCAGAAGCAGTCCAAGGGGCGCGGCGTGGGCAAGCCCATGCAATGCAAAAAAGGGCAGGCCTATGACGCCGGCCTCTGCTATACACCCTGTAAGCAGAATTACCACGGCGTCGGCCCCGTGTGTTGGCAGGATTGTCCGGATACACAGCCAGTCAACTGCGGCGCCGGATGCGCAAAGAATTCGAGCCAATGCGCCGAGAAGACGATTGCTCAGGTCTTTGCTCCGCTCGAAATCGCTGCGAATGTAGCTATGGCTGTCACCACGGGAGGCGCCGGTAATGCCGCGGTGAGTGCGGCAAAGGCCTCGGCCAAGACTGCGGCCAAGACGGCGGGAAAGGCGGCTGCAAAGACGGCCGTCAAGAATTCGACTCGCACAATCGCTCGTGAGATGATGCCGGGCGTTCGCGCTCAGCTCAATAAAAAGCTCCTCAAAGAATACTCGGAGGAGGTCGCAGACGAGGTGTGTTGGAATGCGGCGGAAACTTTGGCTTTGGCCGCTGTTGCCAACGAGTCTGATATGAAGGATGTTATCCTCTCACTCGACCCTACCGGCATTGCCGACGTGACGGAAGCCTATGCTAAACCCAAGTGCAGTTTTGGTGTGGATCCTCCACGCTTTGGGAGCAGAGACGGGGTCAAATCTTTACGGGCTGTTGCCCAAATCGATTTGGCTGAATAGACGCACTGGGGGAAAGATAGGGGTCGAATCTCGACACGTGACAATAAGGCATTGATAAAGAAGTACAATGGGAAGCAACGGGGTCAGACTTAATACTTGCGGGGCAGAGAATGGGTCAAATCTTTATCCTTCACTTTTCAGGGGCAAACAACGCGTTCAGACATAAATATTGCGATTCGCACCATGTCAAATATCATATGTCCTGAACAGAGGATAATCTGACAGTGGCTGTCAACTCGGGTATTGATTCCTTGATGTTATCGAGTAGTTTGAGCTCAATGCCCGACCTTCAATATTATATTTAAAACCCTTATCTACTACAGCCTCTAAGGGTATATATTCCAGTTATTACACAACTTAATAAAAGGAGTTTCTGCATTGGACATCCCACGTATCTTCAACATTACCGAAAGTGCTCACCGCATCCATAACCCGTTCACACCAGAAAAGCTGGCCACTCTCGGCGTGGCGTTGCGCCTGGAATCGGGGACTCGTGTGCTCGACCTCGGCAGCGGTTCGGGCGAGATGCTGTGCACCTGGGCACGCGATTTCGGAATCATTGGCGTCGGTATCGACATGAGCCAGTTGTTCACCGAGCAAGCGAAACTCCGCGCTGAAGAACTCGGCGTCGCCGACCGAGTCGAGTTCATCCACGGCGACGCTGCCGGCTACGTCGCCGACGAAAAGGTCGGTGTGGCAGCCTGTCTCGGTGCCACGTGGATCGGCGGGGGAGTCGTCGGCACCATCGAGCTTCTGGCGAAGAGTCTCCGCACCGGAGGGATCATCCTCATCGGCGAGCCCTACTGGCGGCAGTTACCACCGACGGAAGACGTTGCCAAGGGATGCCTTGCCGGTTCGATCTCCGACTTTCTCATGCTTCCAGAACTTCTCGCGTCTTTCGGCGACCTCGACTACGACGTTTTGGAAATGGTTCTGGCAGACCAAGAAGGCTGGGATAGGTACGAGGCGGCCAAGTGGCTCACCATGCGCCGATGGCTCGAAGCGAATCCCGACGACGACTTCGCGAAAAATGTTCGAGCCACACTGACCTCGGAACCAAAACGCTACGCCGCGTACACGCGTGAATACCTTGGATGGGGCGTGTTCGCGCTGATGGCGCGGTGATGTGAGGCAGCTGGAAATTCGGCGGATTGTCAACGGCTGGGGCGGCTGAGCTACACTCGGTGGCTTGTCGAAGTGTGGAACACCGGGGGTCAGACTCGCATCTTGCGATTTGCACCTGATCCGAAGAGAGAACTCAGTGATCCCCTGTGAAAAGGGAGGGGGCAGTGCAGAACAAGGCCTTTCAGGATTACTACCCCGAGGAATTTGCGCATTGCTACGGCTGCGGCCCGCTTAACCGGGACGGGCTGCAGATCAAGAGCTACTGGGACGGCGAAGAAGCCGTTTGCCATTTTACACCGAAGCCCCACCACTCGGGAGGAGTCCCCGGGTTTGCCTACGGGGGCCTGATTGCCTCGCTGATCGATTGCCACGGCGCGGCGACAGCATCCGCTGCGAAGTTGAGGGAGAAGGGCTATGCTCTCGGCGAGAAGCCCCTTTCGCGTTTTGTCGCGGCATCGATGAAAGTGGATTATCTGAAACCGACACCGTTGGGAACGACCCTGGAGTTGAGGGCGAGGATCCTGGAGATCAAGGGCCGTAAAGTGACGGTGAGCGTGACCCTGTCGGCGGGAGGCAAGATCTGCGCGAAAGGCGAAGAGCTTTTCATACAGCTTCAAGAGTGGTCAATACGGACCGGATACCCGAAACCGATTGAGTGATCCCGTTCGACTTCAAGCTACCCACTGGGAATGGACCGCGCAGCCACCTGGAATCGGATCTAAACCATTTGACAAAGGAGGGAAGGATCATGGCAGCGAAAAAAGTCGTCGTTACGACATACACCGACGGTATCCTTGATCCCGGCGCGCCCATGCTCGGTCCGCTCAAAAACGGGGGTGTCATAGAGGCCAACACCATGCCGGGTTGCTGGGGTCCGATGATCACCCCGCAGCTTCGCGGCGGCCATGAGGTGACGCAGCCTGTCTTTGTCGAGAACGCGGAAGCGGGCGACGCGGCTGTCATCCGGATCCGCGACATCAAGGTCACTTCCATTGCCGCCGCATCCGGTGTTGACCGGATGATGGGCGATTATTTCAACGGGGACCCCTACGTGGCGAAGAAGTGTCCCCAGTGCGGCATCCTGCGTCCCGAAACGACCATTGAGGGGATAGGGCAAGAGGCGGTGCGGTGCGCAAATTGCGGCACGACGCTCATGCCTTTTCAATTTGAACACGGTTATACGGCGACATTCGACAAGGCCGGCAAGGTCAGCATAACCGTGGACAAAAAAACGGCGGAACTGATCGCAAACGATGCGATGAACTACGCGAAGCTCTCGGAGAGCTGCCGGCAGCATCCGATTCTTCTCTTTGCGCCCCATGACATGCCGGGGGTAATTTCCCGCATGAGACCCTTCATGGGCCAGCTCGGAACGACCCCGTCCATCCCGATGCCCGATTCTCACAACGCCGGCGATTTCGGTGTCTTCCTCGTCGGGGCACCCCACGAGTACGCACTCACGGCCGAACAGCTCGAGCAACGAACGGATGGCCACATGGATATCAACGCCGCCAGAAAAGGCGCGATCGTCGTGGCGCCCGTGAAAGTTCCCGGCGCCGGCATCTACATGGGAGACATGCACGCGCTCCAGGGCGACGGGGAAATCGCCGGGCACACGATCGATGTTGCCGGCATCGTCACCCTCCAGGTCAATGTCATCAAGGGCCGCCTCCTCGAGGGCCCGGTATTGTTCCCCCTGGCTGAAGACCTCCCGTATCTGGCGCGGCCCGTCACAGCGGCAGAAAGGAAGCGGGCTCAAGCCCTGGCGAAAAAATGGGGGATCCGCCACCTGGAAGAAACGGCCCCCATTTCAGTCGTCGGTACGGGAGCCGACCTCAACAAGGCAACCGAGTGCGGGCTGCAGCGGGCGGGGAAACTGCTCGACATGAGCGTCGCGGAAGTCAGAAACCGCGCTACGATCACGGGGGCCGTTGAGATCGGCCGCCTTCCGGGAGTGGTCCAGGTCACCTTCCTTGCGCCGCTCGACAAGCTGAAGAGCGCAGGGCTCCTGCCCCTCGCCCGTGAACAGTACGGTAAAGGGTAAGACATGGAGATCTGGGGGTCATGGGGGCAGGTCTTGAAGTGTGGAATTTCAGGGTACCTTATAATTAAAGATCGGACCCCCTGGAAAGCCTCGTAGCGCATGATAAGAGCCATTCTGCTGGGAGATATGTCTCGAGTGGTGTTCTGTGCAGCCCGAGAGAGACAGGGAATGCATGATGCAAAGAACGTCCAGACAGACCAGCCGATTCCTGGCGCGAGGACTCTCGATTCTTTACGAGGACCGGGATATTCTGGTGGTGGATAAGCCCTCCGGTCTCTTGACAATGGGAACGGAGAGAGAGAAAGCGCGCACCGCCTACTTTTCCCTGACCGAGTATGTCCGCAAGGGGGCTGCCAAGTCCCGGAACCGTATCTTCATCGTCCACCGCCTGGACAGGGAGACCTCGGGGGTCCTCGTGTTCGCGAAGACCGCCGAGGCAAAGGACTGCTTGCAGCGCCGCTGGGACGAGACGAAGAAGCGGTATCTCGCCGTCGTGCATGGCCCGTGTGAGAAGCGCGCGGAGACCATTACGACCTATCTGGCCGAGAACGGCGCGCACGGCGTGTACTCCACCGTTGATCCCAAGAAGGGCAAATGGGCGCAGACGGCGTATACCGTGCTCAAGGAGACGAAGGACTTTGCCTTACTGGACGTGGAATTGCTGACGGGCAGGAAGCACCAGATCCGCGTCCATCTGGCGGATTGGGGCCACCCGGTGGTGGGCGATAAGAGGTATGGCAGAGCGTATACGACGCACAGACGGCTGGCACTGCATGCCAGATCCCTTTCCTTCCGGCATCCCGTCAGCGGCGAGGCGCTCACGTTTGAAGCAAAGGCACCCTCCTGTTTCACAGAACTTGTCGGCAGTTTCGAGCACATGCTTGTTCAACAGATCACTGTAACGGACCCGGGTGCGCGACGTTGAGGGTTGACGTTATGCAGCAATGTGGGTTCGATCAGGTCAACTGACGGTGAGCGATGAAACGTTGTGACTGGGCCAACAGAAGCGAACTCGAACAGTCCTATCATGATCATGAATGGGGTGTGGAGACCCACGATGACAGGACGCTGTTCGAGTTTCTTGTTCTGGAAGGCGCACAGGCGGGATTGAGCTGGTCTACGATCCTGAGAAAGCGGGAAGGTTACAGAAGAGCCTTTGATCATTTCGACACCCGGACGATCTCCAGGTACTCCGAGAGTGATGTATCCCGGTTGCTCGCCAATCCCGAGATCATAAGAAACAGGCTCAAAATCAACGCGGCGATCACCAATGCCAGGGCATTTCTGCAGGTTCAAAAGGAATTTGGAAGTTTCGATCGCTACATCTGGCAATTCGTTCACGGCAAACCGATCCGGAATTCATGGAGAAAGATGACGGATCTCCCCTCCAGCACCCCTGAGTCCGATGCCATGAGCAAGGATTTGAAGAAAAGGGGGTTCAAATTCGTCGGGCCGACCATCTGCTACGCCTTCATGCAGGCAACAGGCATGGTAAACGATCACGTCGTGGATTGTTTCAGGCACAAGGAACTCAGGATCAAGAGGAAAGCATAACGAGACGCTGCAATTGATCGTCTCCCGGCCGTCGGTTTCAACTCTCATGGGCCAGGCTCCGGCGGATCATGGGTTTGATTCCGCCGCTGGCGAGAATCTGGATGATATAGTCGGACAGGGGTTCCGCCCGGGCGACAAGACCCCTGGTTTCGTTTCGCACCTGACCGGTGGCCAGGTCCACGGTAAGTATATCGCCGCGTTTCGTCCGGCTGTGTATGTCCGGGCAAACCAGAACGGGCAGACCGAGGTTGATGGCATTGCGGAAGAAAATGCGGCCGAAGGAAGCCGCAAGGACGGCCCCCACCCCGGCCGCCTTGAGGGTAATTGCGGCGTGTTCGCGGCTGGAGCCGCAGCCGAAATTCGTCGAGGCCACGATCATGTCACCCGGGGTGACCTCTTTCACGAAATCAGGGTCAATCCCTTCCATGGCGTGCCTGGCCACGGCCTCCGGGTCGGTCTGGTCCAGGAAGCGTCCGGGATAGATCTGATCCGTGTCGATGTTGGCCCCGTAGACAAATGCTTTCCCCTTGATGATCTTCAGCACGGCTCCATGCTCCTCAGGTGAGATAAGGCGCGGGATCGGCAATCCTGCCTTCCAGGGCAGAGGCCGCCACGGTAGCCGGCGAGGCCAGGAATATCTCCGCCCTGGCGTGTCCCATCCGGCCGGGGAAATTGCGGCTTGACGATGTGATGCAGGTTTCCCCGGAAGCCAGAAGTCCCTGGTGGGTGCCCAGGCAGGCGGCGCAGCCCGGGGTTACAAATGTCGCTCCGGCTTCGACCAGTTGCTGAACATATCCCTGATTCATGGCCTCCAGAAACACACTCTTGGAAGCGGGAACCACGAGCAGGCGGGTGCGAGGGTGCACTTTCCTGCCCGCCAGGATGCGCGCCGCTACGGCCAGGTCCGCCACTCTGCCTCCCGTGCAGGTGCCGATGAAGGCCTGATCGATCGGCCTGCCGGCCCAGGCCGCAAGGTCCGAGACGTTATCCACACTGGACGGCGCCGCTACCTGCGGTTGGATGGCGGAGATGTCATAGGAATGCTCTGCGGCATAGACAAAACCGGGATCGGTGAAGACGGTCTCATACGGATGTTTCACCCGCCCGGACAAAAACGCCTTGGTGATTTTGTCCGGCTGGATGTAGCTGGTTTTGGCTCCCATCTCCGTCGTCATGTTGCACAAGGTCATCCGTTCGGACACACTGAACCGGGCGAGCGCCGGCCCGGTGAATTCCACCGCCTTGTAGGTTGCGTAATCCGCCTTCAATTCGCCGATGATCTTCAGGATCACGTCTTTCGCGTACACCCCCTTGGACAGCGTTCCATCCAGCCGGATGCAGATGACCTCCGGCACGCGAAACCACAACTTGCCGGTGATCATGATGATGGCCAGATCCGTTGCCCCGACCCCGGTGCCGAAGGCGCCGAATGCCCCGTGGGTGGTGGTATGCGAGTCCGTTACGACAAGCAGCTGGCCCGGCCAGACCAGGCCCTGGTCTGCCAGGACCTGATGGCAGACGCCCTGGTCCACGTCCATGAGCTGCTTGATCTTCTGCTCCCGGCAGAATTCCCTGAACTGCTTCTGGTTGTCGGCCTGGGCAATGGTGGATGCCGGTGCGTAATGGTCCAGGAAAAGTACAATCCTGCCCGGATCGTGAACCTTGCTGCCCCCCATCTCGGAAAAGGATCGCAGGGTCTGCAGGTAAAGATCGTTGATCCCGGCCAGGTCAACTGTGCAATTGAGGATTTCCCCCGTTTTCACCGATTCCTTGCCGGCAGCCCGGGCCAAAATTTTCTCGACGGCATGCATAACGGCCCCTTCCGGAAATGCCAGATGTTCTGGCGAGTTACGATCACTACAAGCAAAGCTTGTGAAGAATGTAAAGAATATTTTTGCCGCCTTGTTATGTAACCACGCCTCGGGTCAGAATTCAATTGACACACAAAATCAATCTTCGTATGTTCCCATCGTGAAAAAGGAGTTTTTGTCCAACTGACGGATATCTTCGATACCGGGGCCGTCTTCCCTTCGACTGCAGAAAGGTGAACGGCCCTTCGATGTCGTTTCCCCGGCGCCGTGGGGGAGCCGTGGATACCGGGTCACGTTTTCCTCTGGCCCCCCTCATTCCCATCCGCAAAATCGTCTCATCGACATAGACTGACGAAAGGAGAAGGAGAAACGTTATGAAAAAGATTGCCATTGGTTGTATCGTTTTGTTTGCGCTTCTGGCGGTTGTCTGGACCGGCGCAGCCAGTGCGGCGGGATTTCCCAGCAAACCCCTCACCTACATGATCTGTTTCGATCCCGCCGGGGAGTCGGACATCACCGCCCGGATCCAGGAGCAGGCCCTGAAGAAGTATCTGGGTCAGAATGTGGTCATCACCTACAAGATCGGCGGCGGCGGTTCCATCTGCTGGTCGGAGCTGACCCAGAGCAAGCCGGACGGCTACACCATTGCCGGCCACAACCTGCCCCACATCATTCTCCAGCCCATGGAGAGGGGAAACGCCGGCTACAAGACCTTGGATCTCAAGAACATCTACATGTTCGAGAGCACCCCGGACCTCCTGGTCGTCCGAAATGACAGCCCCTTCAAGACCCTCAAGGACTTCATCGACTACGCCAAGAAGAATCCCCCCGGCGTTGTCACCGTGGGCGGCAGCGGCTCCTCGACAGCCAATGACCTGGGGACCACGATGCTCAACAAGGCCGCGGGCATCAAGCTGACCTACATCCCCTTCGGCGGGACCGGTTCCGCCGTGCCCGCCCTGCTGGGCGGCCACGTGACGGCGCTCATGACGTACTCCACCATGGGGGTTCAGTACCGCGGCAAGTTCCGCGCCTTGGCCATCGCCTCCGATAAGCGGATGGCCGTGCTCAAGGACGTGCCGACCTTCAAGGAGCTGGGATATGACATCGTGGAAGGGGCCTACCGGGGTGTTGCCGCCCCTCCGGGGACGCCCGACGACGTCGTTAAATACCTGGCCGGTGTCTTCGACAAGGTGATGAGGGACCCGGAGGTCCAGAAGAAGATGGACCAGCAGGGCTTCAAGACCGAATACATGGGTCCCGAGGAGTCCCTGGCCCTGGTGAAGAAGAAGATGGTCGAATACGAGGCCATCATGAAGCAACTGGGGCGCATCAAGAAGTAGAACAATTTGCGATGGACGAGCCATGGCGGGGTCGGGCCTGCGGGCCCGGCCCCTGCCTGCCGCCGAAAACGGAGGGCTGTCGATGCTTGATCATTTATGGCTGGGTTTGCAACATCTCTTGACCATCCAGAACCTCCTGCTGGTCTTTGCCGGAACGGTCATGGGGATGATCGCAGGGGCACTGCCGGGCATCACCGCCACAATGGCCGTGGCCGTCCTGGTGCCCTTCACCTTCACCATGAGTCCCATTGCGGGCCTCGTGACCCTGGGGGCCGTCTACATGGGGGCCATCTACGGAGGGTCCTTCAGCGCCATCCTCATCAACACGCCCGGGACGCCCAGTTCCATCGGGACGTGCTTCGACGGGTATCCCATGGCCTGCCAGGGACGGGCCGAGGAGGCGATTGTCGCGGCAACGGTCGGTTCCTGCCTCGGCGGGCTTTTTGGCGTTGTCTGCCTGATCTTCCTCAGCCCGCCCCTGGCGGACATCGCCCTGAAGTTCGGTCCGGCCGAATACTTCTGGGTGGGGGTCTTCGGCATCACCATCATCTCCAGCCTCTCCAGCGGGTCGGTCCTCAAGGGGCTCGTGGGGGGGTGCTTCGGCGCCCTCATCTCCACCATCGGCATCGCCCCCATCGGCGGGGACGTGCGGTTCACCTTCGGGTTCCCTGCCATGCAGGGAGGGGTGGAACTCGTCGTTGCGCTCATCGGTCTGTTCTGCATTCCCGAGCTTCTCGGCCTGGTCGTCAAAGGGGAGGGCATGAAGACGCGGACCGAATACGGGTATGAACGCCACAAGGGTGTCCTGTGGAAGACGACGCGTCACATCGTTCTGCACCTGCAGGGAAACCTTTGGCGCTCCTCCATCATCGGGACCATCGTCGGCATCCTGCCGGGGGCCGGGGGCAACATCGCAAACCTCGTTGCCTACAACGAGGCCAAGCGGGCGTCGAAAACGCCGGAGAAATTCGGCACGGGGTTTGTCGACGGGGTTGTGGCAACGGAGACGTCCAATAATGCCGTCGTCGGCGGGGGCATGATCCCCCTGCTGACCCTCGGTGTTCCCGGGGCGCCGCCCGACGCCGTCATCTACGGCGTCCTCATGCTGTTCGGCCTCCAACCGGGGCCGGAACTTTTCAGCACGAAGGCCGACATCACCTACACCTTCATGCTGGGCGTGGGACTTTCGGCCATCGTCATGGTTCCCGTGGGGATCTACGGCGGCCGTCTCCTGGCCCGGTTCGTGGCAAAGCTGTCAACCTGCTATCTGGTGCCGGGGATCGCCATCCTCACCATGGTCGGCTCCTATGCCATCCGGAACAACTTTCTGGACGTGATCCTCATGCTTGTGTTCGGCTTCGTCGGCTTCGGACTGCGGCGACTGAACTTCTCGGCGGCTCCCATCGTGCTGGGGCTCATCCTCGGTCCCCTGATGGAAACGGGGCTCGTCCGGGCCTATCTGATGGGGATGGCGTACGCATCCCCCTGGTTCACCCTGTTCGTCAACCCCCTCTCCTGGATCCTCATCGCCATGTGCGCTTTCTCCTTCCTCTGGCCCTACTTCGGGTCGATGAAGCAGCGGCTGCAGGGCAGTTTGAAGGAGTAGGTGCGATCGCTTGATGTGAAGGAGGTCTTTGTAATGGATGCGAAATTCCGGGATCGATTGGGTTCCGTCATCATGCTGGCGTTCATCGCCGTCCTCTGGGCAAGTCGGAGTTATACAACCCCCTTCGGCGGCATCTTTCCCGATGCGGTCATGATCTTCATGGCGGCCCTCGTCGTCGTGACGCTGATCCGGTCGTTCATAAGCCGCCCGGCGATGGAGGTGGAGAGCACGAATGGGGGGGACGAGAAGGAAGAAAAACACTGGCTGGATATGGCCGTGGTCATGGTCATCTTGCTGTTGTGGGTCCTGCTGTTTCGATACCTGGGATTCGCCCTGGCGGGCGTGGTGGGTTTTGCATCCATCGCCTGGTACACCAGCGGGAAGCGCAAGGATTGGAAGATGATGGTCAAGGCGGTGGTCGTGGGGATGGCCGTTACGTTCGCGCTCATGGCAATTTTCGGTTATCTCCTGCAGGTGCCCCTGCCCGAGGGCGAGATTTTCGGCTGACGCATTCCGGGGGTCCTTTGGACACCGGGGAGCAAGGGAGACAGGGGGAGCTGACGGGGCAGACGTGCATATTGAGATTCGCCCGATGCCGGGATGCTCAGATCACCCACGGCAGGACGATCAGGATGGTCCCCACGAGCACCAGGATATAGACATTGGACACGCAATAAGGGAAGATGCATAGACCGATGCCGGCGAGCAAAGGAAGAGCCGCCTGCTGCTTTTTGCCATAGACAAAGTAACCCATGCCTATAGATCCAAAGAGGATCGAGAAGATCAGTGTGGTCCCAAAATCCATGGATGCGCTCCTGCAGGCGTGTTGTGGATGCTCCCGTAACTAGTATCGGTTTTTTCTCCCACAAGCTGAAGCTCCGATAAAGCCGCGCCCCCCGGGGTGCAAGTGATCAGCCACGATGATGGACCGAACAAGCGGTCCATCAAGGAGGGTGAAATGAAAAAGTCACTCGGCGCCAAGACGATCCTGTATCCCACGCCCGTCCTGATCGTGGGGACCTATGATGCCGCGGGAAAACCGAATGCCATGACAGCTGCCTGGGGCGGCATCTGCTGCTCGAGCCCCCCCTGTGTGGCCGTTTCGCTGAGAAAGGCGACATACACCTACGGCAATATCGCGCAGCAGGGCGGCTTTACCATCAATATCCCCTCCGAAAAGCATGTCCTCGAGGCCGACTATTTCGGCCTGATGTCGGGGAAGAAAACGGACAAGTTCGCAGAATCCGGTCTGACACCGGTGCGGAGCGACCTGGTCAATGCGCCATATATTGCGGAATTTCCCTTTGTTTTGGAATGCAGGTTGATTCAGAAGATCGAACTCGGGCTGCACACGCAATTCGTCGGAGAGATCCTCGACGTCAAGGCCGAGGAAGGGGTTCTCGACGAAAAGGGGAATCTCGACATCGAAAGGATAAGGCCCTTTTTCTATGCCCCCGATTCCAACGCCTACTATGGAATGGGCAAGTTGCTTGGCAAGGCCTTTTCCATCGGCCTGGCCGTGAAAAAGAAGAGCAAGTAGCGGGGGGCGACAGGGTCAGGGAGTAAAGCAGTCAAATCCAGACCTGTTGTCAGTGACAGGGGCTTTGAAGGAGGTGCGCACATGCAGATGACGGATATACCCTTCGGGACGACGGACTGGTCATCCGTCGAGCTCACGGAACACAAGGGCGAGACGGGGATTGCGTACTGGCGCACCCGGAACTTCGGCGGCATTCGCGTCCGCAGGGTCGATTACTCGCCGGGCTATCTCGCCGATCACTGGTGCAGCAAGGGGCATATCCTTTTTTGCCTGGAGGGCGAGCTGCATACGGAACTTGCCGACGGCCGCAAGTTCGTTCTCACGCCGGGCATGAGCTACCAGGTGGCCGACAATGCGGAGCCGCACCGCTCGTTCACAAGCAAAGGCGCCAAACTGTTTATTGTCGATTGAGCGCGAGCTCCCTTACCTCGATCCTCTCGAACAAGAGGAAGGGATCATTCACCCTCACCCCAGGGCCTGCAAGGGGGATATCCCTGTAGGGCGAGGCAAACAATGAGGAGATCAGCCCATGAAGGCACTGCGATTCAGCAGCTTCGGGGATTTGACCGGCCGGCTTCACGTGGAGGAAGTGCCCACGCCCGTTCCGGGGCCCGACGAGGTGCTGGTGAAGGTGTACGCCGCTTCGCTCAACCCCAGTGACTGGAAAAACGTGCTGGGGCAATACAAGAAAACGGTGCTCCCGCGGACCCCGGGCCAGGACTTTGCCGGCGTCATCGTCGCCGGGGACAAAGACATGATCGGGCTCGAGATCTGGGCAACCGGCGGGGATGTGGGGTTCACGCGGGACGGAAGCCATGCCGAGTATGTTGTCATTCCAAAACGGGCCGCGAGGCCGAAGCCGAAGTCCCTGTCCTTCACCGAGGCGTCCTGTGTGGGAAGAACCTACATTACGGCCTATGTCGGATTGATCGAAAAGGCGCAGTTGCAGGAGGGGGAAACGGTGCTCGTCACCGGCGCAAGCGGAGGGGTGGGAAGCTCCGTCATCAAGCTTGCGAAAACGAAATCGGCCCGTGTCATCGGGGTGGATCTCCAGGTTCCCGATACGGAGGCGGCGCGGCGGCTGGGGATCGATCTGGCCCTCAGCAGCCTGTCGGACGATATCCCCGATCGAGTCAGGCAATTCACGCAGAAGAAAGGCGTGAATGTGGCTTTTGACTGCGTCGGCGGCCCGCTCTTTGAAGTCTCGCTCAAAACCCTTGCGCCCGGGGGCCGGCAGGTGAACATCGTCTCGGTCGGGGAGAGAAGGGTGAGCTTCGATCTGGTCGATTTCTTCATCCGACGTCTCTCGCTGTTCGGGCTGAGCACGCTCACCTTCGATGCGGTTGCCTCGGCCGACATTCTGGACAAGCTGCGGCCCGCTTTTGAACAGGGAAAGCTGACTGCGCCCGACATCGCGAGAACCTGTTCCATCGACGAGGCCGTCGAGGCCTATCGGGAGGGCGCCGGCGGAGCCGCCAGGGGCAAGCTCGTGATCGTTTTCCCCCGCTGACCTGATCGACCGCTGTCAGTTTGGTAACGGGGTCTTGAAAAAACAGCAGAGCACAATTGTTTTCCGCAGTCATGGGAAGGAGGGGACCATGAAGAAAGCGGCAATCGCGGTTTTCATTCCATTCATCATGCTATTCCATCGAAATCATTGAGACTTGCCAAGCTCGTACGATGTCATCATGGAGTATACGATCCGAACATGCACCCGGGAGAATGTCGGCACCTTGGTGGAGACCACCCGCGGGGCTTTCCGGGATGTGGCCGAGCGCTTCGGCCTGACCGAACAGAACTGTCCCCGACACCCTTCCCACTGCAGGGCCGACTGGGTCGAGAAGGACATGGACCGGGGAGTGACGTACTATGTCCTCGAGAGCGAGGGGCGCGTGGCGGGAAGCGTTGGCCTCGAATGGGTGAGGCCGGGCCTGTGCAACCTGGAGCGCCTGGCGGTGCTTCCGGACGAGAGAAAGCGCGGCTTCGGCAGGGCATTGGTTAACCATGTATTCTCGGAGGCCGGCAAGCTCGGCTGCAACACGATCCGCATCGGCGTCATCGCGGACCAGGCCGAACTGAAGGACTGGTACCGGCGACTCGGGTTTGTCGAAACGGAGAGCAGGGAATTCGCCCATCTGCCTTTCCTCGTGACCTTCATGAATTGCGAATTGCGCTGAGGCTGCAGGAAAGAGACTCGGGCAGTCGAACCCGACCCCCGAGTCCCCGTTCAGGGACCGGAGAGGACGACGAAATCAACCAGCGGGCTGCAAGGGGGAGGTCAGGTATGACGGTCGGCAGACTGATGATGGGCATCGCGCTGTCTCTTTTTCTGGCTTCCAGCGCATTCGGCCAGCCATCCGGACAAACTCAGGTCAAGCCGAGGCCGAAGCCTAAGCCGGGGGCACGGCAGCTGGACATCACCTTCAAACCCTGGACGGGCGACTTCGACCGGATGCTCGAGCGCCGCATGATCCGCGCGCTCGTGCCCTACAGCCGCACCCTTTACTTCAACGACAAAGGGCGCGAGCGCGGCATCGCCGCCGACAACGTGCGCGATTTCGAGCGCTGGATCAACAGGAAATACGCGAAGAAGCTTCGCAAGCGCCCGCTCACCGTCTATCTCATCCCCACGACCCGGGACACGTTGCTTCCGGAGCTTGCCGAGGGGAGGGGCGACATCGCCATCGGAAACCTGACGGTCACCGAGGAGCGGATGAAGACCGTGGATTTCGCCTCGCCGCCGGATCTGCCCGCCATGAAGGAGGTGGTCGTCACCGGGCCGGCGTCGCCGGCGATTGCCTCCACGGACGACCTCTCCGGCAAGACCGTTCACGTCCGCAAGGCCTCGAGCTACTACGAGAGCCTCGAGGCGCTCAACGGGCGCTTCAAGAAGGAAGGCAAGCCCGCCGCGAAACTGGTGCTCGTGCACGACGCTCTGGAGGACGAGGACATGATGGAGATGCTCAGCGCCGGCCTCCTGGAGGTCATCGTCGTGGACGAATGGAAGGCAACGATGTGGGCGCAGATCCTGCCCAAGATCAAGGTGAACGGGCAGGTAGCCCTGCGGGAAGCGGGAAAGTACGGCTGGGCGATCCGGAAGGGAAGCCCGAAACTGGAAGCGGAAATCCTCGGCTTTTACAAGGACTACATCAAGAAGCAGGGGGTTGCCGCGTACCGCCTGAAGCAGTACATGTCGCGGGTCAAACACATCAGGAATCCGACCGAGATCGCGGAGTGGAAGCGCTTCGAACAGATGCTCGTCCTTTTTCAGAAGTACGGGGAGAAGTACAACTTCGACCCGCTCATGCTTGCCGCGCAGGGCTACCAGGAGTCGCAGCTCAACCAGAAAGCGAGGAGTCACGGGGGCGCCATCGGGGTCATGCAGGTCACGCCGGCCGTCGGCAAGGCTTTAAAGGTTGGCGACATCCGCATCGTCGAGCCCAACATCCACGCGGGAACGAAGTACATGGATCAACTCATGACACAGTACTTCCCCGACGTGAACTTCACGGAAAACAACCGTACGCTTTTCGCCTTCGCAAGCTACAACGCCGGTCCGGGCAACATCTCGAAGATGCGAAAGGAGGCCGTCAATCGCGGGCTCGAGCCCGACAAGTGGTTCAACAACGTGGAGATCGTGACGGCCCGGAAGATCGGTCTCGAGACCACGACGTACGTGCGCAACATCTACAAGTACTACGTCGCCTACAGGCTCCAGCTCGACAGGATGGAGGCGACCCGGAAGGCCCGTGAGCAGGTGGCGCCGAGCGCCACGGCCCAGTAGGCATGGCGGCGACGAAGGGATCCATTAATGGGGATAGTGGACGCGCAGGGTGCCGTAGAACCAGCCCATCAGTTCCTTACCGCTCGTGTCGGTATACTCCACCAGGAGGACAAGGAGTCGATCGCTTCGACTCGAGGTGTATTTCTCCCGGACCGTGACCTGCTGGCCCGCGGGGACATCGGCGATCTTCAACGTCATCTGCCTGTCGGCGAAGAGCGGACTGGTCCTCTCGACCAGCACCTTGAAAGGTCGCGTGTCCTCGGCGGCTGCGGCCGTCGGGTGCGAAGCGTAAAGGGGTTGAAAAACCTGCGCCTGCACAGGTCTGCTGAAGGTCCACGCGTATGCCAGGAGGCAAAACAGGACGAACAACACTTTTAGCACTTTCATCTTGCAACCCTCTCTTTTTTGCGAGTTCAAAGACCCTTTGGATTGACCTTGTTCTTCCTGGTCTCCGGGATGAGCATCAGCCGTGCCGCAGGGCCGGAGTTGACAAATCTGCTTTTGTTCCCGATGGTTGGCTCGCCCTGAGCCCCCCGGAGGGGCCGTTATCGAAGGGCCCCGGATTGTGCCACAATGGCACAGTGGTTCTGATTCGCTTTTTTATCCGGTGGTTAAGAGGGGTGAGCTGATTTGGGATAGTCCACTGAGATCGATTGAGCAAGGTGGTCAGCCATGAGCATCCGCGAGCAGATGCAGCCCGTCGACTCGAGGGCACTCTGGGAGCGCCACATCCGGTAAGGCCCGTCGGGCCCAAAAGATGATTTCTCATTTTGGAGCGAGGTGCTATAAAGGCATAACGATTCTCAAGGAGGTATCTCAGGGTGAATCACTTCCACGTTTTAATTGCGGTTCTTGTGTTTTTCTTCTTCGCAGGTTCGGGGATGTCTGCGGCTCAAGGCTCTCAGCCGTTCGGCTCTAAAATCGATAAACCGGCCCCGACTGTCGCAGCGCCCAAAACGAAGACCGGTCAGGATTCGCAGGTCAGGCCGGCGGCTTCCGGACAGGGAGTCCGCAAAGTCGACTGCTTCGACGAGGCGGCCTTCGGCCGCGCGAAAAAGCAGGACAAGAATCTGGCCGGGGCCCGGCTCTGCGGGGCCGACTTGAAGAAGATCTTCCTGGATGGGGCCGATCTGAAAGGGGCGAACCTCTCCGGCGCCGATCTCAGCGGCGCCAGGCTGCACAGCGCAAATCTGCAGGGCGCGGTGCTCTCGCGGGCGAACCTCGGCGGCGCAACCCTCTCCCATGCGAATCTCCAGGCCGCGAGGCTCGACGGGGCCAATCTCCGCGAGGCCAACGTACAAAGTTCGAATCTCCAGGGCGCGGATCTTTCGAGGGCAGATCTCGAGAGTGCGAAACTTAACGAGTCGGACCTGACCGGCGCCAACCTGGAGCGGGCCATCCTCAGGAATGTAGAGGCCCTGTCGGCGACCTTCGCCTCGGCGAACCTGCGTTACGCCAAACTCGATTCCGCGACCTTCAAAGGCGAAATAGGCATCCGTCGGGCGAACTTTGCCGGGGCCATCCTCAGCGAGGCAACGCTCAGGCAGGCGCAGCTTACCTATGCAAACCTGGAGGGTGCGGACATGACCCGGGCTGATTTCACCGGCGCGAGGCTGGAGAGCGCGAACATGAAAAAGGCAAAAGGCCCCCGGGCGGTATTCAACCGGGCGGGACTCGCCAAGGCGTCCTGCCAGGAAGCCGATTTCAGCGATGCGCAGTTCCAGGGCGCCGACCTCACGGCGGCGCATCTGCAGGATGCACAGCTCGGCAGGGCGGATCTGCGAGGCGCCAATCTCACCCGGGCGGAGGTCCACAACGCGATCCTGGTGGAAGCCAATCTCGAGGGTGCGAATCTCACGGAGTCGGAAATCCGGGGCACCAACTTCAGGGGCGCCAATCTTGCCGGGGCGAACTTTCATGAATCATCACCCTTCCGGGCTATCATCGATCTGCGCTGGAAGGAGCTGCTGAGGAGCCAGAAGCTCCGCACGGACAAGATGTTCGGCAGCATCCGATGGGGTCAGTGATTGGCTTTCATCATCGTCAGACGCCTGGTGAAAAGGAAGTCCAGGAAAGCGCAGGAAGATGTGTACATGAAGAATTCAGGCCCGCCCGACCCCGCATTCGAATCCCGCATCCGCTCCAGCTTCGCTCAACAGGGGGTCATGAAGACCATCGGCGCGCAGCTGGCGCAGGTCAGTCCCGGGGAGGTCCGGATCGAGCTTCCCTGGAGCAAGGCCATCACCCAGCAGCACGGGTTCGTCCACGCGGGAATCCTGAGCACGATTGCCGACAACGCCTGCGGGTATGCCGCCTACACCCTCATGCCGGCGGACTCCGAGGTGCTCGGGGTGGAAAACAAGATCAACTTCCTGGCCCCGGCGAAGGGCGAGCGGTTCATCTCGATCGGCCGGGTCATCAAGGCGGGGCGGACCCTGGCGGTCTGCTCGGGGGAGGTCTGGGCATTCAACAACGGGGAGAAAACGCTCGTTGCGGTCATGCAGACGACAATGATGGCGCTGGTAAAGTAAACTCCTGCGAGCGGAAATACAGGCAGCACAAGGACATTGCGATGCTGACTCGAAGCGATATCATCGAGAAAGCCCTGGAACTCGGATTCGAGGACGTGGGGTTTACGACGGCGGAGCCCTTCGATGCTCAGCTCGAGTACCTTCGGAATCACCAGGAGGAATATGGCTGGACGGAGAAGGTGGGGATCGGTCTGATGGCCGGGACGGACCCGAAGACCGTCCTGCCCACGGCGAAGTCCATCATCGTGCTCCTGGAGGGCTATTTCCGAGAGGCCTTTCCCTCGGCGCTGGAAGGCCACTTCGGCCGTTGCTACCTCGACGACGATCGGGTGACGAAGGACGCACTGGCGCTTCGCATCAAGGCCTTCCGCAGCTTCCTTCGAGAGAACGGGATCGACTCGAAGGTGCCCTTCAATCTTCCCCACCGCGCGGCTGCGCTGCGGGCAGGCATGGGGACTCTCGGCAAGAACGCCCTGCTCTATTCGGGCAGGGCGGCACTCATGAGTTCCTGGGTGCTTCCCCTCACCGTGGTGGTGGATCGCGAATTTGCCCCCGATTCTCCCGCCGCCGGCCTGGGCTGCCCCGACTGGTGCCGGAACGTCTGCGTTGCCGCCTGTCCCACGAAGGCAATCAAGGGAAACGGGGCGATCGATCCGCGCAGGTGCATCTCCTTCATGACCTACTTCGGCAAGGAGATCACGCCCAGGGAGCTGCGCGAGCCCATGGGCCTGTATGTCTACGGGTGCGACCGCTGCCAGAACGTCTGCCCGCGCAACCTTCCCTGGCTTTCCCGGGAGCGAGCGATGAATGCGCGGGCGGAGGCGAAGGCGAAGGATTTCGATCTCAGGGCCCTGCTGCACATGGATGGCGCCCGATTCAAAAGCCGGGTCTGGCCGCACATGTTTTACATGTCCCCGAACAACCTCTGGAAATGGAAGATGAACGTTGCCCGCGCCATGGGGAACAGCCGCGACGACTCGTATGTGCCCGATCTGATTAGCGCCTGGGAGGAGAGCGACGATACGCGCCTCAGGGGCATGATCGCCTGGGCACTGGGACGTATCGGGGGCAGGAAAGCGAAAGGGGCGCTCGAAAGGGTTCTCACGGGCAGCAATGGGGTTGTGCGGGAAGAGATCGAAGCGGCCCTGGGCAGCGTGTAGGGCAGTTACAGGTACTGCATGAGGGTCGCGATCTCTTCGGCCTTCCTGGGGTTCGCCTTCGTGTAGAGCTGAAGGAGGACCTTGCTGATCTCTTTGGGGTTGAGCGGTTTCACCAGGTAGCCCTGCACCCCATAGTGGGCACAGACCGAGACATCATCCTTGTGGGAGGACAGAGACGAGATGATGACGGTGGTCGCCAGATCTTTGAGGGTCTCGCGGATGTGCTGAAGGACTTCCTGGCCGCTCATGACGGGCATCATGAGATCGAGCAGGATGATGTCGGGACGCCACTCCGCATAGATGTCGAGTGCGACTTTGCCGTTTTCGGCAAACCGCTTGTCGAAGACTTTGGCCGAAATGTAAGTATCGTAGAATTTTTGGCTGAAACTGTTGTCTTCCGCGATCAGGATTTTCAGATTGTCCATAGCAGTCGCCCGCGCTTTGAGGTAGTAATCATCAAGTGATTCAGCAAACATCATGCCATGTGGTGCAGGAGTCAGGAAATTGCGCCTGAGGCCGACAATATCCATCGCATTTCCCGTTTTTTCGTCTATAATGAGCCGTCAACCCATCCCATGATCTTCATGAAGGAGGAGAAATATGAAAGGAAATCCCAAGCTGATTGCAACGTTGAATGACCTGCTCGCCGACGAACTGACGGCCATCAACCAGTACATGGTCCACTCCGAGATGGCCCATAACTGGGGCTACGAGAAACTCCACCAGCACTTCGAGAAGCGCGCCATCGACGAGATGAAGCACGCCGAGATCCTCATCGGGCGCATTCTCTTCCTCGAAGGGTCCCCGACAGTGAGCAAGTACAACAAGATGTCGATCGGCGCCGATGTACCCAAGCAGCTGGCCGGCGACCGGGGGCTCGAGATGGGCGCAGTGAAGTCCTACAACGAAGCGATCATCCTCGCCGGGGAGGTGAAGGATTACGCCACCCGCGAAATCCTCGAGAAGATCCTCAAGGACGAAGACCGGCATATCGACCAGATCGAGGAGCTGCAGGATCAGATCCAGCAGATGTCGCTGCAGATCTTCCTCTCCATCCAGGTCTGATGATCCGGGAACACTCGGAGTGACAACGTATAAAGCCCCGCTTCCCGGAAAGAGGCGGGGCTTTCTATTCCGGGGAGGTGTCCGCGGAGTTGCCTTGTTTGCCGGAAAAAATCCGATTTCCTGCTAGCGGGGATGTCGGACAGGGGGATGAAATGGACAGATCGAAGCGACACAGGGGCGGCAGCCAACCCTCCCGATCTTCCGAAAGGCCCGTAAGCGTCGAGGAAAAATACAGGAGTTTTTTCGACCACGCCGAGGAAGGGATCTTTCAGACCTCCTCCTCCGGTCAGATCCTGGATTTGAACCCGGCTCTGGCCAGAATCTTCCGATATCGCTCACCCAGGGAGATGAAAGAGAAGATCAAGCATATTCCCGAGCAGATCTATACAGACCGGGCCATGCGGGAAAAGAGCCTGCGCATGGTCGAAACCCGGGGGCATGCCGAATTCGAGTTTCAGTATCGAAGAAAGGATCAGACCCTGGGCTGGGGGCATGCGAGTGTGCGTGCCGTCCGCAATGCCGCAGGCGAAACCGCTTATTATGAGGGCTTCTTCCTGGACATCACGGACAGGAAGGAGATGGAGGAAAAACTCCGCGAAACTCGCGATTCTCTCGGGCGGAGGGAGATCGAGCGAGCCCTGAAAATCGCCCAGCTCAATGCCGTTCTGGCGGCGGACATCCGGGAACGGAAAATAATGGAAAGGGTCTTGCGTGCCAGAGAAAGGGAGCTGAAGCGGCGCTCCGTCAAACTCGGGGAACTCAACATTACCTTGCGCACGCTCCTGGAACAGAGGGAGATCGACCGCAGAGATCTCGAGCGACAAATCATGACCAACATCGATGACCTGATCATGCCCTGCATCGAGCGGCTTAGAAATACAGAGATGACGGATCAGGCGACATCCCTGATCCAAAGCCTCCAGGACAATCTCAACGACCTGACCTCTCCCTTCCTGTGCAGGATAAAAGCGGAAGCACACCTGACCTTCACGGAACTTGAGATTGCGAATTTCATCAAAAACGGGAAGACCTCCAAGGAGATCGGGACCATCCTGAAACTGTCCGCGGGAACCATCGATTTCCACCGAAACATGATCCGCATGAAACTGGGAATCCGGGGCAAGAAGATCAGCCTGCAGGCGTATCTGATGGAGCATTCGTAGGAGAACCCGCCAGAGCCCTGGGTCACAGGTGCCAGGGGGATCGTCCCCGCGTGCCTCGGGACCCCGCTGCCGGAGAGTCACAAGAAAGTAGGGCAGGCCGCATTGGCCTGCCCTTTCGTTATCCACTGCAAGATCCTGACCGCGATCCGCCCTATTTCACAAACGGTGCAGGAAGCGGGTAGATCACGCGCCCGAAGACCGTATTGCAGACAATGGCGCCCGCCATGTAGATGCCGATCCAGCCGGAGACGATCAGCAGCCAGCCCACGATGGGCTTGCCCACTGCGGGATCCATCTTGCCCAGATCCAGACCGACGATGCACCACAGGCAGATGTCGATGAGAACAACAAGAATGAAGATGAGCTTGTTGCCCTTCAGGTAAGCGGGGGTCACGACGGTGAGGAAGCCGGCCCCGGCCATCCAGGTCCATCCCTCCACGTAGGCGGCGGGAGCCATGCCGAACTTGATCATGAGGAACTTGGAAAGAACGCTCAGCGAGGCGCCGAACATGAAGAAGGCCGAGAAGAACAAAAAGACGTTGCCGCCGGTGATGTTGTGGTCTTTCAATTCCATGACGGCCGTTGTGTACTGCACCACACCGCCGCCGACAAGCCATGCAAACAGGATGGGAAGGCCTTCAAGCTTAACCCACCCAAGAAATACCGCGCCGAAACCAAAGCAGGCAACAGCAAGAGCAGCCAGACCGGCGGGTGCCGGCGATGCAAAGGTGTGTTCCTGTGCCATAGATAAATCCTCCTTTTTGCAATATGAATTGATGAAGGGTACTGCATGGGTATAAAAGGAAACGAGACATCAAAACCGTGCTTTTCGAAAAATGAAACTCTCCTGTTCACCTCCTTTCGTTTTGGAATAACCCCTGACAGAATTTACAGGACTTGCGATCCGTTTCGATTCTTCCGGAGTGCCACGGTGCCCCGTTCATAAGATTTCGGTTATGCAGGATGAAGGTTTGAGAGGCATCCTGCACAACCGAAATAGAAAAAAGGTTGGCACGGAACAAAAATGAGTATTTCTTGTATCCAGATACCGGAACACGGGAATTCGTCCGGTCAAATTTCGACACACCTCCATTATGCAATTTTGAACAACTATTGCAGAATGAACGGAAAGCGCAATGGGTAGGATTTATAGGAAATATATATAGGCGATCCCTACAGACGCGAGGTGGATTCCGCTGATGTCTCTGCCCGGGCGTTTTCTCTCTTCCGGCGGCAAACTGTCGTTCAATGGATATGCAAGGGGCTGTTCAGCGGACAAGACAGACGGATGCGCTTCGGCAATCGTCTTGACAAACGGCCTATTTATTATAGGCTGAAACATTCTCAAAGATCGGAGCGTCGGTGTAGACCGGCAAACGGCCGCTCGAGTGTGCTTGCGCCGGATCGCGGGTCGGAAACGCAGGGGGAGGCGCGATGAGTCCGCAGAGCAGAGATCTGGAGGCGAAGAACCGGACCATTGCGGCCATCTTCCGGATATCGAGTCTCCTGACGCAACAGGTCGGCCTGGATGAGATTCTGCGGTCCATCCTGATCAGTGCGGAGAAGGAACTCGGTTTTTCCGCATCCTGCCTGTTTCTCATCAACGATGATCGGGAACATCTGGATTGCCGGATGGTCAGGGGATTCGGCGAAGAGAATGAAAGTAAAGCCTATCGCAGACCCTTCCACATGCACCGCCATGACTGCATCGAAACGATGGCCGTGAAAAACGGCGAAGTCATCTATTTTGAAGATTCGAAAAATGATTCCCGCGCAACCTCCATCGACCATCGCATCACGGAGAAACTGAAAAGGGGGCAGATTGTTTATGCTCCTCTGACCGTCAAGGGAAAGATCATCGGGTGCATGGGCGTGAACCGGCCCCGCGAGGGGGCCCGGATCTCGAAATCGGAGATCGAGGCGTTCACGATTTTCGCCAATCAGGCGAGCATCATCATCGAGAACAGCCGGTCCCACGAACAACTGATGGCGGAGAGGAATCTCAACCGGAGCATCCTGGAAAGCTCGCCGAGCGGAATCCTGACACTGGACAAGAAAGGGATCATCACCGCGGTGAACCCTGAAGCGGCTCGCATTCTCCGTGTGGATCCAGACGGGATTCTCTCCATGAAGATCGAGGAAGCGGAGAAGAACCACCGCGGCTTGAGGGTCTTCGGGGACATTTTCCGCGATCACTCGAGCCGGACCAGGGAAGCGGATTACGCCGGCGAGGACGGCCGGCAGCACTCCGTGGAGATCACCGTGTCGCCGCTGAAGGGCGAGGGCGGGGCTGAAGCGGGGACGCTGTTCCTTTTCAAGGACCAGACGGAAAAAAAGCGGATCGGCGAGCAGATTCAGAGGATGAGCAAGCTGGCAGCGGTCGGACAACTGGCGGCGGGGATTTCCCACGAGATACGCAACCCCATGATGGGAATCGCCGCCACGATGGAACTGATCAATGACGGCATGGAGCCCGATCACCCGCAACGGCGGCTCCTGACGAAATCCATGGAAGAGATCGGGCGGGTGGACCATGTCATCGGCGAGCTGCTGAGCCTGGCCCAGCCCCGGGAGATGAATCCGGAGCCAACGGATGCCAATCGGCTGATCGGCGACGTGGCCGAGTTTCTTTCCGGCCTGTGCCGCAAAAAAAATATCGAACTCGTACTCGATTGCAACCCGCGCCTGCCTCTCGTATCGATGGACAGAAAGGCGATGCGGGAGGTCGTCATCAATGTCGCGTTGAATGCCATACAGTCCATGATGGCAAAAGGGGCGGGTACGTTGACGATCGCGACGGCGACCCTGGAGCAGCGGCTGTACAGCATGGAGCCCGGAAGCGCGCGGATCACGATCGAGGACACGGGCGAAGGGATTCCGCCGGAGATTCGGGACAGGATCTTCGATCCTTTTTTCACGACCCGACCGGACGGAACGGGTCTCGGCCTCTATAACTGTCACAGGATCATCGAAGCCCACAACGGCGCAATCTTCATGGAAGAGGGCCCTGTGAGAGGCACAAGGGTCCACATCCTGCTGCCCGCCACTTCGACCAGAGGGATTTCCTGATGCATACCATTCTTGTCACGGACGATAACGAACTGATCCGGGAGACCCTCCAGGAAGCCCTGGTCAACGCAGGATATCGTGTCCAACTGGCGAAGAATGGCGAGGAGTGCCTGGAAGCCGTCCGGCACGGAGACATCGATCTCATCCTGCTGGACATGAGGCTGCCCGACATGAACGGGCTGGACGTCCTGCGCAGCCTGCGGGAAAGCCATCCGGACGGCATCGTGCTCATGATGACCGCCTACGGCGACGTGGAGTCCACGAAAAAGGCCCTCGAGCTCGGCGCCTTCGATTTTATCCGCAAGCCCGTCACTCCCAAGGCGCTCTCCTCCATCATCAAAATGGCAATGGAGATCCGCTCCCTGCGCCAGGAGATCCAGCACATCATCTATAAGAACAAGGAGCGCTACGGTTACCACAACATCGTCGGCCGAAGCGTTGCCCTGCAGAAGGTCCTGGAAATGACGACCCGGGCCGCCAACAGCGACGCAACCACCATCCTGATCGAAGGGGCCAGCGGGTCCGGCAAGAGCCTGATTGCCAAATGCCTTCACTACAACAGCCTGAGGGCCTATCAGCCCTTCGTCGAAATCAACTGCGCCTCGATTCCCCCGACCCTGCTGGAAAGCGAGCTCTTCGGCCACGAGGCCGGCGCGTTCACCGATGCAAAGAAACTGAAAAAGGGGCTTGTCGAGCTGGCCCAGGGCGGTACCCTCTTTCTCGACGAGATCGGGGAGATGCAACCGGCCCTGCAGGCGAAGATGCTGCAGGTGATCGAAGAAAAGTGTTTCCGACGGATCGGGGGGACCCAAAACATCGTCATCGACATCCGCATCGTTGCGGCGACGAACAAGAACCTGAAGAAAGCCCTGGACGACGGGACATTCCGGCAGGATCTGTATTACCGTCTGAACGTGATCAATATCTTCATGCCTCCCCTGGCGGAACGGAAAGAAGACATCCTCCCTCTCGTGGAACATTTCATCGGGCTCTACAGCCGGGAGTTCCATAAACCCTTGAAGCGTATTGACGGTGACGCACGGGATGCCCTGGAGCGCTACGATTGGCCGGGGAATGTCCGTGAGCTGTCCAATACGGTGGAAAGAATCATGATTCTCGAGGACGGGGATCTCCTTTTGCCGGAGCATCTTCCCGCAGCGGTCATAAAGGGCAAAGATAAACCGGCGGGTCCGCCTTCCCTTGATGCGCCCGGGGCAGAGAGAACCGGCAGCGACTTCAACCTCAAAAAAATGACGAAAGACTTTCAGGCGAAAATCATCACGACCGTGCTGGAAAAGACCCATGGCAACCGGACGGAGGCCGCAAAGATTCTCGGCCTGTCCCGCGTGGGTCTGTATCACCAGATGAAAAGACTGGGTCTGCTGAAGAAGGAGGACTGTTAAAAATAGCGAACACGTTGTTAAATATCGTTAACAGGGAGGATAAAACCTTCCACCCTTCACTGATCGACTTCATCCTGCACCGACATCAATCCCCTCCGGATTGTAGCGGACATTTCCGGGTGTCTGATTCCCTCAACGAGCTGGAATGCATGAATTTATAACGCGGCAGGTTTTTCGCGACCCCGATGTGCGACGCGCAGCAGCGCGATGACTTCGCCAATGCCGTTGAATGGCACCGCCCTTGCTGAATGGAATCTGAATACTGCCGCATTCTCAGGGGGAGGGAATCGCATGGATTTCAGGCTGACCGAGGAACAGGAGCTCATCCGCAAAAACGTTCGCGAATTTGCCGTAAAGAACATTGATCCCGTCGCCGCCGAGATCGACGAAAACAGCCGCCACCCCGCGGAGCTGTTCCGGAAGCTCGGCGACGGGGGCTGGATGGGAATCCCCCTTCCCGCCGAGTACGGCGGCGCCGGCGCGGACTTTATGACCCACGCCATCGTCGTGGAAGAGATTGCCCGGTCCTGCTCCTCGACGGGCTTCACCGTGTCGTTTCACGCCGGCATCATCGGCACGGCGCTCGCCCTCTTCGGAAGCGAGGAGCAGAAGAAAAAATATCTCGTGCCCCTGGCAAAAGGGGAGCACATGGGTGCTTTTATGCTGACGGAGCCTCAAGCCGGCACCGATGTCATGGCCATAGGCACCACCGCCGTGCGCGACGGGCGGGATTATGTGATCGACGGGACCAAGACCTTCGTGTCCAACGGCCCCCTGGCCGACACGTACATCCTGTTCTGCTGGACGGACAAATCGGCGGGACGGAAAGGCATGAGCGCCTTCATCGTCCCGAAGGGGACCCCGGGGCTTCACCCGGGGAAACACTTCGACAAGATGGGGCTCCGCGCGTCCCAGACATCGGAGGTCGTTTTCAGAAAGTGCCGCGTGCCCGCGGAGAATCTGCTGAAGCAGGAGGGGGCGGGCTTTTCGATTGCCATGACGGGGTTCGACCACGGCCGGATCGGGATCGCCGCCCAGGCCGTCGGCATGCTCCAGGCGGCTCTCGACGAATCCATCCGGTATTCCAGGGAGAGGGTCCAGTTCGGAAACCCCATCTCCCGCCAACAGGCGATTGCCTGGATGATCGCCGACATGGCAACGGACCTTTCCGCCGCCCGCTTTCTCGCCTTCCACGCCGCCTGGCTGAAAGACCAGGGACTGCCCTTTGGCAAGGAGGCTGCCATGGCCAAACTCTTCGCGACGGAGAAGGCGATGCATCACACCGTCAAGGCGGTCCAGATCCATGGCGGGTATGGCTATATCAAAGGCGCGAAAGTGGAGCGGCTGATGCGGGATGCCAAGATCGCCGAAGTCTACGAAGGCACCTCTGAGGCCCAGCGAATGGTCATATCGGCAAGTGTGCTGCGATAGGAGGAAGAAAATCCCCCTCAGTCCCCCTTTATAAAAGGGGGAGGTCTGCTCCCTCCTTTTGTAAAGGAGGGTTGGGGAGGATTTGAACGAGCCGTTTCTTCTATTTTGCTTTTTACACCCGAAACCCAATACCCGATACCCGATGTTGAAGGAGGGAGAGATGATCCGCTCATTCCAGGACATGGACAGGATGGCCTCCGAGAAGGGGCCGAAGAGGCTGGTGGTGCTGGCCCCCGAGGACGAGGAGTTCATGATGGCCGTCAAAAGGAGCGCCGAGGCAGGTTATACACGGCCCGTCCTCATCGGCGACCGGGAGAAAATGGAGCGGCTGGCCGGACAGGTTCAGTACGACATCAGCTCGACGGAGAAGATCTACGAGAAGAGCCGCCAGGCCATCGCCGACCTGGGTATCTCCATGCTCTTCTCCGGCGAGGTCGACATCGCGGGCAAGGGACAGATCCCGACGGCCTACATCTACCGGGCCATCATCAGGGAAGAGTCGAAGCTCGGCAAGGGGATGGTTGTCAGCGTCGTTTCCCTCTGGGACATCGAGGGGCTCGACCATCTGACCTGCTTCACCGACACGGGCGTGAACATCACCCCCGATTACCGAGCCAAGGCGGAGATCGTTCGCAACGCCGTCTTCCTCTTTCACCTGCTGGGCTACCCGAAGCCGAACATCTGCGTGCTGTCGGGCAAGAGGGAGATCGGCGGCGACATCCCCTCCTACCAGGATTTTCTCGAGCTGAAAAAAGCCGCCGCCGCGGGCGATCTCGACTCCTGCGAGGTGATGGAGGCAACCTCCCTTCTCGACATCTTTTCCCCGGAGCAGAAGGGCTTCCGGCTGGGCGACACCGACATCGCAAAAACGGATTTCCCCCACATCATGCTCGTGCCCAACCTTGCCACGGGCAACATCCTCGTCAAGCTCGACTTTGCCCTGAAAAATGTCCGGAGGCGCTCCCTGGTCATGAGTTCCCGGGGGCCCGTCATCATCCCCTCGCGATCGGATTTCCAGGACTCCATTCTCGGCGAGATCGCGCTCGGGGTCACCGTGGCCGAGCAGATCAAGGGAGGGAAGGCATCATGATGACGAGCTTCGGTCAGATCCGGGAAGAGGCGAAGGCAAAAGGCAAAAAGAGAATTGCCATTGCGCCCGTCACGCCACACATGGACTTCAGCGTTCATTCCGCCGCCATGGAATCAGGCCTCGTTTTCCCGATTGTCATCGGCGCAAAAGAGGCCATCGCGCCGTGGGCCAACCGGGAAGGGACCCGGGCAGCGCATCTCGAAATCATCGAGGAGCCCGACGCCTCGCGTGCCCTCACCTTGGCCATCGATCTTGTGAAGAAAGGCGGGGCGGAGATACTCATGCGGGGGGCCATGGACCCGAAGCGCTTCCTCGATGCGGTCCTGGACAAGGAAAAGGGACTGCTGAAGGAAAGGGTGGCAAGCCTCGTCTCCGTCTTCGACCCGCCCGGTGTCGGTCGTGTGACCATGGCGACGGACACCTACATCAACAGCTTTCCCTCGATTGTCGAAAAGGTCACCATCACGGAAAACGTCATCCGCCTGGCCCGCATCCTGGGATTCGGATCCCCGAAGATCGCGGCGCTGTCGGCCATCGAGCAGGTCAACCCCGCCATCCCCTCCACCCTGGATGCGGCGATCCTTTCGAAGATGGCCGAGAGGGGGCAGTTCGGAGATGTCACCCTCGAGGGCCCCCTCGACATCGACTGCGCTGTGAGCCGCAGGGCCGCAACCCGAAAGGGAGTCCACAGTGCCGTCACGGGGCAGGGCGACATCTACCTCCTGCCGAATGTCGAGGCGGGAATCCTCATGGCCGAGCTCTCGGTCTTCATCGGAAAGACTCCCATGGCCTGCGCCCTCATGGGGACAAGCCACCCCGTCGTGCTGAACCTGCCCTTCGTGCCGGCGGAGAACCGGCTGACGGAAATCGAGCTTGCCGTCCTTTTAAGCGGGAGGTTGTAGTCATGGGAAAGACACACCACATCCTGGCCATCAACGTCGGCTCCACGTCCACCAAGGTCGCCTTCTACCGGGACTCGGAGCGGCTCGTGCAGGAATCGATCGCGTACAGCGCCGCCGACCTCGCTCGCTACGCAAGTCTCAAAGAGCAGATGCCGATTCGCGAGGAGGGCCTCCGGAAGTTCATCGAGAAAAACGCAATCGACATGGGCAAGGTCGATCTCGTCATCAGCCGCGGGGGTCTGGGCCGGCCGGCGCCGGCCGGCGCCTACACCATCGAGCAGGCCATGTGCGACGATCTCATGGAGGGGCGCTACGGCAAGCACCCCTCGGCCCTGGGGCCGTCGATGGCCTTCGGTCTCGCGCGGCAATACGGCATGCCTGCCGTCGTGATCGACCCGCCGAGCACCGACGAGTTTCAACCCCTGGCCCGCGTGTCGGGGCTGCCCGAGATCGAGCGGAAGAGCGCCTTTCACGCCCTCAACCAGAAGGCCGCCGCACGCCGGGCGGCACGGAAGCTGGACAAACGCTACGAGGAGATCAATCTCGTCGTCGCCCACCTCGGCGGGGGGATCACGATCGGCGCCCACTACCTGGGCCGGGTGATCGACTGCACGCACGGTCTCAATGAAGGGCCCTTCTCGCCGGAGCGGGCGGGGGCCCTGCCGACGCAGGATCTGCTCGATCTTGCTGGTCGGATGAGCCCGAAGGATCTGTCGAAGCGGCTCGTGGGGCAGGGGGGCCTTGCGGCCTACCTCGGGACGACCAATGCCGTCGAAGTGGAGGCTGCCGTAAAGAAGGGCGACGCGAAGGCCGAGGTAATCTTCCGGGCCATGGCCTACCAGATCGCCAAGGACATCGGCGCCATGGCGGCCGTTCTGGCAGGCGACGTCGACGGGGTCGTCCTGACGGGCGGGCTAGCCCATTCGGAGATGCTGACCGGGTGGGTCGGGCAGCAGACGAGATTCATCGCGCCCGTTTTCATCTTTCCCGGGGAGGATGAGATGGAGGCCATGGACGAGGGGGCCCTGCGAATCCTCCGGGGCGAGGAAACGCCGCGGGAGTATCAGCCCTGAAGTCCGGCAGACGATGCGGATGGCTTTATTTAACTCTCCCGTTGTGCTACACCTGCCTCACGCAGTTCATCTCGGGCGACGGACCCCGACTTTGTCCGGAGTTATCTATGGAAGAAACAGTGCTTTAAATCCTCCCCAACCCTCCTTTTACAAAGGAGGGGGTCTAAATCTTCCCCCTTTGTAAAAGGGGGATAGAGGGGGATTTTACAGAAACGATTCAGCTGTTTCTTATGTGCAGGGGACGGCGCGTTACGCCATGGCCGGTAAAAAGATCATTGCAATCACCGGGAGCTATCGCAAGGACGGCAACATCGAACACGCTGTCGATGCGATCCTTCAGGCTGCGGCCGAGAAGGGGGCCGAGACGGAAAAGGTCCGTCTCATCGAGTCCCGCATCGAGTTCTGCCGGAACTGCCGCAAATGCACGCAGCAGGAAGGACCGCAGCGGGGAGCGTGCGTCCAACGGGACGACATGGAAGAACTACTGAAGAAGATCGAGGCGGCCGACGGCCTTGTCCTGGCATCGCCCGTGAATTTCTTCGGCGTCACGGCGGTGACGCAGCGCTTCATCGAACGGCTCGTGTGCTACGCCTTCTGGCCCTGGGGGAAACCGGGGCCCGTCACGAGGGTGAAAGACCGGGGCCTCAGGGCCGTGCTCGTCACCTCGAGCGCCATGCCCGCCGCCCTCGGGCGGATTTTCACCCGGTCCCTGGGCGGCCTGAAGCGCGCCGCGAAGACTCTGGGCGCAAAACCGGCGGGTACCCTTTTCATTGGGAAGGCCGCCCTGCATGAGAAGCAGGAGCTGCCGCAGGCGATCCTGGACAAGGCGCGAAAATTGGGGTACGAACTGGCGCGTTAAAACGTCTCAGCCGGGAGCCATTGCATTGATCGACCGAATCCTGCCCGACCTCTACCGGATCACCCTTCCCATGCCCTTCCGCCTCCGCCACGTGCACGTTTATGCCCTTCTGCACGAGGGTAAGGTGGCCCTCTTCGACACGGGCATGAACATCCCCGAGACGTACACGGTGCTCGACGAGGCGCTGGCGACCCTGGGAAAGACGACGAAGGACATCGACCATATCTTCCTGACACACTTCCACGCCGATCACTGCGGGATCGCCGGCAGGATCCAGGAGATCTCCGGGGCCGCGGTCCGCCTCTCGGCAATCGACGAGACCCGCCTGCAGTTCAACGCGAGGCTCGAGGAGCTCGTCGAGCGGGCCGGGAATTTCTTTCTCCCGCAGGGCCTGCCGCAGAAGGCCATGGACACGCTGATCAAGCTGATGGCCGTCTTCCGGAAGGCCACGATTCCCTTCAAGGTGGGCAGTAACCTGGAGCCCGGCGAAAAGATCGTCCTCGGGGACAGGACCTGCGAGGTCATTGCCGCGCCGGGCCACACGGCGGGGCAGATGTGCTTCTATTTCCCCGACGAAGCCATCCTTCTTGCCGGCGATCACGTCCTGCCCGACATCACCCCCAATCTCAGCCCCGATATCTTCCGGCTCGACTACCGGCCGCTCAAGAGCTTCCTCGAATCCCTCGGCGCCATCCGGGACCTGCCCGTCCGGATGGTCTACCCCGCCCACGGGGACCCCTTCCCCGATTTGCCGAAACGCGTCGACGAGATGAAAGAGCACCACGCGGAGAGGACGCAGCTGATTGTCGAGGCCCTTAGGGGAAAAGAGAAAACGGCCTTCGAGGTCTCCGGCGACATCTTCGGGACGGAGCTTCCGGAGTTTGATCAGTTCCTCGCCCTCAACGAGACCTACGTCCATCTCGTGGAGCTGATGGACAAAGGCCTGGTGAGGACGGACGAGCGGGGCGGGCTTGTCCTGTACCGCACCGCCTGAGCCTGTACCCCTCGCGACAGAGCAGGGGCTGCGCGCAAAAAAACGGCAGGGACGCATGCGGCCCTGCCGTTTTCACTTTCTGGGATCTTTTTTTTATTCGGACTCTTTCTTCTCGCTCTTTTTGGCCCCGTCCTTCGTGACCGGGTTCTGGAGCGAGTACCCCGCTTCCTTCGCCTTGTAGCCGCCGTAGGCGCCGGCCCCCGCCGCCGCGGCATACCAGCAGCCCGTAACCGAGGTCAGGAAGAACAGTATCAGGGCACACCCGAGAAAGCGTTTCATGTTTCCTCCTCTTGTTTCAAATCAAGGCGCTCCACAATTGTTATCGACTGATCCGCTGCGAACTTGAAAACGATTGCACGCGCATTCCCCGCAGCGCCTGACGTGAGCGCTAGCCGTGAGCCTGTCGAACGGTGTCGAACGTTGCTGCGGGGTAAGCGAGCATAATAACAGATAAACCCATTCCTTAAGTTTCTAAATCCCTGGCACCTTGGTGCGAGGAATTTTAATGCGCCCTAGTGTAAAAATTGCCGGCGCGACAAAAAGGTCGCAGTAAAAATCATGAAAGGATTCAATGCTTTTATCCTGAGAATACCCTGATGAATTTATGGAGGAAACTTTTCCAAGCGACATGGATGTCGCTACCTGGCACCGCCTTCAAAATATTATCTAGTAAAATCAATAAATTACAATTTTCATTTTGTGGCATAACCCGTGCTCTATCGACTTTTACGAAACAGCATCCAAGACGCCCCTCCCTTTGACGGGAGGGGATAAAGGGGAGGGTGAAAGATGGGGTTTTTCGTCCTGCTTGTGGTTTGGTTGAATTCGGGCCGGGATCTAAGGTTTTTTCCCGGCAGAAGTAAGGAATTGACCCATGGCGGTTAAATATCGGGATATTGAATATAGCAGACATGCAGGGGAAGTTTACAGAAAGCAGCTAAGGAGAAAAATTCATTAAGAGCATTTGCCGCTTCTTCCGGCGATCATCCAGACAGAGGATATTTTCCCCCGGGATTCCTGTTCGGGTACGACGGAAGTATTAGTTGCGGAAGGGGAAAATATAAAAATATTCTATATTATTTTTCCGGACGGCGATGCCGTCATCGGGTTCAGACATAGCTGATGAAAAGACCGTAAGTAATACCGACAAGCCTGTTTTTATGAAATAGCAAACAATAACAAGGTGTTGAATGTAATCAGGCCTTGCTGTTAATAGCCCCGGTGTAAAATAGTTTTACGTTTTCCGATGCCGAGAAAAAATGCATTTCGAAGGAAATGCAGTATGATTAAAGCCTTCCGGTTTCTGGCACAGGCATTGCCAGTGAGGTTAACTCAATACTGGGCCAAAAATCCTTGTTTTAAGAGGTTTTGCAAAGGCGAAAGTAATTACCGTGAGACAAAAAGTTAAGAGGAGGAAAGAAGAATTGTTGAAGGCGATTATTGCAGGGTTGCTCCTGATTTCACTCATTCTGGTTCCGGCAAGTCCTCAGCTTTTTGCGGCAGGGCCCGTGTCGGCTCTGCAGACCCAGAAGGAGAAGGAAAGCTACAGCATCGGCTACGAGGTCGGCCGCAGCATGAAGACCGACGGCGTGGAGGTTGATTTCAACGTCCTCACCCAGGGCCTGGAGGATGCGGTCAACCAGAAGGAGCCACGCTTGAAGGACGAGGAGATGAAGAAGCTCATCGTCGATCTCAGGAAAAGGACCCGCGAAGCCCAGCAGAGGAAGATCCAGGAGCAGATCGTCAAGAACGCGCAGGAGTCCGAGCAGTTCCTGGCGGAGAACAGGAAGAAGGAGGGCGTGAAGGTTACCGAAAGCGGCCTCCAGTACAAGGTTCTGAGGGAGGGTGACGGAACCATCCCCGGACCGGAAGACTTCGTCAAGGTCAACTACCGGGGCACGTTCATCGACGGCAAGGAGTTCGACAGCTCCTACGCGAAGGGCGAACCGGCAAGAGTTCAGGCCGACGGCGTCATCAAGGGTTGGACCGAGGCATTACACATGATGAAGGTGGGTTCGAGGTGGCAGCTCTTCGTGCCACCGGAGCTGGCATACGGACGGGGTGGGCTCGGTCAGCGGATCCCGCCGAACAAGGTCCTCGTGTTCGACATGGAACTGCTCGCGGTGGAGAAGGGCGACAAGGCCGCACAGCCGGCGCAGGCCGCCCAGGCGCGCAAGATGAGCATCACGGGGGAAATCGGAAAGTCGGAGCACGGCTACATCATCCGCAGCAAGATGGGCGGCGTGCTGAGCGAGATCTACACGATCCTGAACCCTGACCCGAAAATACTGGACCCGTTCGTGAAAAGCGAAAAGGACGTCCCCATCGAGATCCGGATCGTTTCGGGGGATAACGTGAACATCGAGAAGATCAACGGAAAGGTATACGCGCAGGCCGCCCAAAACAGGAAGTTGAGCATCACAGGTGAAATCGGAAAGTCGGAGCACGGATACATCATCCGCAGCAAAATGGGCGGCGTGCTGAGCGAGATCTACACGATCCTGAACCCGAATCCTAAGGTTCTGGACGGGTTTGTGAAAAGCAAGAAAGACATCCCCATCGAGGTCCGGATTGTTTCAGGGGACAACGTCAACATCGAGAAGATCAACGGCATGGAATATCGCGCGGGGACCCCATAACGCGTCATTCTTTGCCAATACGTAGATGGGGCATGTGTGCACCGGAAAAGGAACACAAATAAGAATGGGCGCGGATGGCAAAATGCACAGGATCTAAAAGGACAATTCTACGAGGAGGTAAAGCACGAAAATAATGCGCGGAGAGAGATTTTCTGAGACCTGTGCTTGAATAAAGAAAATAATACTTAAGGAAGAGAAATAACAAGAGAAAGGAGAATAACAATGAACAAGAGAATTGCAGTCATAGTGACAGGTTTGGCTTTTCTCCTGCTCACTGTCGGCATAGCCGGTGCACAGCAGGTGCTGCTGCCCGGGGCGAGCATCCCAAAGTTCGTCGATCAGCTTCCTGTGGCCGGACAGATCTCGGTTGTAGACGCAGCAGCTACACCCGGCTATAACATCTACATGCGTGAATTCCAGGCCCAGATACTGCCCAGCACCGGTGTTCCACTGGCTGGCATTCCTGCCAACACCCCTTCGTGGGTCTGGGGCTACCTGACAGATGCTGATAATGAGGCGTTGAATTCGAATCCCAACCTGATCCGTCCGAGCTACCTCGGCCCCGTCGTCTTGGCGACGAGAGGGATTGCGGCGAACCCCAGGTACTGGAACCAATTGCCTTTGACGGGCTCCATGGTGCAGGCGAACATGCCTATCGACATGACCATCGACTGGGCAAACCCCCAGGGTATCAACTGCGCCCCGGACGCCCTCGGCAACTATACCAACCCGCTGTGCGGTCCCCCGAACTCCTACACAGGGCCGATGCCCGCCGCAGTCCACATCCATGGCGGCGAGGTCGCGCCTGCATATGACGGCGGTCCCGACGCATGGGAAACGCCAAGCGAGCCAGGCGGGCTAAGCGGACAATACAAGGGCATAGGCTTTCCGGGCAATACCTTCACCTATCCAAACGGCCAGCAGGAGGCAACGATCTGGTTCCACGATCATGCTCTTGGCCTCACGAGGCTGAACGTCTACGCGGGCCTGGCAGGCTTGTATCCTATCGTGGACCCGGCCAATTCCCCTGTCGGTATGCCGGCATTCCCGCAGCATGACATCCCGCTCATTATCCAGGACAGGAGCTTCGACACGACGGGCCAGATCTTCTATAACCTGGCCTCCAACCCTCAACCCAACCCGACGGTTCACCCCTTCTGGATCCCCGAGTTCATCGGAGACGCCATCGTCGTGAACGGCAAGACCTGGCCGAATCTGAACGTGGAGCCCCGTCAGTACCGTTTCCGCTTCGTGAACGGCTCCAATGCCCGATTCTATGACCTTTCGATGAACAAAGGACTGAAATTCATCGTAATCGCAACGGACGGCGGCTATCTCCAGAAAGCGGTGTTAACACCCAACGTGATCTTCGGCCCGGGAGAACGTTACGAGGCCATCGTGGACTTCAGCAAACTTAAAGTGGGGACCAAGGTGGTCATGTTTAATGCGGCGCGGACACCGTTTCCGGGAGGCGCAATGCCCACAGTGAACGGCACCGACACGATCATGCAGTTCACCGTGGTGGCTAACACATCCGGGTTGCCGAACACAGCCATCGCAGCCGGGACAGCCCTCAGGGCAGTTGGCAATCCCATTCAGCCGATCATCAACGGATTTACCCCTCCGGCCATTCCACCTGCAGCACCGAGTGGAAATATCGTTCGCCAGTTGACCCTGAACGAAGTCATCGGCGCAGGCGGACCGCTCGAATTGGTCGTGAACAATTCGAAGTACAATCTTGCCGGACTGCTGCCCGGTGCTCCCACCCCGCTCGGCCGCGAGACGGAACTCCCGGCGGTGGGCGACACGGAAATCTGGGAGATCATCAACATCACCGCCGATGCGCACCCCATGCACACCCACCTGGTGACATTCCAGATCCTGGATCGCACCCCGTTCCAGGCGGCAAACTGGATCAATCAGTATGACGCAGCGCTTTTGGCCAAAGGCGTGCTTCCGGGTTACGGACCCCCCAACGCATACAACGCGCGGAACGCCGATGGCGCCATCGGCGGCAACCCTGCAATCAACGCGTTCCTGCAGTTGAGCAAGCGCAGACTGCCGCTCCCGTACGAGATGGGCTGGAAGGACACTGCCATCATGTACCCGGGAGAAGTGACCCGGATCGTGGTCCGGTGGGCGCCGCAGGATGCACCCGTAACGGGGCTTGGAGCGCCTACAGCGGGAACGAATCTCTATCCCTTCAATCCGACTGCGCTCTATGGCGGCGTTGGATACGTATGGCACTGCCACATCGTCGACCACGAGGATAACGAGATGATGCGCAGCTACACGGTCATGCTGGAAAGGCAGCCTATCGAGTAGCACGCAGGTTCATTGTCCTTAACCCAGAGAGGGGGCCTTCGGGCCCCCTCTCTCTTAGAAGCCCGATAAAGCCGAAGGCGGGCAAACTGAAAAAAGACGATTGAGGCAAAGGAAAAGGCTGTCCGGTTGCCGTCCTTCCATGATTGCCTGCCAGGAAGTGTCTAATAAAATTAAGTGGTTGACTGCCGAGCATTCGCTATTGTATGGTTTCAAGACAGGCATTATTACAACGGCGACAAAATATCTCAATTTGTCATTCTCGCGAATGCGGGAATCCAGGCAGGGATAGATGCAGGATCCAATCCGGCATGACATCTTTTACATTTTACTTGCCGAAGTAATCCTATGTGAAAGAAACACAGGACAATGAAAAAAATCCTCATCGCTCTTATGGTCCTAATCATTTCCGCCCTCTCCTTCTGGGCAGGCGGGCGCTACGGGGAGCAGCGATCCGCCGTCACCGGGCCTCAGGGTGCACCGACCAGAGCAGACAAAGTTGAAGATGTCCAGGCTGATTCCGAGGTCTCTTCGGTTCCCGGTGCGGTAACGATCAGCCCGGACCGGCAGCAGCTCATCGGGGTCAAGGTCGCCGCCGTGGAGAAAAAGCCGATGACCTACACCCTCCGTCTCTACGGGAGGGTCGTCTCCGACGAAACGAAAATCTTCCGCGTCAACGCCTCAACCGACTGCTGGATCAGGCAACTGTCCGACGTCACCACCGGAAGCATCGTCCGCAAGAATCAGGTCCTTGCCGAGGCCCTCGCCCCTGCCTTCTACAATGCCCAGGTGACCTACCTGATTGCCCTGAGCAACATAGACCGTATCAGGCAGCAGTTGGGCGGTGAAACCCGTCATCAGCAGGCCGACCTTGCCGACAATCAGATCCGCATGGCCGTCCAGAGCCTCCAGAACCTCGGGATCACCGATGCCCAGGTAGAAGAACTTGCCAACACGAGGCAGGCTCGACCGTATCTTCAGGTCAGAGCACCGACTGCGGGAGTCGTCTTGAGCAGAAAGCTCACCCTCAACCAATGGTTCAAGGCAGGAGAGGAGTTTTATACCATTGCAGACATCGGGAGGGTCTGGGTCTATGCGGATGTCTACGAGGGCGAGGCGATGCACATGAGGCCCGGAATGGCCGTTGCTGTGAAGCAGGGCCAGATGGGTAAGGCCTTCCAGGCAAAGGTGGGCAAGGTGCTCCCCCTTTTCGATCCCGCTGCGAGGACGCTGAAAGTCCGCATCGATGTCGACAACCCCCGTTACGACCTGCGGCCCGACATGTTCGTCGACGTCGAGATTCCGATCACCATGCCGCCGTCCCTGAGCGTGCCGGCCGAGGCCGTCCTCGACACGGGAAAAAGAGCCGTCGTGTACGTGGACAGGGGCAACGGCATCTTCGAGCCCCGCCGGGTCAAGACGGGCTGGAACCTCGGTGGGCAGGTCGAGATCACCGACGGCCTTGCGCCCGGGGAAAAGGTCGTCGTTTCGGGCAACTTCCTCATTGACTCAGAGAGCAGGATGGAGATCACCGCCTCGGGAGCGGGAGTCGAGAAAAGCGAAGACACTGCTCCCGCTGAACATGTTGGAGAGATGCAGACGGAAGGAAAGAAAAAAGAACCCGCTGTCAAATCCGGTCAGGACCGCAGCTGGGCAGAGATGATTGACCCTGCTAAAGGCAAGCGCGGCGGGAGGGGCAACGTGTCGCAATCGAAGCAGGAGCTGAAGGGCAGCCCCGGCAAGTCCGCGGCCTCGCCTGGGGTCGTCGACTGGGACGGACCGGACAAGGAGGGGGCGCCACCCAGGGACTGGAGCGGGTGGGGCA
>Ga0351877_1005_pt1 | contig 81685 bp, 74 predicted proteins | sample BONcelFGM3001D13_FD_206775 | JGI IMG/M metagenome (GOLD analysis project Ga0351877, IMG submission 206775) | Enriched cells from coal bed in the Powder River Basin, Montana, United States - BONCAT cells FGM rep3 HSBNCT.FGM.300.1.D13 ...
GATCAGAGATGGATGTCGGCGTACAAAGAAAGATCGATCAGGCTCTCGGGCCGCTCATCTGCAGGGTGCTGTCGCCCTTTGCGGGCAAACGCGAACCGTCGGGGACGCCGCAACGGATCCTGATCATCCTCCTTTCCGAAATGGGAAGCCTCGTGCTGGGCTGCTCCATGTTCCGGAGAATCCGGGAAAAGTACCCGCAGGCCACGATCCACGCCATGGTATTCGAGAAGAACCGGGAGATCCTGGATCTCCTGGAGGTCGTCCCGCCTGAAAACGTGATGACACTCAGCGACAGCTCACTCGGGGGGCTTGTCAGCGACAGCCTGGCCGCAATCAAAAAAATGCGGGATCTGCGCTTCGACGTCGTCATCGACTGCGAGCTCTTCGCCCGCGTGAGCAGCATCTTCTCCTTTTTCAGCGGGGCGCCCCTGCGGGTCGGGTTCCACCGGCACACGATGGAAGGGCTCTACCGGGGAGATTTCATCAACCGGCCCGTCCTGTACAATCCCTATCGCCACATCAGCGACCAGTTCCTGGCCCTCGTCGATGCCATCGGGTCGTCCACAGTTCCGAAGAACAAGCTCGAAGCCTATGACGGCATCCCGAAGGAAGCCCCGGCGATGCGCCTGCGCGAGGGGGAGCAGCAGGGGATGGAGAAACGGCTCTACGGGGATTTCTTAGCCATCCAGGGCAGGAAGCTCGTGCTGCTGTACCCCAGCGGGGGAATCCTGCCAATCCGGGCCTGGCCCCTGCAGGCATTCGCCGAGACGGCGAAGGCGCTCGTGGATCGGGGATACGCCGTGGCCGTCATCGGACTGCCCGAAGACAAGTCCCTCGCAAGGGCCGTCCAGGATCACTGCAGAAGCCCTCTGTGCGTCGATCTGACGGGGTACACGAAGTCCATCCGGGAGCTCCTGGTCATCTTCCACTTCGCGTCGCTGCTCATCACAAACGACGGCGGCCCGGGTCAGTTCGCCGTCATGACGCCGATCCGGTCGATTCTCTTCTTCGGTCCCGAGACACCGGCCCTGTACGGCCCCAACAGCCCGCGTGCGAAGGTGTTCTTCAGCGGGATTGCCTGTTCACCGTGCCTCACGGCCTACAATCACCGCAATTCGCCCTGCGACGGCGACAACCGGTGCCTGAAGGTCATAGAGCCCGAGACGGTTCTGGCCTGTGCGCTGGAGTTGCTGGCGGAGGGACCGGTTCGATGAGCGGGTTGTTGAGGTTCAAGCAGACCGTCAAGGACGCCGTCTCCAAGCTGCCCGGCGGGGAGTGGCTGGTGAAGCAGCGCTTCGCGAAATTCGGGGCCGTTGGATTTGCGGGGACCGTTGTCAATATAGGCGTGCTTCATCTTTCCAACAAATTTGTGTATCAGGGCATCGGTTCCGCAACCCTGAGAGAGAATCTTGCACTCCTGACGGGCATCTTCATCGCCACGCTGCACAACTTTCTCTGGAACCGGGCGTGGACGTGGGGTGACCGCAAGGTTCAAGGCCGGGCATCCATCTTCGTCCAGTTTCTCCAGTATTGCATGTCCTGCTCGCTCGCCATCGCGCTGCAGATCCTGTTCACGAATATTCTAAAGCAGTCCATGCTCCTGGAACTCGCCAATTTTGTCGCCATTGTTCTCTCAGCCGTTCTGAATTACCTCATCAACCACGCCTGGACGTTCAGGGCACGGAAGTAGCCGCTTCGCGGCAGTGAACGAAGTGGCTTGTGGCTAGTGGTTTGTGGCTTGTGAAGGAAGGGTTCAAGGGATCCGGTTATCAAATTCTTTTTTCACTGGTCACCGGTCACTGAACACTGGTCACTGCCGCGAAGCGGCTTGCCAGCTTCCCCGGAACCCCTTCCCGATGAAGAGTTTCACGCTGAGACCGTCGATCCTCACGCCCCGGAACAGGCTGTCGTGGGAACCCGCCTGCTCGATCAAGTCGAAGTACCCCTCGTATCGTTTCAGGCCCGCTTCGCTTGCGCCATGAAGCACAAGGACGGCATCCTTTCCCTTCAGGGTCGACAGATCCCCCAGGAACACGTAGCGCTCTGGCTGGAACAGGTCGACGCCCGTCAGCCGTGCCCCGCTGTAGAAAACGGATTCCGCCGCCGTGGTCCCTTTGTCCGACACCAGAAAATAACCTCGATCGGATGGCCGCTGGTCGACGATGCGGGAAACCTGCCCGCCCAGTTGCCGCCATCCATGGAACTGTCGTGTCTGATCCGCAACCGCGGGGAAGGGCAGAAAGGGCTTCAGCAAGTGCATCTGGACGACAAGACTCAAAAGCAGACCGACGACGAGACCGGCGGCGACAAAGCGCCTGTGAGCCGGCCTGGCCGCATAGACGTCATGAAAAACGGCGCCTGCGAGGATGAATCCGGCGATATAGGCCGGGGCGGGCCAGTTCGCCTCGGCAACCTTTCCCATGGCCGTGGAGAAGCCGAAGAAGGCGAGAACGGGCCACGACAGGCAGAGGAGGTAGAGGCAGGCCGGATGCTCCTTCTCGAGACTGAGGCGCAGCGCCTTCACGCTGTACCCGATGAACGCGACAAAGAGAAGCGGCGTGATGACACCGGCCTGGCCGCCGAGGTATTCCAGGAGCTTCAGGGGGACTGCTTTTTGCTTCGGTGTGAACCCCTGCCGGAGCTGGTAGGTAAAAGACAGCCATTCGTGCTGTGAGTTCCAGTAAAGGACGGGAGAGAAGAGAACAAATGCGATCAGAAGACCGAGCCAGGGTTCTTTCCGCAAAAGCCAGTGTCGCAGCGAAGGGCAGCACAGAAGAAACCCGAAGGTACAGGGAACCAGAAGGATCATGGTGTACTTGCTGAGAAGGCCCAGGCCCAGGAACGCTCCCCAGCCGTACCACCATCCCCCGGGCCCGCCCGCCACGATCCGGCTCCCGCACCAGACGGCGGCGGCCCAGAAGAAGAGCATGGGCGTGTCCGGCGTCTGGATGATGCAGCCTGCGGGAAAGAGCAGCGTTACGTTGAATGCGAGAAGAACGTCCCAGGAAAGGTCCCGGCGGGCGGGGAAAAGGGTCTTTGCGGTGGAAAAGATAAAGAAAAGGGACGCTACCGAGAGCAGAAAGCCGCCGAGGCGGACGAAAAGCTCCGAGTTGCCGCCCAGCGCCGTGAAAAAAGCCATCACCCAGGCCACCATGGGGGGATGGTCGGAGTAGGCAAGCGAGGGGTGCTGGCCCCAATTCCAGTAATACGCTTCGTCGGGGGAGAGTTGAATCGCATGAATCGTGAAAAGCCGGAAGGCAAAGAGGGAGGCGATAACGGACAGGATCAGTTTGTCGCGGGGCGTGAAAACCATGGACCCAATCCCGATCGGCCTGGCCCGGTACCCTCAGCCGGACATGCCCCGGTGCCAGGTCCCCGGTTGCAGCGGGGCCATGGTCTTCGAGAGCGGATGCTTCGCTGGCGGAATATCCAGGGCCTCTGCCTCTTGATTCACCGGGCCTTTCGTTCAGGCGGGATGAGGCACCGGGGGAACCCCACGGATCACCCGCGAGGATCCCCCTGAAGGCGTTAGCGCTTTTTATGACGATTGGCCTTCAGGCGCTTGCGGTACTTGTGCTTGCTGATCTTCTTCCTGCGTTTTTTGACGACACTGCCCATATTTCACCTCATGAGAGTTATCATGCCGATTCAGAAGCGCTATTTATTCTCATATTCTTCGACAGGAATCAAGCAATTCCTTGAAATATTTACAGCAGGCACAGGCGGTCCGCCAGGGCAAGCCCCCTTCGGGTCGGTGCCAGAAATTCATCCTCCAGAGTCACAAAGCCCTGATCCCGAAGGCTGCGCAGGGCGGGAGCCTTCTCCCGGAACAGGTCGATGCCGTATCGCTCTCTGAAATCGGGGCCATGAATCCCCCGTTTCGTCCGGAAGCCGAAATAAAGGGCCTCCAGTAGAAGTTCCTCCGCCGAGAGGTCTTCCATGCCCGCCAGGGGGGCGAGGCCGTTCACGACATCCCGCAGGTAGAGCTCGAGGCAGCGATGGTTCCACCAGCGCCGGTTCCCGTTAAAAGAATGGGCTGCAGGACCCAGGCCCAGGCAGGGAGAATGGTCCCAGTATTTGTGGTTGTGCCGGGAGATGAGGGCGTGCTCCCGGGCGAAATTGGACACCTCGTAATGGGTGTACCCCCGCTGTTCGAGAAAAGCCGATGTCGAGGTGAAAAAACGGTATGATTCTTCCTCCCCGGGGAGGCTGATCTCGCCCCGCTCAATCCGGTGGTGAAAAGGCGTGCCCTCCTCGACGGTCAGCTCGTAGCAGGACAGGTGCTCGGGGTTGAACCTGAGGGCAGCCTCCATCGTTTCCCGCCACAACTCGTGCGACTGGCCGGGCACGCCGTAAATCAGGTCGACCCCGATGTTGTCAAAGCCGGCAGCCCTTGCAGCATCGACGGCCTCACGGCCTTCGCGCCCGTTGTGACGCCTTCCGAGGGTATTCAGGACAACGTCATCGAAGGACTGTACCCCGATGCTGACCCGGTTGATGCCGGCATCGCGAAGCCCTCTCATGAAAACCGTATCGACGTCCCCCGGGTTGACCTCCACGGTGATCTCTGCGCCGGGAGCGATCGGGAAGTCATCGCGGACCTGAGCGAGAAGTTCCGCCAGCTGCCGTATTTCAAGGCATGAGGGCGTTCCGCCTCCGATGTAAACGGTGTCAAAGAGGGGGGCGAAATCCCGATAACACTTCATCTCGCGGGAGAGTGCATCAAGATAGGCGTCCAGCTGCGAGTTGTCCGCGATCGAATAGAAATCGCAATACGCGCACTTCGACCGGCAGAACGGGACGTGAATGTAGAGGCCGGCGGGGCGTCTCGTCGTTTTTTCAGCAATCATCTGCCTGTCCGCTTGTCACAGCCCCAAAAGGGGTCTTATAAGTTGGAATAATGGAATGATGGAATGATGGGTGTGGAAGGGGAATCTTTTTACCCATTATTCCAGTATTCCATCACTCCATTGCTCCGTTCTTCCTCAGTCGTTGTCCGACTGCAGCACCGCCAAAAAGGCGCTCTGGGGGATGCTCACGGTGCCCACCATCTTCATGCGCTTCTTGCCTTTTTTCTGCTTCTCCAGGAGCTTTCGTTTCCTCGTGATGTCACCGCCGTAGCACTTGGCCGTCACGTCCTTGCGGAAGGGGTTGATCGTGGAGCGGGAGATGATCTCGCCGCCGATTGCCCCCTGGATCGCGATCTTGAACTGCTGACGGGGAATCTCTTCCTTGAGCTTGTCGCAGGCATGGACGCCCCGATGACGGGCATTGTCGCGGTGGACGATCTGGGAGAGGGCATCCACCTTCTCGCCGTTGACCAGGATGTCCAAAAGGACGAGCGTTCCCTCCCGGTAGTCGATGATATCGTAATCGAAGGACCCGTATCCCTGGGTCACCGTCTTGAACCGGTCGTAGAAATCGAAAAGAACCTCGGCAAGGGGCATCTCGTAGATGATCTCCACGCGGCCCGGGCTCAGGTAACTCATCGTCGAGTTTGCGCCGCGTTTCTCCGTGCAGATCTTCATGACGGCTCCGAGGTATTTCTCGGGCAGGATCATGGTGGCCCGGATGAAAGGCTCCTCGGCCTTCTCGATCGACGAGGGGTCCGGGTAGTTGGACGGGTTGTCCACCCAAACGACGCTGCCGTCCTTCAGGGTGAAGCGATAGCGTACGCTGGGCACGGAGAGGATGATGGACTGGTCGAATTCCCTCTCGAGACGCTCCTGGACGATCTCCAGATGCAGAAGGCCCAGAAACCCGCACCGGAAGCCCAGCCCGAGGGCCACCGAGGAGTCCTTCTGGTACACCAGGGCGGCGTCGTTGAGCTTGTACTTTTCCAGCGCGACGCTCAGGTCCCCGTAGTCCTCCGACGAGATGGGGTAAATGGACGAGAATACGACGGGCTTGATCTCCTTGAACCCGGGCAGCGCTTCCTCCGCTGGCCGCTCGTCGAGGGTGATCGTATCGCCGATGCGTACGTCGGAGACGGTCTTCACGCCGGCGATGATGTACCCCACGTCGCCTGCCGAGAGGGTGTCCTTCTTGACCCGGGTCAGGGCGAAGCGGCCCACCTCCTCCACCTTGTGCGTGGAACCCTCGGACATGAAGCGGATGATGTCGCCCGGCTTGACAGTGCCGTCAAAGACCCTGCAGAAGATCACGGTGCCGCGGAAAGAGTCATACTGGGCGTCGAAGATGAGCGCCGAGAGAGGCTTTGCAGGGTCGCCGTTCGGGGGAGGGATCCGCTCGACGATGGTTTCAAGGACCTCTTCGATTCCGATCCCCTGCTTGGCGGAGCACTTGATGTGGCTGAAGGGGTCGAGCCCCAACTCGGCGTCGATCTGCTCGAGGACCCTGTCCACATCCGCCGTCAGCAGGTCGATCTTGTTGATGACGGGGATGATCGCCAGGTTGTTCTCCATGGCCAGGTACAGGTTGGCGATCGTCTGGGCCTGCACTCCCTGGGAGGCGTCGATGAGCAGCAGCACCCCTTCGCAGGAGGCCAGCGACCGGGAGACCTCGTAGGTGAAATCCACGTGGCCCGGCGTGTCGATGAGGTTGAGGATGTAATCCTGGCCGTCCTTCGCGCGGTAGGGCAGGGTGACGGCCTGGCTCTTGATCGTGATCCCCCGCTCGCGCTCGATGTCCATGTTGTCGAGGATCTGGTCACGAAAGTTGCGATCCTCGACCATGCCCGTATGCTGGATGAGCCGGTCGGCGAGGGTCGATTTGCCATGGTCGATGTGGGCGATGATGCTGAAGTTGCGGATGTTTTTCATAGCTTCGATATTCAGTATATCCGTGTATGCCGCGCGGAACAATTTTGCCGGCTCAAAAGCGCTTTGCGACGGTTCTAAAACTCGCTGCGCTGCGGCCGCAAAAACTCGCCCTGCGGGCTCAGACAATTTGCGCCGCGGTCGCTCCGCTTCGCTAAGAACCGTTCGCGCAAAGGCGCTTTGAATGATCCTTGCAAAACCGTTTCGCGCGGCATTCCAGATAAAAAAATCCTCCCGCCGGGACCCATCCCGACGGGAGGACTGATCTTATACATTGAAATGATTAAAAAATCAACCCAGTTTTTTCATGAGGTCCTCGGAGACCTCTTTCACGCCGGGGGTGCCGTCCACCTCGATGACCTTCACGCGCTGCTTGAAAAAGTTCACGGCGGCGAGCGATCCCGTCTTGGTGTCGTAGTAGATGCCGTGGCGCTTGTCGATGGCGCCCTCGTCCTGGTCGTCGGCGCGGGCCTTGAGGTTGTCGGCGCCGCAGACCCGGCAGACCATCTTTCCGCCCTTCTCGGCGGGCTTGATGGCGTCGATGAAGATGTTGTTCGGGTGGTTGTTGTCGGTGGGGCAGAGCCGTCGGCCCATGATGCGCTTCTTGGCGATTTCGCGGGCAAGCAGGATCTCGACGACGAAGTCGAGCTTCATGTTGCGCTCCTGGAGGGCCTTCCACATGGCCTCGGCCTGGGCCAGGTTGCGGGGGAAGCCGTCGAGGAGCCAGCCCTTCGCGCAGTCGGCCTCCTGCAGGCGGTTCAGGATCATGGGAATCGTGATGTCATCGGGTACGAGATCGCCCTTGTCGATAAAGACTTTTGCCTTCTTCCCCAGTTCCGATCCCTTGGAGATGTTCTCACGGAAGATCACGCCCGTTTCGATGTGGGGAACGCCGTATTTCTTCTGGACGATGGCGCCCTGGGTCCCCTTGCCGCTTCCATTGGGTCCGAATATCAAGATGTTCATGTACCTCTCTCTCCTTTCATGTGGGTCTTGGTCGTCTCTCTGCCTATTTGTTTTCGGCCACGGCCTTCACCTTGGCCGCGAGGTTGATCAGATAAGGCCTTTCGGCCTGCTGGATGGCGCCCGTGTCCTGGTGGTCCTCCTTGAAGATCCGCATCACGACGCTCTCCTGGCTGCCGCCGGCCTCGGCGAGATAGCTTCGGATCCGGTCTGAAAACGCAAAGGTGCTCTCCAGGGATTTCTCCAGGTAGCTGTGTGCATCCGCGCCGGTGAGGACGTAGTGATGGCTGAGCATGATGATCTCCACGTCCAGGGCGGCCAGCTTTTCCAGGGAAGACACGTAATCGTTGTAGCTTGCGAGGAACTCCGGATGAATCTTGAAATTCCGGTCGGGCACGCCGGCGGCCTCGCCGCAGATGAGTGCCTTGATGTTCGGGAAGTAGAACGAAACGCCGTCCCGGGTATGCCCCGGCGTGGCGATCACCCTGAAGGCCCAGCCGCCGCCGAGGTCGACGGTCTCCCCGTCCTCGAGGATCCGGTCCACCTCCAGGCTGTCGAACCGGATATCTTCGCTGCCGAACAGCGTCCTGTGCTGCTCTTCGTAATCGCGGCTGAGACTCTGGATGAGGGTGACGGCATTGGGCTTCTTGAAGATCCCGGAGGCGAGCCGGCTTGCGGCCACCTTGAGTCCGGGGATGCGACGCTTGAGATAAGGGGCCGTCCCGCTGTGGTCGAAATGGGCGTGGGTGATGAAGACCCAGCGAAGGCGATTCTCGTCGCCGAGAACCCGTCGGATTTCCTCGAGATATGCGGGCCCCATGAAGGTGATGCCGGCATCGAAGAGGGCGGGCGTTTCGGCCGTGACGAGCCAGGCCGGCAGATCGATGTCCGCCAGCGCGTGGAGACCCTCGACGATCCTGCCGGCTTTTTCGATGATCATGGCCTCTGCACCCCCTCCAAACCGGTCGGGATGTTAGAGGAAGGGTTGCGAAATGTCAAGCAGTTTCGGGACTCTTTTGTTGACGGCCGCAAGCCGGATGTGCTACTCAGATCGGCGTAAGGCACAAGGCAAAAGGCTAAAGGCAAACCAATCGAAAAGAGGCCCTTTGCCTTTTTTTATCCGAAAGGAGAGAAGCATGGCGGTATCAAAGAAGATCGAGGGGATGATCACCCAGTCCTCGTGGATCCGGAAGATGTTTGAGGACGGCATCCGGCTCAAACAGCAGTTCGGGGCCGAGAACGTCTTCGATTTCAGTCTGGGCAACCCGAACGTGCAGCCGCCGCGGGAATTGCTCAAGGCCATCCTCGAGGTGGCAAAAGACGAGCGACCGGGTGTTCACGGGTACATGCCGAACGCGGGCTATCCCGAAACACGGTCGGCCGTGGCCGCCCAGTTGGGCAGGGAACACGGCGTGAAACTGGGGCCGGAGCATGTCATCATGACCTGCGGGGCTGCAGGGGCCCTCAACGTGATCCTGAAGACCATCCTCGACCCCGGCGACGAGGTCGTCACCCCCGTTCCTTTCTTTGTCGAGTACCGGACCTACGTGGACAACCACAACGGGGTCACGAAGCTCGTGAAGACGAAAAATGACTTCGCTCTTGACCTGTGGGCCGTCGAAGAGGCCATCACGGAAAGAACGAAGGCGATCCTCATCAACTCGCCGAACAACCCCACGGGCCGGGTCTACGACGAGGCCTCGATCCGGGCCCTTGCGTCGATGCTCGAGGACAAGGGAAAGAAGTTCGGACGCGCGATCCACCTCATCTCCGATGAGCCCTACGACAAGATCGTCTACGACGGCGTGAAGGTGCCGAGTCTCTTGAAGGCCTACCGGCACAGCCTCATCGCCAACTCCTATTCGAAAACCCTCTCCGTCCCCGGCGAGCGCATCGGATTCATCGCCGTAAACCCCGAGGCGGACGGCCTTGAAATTCTGTTGGGTGGCCTCGTCATGTGCAACCGCATGCTCGGTTTCGTCAACGCACCCGCCTTCATGCAGAGGGTCCTGCCGAAGGTCCTGAATGCCAAGGTCAACGTGGAGGAGTACAAACGGAAAAGGGATCTTCTCTGTGATGGCCTTGCCGCCCACGGCTACGAGTTCACGAAGCCCGAGGGGGCCTTCTACCTTTTCCCGAAAAGCCCGATCGCCGACGATGTGGAATTTGTCCGGGCCCTGCAGAAAAAAAACATCCTCACGGTGCCCGGAAGCGGATTCGGCGCGCCCGGATACTTTCGGATCGCCTACTGCGTTGACGATGCCACCATCGTCAATTCCATGAAGGGATTCGGCGAGGTCGTCCGGGAGTTCCGGAAATAGGATTGCCCCTGCGGCATACGGAGGCCTTTGACATGGACAAGAAGCACATCGAGCAGTTTCGGTTCTTCCTGAAAGACAGCATCCGCAAGAGAATCGATTTTGCCGAAACGGATCAGAACCGCGGCGTTGCCCCACCGTCGATCGAAAAGCCATTCCCGCCCGACGCCGTCAGGATCGACCTGGCCAAATTCGGCAAGTGGCAGGAGATCCCGGCCATCGATCTCATGAAGGCCATCCGGAACCGAAAGAGCCGCCGTGTCTATACCCGGGAGGCCATGACGCTGGATGAGCTGAGCTTCCTGCTCTGGGCGACCCAGGGGATCCGGACGCGCATGGACGAGGGGCACGCCTTGCGGACGGTGCCGTCAGCCGGATGCCGGCACGCCCTGGAAACGTACCTCTGTGTCAATCATGTGAAAGGGCTTCTGGCGGGGATCTACCGGTATCTTCCCGTCGAGCACCAGCTCCTGCTCGTGCGCGCCGACGAGAAGGCGCCGGAAAAAATCGTCCAGGCCATATTCGGCCAGCCCTACCCGGGGGAAGCAGCGGTGACGTTTGTCTGGACGGCCATCCCCTATCGCATGGAGTGGCGCTACGGACTGGCCTCGGCCAAGGTGATCGCCCTCGACGCCGGGCATGTCTGCCAGAACCTCTACCTGGCCTGCGAGGCCATCGGCGCAGGGACCTGCGCTGTTGCCGCCTACGACCAGCAGGCCATGGATCATATTTTGAAAGTGGACGGGAACGACGAGTTCACGATCTACCTGGCCGCCGTCGGCAAGCGCAGGAGGTCAGACTAGGCACAGTGCTCAGCCCGCCTGGGCCGGTTTCATCACTTTTTTCCCGAGGAAATGTTCCACCACCGTGCGGTACTTCTCGTGGATCATGTTCCGGTCGAAGTCCCGAAACTCCCGGAGCATGCGGGTCTGTTCGGCCTCGGTGAAGTAGGCGAGGCATGGGAAGAAAAAGCCTTTGTCCTCCTTCTCGATGTGCTTCGGGTAGAAATCGACCAGCTCCTTGAGCTCCCTCGCAATGTGCGGCAGGGCCTCGGCATAGCCGTTCACATAGAGATCCTTCGCCTCGACGAGCTTGCGCACCAGTTCCCGGCCGTGAATGTGTTCCCTCACCAGCTCATCCATGATTTTTCTGTGTTCCGGGGACATCTTTTTTTGCGCCAGATCGCGGAACAGGATCTCCTCTTCCTTGCCGTGGTGGGTCCGGTCGGCGTAGGTCCGGAAGAAATCGACGGCCTGCTCGATCAAAATGACATTCGCCGTCTTGCGGCCCGTGATCCGGTCGATCTCCGACCGCAGCAAATCCACCATGTGTTCGATCAGTCGGTGCTCCCACATCAGGGGTCCGATGGGTTTCATGGATTCCTCCTGTAAGATGGTCTATCCGGTCTATTCGGTCTGTTCTGTCTATTCCGTCCGGGGAAGAGAGCGTTGCGAAATCCTGGCTATGTGTACGCGGGGGAGGGGTTTGCGTTGTAAGAATTCTAGCACAGGGACTCGGGGTTGGAAAGTACTGCGATGCGGCGGACACATGACGCTGTGCGACTCGTTGCGGGCGGGAAAACCTGAAGCCCGACGCCCGATGCCGGATGCCCGGCGGCGTTCAGCCGCCCAGGTAGAGCTTCTTCACTTCCTCGTTGTCGAGAAGCCCGGCTCCCGTGTCCTCGAGGCGGGTTCTGCCCAGATCCAGCACATAGCCCCGGTGGGCGATCGAGAGGGCTTTCCGGGCGTTCTGTTCGACGATGGCGAAAGTGGCGCCCCGGCGGTTGATCTCCGTGATCTTCAAATAGACCTCGTCGATCATCCTCGGGGAGAGCCCGATGGAAGGCTCGTCCATCAGGATGAGGCCGGGATTCACCATGTCGGCCCGGGCCAGAGAGAGGATCTGCTTTTCTCCGCCCGAGAGGTTTCCTGCCTTGTCGCGGATTTTTCTCTTGAGAAGAGGGTACGACTCGAGGGCCTCCTCGATCGCGCGCTGGACGGCCTTTCCATCGTCGAGGATCGTGCCGCCCATCTCGAGGTTCTCACGGACCGTGAGCGAGGGAAAGACGTTGCGGCCCTGGGGGATGAAAGCGATCCCGAGACGCACCTTCTGCTCGGGATCGAGCCGGGAAATGTCCTTTCCGTCGAAGCTCACCGTGCCCTTCGTCGGCTTCAGAAGACCGAAGACCGTTTTCAACAGGGTCGATTTCCCCGAGCCGTTGGGGCCGATGATGCAGATGATCTCACCTGCGGCCGCGCGGATGGACGCGCCGTGCAGGACCTCGATCTTGCCGTAGCCGGCGTAGATGTCTCTCGCTTCCAGTCTCATAGTCCCAGGTAGGCCTCGATCACGCGGGGATCCTTCTGGATCTCTTCCGGCCGTCCTTCCGCAATCTTCTCTCCGTGGTCGAGGACGAAGACCTTCTCACAGACCTCGATGACAACGTCCATGTTGTGCTCGATGATGAAAAATGTCTGGCCCCGCTCCCTCATCTTGAGGATCATCTCGATCATCGTCCGGATCAGCGTCGGGTTGATCCCCGCCGTGGGTTCGTCGAGCAGGATCATCTTCGGCTTCGCCATGAGGGCCCGGCCCAGCTCCAGGAGCTTCTGCTGCCCGTAGGAGAGGTTCTCGGCGAACTGGTCATGAAGCCGCGTGAGACCCAGAAGCTCGAGAAGCTCGAGGGCCCGCTCCCGGTTTTCCGACTCCTCCTCCCGGATCCTCGGCAGACGAAACCACAGGGAGAGAAGGCTCTCCCCCGTCTGGCCCTGGGGGGCGAGCAGCATGTTCTCCAGCACCGTCATCCTGGGGAAGACTCTGGAGAGCTGAAAGGTGCGGATGAGGCCCAGGGACGCCATGTCGTGGGGCAGGCGGCCGTCGATCCGGCTTCCCAGGAAGCGGATCTCCCCGCTGTCTGGTTTGAGGAGTCCCGTGACGAGGTTGAAGAGAGTCGTCTTGCCACTCCCGTTGGGCCCGATGAGCCCGGATATGGTCAGGCCGTCGAGGCTGATCGAGCACTCCGAGACGGCGCGCGTGCCGCCGAAGGCCTTCGTCACGTTTCGGATTTCGATCACCGCTCTCCCCCTTTTTCGCGGATGATCCCCTCGGGGCGAAAGACCATGAGGACGACGAGCAACAGCCCGAAGATCATCTGCTGCAGCGGACCCAGCAGTCTTGTCCATTCGGGCGGGAGCCGCAGGAATCGGACCGACTCCTGGAAGAAGATGAGAACCACGGCCCCCACAACAGGTCCCAGGAAGGTGCCCTTTCCACCCATGACGACAATGAGCAGCACGAGGATCGTCTCGGTCAGCGTGAAATCGCCAGGGCTGATAAAGGTCGCGTAGTGGGCCCAGAGCACCCCGGCGAGGCCCGCAAAGACGGAGCCGATGACGAAGGACTTGATCTTGAAGCGATAGGCATTTTTGCCGAGGATCTCTGCAGCCGTTTCGTCGTCGCGCACGGCCTTCAAGGCCCTGCCGAAGGGGCTGAGGACGACGAAGGCCAGGATGGCAAAGGTGAGCAGGGCAAGCCCGGTCGAGAGCGCCAGGTAACGGGGGAGGGTGTCGAAGACAAACCCGAAGAACTCGGGCCGCGGGATTCCGGGAAGCCCCATGGGTCCCTTGGTGAGCCAGACTTCATTGTTGAAGATCATCCGGAGGATCTCGCCGAAGCCGAGCGTCGCGATCCCGAAGTAATCCCCCTGGAGCTTGAGGGCAGGGATGCTCAGGAGAAAGCCGCACAGGCCCGCCATGAACAGGGCCGCCGGAAGGCTCCAGACAAACGGGACGCCCGCAAGCGTCAGCAGCGCCGACGTGTAGGCGCCGATGGCGAAGAAGGCCACGTGACCGAAGTTGAAGAGCCCCGTGTAGCCCACCTCGACATTGAGGCTCAATGCAAAGATGGCGTAGATGGCGATGACGACGCTCAGATGAAGGAGCAGATCCATCAGTCGCTCCTTTCACCGAGGATGACGTAGGGGCGGGCCAGAAGGATCAGCACCATGATGACAAAGGCAATCCCGTCCTTGTAACCCGGCGAGATGAAGAGCACGCCGATGTTTTCCGCAAGCCCGATCAGAAGCCCCCCCAGCAGGGCACCCCAGAGATTTCCCACGCCGCCGATGAGGGTCGCGGCGAAGGCCTTGATCAGGTTGGCAATGCCCATCTCGGGGTGGAGGTTCGTGTCGAGGGCCAGCAGGATCCCTCCGATGCCGGCCAGGACCGCCGAGATGACCCATGCGGCGAGAATGGAGCGTTTCGTGTCGATGCCCGATATCCGGGCAAGGTCCAGGTTGTCCGACAGGGCCCTCATCGATTTGCCGAGACGCGATTTGAAAAAGAGAAGGTAGACCGCGGCAACACAGATCAACGTCACCCCGATGATGGCAAACTGCGGTGTCGTGAGATAGAGGCCGAGAAACTGCGTCCCGGGCATGACTTCAAAGCCGTAGGTCCGCACCTCGGCGCCCCAGAAGAACTGCGCCGCGTTGCGAAGGAACACGGAAAGTCCCATGGCTGCGATGAGGAGCGTGAGGCGGTTTGCCCTGCGGATGGGGCGGAAGACGGCGTAGTCCATGGCAAGCCCGAGGCACCCCGTCAGGGCCAGTGCCGGGAGGATCGCAACATAGAGGGGCAGTCCGAAAGGTTCCGCCATGAAGAGGAAAAGAAAGTAGGCCCCCCACATGATCAGCTCGCCATGGGCGAAGTTCACGAAGTTGAGAACGCCGTAGATGAGGGTGAGCCCCATGGCGAACAGCGCGTAGACGCAGCCAGCGAGGATGCCGTTGAGAACGGTCTGTAGGTAGTAGCTGATGGAATCCATACGAAAAAAAGGAGGATCCGGCCGAAACGACGGCCGGATCCCTCCCGGTCAATCCAGTCGATTCGATGTTCGATTATTTTTTGTAATCCTCGATCTTGCCGTCCTTCACGATCCAGATCCCGTATTCGGCGAACTTCGGGCTGCGCTCGTTGTCGAAGGTCTTGTCTCCCGTTACGCCCTTGTAGCCCTTCGCGGCGGCGGGCAGGGCCTTGCGGATGCCGTCAGCCGTGTAGCCGCCTTTCTCGATGGCCTTGGCCGTGACGTAGACCATGTCGTAGTTGTAATCGCCGAAGATCGGGATCTTGTCGTCGCCATACTTTTTCTTGTAGGCTTCCTTGAAGGCCTGATATTGCTTCGTTTTCTGGGGTACGGAGGGATACGTGCCGATGACCCCCTCGGCGGCTTTGCCGGCCAGCTCCACCATCTTGGGGGCCCTGGCGGCCGATCCGCAGAGCCACTGCGTCTTGATGCCCATCTCGAAGGCCTGCTTGAACTGTACGGCGCCCTCGTTGATGTAGGTGAGGTTCACAATGGCCGGGGGGGCTCCCTTGCTGGCCCGTAACAGCTCGGTTCGATAGTCCGTTTTCTTCTCGTCATAGGCGATGATGTCCGTCACCGTGCCGCCCATCTTCTTGTAGGCATCCACGAAGGCATTCTTGAGACCGAGGCCCCAGTCGTTGTTGACGTACATGACGGGGACTTTCTTGTAGCCCATGTCGATGGCAAGCTTTGCCAGGTGAGGTCCCTGCAGGGTGTCGGAGGGGAACACGCGGAAGATGAAGTCCCCGGCCTTGGTCAGGCCGACGGCGGCTCCCTGGGCCGAGAGCAGGACCACCTTGTTTTCCTGGGCGACAGGGGCCGTGGCCATGAAGTTTGAGCTTCCGGCGGGCCCGAAGATCACGGGCACCTTGTCCACGGTGATGAGCTTGCGGACGGCGGTTACGCAGTCCTTGGGGTTGCTCTTGTTGTCCTCATAGACGATCTCGATCTTTCTCCCCTTGATGCCGCCCTTGGCATTGATCTCCTCGACGGCGAGATCGATGCACTTTTTGAAGCCCTCGCCGTAAACGGCGATGCTTCCGGACAGGGCGAAGGCGGCCCCGATCTTGATGGGTTCGGCAGCCCGGACGGTTGGGACTGCAAGGAATACAAAAATCGCAGCGATGGCGACGAACAGGGCAATTTTTTTCATGCTTCGACCTCCAGCTGTTGAGTCTGTGTTTTTTTATAGTCAAAGGCCCGGAGTGTCAACAGAAAAGTGGCTCCGCCCCTGAGGGACGAGATTTCGTTTGTCGTCCCGGGCTTCCGTGGTATGATCCGTCTCATCAAAGATCGGATGCATGAAAGGAGGGTCGGCATGAAGACGATCATCAGCACATTGGATGCTCCCAAGGCCATCGGCCCCTATTCGCAGGCCGTGCGATACGGGGACCTGCTCTTTGTCTCGGGCATGCTCGGGATGGACCCGAAGACGGGCGAATTTGCCGGCACGGGCATCGAATCTCAGGCTGTCCGGGTTTTGGAAAATCTCAAGGCCGTCCTCGAAGCGGCCGGGATGAGCCTGCAAAACGTTCTCAAGTCGACGGTGTTCCTGAAAGACATGAGCGATTTTGCGAAATTCAACGAAATTTACGGCAGGTATTTCGCGGATGCGCCCCCAGCCCGGGAAACCGTGCAAGTGGCAAAGCTCCCGCGCGATGCGGCAATCGAGATCTCGGTCATCTGCGGAAAATAATGACTGTTTCGAAAGAATGAAAAAGGCCCGTCCTGCTTTGACGCAGGGCGGGCCTTGTCATGATCCGAAGCGTTGACGGGACCGGATCCTGCCCCCCGCCTATTTGAAGGTCACGGAAATGACGACATGGCCTTTCGGGTCCAGGCCGACGTATCGTGCAAAGACGGTCGTGTTCGGCGCCGTGGGGGTGAGCTTCGTGATCGTGCCGAGAGACAGGAGATCCCCTTTCTTCAGCGCGATACCGTCGGCCTTGAGGGAGTCCCTGATCCAGAGTACAACGTTGATCGGGTGCTCCAGGAGGCTTGAGCCGGGCGCCTCGATCAGCAGGGTACCCTTTTCGTTGTAGATCTGGCACTTGAAGGTCTTCAGCCGCTCCATCCATTCGGCGGTTGCCTGAACGGGGATCGGTTCCCCCACAATGCCGTATCGGGCGGCCACATTGACGGCGGCAAGCATCGGGCCGTTGATCTTGACGTCTTTCGCGTAGACGAGGTCGGGAAGCTCGATGAAGGGGATGGCCGCGTCGATGGACCGGAGGGCCTCCATCGGGGTTGCCGCCCCGTTGATGGCATCGCTGCCCACGCGAAGGATCAGGTCCCCTTCATAGAGGGGGCGCGCCCCGAAATTCGCCTCGATCACCGTGCCGGATTTGAAAATCATCTTCTCCATGAGAGTCCCGCGGACAGGTGCCGTGACGCCGAAGACCTTCTGGACGCCGGGGTTCGTGAGGCCTGCCTTGTAGCCCACCACGTTGCCGAAGACAGGCATGACGGCCTGAATGAACTCGGCCTGGATCTTCATGGCCTGATCCAGCGTCGGTGACGGGACCAGGGCCGGTGCCGGCAGCTTCGTGAGATAGAAATCGGCAAGCTTCGTTCCCTCACCGGCCGCCAAGGCGTGATGGCAAAGCCCGAAAGCGAGCAGCAAGCTCAACAACACCGCATAAAAAAGCCTGGTTTTCTTCATCCTGTTCCCCTCCTGATGGTTTGATGTTGCCCGTTTCCGTTGATCGAATGCCCGAGACCCGCAACGTTCCTCAGTGCCCGTATCGGATACTGAAGTCCGTGAATGCTCCCGTATAAGGTTCCTCAGCCACTTCGACGTGCTCCACCGCGGCCAGGCCGGGACCGATCCGGCACCAGCCGACGACACGGTCCACGTCATCGGGGTTGCCCTCGAAGACGGCCTCGACGCTTCCGTCGGGGAGGTTTCTGACCCAGCCCGTTACGCTGTTCCGGATTGCCTCGTTGCGTGTCTTCGCCCGGAAGAAGACCCCCTGGACCATGCCGGAGATGGTGACGTGGGCTCGTTTCATAAAGACAGGCTCAAGGCGCATGGCTAAAGGCTAAGGGCCAATGAAAAAGAAACTCATTCCCGGAAATCGCATGCTGCCCGATTCTCCGCTCTTCCTGACCTCACAACTTCTTGCCTTCCGTCTTTTCCCGGGCTACTTGCCTTCCGCTTTCCTGATGAGCTTTACGAAACTATCCTCGTCGAGAATCGCGACGCCCAGCGACTTCGCCTTTTCGTATTTGGAACCCGGGTCCTCGCCGGCGACGACGTAGTCCGTCTTTTTCGAGACGGTAGACGTGGCGGCCCCTCCGAGGGACACGACGATCTCTTTCGCCTTTTCCCGGGGAAAGCCCTTGAGAGAGCCTGTGAAGACAAAGGTCTTGCCCGCCAGTGCCGATGACGTTGGATGCTTCTCGACTACGGGCCGAACACCGGCCTGTTCCAGTTTCCTGATGATCTTGAGGTTGTGCGGTTCGTGGAAGAACTTGTAGATGCTCTCGGCGATGGTCGGGCCGATCCCGTCGATCGCCGTCAGCTCCTCCTGGCTGGCCGCCTCGATCCTCCCGATGCTGCCGAACTTCCTGGCCAGGATCTTAGCCACGTATTCACCCACGTGGCGGATGCCGAGGGCGAAGAGCAGACGCTCCATCGGGGGGTGCTTCGAGCGGGCGATGGCCGCGATGAGGTTCTCCGCGGACTTGTCCGCAAATCGCTCGAGCTCGAGTAGCTGCTCCTTCGAGATGGCGTACAGATCGGCAGGGTCCCCGATCAGCCCTGCATCCAGAAGCTGGGAGACGATCCTGTCGCCGAGGCCTTCGATGTCCATTCCCCCGCGGGAGACGAAGTGCTTGATGTTCTCCCGGATCTGGGCGGGACAGGCCAGATCGATGCAGCGGTGCGCCACTTCGCCCTCGAGCCTCACGACCTTCGAGCCGCAGACGGGGCATTTCTCGGGTATCCGGAAGGGCTTCTCCTTGCCGCTGCGTTTGCTCTCGATGACCTTGACGACCTCGGGGATCACGTCGCCCGCCCGCTGCACAATCACGGTGTCGCCGATGCGGACGTCCTTCTTGGCGATCTCGTCCTCGTTGTGCAGGGTTGCCCGGCTCACCGTGACGCCGCCCACCTGGACGGGCTTCATGACGGCAACGGGGGTCAGCACGCCCGTCCTGCCCACGCCGATCACGATGTCCTCGATGACGGTCGTGGCCTGCGTGGGGGCGAACTTGACGGCCACGGCCCAGCGGGGGCTCCTGGAGACCATCCCCAGGCGGTCCTGGAGGGAGAGCGAATTGACCTTGAGGACGATCCCGTCGATCTCGTAGGGGAGCGTATCCCGGATGGATTCGATGTGACGCCAGTAGCCCACGCAAGCCCGGACGTCGCGGGCGAGGCGGATGTCGGGGTTGGTCGGAAAGCCCCAGTCGCGCAGCGACTGCAGAGTGTCCCAGTGAGTCGGGAGGCTCTTTCCCTCGATGCTCCCCACGCCATAGCAGAAGAGGCCGAGGGGACGCCTGGCCGTGATGCGGGGGTCGAGCTGACGCAGGGAGCCCGCAGCGGCGTTTCGCGGGTTGGCGAACGCGCTCTCCCCCTCTTCGACCCTTCGCTCGTTCAGTCTGCGGAAAGCCTCCTTCTCGAGGTAGACCTCCCCCCGGATCTCGATACGATCCGGGACGTGATCCTGGTTTCGCGGTCTCATCTTCAGGGGCAGGGTGCGGATCGTCCGGAGGTTTTGCGTCACATCCTCGCCGGTGAACCCATCGCCCCGGGTGGCGCCGACGCGGAAAATACCCTTTTCATAGATCAGGTTGACGGCGACGCCGTCGATCTTCGGCTCCGCTACGAAGTCGATCTCCGCCTTGTCTCCGAGCTGGCGTCTGATACGCTCATCGAACTCCGAGACCTCCTCCTCCGAGAAGGCATTGCCGAGGCTGAGCATGGGGGTGAGGTGGGTGACGGTGCTGAACTTATCCAGCGGGGAGGCCCCCACACGCCGGGTGGGCGAAGAGCTGCGGTCGACGTCCGGAAAACGCTCCTCGAGCCCGGAGAGTTCCCGCATGAGCATGTCGTACTCATGATCGGAGATCTCCGGGTCGTCGAGCTGATAGTAGCGGCGGTTGTGGTACTCGATGAGGTCCCGGAGCTCGAAGATTCTCTTGAGGGCCTGGGATCTGTTCATCTATTTGACAAGCTTGAGGTTCGGTCTTCCCTTCGGCGCAGGCTCTTCCGGCCTGGTTTCGCCCTGCTGCTGATGCTGAAGGATGCGCTCGTTGAAGATATGGTTCTTGACGCGGACGGAATTGATGATGAAAAATACGATGACGGAGCGTTCCCACTCCCTGGTCGGCTGGAACTTTTCCATCTTCTGCTTGTACTGCTCCCAGAGGGAGGCGAGCGATGCCTCATCGAGGGACAGGATTTTTTCGGCGATCTTTTCGAGGGTGTTTTCGAGCATTTCCCGATTCCTTTTTTGCCCTGTCCGATCTTAGTCCCGTGCCCCGGAAAAGTCAAACCGAAAGCGTGTCGCAGCCATGCAGATGCCAAAAAAGACTTGTCTTTTTACCCCCGGGCGCTATAATCCCAATCGTTGCGGGAGGGTTGGGTTTGAAGATCGGCGTCATCTCCGATACGCATCTCAGGGAGCCCGACGAGAGGCTCCTGGATATCGTCCGGAAGCACTTCCGCGAGGCCGATCTGATCCTCCATGCAGGCGACCTCGTCGACCTCAGGGTTCTGGATGCCTTCGGGGACAAGGACGTCATCGCCGTCTGCGGCAACATGGACTCTCCCCGCGTCGAGGGAGAGATCCCTCCAAAGCGGGTTCTCCAGATCGGCCGTTTCCGGATCGGCCTCATCCATGGTTGGGGTTCGCCCCTCGATCTCGAGGATCGGATCCGGAGGGAATTCGACAATGTCGACTGCATCGTATACGGACACAGCCACCATCCGGCGAATCACATCCGGGAGGGCATCCTCTTTTTCAATCCAGGGACGGCCTGCGAAAGGCGTCACGCCGTACCCAACACGATCGGGATCCTGGAGGTCGGGGAGGACACGATCACGGGCCGGATCATTGCAATTGACAAAGGCTGAATCGGCAGGCCGGGTACAGGGATCATGAAAAGCTTGTACGCGCCATGGCGCATGGAATACATCAGGGGGAAGAAGGTGGAAGGGTGCATTTTCTGCAGGGATTCCATCCGGGACAACGGGTTTGTGCTCCATGACGGCAGGCACGCTTTCATCATCCTGAACCGTTATCCCTACATCACGGGTCACCTCATGGTGGCGCCCCACCGGCACGTCCATAACATCGAGGAACTCCGTCTCGAGGAGCACTGCGAGATGTTCGACCTGACGGCCCGGTGCGTCAAAGTGCTCAAGGAGGCCATGGCCCCCCAGGGCTTCAACCTGGGAATGAATCTCGGACGGGCCGCCGGCGCCGGCGTGGAGGACCACCTTCACATGCACATCGTCCCGCGCTGGGTCGGGGACACCAATGCTCTTTCCGTCTTCGGGGAGGTGAGGATCATCTCCGAAGACCTCGTGAAAACGAAGGAGGCGCTCCTGCCGCATTTCCTGAAATACGAGGAGGGGGTCAGACCATGAGGTTCATCTATTTGATCGTCATTCTCGGCTTCGCCTTTTTCTTTGTCACGTTCGGCGTTCAGAACAGTGATCCCATCAAGTTGCGGTACTTCGGCTATGCCTATGACGACATTCCAATCTATTTATTCGTCTTCGCTTTCTTCGTGATCGGTTTTTTCATGGCAGCGCTCCTGGGGGCGATCGATAAGCTGCGGATGACGCTCCGGATGAACAAGCTCTACCGGAAGATCGATGATCTCGAGCAGAAGAACCTCACACTGATGCGCGGCTCCTCCTATCAGCCTCCACCGCCCCAGTCAACGGGGATGATGTAGCGGCTCCTTTCCGCTCCTGCCTGAGGCCGACATGAAATTCCTTGCCGACAGCTCACTGGGACGCCTGTCCAGGTGGCTGAGAATCCTCGGCTATGACACGGTCTACTGGCGCGGAGAGGCCGACCGGGCGTTTCTGCGGAAGGCGGAGAAAGAGGGCAGGGCCGTCCTGACGAGGCGCAAGGATGTCCTGGCCAGGCAGCACCCCGGCATCGTCCTTTTCGTGGAAAGCGACCGCGTCGAGGACCAGCTCATCGAGATTCTGGGAAAATTGGACCTCAAGCCTCAACCGGAAAATATATTCACCCGGTGCCTTCACTGCAACGAATCCCTGAATGAAGCCTCGCCGGAAGAGGTGCGCTCACTCGTTCCCGATTATGTATTCAGGACTCAAAGAGAGTTCCGGGTGTGCCCGAAATGCGGCGGTGTGTACTGGCCAGGCACCCACCGGGAGCGGGCCATGAAAACTCTGGGGAAACTGCTAGAGATAACGATTGGAGGATAACGGCAAGCTGCAAGGGCAACAAAAAAGGATCGGGACTTACATTCCCCGATCCTTTTTTCTTTTCTTCACTGGTCACTAGCCGCTAGACACTGACCACTGTCTTTACGTGGCGCAGTCGCTCGGATCCCCCTTGATTTTTTCAATGGCGTGTTTCAATGCCGGCAGGATCACGGCGAGGTTTTCCCGGACGCTCTTCGGGCTGCCGGGCAGGTTGACGATGAGGGTCGTCTTGCGGATGCCGGCAACGGCGCGGGAGATCATGGCGTGAGGCGTCTTCAGCATGCTCTCGCGGCGCATGGCCTCGGCCATGCCGGGGAGCTCCCGGTCGATGACCTGCAGGGTGGCCTCCGGCGTTACGTCCCGGGGGCTCACGCCGGTGCCTCCCGTGGTGACGACGAGATCCAGTTTGAGCGTATCGACAAACTCGATGAGCTTCCGGGCGATGATCTCCATCTCGTCGGGGACGATCTCGCATCGATCGGTCTCGATCCCGATCTCCTTCAGCATCCGGATCACCTCCGGGCCGCTCAGGTCTACGCGCTCCCCGCGGGACCCCTTGTCGCTGAGTGTGAGGACTCCTGCCTTGATCAACCCTTCTCTTCCTTTTCTCTCCGTGCGGCGGCGATGACCTTCTCGGCGATCATGGGCGGCACTTCCTCATAGTGGGAATGCGTGTAGGTGAAGGTCCCGCGGCCGCTCGTGATGGAGCGCAGATCCGGGGCGTATCTCAGGATTTCGGCCAGCGGCACCTGACCCTTGATGATCTGGTTGTGGCCCTTGGGCTCCATGCCGATCACGCGGCCGCGCCGGCTGTTCAGGTCCCCGATGACATCGCCCATGTATTCGTCGGGGATTTCGATGTCGATGTTGACGATGGGCTCCAGGAGCGTCGGGTTGCACTGCTCGACGCCCTTCTTGAACCCCATGGAGCCGGCGATCTTGAAGGCCATTTCCGAGGAGTCGACTGTGTGGAAGGACCCGTCGAAGAGGGCGACCTTCACATCCACGACAGGGTAGCCTGCGAGCACGCCTTCCAGCATGGCCTCGACAATCCCCTTCTCCACGGCGGGGATGTAATTTCGGGGGATTGCGCCGCCGACGATCTTGTCGGCGAACTCAAACCCGCCGCCCCTGGGCAGGGGCTCGATCTCGAGCCATGTGTCGCCGAACTGGCCGCGTCCGCCGGACTGCTTCTTGTAACGGCCCTGGACGGTCGTCTTGCCCTTGAGGGTCTCCTTGTAGGGTACCTTGGGGGTGTTCAGCGTCACCTCGACGCCGAACTTGCGCTTCATCTTTTCGACGGCGATCTCGATGTGGACCTGGCCCATGCCGGAAAGGATGATCTCGCGGGTCTGTTCGTCGCGGCGGTAATTGAGCGTGGGATCCTCCTCGACAAGGCGGTTGAGCCCCGACATGATCTTCTCCTCGTCGCCCTTGGACTTGGGCTGGACGGCGAAAGAGATGATGGCGGGGATCGGCTGGACCTTTTCGTACTGGATGGGGTTCTTCTCTTCCGTCATCGTGTCGCCCGTGTAGGTCTCCTTCAGCTTTGCCACGGCGGCAATGTCTCCGGGGACGACCGATTCGGCCGGCTTCTGGCTTTTCCCGTCGAGATAGAAGATGTTGCCGAAGCGCTCCGTCGTCTTGCGGGTGGGATTGAAGAAGGTCCCGTCGGAGCTGGCCGTGCCGGAGTAGACCCTGAAGAGAGTCAGCCGGCCCGCAAAGGGATCCGAGATGGTCTTGAAGACGTAGGCGGAAAAGGGCGCCTTCTCGTCGGGGCCTCGCTTCTCGTCGGCGCCCGTCGAGGGGTTTTTCCCCCTGGCTTCCCCGCGATCCAGCGGCGAGGGCATGGCGGCGGCGATGAGATCCATGAGAGGGGAAATGCCGATGTTGCGGTTGGCCACACCGCAGGCCACGGGGAACAGGGCCCCGCTGACGACACCCTTGCGGAGTCCCGCCTTCAGCTCTTCCGGGCTGAGCTCGCCGCTCTCGAGGTATTTGTCCATGAGGGCCTCGTCGCACTCGGCGATGTCTTCGGTCATGGCCTCGCGGTACTTCTTCGCCTCGTCGGCCAGCTCCGCGGGAATGTCGCCGACCTTCACCTTGCCCTTGGGGTCGTCGAAGAAGAGGGCTTTCAGCTGCATGAGATCGATGATGCCCTTGAGCTTGTCCTCGGCGCCGATGGGGATGAACAGGGGGGTTCCCTTCTTGCCCAGCTTCGCTTTGATACTGTCCAGGGTGTTGCTGAAATTGGCCCTTTCGCGGTCCATCCTGTTGATGAAGATCAGGCGCGGAAGCGTGTACTCGTCGGAGGCCTCCCAGACTTTTTCCGTCTGGAACTCCACTCCGCCCACGGCATCGACGACGACGACGGCCCCGTCGGCGACACGGAGGCAGCTCTTGGTGTCCATGGCAAAATTGGCATCGCCCGGGGTGTCGAGGACGTTGATCCGGTGCTTGTCCCACTCGACGAAGGCCACGGCGGCGCTGATGGAGATGCGCCGCTTCTGCTCCTCGGGCTCCCAGTCCATGATGGACGTCCCGTCGTCCGGGCGGCCCAGGCGGTCCGTCTTCCCGGAGACAAAGAGCATGGATTCGGCGATCGACGTCTTCCCGGTGCCACCGTGCCCGACGATCGCGATGTTCCTGATGGACTTCGAATCATGCTTTGCCATAGATGCTCCTTTCCGAGCTGTTCGTATCAATTAATATCCGCACCGTTTAGCCCAAAGGAACTTTTAAAGTCAAGACAATTTTGGATTCCCGGAAACAAAGCCCTTGACAGGTTTCCGGCTTGACCGTATAAGCAAACGTTCATGAAAAAAAGGAGCATGTCAGAGGCCCCAGATGGGCCGAAATGACGTAAAGAAGGAATCCGATGGCAGCGAGGAAAACAAGGGCAAGACGGATCAGCAAGGTCCTGATCGCAAACCGCGGGGAGATCGCACTGCGGATCATCCGCACGGCCATGGAAATGGGTCTCAAGACCGTGGCCGTCTACGAGAAACCCGACAGCGAGGCCTATTTCATCCGCCTTGCCGACGAGGCCATCCTCATCGGCAACGGGCCCCGCAGGGACTACCTGGACATCGAGAAGCACATCTGGGCGGCCAGGAAAAGCGGCGCCGACGCCATCCACCCGGGCTACGGCTTCCTCGCGGAGAATCCCGATTTCTCCGCCGCCTGCGAAAAGGCGGGCATCACGTTTATCGGACCCCCGCCCGAGGTGATCCGGGACCTGGGCAACAAGGTCGTAGCCCGGCAGATCATGGAGAAGACGAAAATCCCCTTCGTCCCGGGGACATCGACGCTTGAGCCCGGAGAGGCCGGCATCCGGCAGGCCGTCGATTTCGGAAAGAAGGCGGGATACCCCATCATGCTGAAGGCCTCCCTCGGGGGAGGAGGCCGCGGGATCCGGAGAGTGGAAGACGACTCGGATCTGCTCATGCAGCTTCCCATCGCCCGCACCGAGGCGAAGTCCGCATTCAACGACGACAGCATCTATGCGGAGAAGTGCATCGAGGCACCCCGACACGTGGAGGTTCAGATCCTGGCCGACGAACACGGAAACGTCATCCATCTGGGCACACGCGACTGCTCGATCCAGCGCCGGCACCAGAAGCTCCTCGAGATCGCCCCGGCGGATCTCCCGAAGGATGTCCTCGACAGGATGTACGAGGCAGCCATCGCCGCGGCGAAAGGCTCGAGCTACGTCAACGCCGGGACGGTCGAGTTCCTCGTCGACTCGAAGACGAACGAATTCTGGTTCATGGAAGTGAACACGCGCCTCCAGGTGGAGCACACCGTGACGGAGGAGCTCACGGGAGTGGACATCGTCCGCCAGCAGATCCGGATCGCCCAGGGCGAGGCGATCGACATCCCGGCCGAGCGCGTCCACATGATGGGAAAGGCCGTACAGGTCCGGATCAACGCCGAAGACCCCAAGAACAACTTCATGCCCGAGGGCGGCAAAACCGTCGAAGTCTACCACTCCCCCGGTGGACCGGGCATCCGCCTCGACGGGCTCGTCTACCAGGGATACAAAATCCCCACGGAGTACGACTCCCTCATGGTGAAGCTGACCTGTCGCGGCTACGACTGGAACGAGACGATCGACCGGCTCAAGCGGGCCCTGCTGGGTTTCAACATCGTGGGGCCGAAGACGACGATTCCCTTCTACATGGCGATCTGCGACGAGCCGGACTTCCGGGCGTGCCGGTTCGACACGAGCTACATCGAGACCCACCCGGAGATCTTCGCGTACCCCGAAAAGGAGCGTGAAGTGGCAAAGCTCGCCAAGCTCATGGCGGAGATCCACGTGAAGAAGATCAATCCGTTCGCCTACTGAGGAACCAACACCTCAGTCTCCCTCTCCACCCGAGGGAGAGGGCCGGGGTGAGGGGGAATCATCCTGTTCAAACTAGGGGCCAGGGTACAGGGTCCAGGGTAAAGGGTTCAGAAAGAGACCAAAGAGAAGAGAGATGGCGAAAAAAGCAGTGAAAGTCACCGACGAGCGCATCACCCCCCGGGAGCTGAAGGAGCACGGGGTTAAATATGTCCTCGACAAGATCCGCAGGTCGAAGGGCTATTTCATGACGAACACCGAGAGGGATCTCTCCCAGTCGGATTTCAAGAACAGGGTCATGCCCCACACCCAGATGCTCGTGGCCGGGGAGCGAAACACCTGCGGCTACTTCTCCATCGAGATCTCCGGCGGGGCATCGATCCACGTGGACATGCTGCGCAAGCAGATCAACCCCTTCGAGAAGCTGCGGGTGCTCAAGTCCATGATGCCCGACACGCTGTTCCAGACGTTGTGCCGGGGGATCAACCTCTTCGGCTACAGGCCCTACCCGGAAAACGTCATCCGCCTCACCGTGAAGCACTTCGCGGAAGTGATCGACGTGTTCCGCGTCTTCGACTTTCTCAATTATGTTCCGAACATGGTTCCCGTCTTCGAGGAGGTCAGGAAGGCCGGCCGGATCCTGGAGCCGTCCATCTGTTTTTCCACGGGGCCCGAGCACACGGACGCCTACTACGTGAAGAAGGTGGCCGAGATCGTCGACGTGACCGGCGAGGACATCATCCTCTGCATCAAGAACCATGCAGGCCTCGGGACGCAGAAACGGATCGGCGACCTGGTGAAGGCCATTCTCGACAGGTTTCCCGACCTGATCCTCCACTACCACGGCCACAACACGGACGGGAACGACATCGGCCGCACCGTCGAGGCCGTGCGCAACGGCGCCAGGATCGTCAACGGCGGCGACCACTCCTTCACGGGATTCTACGGACCTCCGCCCATCCTGACGATCGTCGAGACCCTGGAGGACTACGGTTACCCCTGCGTCGGGATCAACAAGCAGGGCATCATCGACACGTCGAACAAGCTGCGGCCCGAGCGCGAATACTACAAGGACTTCGAGTCCCAGTTCCTGGGGTTTGACCCCACCGTGCAGATCCACAAGCTGCCCGGGGGGGCCACCGGCTCGAGTTTCGAGCAGGCCGTCAAGGGTAACTTCCTGCACCTCATGCCGGAGATCCTGCAGCACGAACTGCCCAAAGTCCAGGTCGAGCTGGGAAACTGGTGGAGCGTGACGCCGGGGTCGCAGATCCTCTGGACGACGGCCGTCAACAACGTCCTGAAGCGGGTGCGGTACAAGGACGCCAACGACGATCTCAAGAACCTCATGCTGGGCCGCTACGGGGAGCTGCCCTTCCACAAACCGGCAGACTGGATCTATGAAGCCGTTTTCGGGCCCCATTGGAAAACGGTCTGCGAGCGCGACTATGGCTACCAGAAAATCGAGGACGTGGACCTCACGATCGAGAAAAGGGTCCTGGAAAAGAGGCTCGAGCGGAAAGCGTCGGAGGAGGAACTGGTCCTTTACCTCCAGCATCCCAACGACGCGGTGAGCTTCTTCAAGTTCGAGGAGAAGTACGGGAAGGTCTGGGTCCTTCCGCCCAAGGTATGGTTCAAGAAGGGCGGCTTCAACCTGGGCGAGACCTTTGAATTCCCCGATGCCTACGGCAAGCTTCACTCAATCGTCATCGGACCCCAGAGAAAGACGTCGAGCGGCGATGCCGTGACGTACCTGGTCATCGACCATCACCCCGAGCCGATCCTGACGGAGCTGGAGCAGGAAGGCGAAAGGGTGGCAAGGAAGGTGACGCTCACGGCCAAGGAGATCGAGGCCCTGTCCAAGGACGGCGACATCCGCTCGCCCATCAAGGGCACCGTCAACGAGGTCCCCGTCTCGGAAGGCGACGAGGTGTCCGCCGGCCAGGTGCTGATCGTTCTCGAGGCCATGAAGATGCTCAACAACGTCGTGTCGGCCATCAACGGCAAGGTCCTGGAGGTCCTGAAAAATCCCGGCGACCAGGTCGACGTGGGCGATCCCGTCATCACGGTCAAGAAGGCCCCGGAAGGTGTGGTGGGAAGCCACGGCGCCCGCCAGGGGAAGGGGTGATATCTGCCCCGGAATTATTCGCAATTCATTGAATTTGTTGTATTATCCCTGAAATGGTCGATTTCGGCTTGACAGGGGATTCTTTTGCGGGTATGTAAGTGCCCTGCCTCCGGAATCAGGCTGTGGATGGGTTCTGGACGGGGGCGGGTTTTCGACGCTGTGATTTGGGGGATATGGATTGTCCCTCGGCATCACGCGACTTCTTTCTTCCCGTACTTGTAGGGGAAAACTGGAAATCCCATTTCACGTTTTCGAGTACAAAGTAAGGATGAGGATGAGCAATGCCGAAGCATTTTTATACCCTCCTGATCATTCCGCATAAGAAAAAGGATTCCGTCAAGAAGTTCCTCGCCACTCCACGGCATTTCCGACTTACGGCCGTCATCGCCGGTATTTTCCTCTGCATCTTCGCCTATTGCGCCGTTGACTACCTGACGCTCAAGCTGGAGCAGATGGAGCTGGCCAATTTGCGCGAGCTGACATCGACGCAGCAGGAGCAGATCGACACCCTCCACGAAAAAATATCCTTCTTCGACAGGCAGCTGGCCGATCTCAAGCAGGTCGATGAAAAGATCCGGAACATGGCGAGCGAACTGACCGGGAAGTCCCGAAAGCCTTCCAAAAAGGAAATGACGAAAACGAGGGAGCAGGTCCTGGGCATCGGCGGGCCGATGCCGGCCGATGAGGCCGGGTCTGACAAGCTGACGAACCTCAACCGCCGCATGGACCGGCTGCTCGAGGATGCCTCGGCCCGGGAGCGGAGCCTGGTGGAACTGCAGGAATACCTCCGTGCCCAGAGATCGATTGCAGCCGTGACGCCTTCTGTCTGGCCCGTCACGGGCTGGGTGACCTCCGAATTCGGGCGCAGGACAAACCCCTTCGGCGGCCGCGGGGAATTTCACACGGCCCTCGACATCGCAACGAAACTGGGCGCCCCCATCCAGGCTCCGGCCGACGGGATCGTGGCGAACGTGGAGAAACGGCCCGACCTGGGTCTCATGATCCAGATTGAACACGGACGGGGCATTCAGACACTTTACGCCCACCTGTTCCGGGTCGCGGTGAGCAAGGGCCAGGTCGTCAAGAGGGGCGAGGTCATCGGGTATGTCGGGAATTCAGGCCGCAGCACCGGCGCCCATCTCCATTACTCCGTGAGCCTGAACGGAGTCTACGTGAACCCCAGGAACTATCTCCGCTGATTCCCTTTTTCGAAAAAATGGGGTATACTCTCAAATCCGGTAAGGACTTACCGGGTTTTTTTTAGGTTGGACCATGCTGAAATTCATCCAGAAGATGTTCGGAACAAAAAACGAGCGGGAGTTGAAGCGCATTGCGCCTCTCGTTGATGAGATCAATCGCCTCGAGCCCGCCGTCAAAGAACTATCCGACGAGGAGTTGAAGGCCAAGACGGCAACGTTCAAGGAGAAGCTCGCAAACGGGGCCTCCCTCGACGACATCCTGACGGAGGCCTTCGCCGTTGTCCGGGAGGCCGCATGGAGGACCGTGGGGATGCGGCCCTTCGACGTGCAGCTCATCGGGGGGATCGTGCTCCACGAGGGCAAGATTGCCGAGATGAAGACGGGCGAAGGAAAGACCCTTGCCGCCACCATGCCCCTGTATCTGAACGCCCTTACGGGCAAGGGGGCCCAGCTGGTCACCGTGAACGATTACCTGGCCCGGCGCGACGCCTCCTGGATGGGGCCCATCTACAATTTCCTGGGGCTTTCCGTCGGCGTCATCGTGCACGGCCTCACCGACGAGGAGAGACGCAAGGCCTACAACTGCGACATCACCTACGGCACGAACAACGAGTTCGGGTTCGACTACTTGCGGGACAACATGAAGTTCACCCTCGAGGATTACGTCCAGAGGGACTTCCACTATGCCATCGTCGACGAAGTCGACAGCATCCTCGTCGATGAGGCAAGGACCCCGCTCATCATCTCGGGCCCTTCCGAGGAGTCGACGGACAAGTACTACCGGATCAACCAGATCATCCCCGGGATCAGGAAGGAAACGGATTACACGATCGACGAGAAGGCGCGGACCGTCGTTCTCACCGAGGAGGGCGTGGCGCGGGTCGAGAAGGCCCTGAAGGTCGAGAACCTCTTTGACCCGCGCAACATCGAGCTGCTCCATCATGTGAACCAGGCCCTGAAGGCCCACACCCTCTTCAAACGCGACGTGGACTATGTCGTGAAGGACGGCGAGGTGCTCATCGTCGACGAGTTCACGGGCCGCCTCATGCCCGGGCGGCGATACAGCGAAGGGCTGCACCAGGCCCTCGAGGCGAAGGAAGGCGTCAAGATCGAGCGGGAAAACCAGACGCTGGCCTCCGTCACCTTCCAGAATTACTTCCGGATGTACGAAAAGCTCGGCGGGATGACCGGTACGGCGGACACGGAAGCGGCCGAGTTCAAGGAGATCTACGACCTCGAAGTCATGGTGATCCCCACGAACATGCCCATGATCCGGACGGATCACTCCGACGTGATCTACCGGACGGAGAAGGAGAAGTACGATGCCGCCATCGAGGAGATCAAGGAGCTGCACAAACAAGGGCGGCCTGTGCTTGTCGGCACCATCTCCATCGAAAATTCGGAGAAGCTGAGCACCATGCTTTCCCGGAAAGGCGTCAAGCATCATGTTCTCAACGCCAAGCACCACGAGCGCGAGGCGGAGATCATCAGCCAGGCAGGGCAGCGGGGCGGAGTCACCATTTCGACGAACATGGCCGGCCGCGGCACCGACATCAAGCTGGGGGAGGGGGTCGCGCAGCTGGGCGGGCTGCACATCCTCGGCACGGAGCGCCACGAGAGCCGACGGATCGACAACCAGCTCAGGGGGCGCTCGGGGCGCCAGGGCGATGCGGGCTCCTCGCGGTTCTATCTTTCCCTGGACGACGATCTGCTGCGGATTTTCGGCGGCGAGCGCATCCAGTCCATCATGGAGCGCATCGGGATCGAGGAAGGCCAGCCGATCGAGGCCAACCTGCTGAGCAAGGCGATCGAGAACGCACAGAGACGGGTCGAGGCACACAACTTCGATATCCGAAAGCACCTCCTGGAATACGACAACGTGATGAACGCCCAGCGCGTGGCCATTTACGACCAGCGCAAGGACGTCCTCAAGGGCGAGGACCCCTGGGGGATGCTCGAGGAGATGCTCGACGAGGTCGTCGAAACCACCGTCGGGGAATACGTGGACGATAAAGTGCACGCCGAGGAGTGGAACCTCAAGGGCCTCGATGACATCCTGTATCAGATCTTTTCCCTTAAACTGCGATACCATGAAGCAGGTCGCGAACAGGTCAGCCGTGACGCGATGGTCGAGGAGATCCGCTCCGCCGCCCTGGCGCATCTGCGCCGGAAGGAAGAAAAATTCGGCAAACCACTGTGGGACTATCTGATGAAGGCTATCATGCTCCAGTCCATCGATACCTTCTGGAAGGATCATCTGCTGGGGATGGATCACCTCCGGGAAGGCATCGGGCTTCGGGGCTATGCCCAGAAGGACCCTGTCCGGGAGTACCAGAAGGAAGGCTACGAGATGTACCTGGACATGTTTTACCGCGTGCGGCAGGACACCCTCCAGAAACTTTCCCTGGTCCAGATCCAGCGGGAGGAGGAAGTGGAGACATTCAGGGACAAGACACAGCGCGACGTGGTGATGACCCACGGCACGGCGGGGGCGCCGGTCAAGCAGCTGAAGAAGGACGAGGGGAAGGTCGGCCGCAACGACCCCTGCCCCTGCGGGAGCGGGAAGAAGTACAAGAAGTGCTGCGGGAAATAAAGGGACCCGGGTCCAGGGTACAGGGTCCAGGGTACAGGGGTGGTGCAGGCGTTCCGCCTGATTCATCTGGAACGGATCAAAGCGAATGCAAGAAGGATAACAGAATGGCCGAGAGCGATCAGAAATTCGAGGTTCCCGGGTTTCAGGCCGCGGGGATCGCGGCGGGGATCAAGGAGGATGGCAAGAAGGACCTGGCACTTCTGTTTTCAGAGGTGCCTGCGAAGGTGGCGGGAGTCTTCACAACGAACGTCTTCAAGGCTGCGCCTGTTCTGCTCGATATGGAGCGCATCAAGGGCGGCGCCTCGCGTGCCATCATCATCAACAGCGGCAATGCCAACGCCGCGACCGGCGACGAGGGCTACCAGGATGCCGTGAAAATGGCGCGCTTCTGCGCGGGGGCCCTCCAGGTCGACGAATCCCAGGTCCTCGTGGCCTCAACGGGAGTCATCGGCCGGAAGCTGCCCATCGACAGGGTGGCCGGCAGCGTGAGCCGGCTCGTCAAGGGGCTCTCCCCCGGCGGGGTTCCCGAAGCCGCCGAGGCCATCATGACGACGGACCGGTATCCCAAAATGCAGTTCCGCGAGGGGCCCGTCGGCGGCAGCGAGTGCTGCATCTGCGGAATCGCGAAAGGTGCAGGCATGATCGAGCCCAATATGGCGACGTTGCTGGCCTTCATCCTGACCGATGCCGACGTCGACGACCAGGCCATGAAAAGGGCCTTGCGGGAGGCGGCTGACCAAAGCTTCAATGCCATCAGTGTCGACGGCTGCATGAGCACGAACGACACGGTACTCATGCTGGCAAACGGCCTGGCCGGAAATCGCAAGATACGGACGTCGACGCGGGATTATGCCGTCTTCACGGGGATGCTGACAGACGTGATGACGGAACTTGCCAAGGCGATCGTACGCGACGGAGAGGGGGCGACAAAGCTCATCGAGATCGTCGTCGAGGGGGCGAAGACGACGGGGGAAGCAAAGGCCGTTGCCTACCAGATCGCACGGTCGAACCTCGTCAAGACGGCCTTCTACGGCGCCGACCCGAACTGGGGACGGATCATCTCGGCCGTCGGGGCGGCCGGTGTGCCGGTCAACGGCGATACCGTGGAGCTGACCTTCGACGGGCTTCCGCTGTTCCGGCAGGGTCAGGGGGTGGCGAGCCACCTGAAGGAACTGGCCGAGGTGATGAAGAAGGATGAGGTCAAGGTCCTGGTGAAGCTCGGGCAGGGTTCGAAGAATTTTCGGATCTACAGCTCGGACCTGACTCTCGATTACGTCAAGATCAACGCGCATTATACGACGTGAACAGGGTCCAGGGTCCAGGGTTCAGGGAAAGAAAAGAATCCCCTTGCCCCCTCTTTCTAAACAGAGGGGCAGGGGGATTAAATATTTATTTGCCAAATCTACGGGTTTGTGCTAACTAAACCCGTTCTATCACTCACACCCTCGGATTGACGGGCCTGTTGCTTTTCTCTGGAAAAGTTCCCCGGCAAGTTGAAGGGGTGGAGGAAACAAACAGGGAAGGAGAATCCTATGTCTACCGTATCGATGAAATTGTTGCTCGAGTCGGGTGTCCACTTCGGTCATCAGACCAACAAGTGGAACCCCAAGATGAAACCCTATATTTTCGGCGCCCGCAACGGCATTTACATTATAGACCTTCAACAGACGGTTGAGATGTTCAAGGGTGCCTACAGCTTTGTCGTCAACACCGTTGCCGACGGCGGCGAGATCCTCTTCGTGGGCACCAAGAAGCAGGCCCAGGAATCCATCCGGGAGGAAGCCGAGCGAAGCGGAATGCCCTACGTCAACTACCGATGGCTGGGCGGGATGCTCACCAACTTTTCGACGATCAAGAAGCGCATCGACCGCCTGAACGAGCTCGACGCGCTGTTTGGCAGCGAGTCCATCAACGTCTTCCCGAAAAAAGAGATCCTCCTCTTCCAGAAGGAGAAAGAGAAGCTCGACAAGGTCCTGGGCGGGATTCGCCGGATGAAGGGCCCCCCGGCCGCGATTTTTGTGGTCGACCCCAAGAAAGAGGATATCGCCGTTCACGAGGCACGGAAGCTGAGCGTCCCGGTAGTGGCCATTGTGGACACGAACTGCGATCCCGACGTGGTGGACTACATCATCCCCGGCAACGACGACGCCATCCGGGCGATCAAGCTGTTTGCGGCCAGGATCTCCGACGCGGTCCTCGATGGCAAGCGTAAGTTCGAGGAAAAGATCCAGGCGGAGAGCGACAAAAGGCAGGCCCCCGAAACCGAAATGAAGGAGGCCGAGGCCGGCGAGGCCGATGTGCCCGACAGCATCGAGATGAAGGGGACCGAAGCCGAAGCGGAGAAAACCGCAAACTAAAGGGAGCAAACCACATCTCTGATCATGAGGAGGTACAGGACCAGTGGAAATATCAGCAGACATCGTGAAGGAATTAAGAGTCAAAACGGGCGCCGGCATCATGGATTGCAAGGAAGCCCTGAAGGTTTCGAGTGGAAATTTTGAAAAAGCGATCGACTTTCTGAGGGAAAAGGGACTTTCTGCGGCAACGAAAAAGTCATCCCGCGCCACGAAGGACGGCCTGGTCACCTCCTACATTCACATGGGCGGCAAGGTCGGCGTCATGATCGAAGTGAACTGCGAGACCGATTTCGTGGCCAAGACGGAAGATTTCAAGACCCTCACACGGGACCTTGCCATGCATGTCGCCGCCATGAACCCCCTCCATGTGAAGCCCGAGGATGTTCCCGAGGCGGTCCTGCAGAGGGAAAAGGACATCTACCGCAAGCAGGTCATCGCCGAGGGAAAGCCCGAGAAGATCGCCGAGAAGATCGTCGAGGGAAAGCTCAAAAAGTATTACGAGGAAGTCTGCCTCCTGAAGCAGAAATTCATCAGGGACACGAACCTGACGGTGGAGGATCTCATCAAGGCCTCCATCGCGAAGACGGGCGAGAACATCCTCGTGAAACGTTTTGTCCGCTACCAGCTCGGCGGGGATGACGCAGCGGCCAACGCACTGTAATCATCCGCCGGGATTTCACGGAAAGCTGCAGGGGAGATGACAGGCGCAAAAAAAGCCGTATACAGGCGGGTCCTTCTCAAGCTGAGCGGTGAGGCCCTGATGGGAGGCCGCTCCTTCGGCATCGACCCCGACATCGTCCAGACCATTGCCGCGGAAATCCGTGACGTGGTCAAGCTCGGCGTCGAGATCGGCGTCGTCATCGGCGGGGGGAACATCTTCCGCGGTGTCGAGGGAAGCGCCCGGGGCATGGAGCGCACCCAGGCCGACAATATGGGCATGCTTGCAACGGTCATTAACAGTCTGGCCATCCAGAGCGTCCTCGAGAGGCTCGAGGTGCGATGCAGGGTCCAGACGGCCATCGAGATGCGGGAAGTGGCCGAGCCCTTCATCCGCAGAAGGGCCACCCGACACCTGGAAAAGGGAAGGGTGGTCATCTTCGCGGCGGGGACCGGGAACCCTTACTTCACGACGGACACGGCGGCGGCCCTGCGCGCTGCAGAGATCCAGGCCGATGTGATCCTCAAGGCCACCAAGGTAGACGGGGTCTATGACAAGGACCCCATGAAGCATGCTGACGCAACGATGTACAAAAAGATAAGCTACACCGAGGCCTTGGCGAGGAACCTTAAAGTGATGGATGCAACCGCCATTTCCCTTTGCCGGGAAAACAACATCCCCATCCGGGTTTTCAATATCGCAAAAAAAGGCAATATCAAGTCCGTCATATGCGGGAAAACCGTTGGGACGATCGTGGGAGGCTGACATGAGCGAAATGACGGATCTGGTCTTTTCCGAGTTGAAGGACAACATGGAGAAGAATATCAAGTTCCTCGAGAAGTCCTTCAGCAAGCTCCGGACGGGCCGGGCCTCGCTGGCCCTGCTCGACGGCATGAAGGTGGAGTACTACGGGGTGCCCACGCCGCTCAACCAGGTGGCATCCCTTTCCGTTCCGGAGAGCCGCCTGATCCAGATTTCTCCCTGGGACACCACCGTCATCCCCAATATCGAGAAGGCCATCCAGAAGTCCGAGCTGGGACTCAACCCGGTCAACGACGGCAAGATCGTCAGGATCAATATTCCGCAGCTCACCGAGGAGCGGCGCAAGGATCTGGTCAAGGTCGTCAGGAAAATGGCCGAGGAGGGGAAGGTCAAACTCAGAAATCTCAGGCGCGATGCCAATGAGGAGCTGAAGAAACTGAAAAAGGACAGCGACATCAACGAGGATGAGATGTTCAAGTACCAGGCCGACGTCCAGAAGGTGACGGACGATTATATCGAGAAGACCGATAAGGTGCTGCAGGCCAAAGAAAAGGAAATCATGGAGATCTGACGGTTCTTTTCTATAAGTTAAATGATATGATAAGGAGCCCGTCGGGCTCCTTATTTTTTGCCGCGCGCGACGGGGAGAAACACCCCTTGAAAATGTCGGCGGGCTGTGATAGTCAATCGAAAATTCATCATTGAAAATCGATAAGTAGACCCTGAATGGATCGTATCGAAAAAACCAATCTGCCCCGGCACATCGCCATCATCATGGACGGCAATGGCCGGTGGGCGCAGAAACACTCCCTGGGGCGGATTGCCGGTCACCGGAAAGGGGCCGAATCGGTGCGGAACATCGTCGAGGCCTGCCGAAAGATCGGGATCTCCTATCTCACCCTTTACGCGTTCTCATCGGAAAACTGGAGCCGGCCGGAGAGGGAAGTCCGGGCCCTCATGACCCTCCTGGAGCGCTACCTCAGGACCGAAGTCAAGGTCATGTTGAAGAACAATATCCGCCTGCTGGCGATCGGTGACACGGGGGCGCTTCCGGAGAAGGTGCGCGCAATCCTCCGGGACACGATCGACAAGACGGCGGGCAACACGGCCATGACGCTGGTCCTGGCCCTGAACTACGGAAGCCATGACGAGATCCTGGGGGCGGTCAAGCGGATGATCGACGAGGCCCGCCAGGGGAAGATCCGCGCATCGGATGTGACGCTGGAGCGCTTCGCGGGCTATCTCTCCACGGGAGGCATCCCGGACCCGGATCTGCTCATCCGGACAAGCGGGGAGTATCGCCTGAGCAATTTTCTTTTGTGGCAGATGGCCTACACGGAGTTTTACTTCACGGACATCCTGTGGCCCGATTTCAGGGAAGAGCAGCTCATCGAGGCCATCTCCGAGTATCAGAAGAGGGAGAGGCGCTTCGGATTGACGAGCGATCAGGTGCAAAGGAAGGCATGATGAAAAGTTCCCATGCCAAGAGGTGGATCACGGGGATCATCGCCGTGCCGATCCTCTTCTCGATCATCTATTTCAGCACGGAGGCGGTCTTTGCGGGCTTCGTCCTCGTGGTGACCGTCGTCGCCATACGGGAGTACAGCCGTCTGGCATTCGGAGAAGAATGCATCATGATGCAGCGGGCCCTGCTGCTGTTCGGCCTCCTGGCGCCCCTGGCGGCCGCACTGTCCGGTCAGGGCGCGATCCTCGCAGTTGCCGTCCTGTCGTCCCTCACGGTCTTTATCCTGTACCTTTTCAGCACGAAGGAGGGCGCACTCGATCTCAACCCGCTCGGCCGCTACGTCCTGGGCTATCTGTACCTGCCGGTGATGCTTTCGCACCTCATCCTCCTGCGAAGCGGCGACAAGGGGGTCCTGTGGATTTTTTTCGTCATCGTGCTGGCCTTCTCCGGTGACATTGCCGCCTTCTATGTGGGCAGGACCTTCGGGAAGCGCAAACTCATGCCGCACGTGAGTCCCGGCAAGACCGTGGAGGGGCTTCTGGGGCTTGCCGTGGGGAGTGTGGCCGGCTGTCTGATCTATCGGCATTTCCTCCTGCCCGAGATCCCCGCCGGGCACATCGCGATCCTGGGGCTTGCAGGAGGGATCATCGGACAGCTGGGGGATCTCTTTGAATCCCTGATCAAGCGGGCCTCGGGGGCGAAAGATTCCGGCGAGATCCTGCCGGGTCACGGCGGAATCCTCGACCGGCTGGATTGCCTTTTGTTCATCGTACCTTTTGTCTACTATTACAGGACGTACGTGCTCGCGTGAAGAAGATCGCCATTCTCGGCTCTACCGGATCGATCGGGGTGAACGCCCTCGACGTGGTGTCGAAAAACCCCGGCGCGCTGGAGGTCGTTGCCCTGGCGGCGGGGAGGAATGTCGGTGTCCTGAAAGCCCAGGTGGAGCGTTTTCGGCCTCAGATCGTCTCCGTGATTGACGAGGATCACGCCCGCAGGCTCGAAGGAATGCTCGATTCGTCGATCCGGACAAAGATCCTCTTCGGCGATGAAGGTACCCGGTGCGTCGCGACGGCAAATGCCGCCGATCTCGTGCTGTCCGCCATCGTCGGTGCGGCGGGCCTCGTCCCCACCCTTGCGGCCATCGAGGCGGGAAAGGACGTGGCTCTGGCCAACAAGGAAACGCTGGTCACGGCGGGATCACTTGTCATCGAGAGGGCTCTTGCCAAAGGCGTCCGCATCATTCCCGTCGACAGCGAGCACAGTGCCGTCTTCCAGTGCATCAAGGGCAACGGCTCGAAGAGTGTCGGTCGGGTCATCCTGACCGCTTCGGGAGGGCCCTTTCTGCGGGCCACCCGGACGGAACTGGAACAGGTGAGACTGTCCGACGCGCTCAATCACCCGAACTGGAAGATGGGGAAAAAAATCACCATCGACTCGGCGACGATGATGAACAAGGGGCTCGAGGTGATCGAAGCGCGGTGGCTTTTCGGCGTCGATTACGATCGGATCGATGTGGTGATCCACCCCCAGAGCATCATTCATTCCCTCGTGGAGTTTATCGACGGGTCCGTCATGGCGCAGCTGGGGCTTCCGGACATGAGAGGGCCCATCTCCTATGCCATGTTCTACCCCGAAAGGACGCCGGGCGGGTTTCCCCCCTTCGATCTCTCGAAGGCAAGCCGGCTGGAGTTTCAAGCGCCGGATCTCGATCGGTTTCCCTGCCTGAGGCTGGGCTACGAGGCGGGCAGGGCGGCAGGGACCATGCCGGCCGTGATGAACGCGGCCAACGAGGTGGCCGTCAATGCATTTCTCGAGGAGAGAATCGCCTTCCAGACGATCGCCCGGGTGATTGAAGAGGTCATGACCCGGCACGTTCCGGGGGCCGTGTCCTCCCTGGGGATGGTCCTCGAGGCCGACGCCTGGGCCCGGAGCCGGGCGGAAGAAATTTTGAAAAAAGGAATAGGGTGAGATTCGGATGGGTGTCGGTGTCAATATCGTTTCGGTCGTCGTTCTGCTGGGTGTTCTGATTTTCGTTCACGAGCTGGGCCACTTCCTTCTGGCCAAGTACCTGGGTGTCGGGGTCCTCAAGTTCTCCCTGGGGTTTGGTCCGAAGCTGATCGGCAGGAAGTACGGCGAAACCGAGTACATGATCTCCCTCGTACCCCTGGGGGGCTATGTCAAGCTGCTCGGGGAGTCCGATACCGATGACGTGCTCCCGCAGGATGCGAAGCGGTCTTTCGTGAAGCAGCACGTCCTGAAGAAGATCGCCATCGTCGTCGCGGGGCCGCTGTTCAACTTCCTCTTCGCCATTGTTGCCTTTGCCGTCATTTTCATGGTGGGGGTTCCGAGCCTCACAACGGACATCGGCAGCGTCCAGCCGGGCTCCCCCGCAGAGGTAGCGGGCATAAGGGCCGGGGACAACGTCCTGTCCATCGACGGAAAGAGCGTGGGCCGCTGGACGGATCTGGCCGAGATCATCACGAAGAGCGGCGGACGGGAAGTGACGCTGAAACTGACCCGGGAAGGGAGCCTGCAGGAAGTCCGCGTGAAACCCGAGACTGCCAAGGCGAAGAACGTATTCGGGGAGGACGTGGACAGCTGGAAGATCGGCGTGGGGGCCTCGAAAAACGTCTTCATCGAACGTCAGAACCCCATCCTGGCGACCTGGTCGGGGATTGAGCAGACATGGAACATCACGGAGCTCACCTTGATCAGCCTCGTCAAAATGGTCCAGGGGGTCGTGTCTCCGGACTCCCTCGGCGGGCCCATCCTGATTGCGCAGATGGCAGGCGCCAGCGTCAAGAAGGGGATCCTGAACTACGTCTTCTTCATGGCCCTGCTCAGCATCAACCTCGCCGTGCTGAACCTTTTCCCCATCCCCGTGCTGGACGGAGGGCATCTGCTGTTCTTCCTGATCGAACTCGTCACCGGCAGGGAGGTCAACATCAAGTGGCGGGAGCGGGCCCAGCAGGCGGGTTTCTTCATCCTCGTCATGCTCATGATCTTTGTGTTTTACAACGATATCATGCGGATTTTAGGCGAATGACATCGGCTGGACAAAAAACGCCCATCTGCGGCCTGCTAAGACGTTTACCTTAGTCTTCCTCTCCCCCCGCGGGAGATAAGAGGTGAGGGTACAAACCGGTTACATAGTTTACGATGATCCGGGTTGCACAAAGGAAGGGTCCTTCGCAGGGAGGCCTTGCATCTGGGCATTTTTAGCCAGCCGATCGATGAAATAAAGCGAGCTGCATATGATCACACTGGCCATCGATACGGCGACGAGAACGGCGGGGGTTGCCCTGCTTCGCGATGAGACGGTCCTCGTCGAGACCTTCTTCAACCTGTCCGTGAATCACTCCGAAACGGTTCTGCCGGCCGTCCACCAGGGGCTTGCGCTGGCGGGGATCGGCATCGACGGCGTGGATCTCTTTGCATTGACCGTCGGACCCGGCTCCTTCACGGGTCTGCGGATCGGCGCAAGCACCGTGAAGGGGCTGGCCATCACGACGGGAAAGCCTGTCGTCGGCGTCTCCACGCTGGAGGCGCTTGCGTACAACGCCGTCGAATACCCGTCGCTGATCTGCCCGATGCTCGATGCCCGCAAAGGGGAGCTCTACACGGCACTGTACCGCGCCAGGGAGGATGGGCTATTTGACGTGGTCATGGAGGAGAGGGCCGCGACCCCAGGGGATTTCATCGACCGGATCGAAGACGACGTCCTTTTCCTGGGGGATGGTCTGAACGAGCATGCCGGGTTCATCCGGGAGAGGCTCAAGGGGCGTGCCCGATTTGCCCAGCCCGACATGCAATGGGTGCGGGCATCCAGTGTTGCCCTGATTGGAATGAGGAGATACGGCAGGGGAGAGCGTCTCGACGCGGCAACCTTCGTTCCCCGTTATCTTCGCCGGTCGGAGGCGGAGATGCGGCATGCCGGGAAGCCCTGAGCAGAAGGGGCGCAGAGGCCTGAAGGCATTCAAATTTCTCTACATTGCCCCGGACGTTTATGATATAAGCAGAGCTCTTTTCGCAGAGTCAGGAGGCGGGTATGGAGCGAACCGACGAGATGCTCATCGAACGATACATCCAGCAGGATGGCGAGTTGAAGCAGCACGTGGAAGACCACCGGAAACTGGAGTTTGCCCTGGAGGATTTCAACAAGCGGATTTACCTTACGCCCCAGGAAGAGATCGAAAAGAAAAAGCTGCAGAAGCTGAAGCTGGCGAACAAGGACCGGATTTACGCGATTCTTGCGAAGTACAGAAAGAGCGCCTGAGCATCGTCAGGTTGCCTTTGGGAGAGCGGGATTTCGCCATGGAGCAGCACAACGGATACATCGTGCGTGAAGGGGCCCCCTTCATCGTCGGAGTCGGCGTTCTGACGATTGCCCTTTCGTGGATGGGCTTCAAGGGCGGGGCGGTCGTGGCGTTTGCCGCGATGCTCTTCGTCGTGTTCTTCTTTCGCAACCCCGCAAGGACAATCCCCGGGGAGAAGGGTCTCCTTGTCTCCCCGGCCGACGGCAGGATCCTGAAGGTGGAGGAGGTTCAACTCGACGGCCTGCTGAAGGGAAGGTTCCGGAAGGTCAGCATCTTCATGAACGTCTTCAACGTCCATGTCAACCGCGCACCCTATGCCGGGCACGTGGAGAAGATCGAGTATCACAGCGGCAAATTCCTCTCGGCCGATCTGGACAAGGCCTCTGCGGACAATGAAAAGAACAGCGTCCTGATCCGAACGGAAGAGGGGAAAGCGTTCCTGACCATCCAGATCGCGGGGCTCATCGCCCGCCGGATCGTCTGCTGGGTCGGTGAGGGTATGGAGGTCGCCAGGGGTCAGCGGTTCGGGCTGATCTGCTTCGGCTCGCGGCTCGAGGTGGTCCTGCCGATGGAATCAACGATTCTGGTCCAGGCGGGCCAGAAGGTGCGCGCCGGGGAAACACCCATAGGGTACCTGTGATGAACAAAGAGTACAAGAGAGAGCGGTTCCTGCGGAGGGAGAAGTTTTTCCGCAAGGATCAGATGAAGAAGGGGATCTACATCCTGCCGAATCTCTTCACGACGGCAAGCCTTTTTGCGGGAATCTACGCGATCATCGCCTCCATTCAGGGCAACTTCATACACGCATCCATCGCGATCCCGATCTCCTTGATCCTCGACGGGCTCGACGGGCGGATCGCCCGCATGACCCACACCACCTCCAGGTTCGGCGTCGAATACGACTCGCTCTCCGACCTGGTGGCCTTCGGCGTGGCGCCTGCCATCCTGGCCTATAGCTGGTCGCTCGCCGCTTTCGGGAAATGGGGGTGGCTCGCCGCGGCCATGTATGTGACCTGCGGGGCCCTGCGGCTCGCCCGGTTCAACGTGCAAGTCGGTGTGATCGACAGCCGGTACTTCAACGGACTGGCCATCCCGGCGGCGGCCATCGTGGTCTCCTCGACGGTGCTGCTCTATGACTACCTGGGCTATGAGGGGACGTTTCCGCACCTCTCGATCCTGCTCGGGATGATGGCGCTCTCACTTCTCATGGTGAGCAGCATCAAGTTTTACAGCTTCAAGGACCTGCACTTCCTGACGCGGGAGCCCTTCATGACCGTCGTGCTGGCCGTCATCCTCTTGATTATCGTTCTGGCGGAGCCGCAGGTCATGGTCTTCGCCATCGCCGCGGGCTACGCGATCTCCGGTCCCATCTGGGGGATCCTGAAGCTCATCAAGCGCATGTTCAGCACGGGGAAAAAGCAGCCGACGACAGGCGGCGGGGAGATCAAAACGGAAACGAAAACCGGGGCGACTTCATGATCGGGGAAAAACCCGGTCGCGAGCGGTACACCCTGTTGAATCGGATAACGAGTTGTTTGAGAAGGAGCCTGATTCCATGAGAAAATATCGTGTAGCCGTCGTCGGCGCCACCGGCGCCGTCGGAAATGAAATGATCAGCATCCTCGAGGAGCGCAACTTCCCCGTGGGCGAACTGACCTTGCTCGCCTCGGAGCGCTCCCTGGGGAAAGAACTCGAGTTCAAGGGGAAATCCTATCCCGTCCAGGTGCTCAAGGAGGACTCCTTCGGGGGCATCGAGATCGGGCTCTTCTCCGCCGGGGGGAGCATCAGCCAGAAGTTTGCCCCCATCGCCGCGAAGGCGGGCTGCGTGGTCATCGACAACACGGCCGCCTTCCGTTACGAGCCGGACATCCCGCTCGTCGTGCCCGAGGTGAACCCGGAGAAAATCGCCGACTTCAGGAATCGCGGGATCATCGCGAACCCGAACTGCTCCACGATCCAGATGGTCGTCGCATTGAAACCCATCCATGACGCAGCCCGCATCAAGCGGATCGTCGTGTCGACCTACCAGGCCGTCTCGGGGACGGGCAAGAAGGCCATGGACGAACTCATCGACCAGACACGGGCCCTGCTCAGTTTCAAGGAGCCCGTGGCCAAGGTCTACCCGTACCAGATCGCCTTCAACTGCCTTCCCCAGATCGATATCTTTCTCGAGAACGGTTACACGAAAGAGGAGATGAAGATGGTATGGGAGACCAAGAAAATCTTCGGCGACGAGTCCATCGGCGTAACGGCTACGACGGTTCGCGTGCCCGTGCTTCGCTGTCACTCCGAGTCGGTGAACATCGAGACGGAGAAGAAGATCACGGCGGCCGAGGTGAAGGAGTTGCTCAAGAAAGCTCCCGGCGTCATCGTCATCGACGAGCCATCGAAGAAAGAATACCCCCTGGCCATCAACGCCGCCGGTCAGGATGCAACCTACGTGGGCAGGATCCGGGAGGACGAGTCGATCGCCAACGGGATCAACCTGTGGGTCGTCTCGGACAACCTGCGCAAAGGGGCGGCGCTCAACGCGGTCCAGATCGCCGAGATCTATGTGAGGGACTACTTGAAATAGGGTTCAGGGGACAGGGTCCAGGGTTCAGGGAAGAAATCCTGTCGCTATTCTGAAGCCTGCCCCTTGGTTGCTTATGAGAATCATTGCGGGGAAGGCGAAGGGGAGGACGCTGATCGCGCCGAAAGCAAAGATCCTCCGGCCGACGACGGACCGTGTCAAGGAATCCCTTTTCAACATCCTCCCCGTGGCCGGAAAACGGTTTTTGGATCTTTTTGCGGGGGCGGGCAGCGTGGGGCTCGAAGCCGTAAGCCGCGGGGCCTCCCGGGTGATCCTCGTGGAGAGCCATCGGGGCTGTGCCGAGGCCATCCGTACAAACATCGGACGCTGCGGCTTTGCCAACATCCCCATCGATGGGATTGAAGGGGGCTCCGGGCAGGCTATCGAAGTGGTCGAGGTTCCCGTCGATCGCGGCCTCAAGCTGCTGGGACACCGGGGAGAGCTCTTCGACGTCATCTTTGCCGACCCGCCCTACGAGCGAAACCTGATCGGCGAGGCGCTGCGGCTCGTCCGGGCTCATGCCCTGATGTCACAGGACGGGGTTCTCGTCGTACAGCACTCCGCCCGGGAAGAGATCCCGGCGCGGCGTGAGGGGTATCGAATCGAAGACAGTCGTCGGTATGGGGAGACGGCGTTGAGCTTTCTCCGGCTGCAACGGCCTGAGGAACCTGAACACAAGCAGTCAGGTGACCGTTCTGCCGGGCCTGACGGATAACAGGCACCACACCACGCAGCGGTTATCCGAAGTCTCGCATGGGGAGGGGAGCATGGAGAGATTGGCGGTCTATCCCGGGTCGTTTGACCCGATCACCAACGGGCATCTCGATATCATCAAGCGCGGCCTGCGTTTTTTCGACAAGCTCATCATTCTGATTGCCTACAATCCGAACAAGTCCGGTCTCTTCTCCGTGGAGGAGCGCATGGAGCTGATCCGGCAGGTCGTCGGCGACGACCCGCGGGTGCGGGTGGACAGCTTCTCGGGGTTGCTGGTCAACTACGTTCGCGATTCGGGGGCCACCGTCATCCTCCGCGGGCTGCGGGCCTTGTCGGATTTCGAGTATGAGTTCCAGATGGCCCTCATCAACCGGCGCCTGAACCGGGACATCGAGACGGTCTTTCTCATGACCGGGTACAAGTGGTTCTACACAAGCTCGAACCTGATCAAGGAGGCTGCCAGCCACGGCGGGTCCGTCCGGGGTCTCGTCCCCGAAATCGTTCTCCAGAGACTTCAAGAGAAATACGCCGACAGTTACAAGAAAGGGTGAAGGATATGAAGCTGGGACCTCTGACGAAAGTCCTCAGGCCGTCGCCGACGATCGCCGTTACGATGAAGGCCAAGGCCCTGCAGAAGGAGGGAAGGGACATCATCGGCTTCGGGGCCGGCGAGCCCGACTTCGATACGCCCGACAACATCAAGGCGGCGGCCATCCGCGCCATCGAGGAAGGCTTTACCAAGTACACCCCCGTGGGCGGCACCGATGAATTGAAGGACGCCGTCATCGAAAAGCTTCGCAAGGACAACGGTCTTGTCTACAAACGCTCGCAGATTGTTGCCTCCACCGGGGCGAAGCACGCTCTTTTCAATATGGCCCAGGTCCTGTTCGGGCAGGGCGACGAAGTGATCATCCCGGCCCCTTACTGGGTGTCGTACCCGGACATCGTGATGCTGGCCGATGCCACCCCGGTGTTTGTCGAAGGCGGCGAGTCGGAGGGATTCAAGCTCACGCCGGCAAAGCTCAAGAAGGCCATCACCGCGAAGACAAAGGCCATCATTCTCAACAGCCCCTCGAACCCGTCGGGGGCGGCTTACACCCTCGATGAACTGAAGCGCCTGGCGGAAGTCCTGAAGGGCACGGAGATCATCGTCATCAGCGACGATATCTACGAGAAGGTGGTCTACGACGATTTCCGATTCTACAACATGGCCAATGTCAGCGAGGAGATGAAGGAGAAAACGATCGTCGTCAACGGTCTGTCGAAATCGCATGCCATGACGGGATGGCGAATGGGGTACGCGGCGGGACCCGATAACGTGATTGCGGCCATGACGGAAATCCAGAGCCAGAGCACGTCGAACCCGACATCGATCGTCCAGAAGGCGGCAATCGAAGCGCTCCTTGGGGATCAGTCCTTCATCCCGAAGATGGTGGCGGAGTTCAAGCGGCGCAGGGACACAATCGTCAAGGCGCTCAACGACATCCCGGGGATCACCTGTGCAATGCCGCCCGGAGCGTTTTACGTCTTCCCGCGGGTATCCGCCCTTTATGGCAGGAAGTACCAGGGCAAGCCGATCGCGACCTCGAATGATTTCAGCGAGGTTCTCCTGGAGGCGGCCAATGTGGCCGTCGTGCCCGGCGGGGCCTTCGGAAACGATGACTATATCCGGCTTTCCTACGCCACCTCGATGGGGCTCATCGTCGAGGGCGTAAAGCGGATTGCCGGGGCTGTCGCAAAGCTCGGTTAGAACGCGGGTCTCCGCGGTTCATCAACGACGACGAGGAAGGAAAGGGATATGGGGGGACTTTTTGGTGTCGTATCAAACCAGAACTGCTCGAAGGTCTTGTTCTACGGGACAGACTATCACTCCCACCTGGGGACAGAAAACGGCGGAATGGCCATTTTCGGGGAGAAAGGCTTCTATCAGACCATCCACAGTATCAGCCAGGCCCAGTTCAAGTCGAAATTCGTCAACGACTACAAGGAAATGAACGGGACCATGGGGATCGGCTCCATCAACAACGTGGCGCCCCAACCCCTGATCGTCCGCTCCAAGTTCGGAACGTACGCCATTGCGGCAAGCGGGCTTATCACCAACAAGGACTCCCTTGCCGATGGGCTCCTGAGGCAGGGCGTGTCGTTCAGCGAAATGGCCGGGGGCGGCGTGAGTCCCGTCGAGCTGGTGGCGCGGCTCATCAACCGGGGCGAGACCCTGATCGACGGCATCGTGAATATGCAGAAGCTGATCGAGGGGTCCCTGTGCCTTCTGATTTTGAAGGATGACGGGATCTACGCGGCACGGGATCTCTACGGGCGCTTTCCTCTTGTGGTCGGCGGCCGGGAAAAGAAGGGGGAATACGTCGTCGCCACCGAGGCCAGCTCCCTGCAGAACCTGGGTTATGACGTACTGCAATACCTGGGGCCCGGTGAGATCGTGCGGCTAAGCCGCTCCGGCGTCCGCCAGCTGCGGCCGGCCATGCCCGAAAAGAAGGTCTGTGCCTTTCTCTGGATCTACACGGGCGAGCCCTCCTCGGCCTACGAGGGCAAGTCGGTCGAGATCGCACGCGAGCGATGCGGACGGGCGCTGGCCCGCAAGAACAGGCTCAAGGCGGACTTCGTCACAGGCATCCCCGATTCGGGGATCGGCCATGCCATCGGGTATGCCCAGGAATCGGGGATTCCCTACAAGCGGCCGCTCGTGAAATATACGCCCGGCTACGGACGGAGCTACACGCCCCCCTCCCAGGAGATCCGCGATCTCGTGGCCACGATGAAGATCATCGCGGTGCGTGACGTGATCCGCGGCAACCGCATGGTCGTCTGCGACGACTCCATCGTCCGCGGCACGCAGCTGAAGAATTTCACCATCAAGAAGCTCTGGGACAACGGGGCCAGGGAGATCCACCTGCGCGTGGCCTGCCCGCCGTTGATGTACCCCTGTATCTACGGCTCCTCGACCCGTTCGAGGGGGGAGCTTGCGGCCAGGAGGGCCATCCGGACCATGCTCGGCAAGGACCCGGAGAGCGTGGCTGCCTATCTCAACCCGAAGTCGAAGCCCTACAAGGAAATGGTCGAGTGGATCCGGAATGACCTGAACGTGTCGTCGCTCAAGTATCTGACGATCGATGAGGTGATCGACGCCATCGGGCTGCCGGAGAAGGAGTTGTGTTTGTACTGCTGGCGGGGATGCTGAAAGCAGTGACCGGCGATTAGTGGCTAGTGGTCAGTGAAAAGAATAAAAAAGGGGCGGGGCATACAAGGCTCTGCCTTTTTTTTAATATTCATGATATGGAGAAAGATCAATAATGGGATTCAACCCGATGAATGTAAATTCCTCGCACCAAGCTGCAAGGAATTTTTAAACTTAAGGAACAGGGTCATTTGTTATTATGCCCGCTCACCCCGCAGCGCGCTGCAGGGTAAGCGCATGCAATTGTTTTCATGAGCGAACCTGCAGCGATCACAAGGAAAAAGACGCGCCAGATCCGTGTGGGGAGCGTTCCCGTCGGCGGCGATGCCCCCGTGGCGGTCCAGTCCATGACGTCCACGGACACGCGGGACGTGAAGGCCACCGTGGCGCAGATCGGACGACTCGAAGAGGCCGGCTGCGAGATCATCCGTGTTGCCGTCCTCGATGAGGATGCGGCCCTGGCCATCCGGGAAATCCGGAAAGCCATCCGGGTTCCGCTCATCGCCGATATCCATTTCAGCCACAGGCTGGCCATCGCGGCCCTGGAGAACGGTGCCGAGTGCGTGCGGATCAACCCGGGCAATCTCGGACGTGAAAAGATCCGGGAAGTCGTCGACGCGGCGAAGGCCCTCGGCGCCGCCATGCGGATCGGTGTCAACTCGGGCTCGCTCGAGAAAGAGCTGCTGGCCAAGTACGGTGGACCCTGCGCGGAGGCCCTCGTAGAGAGCGCACTGGGCAGCATTGCTTTCCTGGAAGATCTCGGTTATGGGGAATTCAAGCTCTCGCTCAAATCCTCCGATGTGCCGACCATGATCCGTGCCTACAGGCTGATCTCGGAGAAGACCGATACCCCCCTGCACCTCGGGGTGACCGAGGCGGGGAGCGTGCTTGCCTCGAGCATCAAGTCCTCCATCGGGATCGGGATCCTGCTTCACGAGGGGATCGGCGACACGATCCGGGTGTCCGTCACAGGCGATCCGGCCGTCGAGATGACCATCGCCTACGGCATCCTGAGGGCCCTGGGGATCCGGAAGGTCGGGCCCGACATCATCGCCTGCCCGACTTGCGGACGCTGCGAGATTGATCTGGCGCCCATGGTCGACAAGGTCGAAAAAAAATTGGCAGGGATGAAAGAGCATCTGAAGATCGCGATCATGGGATGTGTCGTCAACGGGCCCGGCGAGGCCGCCGAGGCGGACATCGGTATTGCCGGGGGCCGGGGGCTCGGCATCCTGTTCAAACACGGCAAGCCCGTGAGTAAAGTGAAAGAGGAGGACCTTGTCGAGGTACTTCTGCAGGAAATCGAAGCGATGAAATCGAAAAGGGGGACGCCATAATGCGGTATTCCGAGATGTTCTTGCCCACGGTGAGGGAGGTTCCATCGGATGCGGAGGTCATCAGTCACCAGCTCATGATACGGGCGGGGATGATCCGGAAGCTGACCACGGGGATCTATTCCGTCCTTCCCCTGGGATACCGTACGGTGAAGAAAGTGGAGCAGATCATCCGCGAGGAGATGGATGGGGCGGGTGCACAGGAAGTCTACCTGCCGGCCGTCCAGCCCGCCGAGCTCTGGGAGGAGTCGGGCCGCTGGAAGTTTTACGGCAAGGAGCTGCTGCGTTTCAAGGACCGCCACAACCGGGAGTGCTGCATCGGCCCCACCCATGAGGAGGTCATCACGGATCTCGTCCGCAACGAGGTGAAGACGTACCGCCAGCTGCCCCGGAACCTTTACCAGATCCAGACGAAATTCCGCGACGAGGTCCGCCCCCGGTTCGGCGTCATGCGCTGCCGGGAATTCGACATGAAGGACGCCTACAGCTTCGATGCCGACGAGAAGGGCGCCGATACGAGCTACGAAAAGATGTTCAAGGCCTATACGCGAATCTTCTCGAGGGTCGGGCTCAATTTCCGGGCCGTCGAGGCCGACTCGGGAAACATCGGGGGGGCATACTCCCACGAGTTCATGGTCCTGGCCGACACGGGAGAGGATGCGCTCGCCTTCTGCTCGGCCTGCGAGTACGCAGCCAACCTGGAAAAAGCGGAAATCGCCAAGCCGGAGAAAAAGGAGATGGACCCCTCGCAGTTCAAGGCCCTCGAGACGATCCACACCCCCAGCGTGCGGACCATCGAGGAGGTATCCGCCTTCCTGGGCGTATCGCCGCAGGACATCGTGAAGACGCTGATCTTCGTCGCCGACGGCAAGCCCGTTGCCGTCCTTATCCGGGGCGACGAGGAGGTCAACGAGGCCAAGCTGCGGAACTACCTGGGAGCAGACGCGGTGGAACTGGCCACGGACGACATCGTCCTCGCGGCGACGAACTCGCCCAAGGGATTTGCCGGCGCCATCGGGATCAAGGCCGACGTGTACGCCGACTATTCGCTGATGAACAGGGTCAACGTCGTCATGGGGGCCAACCGCGAGGACTACCACGTGAAGAACGCCAACCTGGGGCGGGACTATGCCGTGAAGGCCTTTGCGGACCTCCGGATCATCAAGGAGTCCGACAGCTGTCCCCGCTGCGGAAAGCCGGTGCGTTTTGCACGCGGCATCGAGGTGGGGCACGTCTTCAAGCTTGGCACGAAGTACAGCAAGGCCATGAAGGCCACCTTCCTCGATCGCGACGGCAAGGAGAAGTTCATGATCATGGGCTGCTACGGCATCGGCGTGGGCCGTACCGTGGCGGCCGCCATCGAACAGCAGCACGACGATCAGGGCATCCTCTGGCCCATGACCATCGCGCCGTTCCACGTGATCATCATCCCCGTGAACGTCAAGGACGAAAACATCGCGAAGGCGGGGGAGGAGCTCTACCGGGAGCTGGGAGAATCCGGCCTCGAAGTGCTCCTCGACGACCGGGATGAGCGGGCCGGCGTGAAGTTCAACGACGCAGATCTCATCGGCATCCCCGTCCGGGTGACCATCGGCCCCAAGAGCCTTGCCGCGGGGAATCTGGAGATCCGGATGCGCAAAACGGGCCAGATGCAGTCCATCCCCGTCAGGGAAGCGAAATCGTTTATCAAGGACCTCGTGAAGGGGGAGCTGAAATCCCTGAATGATCCGAATAACGGACATCCTCGATAAGGTCGGGAAGTATGCAACGCCTGCGGACCTGGAACTGATCGAGAAGGCCTACATCTTCTCGGCCACGGTCCACGCGGGACAGATGCGTCTTTCCGGCGAGCCCTACCTCACGCACCCCATGGAGGTGGCCAACATCCTTGCCGACATGAAGCTCGACGCGGCTTCGATCGTCACGGGGATCCTGCACGACACCGTCGAGGACACCCTGGCGACGCTCAAGCAGATCGAGGAGGGCTTCGGCAAGGAAGTGGCCGTCCTCGTCGACGGGCTGACCAAGCTGTCCAAGATCACCTTTGCAAGCCAGGAGGAGCGGCAGGCCGAGAACTTCCGCAAGATGATCCTGGCCATGTCCGCCGACATCCGGATCATCCTCGTGAGGCTTGTCGACCGGATTCACAACATGCGAACCCTGGAGTTCCAGCCGAAGGAGAGGCAGGAGGCGATCTCCATGGAGACCCTCGAGCTCTATGCCCCGCTGGCCAACCGCCTGGGGATCAACTGGATCCGGATGGAGCTCGAAGACCTCGCCTTCAAGCACCTCTACCCGGAGCCCTACAACGACCTCGTTCAGCGGATCGACAAGCGCAAGGAGGAAAGGGACAAATACACCCAGGAGGTCAAGGGGATCATCCAGCGGGAGTTCGAGAATTACGGGCTCAAGGGCGAGGTGGAAGGCCGCGCCAAGCACTACTTCAGCATCTACCGCAAGATGGAGACCCAGCACATCGACTTCGACGAGGTCTACGACCTGCTGGCCTTCCGCATCGTCCTGGACTCGAGCAAGGAAAAGGAATGCTACGAGGCCCTGAGTGTCGTCCACGCGCTCTGGAAGCCCGTGCCGGGACGATTCAAGGACTACATCGCCATGCCGAAGGCGAACAACTACCGCTCGCTCCACACGACGGTCATCGGTCCCTACGGCGAACGGGTCGAGATCCAGATCCGGACCCGGGAGATGCACGAGTGGGCCGAGGGGGGGATCGCGGCCCACTGGCGCTACAAGGATCGAGGCGGGCTCAAGGGAAGCGACCAGGAGCAGATCCAGAAGCTCCGGGACCTCTTCGAGGTCCAGCAGGACCTCAAGGACCCCCGGGAGTTCATGAAAAACCTCAAGCTGGCCCTGTTCCCCGACGAGGTCTACGTATTCACGCCCCAGGGCGACGTGAAGGCCTTCCCGAAGGGCGCCACCCCCATCGATTTTGCTTACAGCATCCACACCGACGTGGGAAACCAGTGCGTGGGGGCGAGGGTGAACCGCAACATCGTCCCGCTGTCTTACCAGCTCCAGAACGGCGACACCCTCGAAATCATCACCCAGACGGGCCGCCACCCCAGCAAGGACTGGCTCAAACATGCCGTCACGTCCCGGGCGATCTCGAAGATCAAGGCGTGGATCAAGACGGAAGAACGCAGCAAGAGCATTGCGCTGGGGCGGGACATCCTTGAAAAAGAATTCCGCAAACACAAGATGAGCCTCGGACAGATCCTGAAGGCCGACGATCTCAAAAAGATCTGCGAGGAGTATTCCATCGAGGACGCCGATGACCTCATGGCCGTCATCGGCTACGGGAAGATCTCCGCCAGGCAGATCGTCAACCGCTACCTTCCGGAGGAAGAGGAGAAAAAGGAAGAGTCGCTGCCGGAAAAATTATGGAAGAAGCTTCGCAAGCCGGAAACGACAGGCGTGTCCATCACCGGGATCGACGACGTCATGGTACGCTTCGGCAAGTGCTGCGACCCCCTGCCGGGTGACGAGATCGTGGGCTATATCTCCCGGGGCCGGGGGATGAGCGTTCACCGGGCCAACTGCCCCATGATCAACGATTTCGACCCCGAGAGGATGATCGACGTGCAGTGGAACGTCACGGAGAAGCACACCTACCCCGTGCACGTGAGGGTGACCTGCAGGGACAAGAAGGGGCTGCTCGCCGAGTTGAGCACGGCCATCTCTTCCCATGACGTCAACATCAGCCACGCCACCGTGGAAACCATCCCCGGAGAGCAGGCGATCTGCGAGTTTGATCTGGAGGTCACAGACCTGAAGCATTTCAACAGTCTTGTTGCCGCCCTCAAACGCCTGAAGGCCGTCCAGGCCGTGGAGCGTGTGAGGGTATCCGACTCGAAGCCCGAGAAAAAGCCGGAGAAGAAGCCGGACCGGAAAGGGCTGCATTGATCGCGCGGAGCGCGAGAAAAGAAGTGACTGAGTGCCTGAGTGTCTAAGTGCCTGAGTGAAGAGAAGAAAAACACCCTCATACCCTATTTCCAATACCCAGAACCCAATTCCTGTCCTTATGGTTGACACGTCAGACGCCTTCCGGTATAAATTCCTTTCCTTACAAATAACTTGCAGAGCTTATTGCAGAAATCCGGTGCGCATGATGAGAATCAAAGGTTGGTCGTTCGTAATATTGTTCGCCTGTTTTGCCCTGTCGTTCATTTTCCCCCAGCATGCCGCGGCAAAGGATGCGACGGGCAAGTTCGTGGTGGTCATCGACCCCGCCCACGGAGGGAAGGACGAGGGGGTTCAGTTGACCCGCAAGGTGTCGGAGAAAGACATCACCCTTGCGATTGCAACCCTGATCAAGCGGAACCTCGAGGATTCAAAAACCCTGACGGTGAGATTCACGAGGATGGGCGATACGGACGTGCCGCTGGCCGACCGCGTGGGCGCGGCCATCAAGGCCAACGCCGACCTTTTCATCAGTCTCCATGTCAACGCGGGCTTTGAGAAGGAGTCGGCCGGATACGAACTCTACTTCCCGGGTTTCAAGGGGCAGGAAGGGTCGAAGGGGGCGCCGAAGGGTGAGTCTTCCGCGATCGTCCGGGACATGGTCCGGACCAAGCACCTCAATGAAAGCGTTCGATTCGCACAGATCCTCCAGCGAAGGCTCGATCCTGTGTTTCCCCGGATGGACAGGGGACTGCGCGACGCCCCCGTGCTGATTCTGCAAAACCTCAACATCCCCGCCGTCGTCCTGGAGATCGGGTTTGCAACCAACCCCAATGACCGCAAGAAGCTCCAGGAGGAGTCGATCCAGGCGGCCGTGGCGAAGGCCGTGGCCGAGGGCGTCAGGGACTATCTCCAGTAGAAGGCACAGACCGATGCGAAAAGACGGCAGAACCGCAAGCGAGCTCCGGCCGGTTATCATCACGCACGATTACCTTCGCCACCCCAAGGGCTCCGTCCTCATCGAGATGGGGGACACGAAGGTGATCTGCTCGGCGTCGGTCGAAGAGGGCGTCCCCCCCTTTTTGAAAAACACGGGCAGGGGATGGCTCACGGCGGAATACGCCATGATCCCGGCATCGACCCATGAGAGAAGCGCCCGCGAGTCTTCCCGCGGGAAGGTCGGCGGCAGGACTCACGAGATCCAGCGGCTGATCGGCCGGTCGCTCCGGGCCGTGACGGACCTGACGGCATTCGGGGAGAGAACGATCCACATCGATTGCGACGTCATCCAGGCCGATGGCGGGACGCGTACGGCATCGATCACGGGGGCCTTCGTGGCGCTCGTCGACGCCTTCCGGCGGCTCCATGGGGAGGGCCTCGTCGCTCAAATGCCCGTGAAGGATTTTGTGTCCGCCGTCAGCGTCGGGATCGTGGAAGGCCGGATGCTCCTCGACCTGCAGTACGAGGAGGATTCAAGGGCGGAAGTGGACATGAATGTCGTGATGACCCGCGGGGGGCTCTTCATCGAGGTACAGGGAACGGCCGAGGCCGCGCCATTCTCGCGGGATCTTCTCAACGGGCTCACCGATCTTGCCGTGAGCGGGATCGCGATGCTCACGCGAAAGCAAATCGAAGTGCTCGGGGAGACGCTCTGATCCGGCGAATCGTACTGGCCACGCGAAACGAGGGAAAGGTCCGGGAGCTTCGGGAGATGCTCCGCGATCTCGATATCGAGGTGCTTTCCCTGCAATCCTTTCCCGGTGTCCCCGAAGTCGAGGAAGACGGCCTGACCTTTCACGAGAATGCCCTGAAGAAGGCAAAGGAGGTGTCCCGTCACACCTCGGAAATCGTGCTGGCCGACGATTCGGGGCTCGAGGTGGAGTTCCTCGGAGGAGAGCCCGGGATTCACTCGGCCAGGTATTCGGGGCCGACGGCGACCGACGAGACCAACAACCGGATGCTTTTGCGGAACCTGGAAAGGATACCGAAAGAGAAGCGGGGGGCCGCTTTCCAGTGTGCCCTCGTACTCTACCGGCCTGACGGCCGGAGCGAGTCCTTCGAGGGTTCCTGGCGGGGCGAAATCCTCTTTGAGCCGAGGGGGACCATGGGCTTCGGCTATGACCCGCTCTTTTTCGATCCCGGGCAAGGCCTCACGGCAGCGGAGCTTCCACCCGAGATCAAGAACCGCATCAGCCACCGGGGAAGGGCATTTGCAAAGTTCAGGGAATGGCTTGAAAAACAGAAGTGATGGATTCGGGATTCGGGACTCCGGATTCGGAATTTTTATGGAAGTGGGATTTCCTGAATCCTGAAGCCTGATTCCGGAAGCCCGCGAAAGCATCGGGGCGTGGCGCAGTCCGGTAGCGCGCATGCTTTGGGAGCATGATGTCGCAGGTTCAAATCCTGCCGCCCCGACCAGGACTATCAAGGGGTTACGGATTGTCCGCAGCCCCTTTTTCTTCAAGTGGGAATGTGTAAGCGATCATTTCCATTGCCCATTGCAGTGAGCTGGACGTGCGAATGACCAATCCTTCTCGTCTTGAACTTTCCGGGATGCTTTGTTGAAGCTGCTACGACAGATGCAAAAGCCATCCCGAGCAGGCGCGTCCCCCATGCTGGTAACCCATGCTTTCCTATCCGCCAAGCTCGAATAGAGTCTGCACAAGCCAGCGGCACAGACCTGAAATCCTGTCGGCCTTCGTTCTGTATCTGGCGTTCTGCCTCTTCACTCTAACCGCGTCGGCAATCGCGGCATCCGAGTCCATACGGGTCCTCGTCGAGGGACTCTCCGGAAAAGAGCTCGCCAATGTCGAGGCTGCCCTGGCCGTTCCGCCCGCTCTCATCCAGGAGGGTAAAGTGGACCGGCTGTGGCTGGAGCGTTTTGAAAGCCAGGCGCCCGGGAAGGTCAAAGAGGCCCTGGAAGCGTTCGGGTACTACAGGCCCGCCATTTCCACGAGGATGGATGTACCCGAGGAAGGGGTATTCCGGTTGACGGTTCGCGTGGATCCCGGAGAGCCGGTGCGCCTTACGACCGTAAGGGTGCAGGTGCAGGGGCCCGGGGCCACCGACAAGGTGCTGACGAAAGCGGCGTCGGATTTTCCCCTGCACGCAGGCGACGTTATGCGCCACGACGTCTATGAGAGGTCAAAGGAGGAACTTCAATCGAAGGCCGTGGAAAGAGGGTACCTGGACGCGAACTTCCCGGTCCGCACGATTCGTCTGGATGCTGCCGAGTCGAAGGCTGAGATAGACCTGATGCTCGAAACGGGCGAGCCCTATCGATTCGGCGAGGTGAGCTTTCGCGGAGCGCCACGTTATCCCAGGCCTTTCCTTCAAACGTTTCTCGATTTCAAACCGGGCGATCCCTTTTCCTACGAAAAGATTGTGCAGACCCAGCTCAATCTCGCCACAACGGAACGCTTTCAGTCGGTCGTTATCCAGCCCGACAAGGCGGGAGCGAAGGACTATGCGATACCGATGAACGTGGAGCTTACGCCGTCGCCGCAGAAAATTGTGAAAGTGGGGGTGGGTTTTACAACGGACTATGGACCGGGGTTTTCCGTGCGATACGAGGACCTGAATGTGGCGGACAGCGCGCAGAGGCTGGAAAGTGAACTGAATCTGAGCCAGCGCCTGCAAGGGTTGGCATTGCGCTATCGATTTCCGGGCAGCACCGATTTCAGGAGCTTCACCAGTACCCGCCTGGGTGCCCAGCGCGAAGATACGGTGAGCTACACCACCAAAACGCTATCGGCAGACATAGAGAGGACAAGGGGCTTCGGCAAGGACCGGCTCGGTTCGATTTACCTCCAGCTCCAAAAGGAAGATTCCACGGCGGGGGGCGACACGACCGATACGTTTCTCCTGATTCCAGGCATACGTTTTTCGCAAAGGGGCTACGACAGCCTGATACGGCCGGCCAAAGGGTTCGCCTACAAGCTCGAGGCGAGGGGCACCACTCAATCCTTCGGCTCTGACGTAGGTTTTGCCCAGTTTCTCGGATATGGGGATGTGCTCTTGCCCCTCGTGGACAGGTTTTCCCTCAAGTTGAGAGGGCAGGCAGGGGCGACTTCCATGAATGGAAATATCCTGGACGTCCCCGTTTCTTTTCGGTTTTTCACAGGCGGCGACAACAGCGTCAGGGGATATGCCTACCAGTCGCTGGGGCCGACAAATGCCCAGGGCGAGGTTATAGGGGGAAAGCACCTGCTGGTGGGGAGTATCGAACTGGAAGGGGCCATCGGCCAGAACTGGGGTGCAGCCGTATTTTATGATACGGGAAATGCCTTTGACGACTTTGACAGCCTGAACCTTGCCCAGAGTGCAGGCGTGGGCGTCCGCTACTACACGCCGGTGGGGCCCGTACGTGTCGATCTGGCCCGCCAGCTTGGGGTGTCCGATCCGGGATACAGGTTCCATTTCACCATTGGGATGCAGTTTTGAAGAAACGCGCAATCATCGGGTACTCCGTTTTGTCCCTCTTTGTCACGGCGATCGTCGTGATCGCCTGGCTCGTTTGCACCCCGTCCGGGTCACGCCTCGTCGTGACGACCCTTTTGCGCTGGATGCCGGTCACGGTTGAGGCGGAGCGTATCACGGGGCAGCTCGCAAATGAACTCACCCTCGAGGGCGTGCGCGCGACATGGCCAACCGGTGAAGCGCGAATCGCCACTCTGCTTTTGCGCTTGCAGCCCCTGTCTCTTTTGACAGGGTCGGTGTCGGTCGATGAGATGTCCGTCCGCCATGTCTCGATTGTCGACAACAGTCCGGAGAACGGGCCGCCGTATGATCTCGAGTGGCCCCGGGCCCCGCGCCTGCTCGCGGCGGTAAGGGTCAGCATCGGGCAGTTTCGCATCGAGGATGTGTCCTATCGTAAACCCGGCAAGGATCCCGTAACGATCCATGAGGGCCGGGGCGAGGTGATCTGGTCCCGCGGGTCCACGTTGACGTTGAAAGACTTTGTGCTCCGTTTGCCGGACGCTCAGGCAGAAGGCAATGTGGAGGCCGGTCTTTTGTTTCCCTCCCTTCATGCGGACCTATCCATCAGGCTGGATAAGCCTGTAGCAGAATTCGACGTCCTCTCCTTTACGGCGGATCTTGCCTCCGGGAAAGATCCAGAGCAGGTCTCAGGAAAAATACTTTTGAATGCTTCGTCGGGAACGAACGTACAGGCCCGGGTGGAAGGAGAGATCGGACTGACCCGGAAGGCCGTACTGTTCCGGAACCTTCGATTCAAGGACGGAAGCGGGAGGTCCTTCGTGAACACCGAGGGTCAGGTGGACGTCTCGACAGCCGAGATCCTCACCAGCGCTTCGTTCCGCTTCGCGGACGGGGATGCCGTCCCGGCGCTCCTCCCCTTGTCCCTCACGGGTACGCTTGAAATCCAAGGCGGCCCGAGCCGTTACGCGGGAAACTTCACCGTGCAAAACGAGGGACAGGCGTGGAGGTCTGCCCTCCTGTCCGGGCAATTTTCAGGGAACCTTGCGGGCGTGCAGGTGACCCGCATGACGGGCCGATATCTCGAGGGCGCGGTGGAAGGAACGCTCAGCGGATCGTGGGACAAAGGCGTCTCTTTCACGGGATTCCTGCAGGGCAGGGACCTCAATCCCGCACAGATCAGGCCGGAGCTGACGGGCAGGATCAACCTGAATGTAGAGGGAGCCGTCCATTGGCCGAAGGCAGGATCCCTCGAGGCAAGGGTCAAGGGCGAACTCCTGGAGAGCCGCCTTCGCGATCGTGCTCTCACCGGCGGCCTCGATGCGCGCTGGCAGGCCGGGATGCTCCGCATTAACCGGCTTTCCCTCAAGGGCGCCGGTTTTGAGGCGAAAGCAGCCGGTGCTCTCGAGGAGCGATTAACCTGGGGCGTGCAGATCAGCGATCTCTCCGCACTCGCGCCCGGCAGCGCGGGACGGGTGTCGGCATCCGGGTGGGCGCGCTATGCGAAGGAGCGCCTCGCGGGTGCGGCGACGATTCGGGGCAGCAAACTCCTCGTATCCGGTATCCAGGCAGCTGCCGTTGAGGCGGATGCGGAGATGGGGATTGGGGATTCTCAGAGCCTCGAGGGAAGGCTCTTCCTGAGGGGGCTTGCCTTCGGGCCCGTGCAAATCAACACCGCGCACGTGAAGAGTACGGGGAAAGTGGGAAATCACACGATCGGGATCCTGCTCGAGTCGCGTGAAGGCAGGATGGAGGCCGCACTGCGAGGCCGCTATGAAAAGACTGGATGGGAAGGGACGCTCGAGACGCTGAAGGGGACCGACACGGTGGGTCCGTGGGGTCTCCAGGGACCGGCGTCTCTCGTCGTGTCCGCGGTCAAGGTGAGCGTCAGTCCCGTGCTGATTGCCGGCACGGCAGGCGAGACCCTCGATCTCTCCATGGACCTGTCCGGCGAGCCGAAACGGGGTTTTCTCTCGGCGAAGTGGCAGAAACTGAATCTGGCGCGGTTTGCCTTCCTCGCGCCGGAGTGGCTGGTGCGAGGACAGACGGACGGCAAGTTCCGGGCGGATATCCGGGACAGGAACAAGACGACGGTTTCTTTCGCGATGCGGCCTGCGGGGAGTCTCTCCCGCGGATCGCTCGCCATAGACGTGAAGGAGGCTGAAGGAAGTCTCGAATGGAGCGAAAGCGGCCTCACGGGGCTGGCCCGGGCGGATCTAGGTCGTGGCGGCCGCCTGAACGCGCGGTTGACGTCGCCGGATCCGCCCCTTCCCGGAATCCCGGACAGGGGCGAGTTCCGTTTTTCGGCGGATCAAGTGGAAGCCGCCCTGATCCAGCCATGGCTCCCTCAACCTCTTTCCATGACGGGGTCCCTGTCGTGCACGGCTTCGGGCAGACTGCTCCCCGGTTTGCGCCTGGACGCCTCCGGCGAGTTACGGCTTTCGCAGGGCGCCTTTTCCCTGCAGGGCAAAAAGGGCATCGTCACGGCGCAGTCGGAAAAAGCGCAGCTTCGCTGGACTTGGCGGGAAAAGACGCTGAACGGCGATCTCGATCTTCTGCTCACCAACCACGGCTCTCTCAAGGCCGAGTTTCGCCTTCCCGTCGATGCGAGCCTTCCTGTTGTCTTGGAGGAGAATAAACCTGTACAAATCGCAGCCCGTGCCGACATGCGGGAAAAAGGTCTCTTGAGCGCCCTCTTTCCGGGACTGATCCAGGAAAGCCGGGGACGTCTCGATCTCGACGGTTCCGTGAGCGGCACGTGGGCCACCCCGAAACTTTACGGCACGCTGAGAGTCGGGCAGGCCGGCGCCTATCTGCCCGCTGCGGGTATCCAGATCAGTGACGTGGCCATGGAAGCCCGGTTCGAAGATCAGACGGTTCACGTGACCTCGTTCCGGGCGGGCTCCGGCCCGGGGAGCATCGAGGGAACCGGTACCGTGTGGCTCAAGGACCGGGATATCGATCGCATCGAGTTGAATCTCTCAGGCGAGAGATTCCAGGTTGTGCGGCTGCCGGAAATGGAGATGCTGGCAAACCCAAGTCTTACCTTCAAGGGCAAGCCGAAAAACCTTCAGGTCCGCGGCAGCATCACGATACCGGAGCTGCTCATCAGGGGAACCGAGACGAAGGCAGTGGCGAGACCCAGCAAGGATGTGGTGAAGGTAGACGGGAGCCGCGCCCCCAAAGGCGACCGTGATCTTCTTGTTGATGCGCAGGTCCGGGTCATCCTGGGGGATCGTGCCTTCATCAAGGCCGCGGGCATCGATGCGCGCCTGGAAGGAGACGTGCTGCTGACTGCCGCGTCCCTTGATGCCATCAAGGCAAAAGGGGAGATCCGCCTCAAGGATGGCATGTACACGACGAGAGGCGCACGTTTATCCATCACCCGCGGGCGCGTCGTTTTTGACGGCGGACCGGCGGGCCAGCCGATCCTCGATGTGCTGGCCCTGCGCACAGTCGAGGAAAGGACGGACCAGGCTGGGCAGACCCTGGGGAAGTTCAGGGAAGTGAGGGCGGGGGTTATCGTCACGGGTACCCCGCTTGCGCCCATCGTGAGACTCTATTCAGAGCCGTCCATGCCCGACGCCGATATCCTGAGCTACATCGTGCTGGGTCAACCCATGAGCGGTGATGCATCCAAATCGGCATTGCTTGCTGCGACTGCCGAGGCTCTTCTCTCGGGAGGCGGCTCCGAATCGACCTTGAGCCGGCTGAAACGTCAATTTGGCCCGGACACGGTGGACATGAAATCCAAAACCGCAGGGGGCACGACCCAATCGATTGTTACGTTGGGTAAGTATCTGCAACCCAAGATGTACGTGAGCTATGGCCGTTCCCTTTTCAGCGATGAATATTACGTGACCCTGAGATACACTCTTTCCAGAAGTTGGGAAGTGGAGAGCAAGGCAGGAACACAGACAGGCGCAAACCTCTACTACAGGATCGAGTTTGACTGATGATACGATAACAGGAGATAAAGGCGACGGTCGTTGTAAAGAATCCGGAAAGCATCTACCGGGTGAACGTGCCGGATCTTTCCCGGGTTGACGGGCCATTCTACTATTAGTAGAATACAAAATAATGGTAAAAATCAGGCTGTAGTCGATTCCGGGAAGATCCGGGCCGGCGCGCTCAAACCGCCCCGTCGCGTTGCGGCACGCTGACCCTTGGACTCCCGGGATAAAGAGTGTAAGCAAAAAGGAGTATGGGCCATGACAAATCAAAAAAAGGACCGCAGATTTTTTGCGCCGGTGGTGACGATGGCCATCGTTTCAACCGTGCTTCTCATGTCCGTATGGGCTATTGCCGCAACCCTTCTGAACTCCAGGCAGCTGCCGACCGAGCAGACACTGAAAGGGAGCACAGGAAGCGAGAAGCTCAATACACTTCGGTTTGAAACGTATGGTGGCCAACCGGAGAACCGGCTCATCGGGTATTTCCTGTGCAAGGATGGCATTCGCGTCAAAAGCGATGGGCCACAGCTGGAGCCCATCGGAAAACTCTCCCTGAATGAGGTGTTTGCCGATCATGTCCGGGTTGCAAAGGCAAAATTTTACAGCCAGTCAAGCAAACTCATGATCCGTGAAATCATCAGGGACAACAGCGTGATCGGTTATACGGTGAGCGCTCCCATGATGGAGATAACCCTCTGGGATGAGACAACGGATCCGTTGACCATAAGCCTCGAACTTCGCTACAAGGATTTACAGGCGAAGGGCGAACGATATTACGGCGGTCCAAGATAGAAAGAATACCGGTTATGCAACGATATGCGGGTAACGGACTCAGGCATTTCAGAAGGGAAGCTGATGACAGGCCGGTTCGTTAGCGGAACGATCGTCCGTGGTCGGTAAACGGTCAGCAGCCAATCGAATCGTTCATGACAATAAGGGTCAGGGGACGGAACGGCAGGCTCGATTCTGCCGCCCCGGCCAGAGAGCAACAGGATTGCCGTTTTCTGCAGGCCTGGTTTTATTTTGGCAACGTTTACAAAAGGGAAACCTGCTCGATGTTGCGCAGAGTTCTTTTTTGTTGACTAACAGGAAAATATCCCGTAGTGATCTCACGTTACCGATTGACGGCATTCCGACAGATTCCGTTTCCTGAGTCTGAAACCCCGGGCGGCAGGGAATGGCGCAGCGCGTCCTCTTCTCCACAAACAGCATAACCCCCTGACAAAGCGAATTTACTGAAACGTGCGATCCCGTCTGGGACGGAGAGGCAATCGATTTCCACCTGAGCGGTGGTGGATGATGACTTCACAGGGAGGTGTATTTTTATGGCGAGTGACATGTCGGACAACATGAAGCCTGTGGCGGATTTTTATACCCGGTGGTCCAAGGACTCCCTCGACATGCTGTCAAAGGGGATGACGATGTACAACAAGATGAGCAGGGGCTGGATGGATGTGGCCGAAGGCCCGTCCGGGGAGAAGCCCGACGATATGCTCAAGAAGTGGGGGGATGCCTTCAGCGGTTCCTACAACGATCTCTTCGAAATGTACACGCAGCCCTTCAAAAAGTTCGGCGCAGGCCAGGCGCCCGGGAAAGAAGTTTGGGAGGACGCCTTCGCCAAATGGCAGAAGATGTTTACGTCGATGCCGGCCGGGTCCGCCCCTTCCGCTGCGCCCGATGAATTCGTGAATTTTTCGAAGAGTTGGTTCGAGGGGTACGCGAAGGTCTGGCAGACCTGGCTGGAGAGCGTACAGAAGATGGGAGACGCCTGCAAAACCGCCGTGGGGGAGGGCGAGAAGCCGGGGGCAGCCATGAGTGATGTCTCCGAGATATCCGATCGATTCATGAAGGAGTGGTCTGCATTCGTGTCGGAGCAGGCGCAATCCTTCTTTGCGCTGTGGAAGTCCCGACTGCCGGCGGAGAAAAAGGAGCCGAAGAAAGCCAGGAAGGAATAGCCGGTTGGGGCGCCAGGAAAGGGACCCTTGCATTCCGGATGGAACGAAAAAGGGGTTGCAGTCCGTCTGCAGCCCCTTATTTTTCTCCGTGAAGAGGGTATTTCTCAACGGCCGAAGGTGACCCGGTCACCCGGCCGGATCCCGTGCCGGGAGAACCATCCCTGGTTCGTCTCGATCACGTACCTGGCAGACCCTGCCGAACGGTAGAGGATACTTTCGTCGAGCGGTCTTGCCTGGTGGATGTTGAGGATGATGCGGTCAGCACCCACGAAAGCAATGTCGAGGGGGATGAAGGTGTTGCGCATCCAGAAGCTCATCTCCTGGGGTTCCTTGTACACAAAGAGCATGCCCTCGTTTTCCGGCATGGACTGTCGGAACATGAGGCCCCTCTCCTGTTTTTCCAGCGTGTCGGCCACCTCGACTCGAAGAGGCGTCTTGCCCACGATGATTTTCTTGAACGAGGGCGGCTTGTCAACCGAAGAGGAATCGGCCGCTATGGCAGGGCCATGCAAAAGCATCAAAAAAATCGCGATCAGGACAAAGAGAAGACGGAGGGGGATTCGGCTGCGAGTGCTCATGTTCACGGCTCCAGCCAGTGCCGGTCCGGCAAAAGAACAAACAGAACGGTGACGGCTCGCGTGGAGTTCATGGACTTGACCTCAGGCCTTTGATGGATATCGGGAGATGACCCGGTTCATCGCCTTTTCGGCAATGGCGCGGATGGCGACAAGGTTTTCCGCCGTGGAGGATTCAAAGCGCAGCACCAGGACAGGCTGGGTGTTTGAGGCGCGAATCAGGCCCCATCCGTCGGGGAACAGGATACGCACGCCGTCGGTATCGATGATGCGGTAGTCCTTCCGGAAGACCTCCGTCAGGTCGCGCACCACGTCGAACTTGATCTCGTCGGGGCAGTCGATACGGATCTCCGGCGTCGTGACCGTCCGTGGAACGTCGGCGAGTAACACGCTCAGTTTCTTTCCCGTCACGGAGAGGATCTCGAGGAGGCGCGCCGCGGCGTAGATGGCGTCATCGTAGCCGAAGTAGCGGTCGGCAAAGAAGAGATGGCCGCTCATCTCTCCGGCGAGCACGGCCTTTTCCTCCTTCATTTTCCCCTTGATCAGCGAGTGGCCCGCCTTCCACATGATGGGCCTCCCGCCATGGGCGGCAATATCGTCGTAGAGGCGCTGGGAGCACTTCACCTCGCCGATGATCGTCGCACCGGGCTTTTCCTTCAGGATGAATCGCGAGAAGAGAAGGAGCAACTCGTCGCCCCAGAGGATCTCTCCCTCGTCGGTGACCACCCCGATCCGGTCGGCGTCCCCATCGAAGGCGATCCCGACATCGGCTTTCACCTTTCTCACCTGGGTGATGAGATCGCGGAGGTTCTCGGGAACCGTCGGGTCCGGGTGGTGGTTGGGAAACCGGCCGTCCATTTCCTCGTTGAGGCAGGTCAGCTCACAACCGAAGCGCTCGAAGAGGGGCCTGGCAAAGTAGCCCCCCACGCCGTTTCCGCCGTCCAGGACAACCCGGAGTCCCTGGCGCACCTTCACGTTTTCGTAGATGTAGTCGAGATAGAACCCGGCAATGTCCCGGCTTTCAGCCCTGCCGCTGCCTGACCGGAACGTCCCGCACTCGATGATTTCCCGCAGCTTCTGGATCTCGCTGCCGTAGATCGTGTCGGGTCCAACGCAGATCTTGAATCCGTTGAACTCGGGCGGGTTATGGCTTCCCGTCACCATGACGCCGCCCCCCGTCTTGAGGTGGCGCACGGAGAAATAGAGAATCGGCGTGGCACAGGTGCCGATATCGATGACATCCAGACCGGCCGAGAGCAGCCCCCGTTTCATCGCCTCGCCAAGGGTGCCTGAACTCAGGCGGCAGTCCCGGCCCAGGGTCATCGTTGTCACGGCGTGGCCTGCGGCATAAGTGCCGACGGCACGGCCGAGTGTTTCGACAAGCCCGGGCGTCAGGTCTCTTTCAACGAGGCCTCTGACATCATACTCCCTGAAGATTTCACGGTTCATGGTTCACTCCAAAAATACCGTTTATGTCTACCACAGTTTGTTCCCACAGACAATCACCGGTCCTCTCGGGCCAGGAAAAAGTACGGCAAAAGGACTCCCGCTCGGGGTGCTGTAAAAAAAAGGGTTGACAGGCATTGCCCGGATCGGTTAAAAGTCCATGCAGTGAGGGATATCATGTACAGACATCACGGCGTGGGCAGCTTTTTTGCGTTTTTTAGCTTTTTTAGGGAGGTCTGCCCATAGCGCCTGATTGTCAATAAGCAACCAGGGCCGTGGGCAGACCTGATCTGCCCACGGCTTTTCTGTATCCGGAGGCCGTGACGATCACGGCCTTTTTTTTATGCAAAGGAGGAACGCACGATGCATCATTCCATCATGAAGGCAATCGCGGGGATTCTGATGATCGGGATCCTGCTGCTTCCCGCAGCAGCCGGGGCGGCGGCGCCGATCAAGATCGGGGCAGCCATCAATCTGACGGGGCCTGCCTCCACGTGGGGGCAGTATCATGCCAAGGGAACGCAGGACTATCTCCGGTACGTCAACGAGGTCAAGGGGGGCATCAAGGGCCGGCCGATCGAACTGATCCTTGTCGACACGGGCTACAAGGTGCCCGAGGCCGTCGCGGCCGTCAAGAAATTCGCCATCCAGGACAAGGTCGACATGATCGCCACCTGGGGGGCAGGCGAGGGGCTTGCGGCAAAACCCATCATCCAGGGCTACAAGATCCCCACGATCAATTACTCGACGAGCTGGGAGCTTTTGGAAAAACCCGTAGACTACATGTATCTGCCCTTCGGGAGCTACCGGCTGGACTGTGAAGCCGTCCTCGAGTACATCAAGTCCATCCACAAGGGAAAAGAGCCCCCCAAAGTCGGCCTTCTCACCTACAACAACGCCTACGGGCGATCCATCCACAAACCGAGCCAGGAATATGCGAGGGCAAACAACGTCAACATCGTCGCCATCGAAGAATTCCCCCCGAAGACCGTGGACCTCACGACGGAACTGCTGCGCCTGAAGAAGAGCGGCGCCGAGTATGTTTTCATGCAGATGCTCCCGGCGACGATCGTCACGGCCTTCAAGAGCGCCGACCGCATCCAGTACAACCCGCAGTTCTTCGGCACCTGGACCTCCACCGACCCCGACTTCTTCAAGCTGGGAAAGGGCATCATCCGTGACCGCCTGAAGATGCAGTTCCCCGGCGGCCTGCCCGGTGACAAGGGCGCCGGCGTCGAGATGCTGAAGACGCTCTGGGCGAAATACAAGACCGTGAGCCGCTTCGACGCCGCTTACTGGGAAGGGGTCGTCGTGGCGATGATCATGGAGCGCGCTGCCCTGAGAGCGCAGGAGAAATACGGCAAGGTGGATCGCGAGACGATCAACAGGGCCATGGAGTCATTCGCGAAAGAGGATTTCGGCGGGCTCGTTCCTCCCGTCACCTACACGAAGACCAATCATGAAGGATCCTTCCGGGGCAGGATCGTCCAGGTCCGGGAAGACGGCACCTTCAAGCCGCTCACGGACTTCTACGCGCCGGGTAAAGAAAAAATCCGCCACCTGAAGTAGGAGCTGCGATATGAAGGCCTATCGGGGGGAACCGTCCATCTTTGCCGGAAGGAAACCGGAAGACCGCAAAGCGGAGCTCGTCGTGGAGCGCCTGACGCTGCGCTTCGGGGGCATTACGGCCGTCGGAAACGTGGACCTGAAGGTTTCGACGGGCGAGCTCGTCTCCGTCATCGGGCCCAACGGCGCAGGGAAGACGAGCCTGCTGAACTGCATCACGGGGTACTACAAGGCGCAGGAAGGGAGGATCCTCTTCAACGGGAAGGATATCTCCACCCTCCCGGCGCACCGGCACATCGAACACGGGATCGGAAGGACGTTTCAGAACATCGAGCTCTTTCCGGGGATGACGGTTTTGGCGAACCTGTTGTTGGCCCGCCACCTTCACTGCCGCTACGGCCTTGTTGCGGCGGCCCTGTTCTCGGGGAAAGCGAAAAGCGAAGAAATCCGCCAACGCAGGCTCATCGAGGAGATCATCGATTTTCTGGAGATCCAGTCGATCCGCAAGAAGCTCGTGGGCTCGCTTCCCTACGGAATGCGCAAGCGCGTCGAGTTGGGACGGGCACTTGCCCTGGAGCCGAAGCTTCTCGTCCTCGACGAACCCTTCGCCGGGATGAACCTGGAGGAGAAGGAGGACATGGTGCGGTTTCTCGTGGAACTCTCCGAGTCCTGGGGGCAGACGATGATCCTCGTGGAGCACGATATGTCGATCGTCATGAGCATCTCCGAACGGATCATGGTTCTCAACTTCGGGGAGAAGCTCGCCGAGGGAACCCCGGGGGAGATCCAGGGAAACCCCGATGTCATCCGGGCCTATCTGGGCGATCGGGTGGAGGAGACCGCGGAAGCAGGCCGGTCGGGAGGTGGCCGATGACGGGCCTGGAGATCAGAGATCGCGTGAGCGGCAACGGCCGGCCGGCAGGACTCGATGCGGCGACCCTGGATGACTACGGCAAGTACACCCTGCCGCAGATCCTGGGCGAACAGGCAAAGCGTTTGGGGGCCGGGCACACGGCGATCCGCGAAAAGGCCTACGGGATCTGGCAGACGTTCAACTGGGAGGATTATTTCAGCTACGTCAGGCGAACGGCGCTGGGTCTTCTCAGCCTCGGGATGCGGCGCAGGGAAAATGTCGCCATCGTGACGAACAATAACCCCGAGTGGCTGTTCTGCGAACTGGGTGCCCAGGCCGTCGGTGGCGTCACGGTGAACCTATTCACCTCCTCCGTGGCCGACGAACTGGCCGAGGCCCTGAAGCGCTTCCAGGCCACCGTGGTCGTTGCCCAGGACCAGGAGCAGGTCGACAAGCTGATCGAGACCCGCTCGAGGCTTGGGTTCGTAAAATCCGTCGTCTACGTGGACCCCACGGGGATGCGCACGTACCGCAACGATCCCTGGCTTACGAGCTACCGGGAGCTTCTCGAACGGGGCGACGAGATGGAACGGGAGAAACCGCAGCTCTTTCCCTCCGAGCTCTGGCGGGGGCGCCCCGATGACGTGGCCGTCATGATCCAGACCTCGGGAACGACGGGGCTGCCTAAACTCGCCATGCTCACCCACCGAAATTTCACGGCCATGGCGCGCAAGTGGCTTGTCGAGGCGCCTGTCGGCATCGGCTCCAACTGGCTCTCCATTACGCCGCCGGCCTGGATCGTCGATCAGGTCTGGGGCGCGGGCATCACGCTCACCGGAGGGCTCACGATGAATTTCCCCGAAACGGCGGAAACGATCGAAACGGATTTCCGGGAAATCGGGCCCGAGATCATCGTCTCCTCTTCGAGGTTCTGGGAAGACCTGGCCTCGAAGATCCGGGTCAAGATGGCCGATTCGGGGTTTGTCAAGCGCAAGCTGTTCGGTCTGGCAGAGAGGATCGGTCAGAAGGCCGTGGACCGGGAGGCGAAGAAAGAACCCCTTTCGCCAGGGCTTCGCGCGATGAGACACGCCGCCGAGGCGATGGTCTTTCGGCCTCTCATGGACCGCGTGGGCTGTCTGGGCATGAAGAGCGCCTACACGGGAGGGCACCCGATCAGTCCCGAGGTCATCCGCTTCTTCAGGGCCTGCGGTCTCAACCTGAAGCAGTGCTACGGTCTCACCGAGGCGGGCGGCATCTTCCAGGTGCAGCCCGACGACGAGGTGAAGCCCGAGACGGTAGGCAAGGCCCTTCTGGAGACGGAGGTCAAGATCGCCGAGGACCAGGAGGTCCTCGTGAAGAGCCCCTCAAACTTTGCGGGCTATTACAACGACTACAAGGCCACCGAGGACGCCTTCCGGGACGGCTGGCTGCGAACGGGGGATGCCGGATACCTGGACCCCGACGGCCACCTCGTCATCATCGGCCGCAAGGAGGAGATCATCCGGAATAAAACCGGGGCGGCCTTCTCGCCCGATTTCATCGAGACGCGGCTCAAGTTCAGCCCCTACATCAAGGAAGCGGTCACCTTCGGCGAAGGGAGGCCCTACATCACGTCTTTCATCAACATCGACATGGGCAACGTGGGCAACTGGGCCGAGGAGAGGATGATCCCCTACACGACGTATACGGACCTCTCGCAACAGCCGAAGGTGGAGGATCTCGTCCTGGGCGAGATCCGTGCCGTCAACGATCGGCTTCCCGATTACATGAAGATCCGCAAGTTCATTCTTCTCTACAAGCTTCTCGACGCCGATGACGAGGAGCTGACGAGAACCGGAAAGGTCCGGCGGCGTTTTGTTTATGGCCTCTACCTCAACCTGATAGAGGCCATGTACCGCAACCTCAAGGAGCTGGAGGTCAAGAGCCAGGTCCGCTACCGCGACGGACAGGTGGGAAAAATCGAGACAACGGTCCGAATCATCGACGTGCAATAAGGAGAGACGCATGGATTTCTTCATTCAACTTCTCATCAACGGGATCAGCATCGGCTTTCTCTACGGGCTTTCCGCCATGGGGTTTGTCATGATCTTCAAGTCCTCGAGCGTGCTCAACTTCGCCCATGGCGAGGTCCTGGCCTTCGGTGCCTTCCTGTTCCTGGCGCTCGTGACCTGGGCGCAGCTTCCCATTTGGCTGGGATTTCTCGTGACCCTGGCGGGGTCCTTCGTCCTGGGCTTTGTCATCGAGCGTATTTTCCTGCGGCCGCTCATCGGCGAGCCGCTGATTTACGTGATCATGCTCACCGTGGGGCTTGCCGCCATGTTCAAGGGCGGGATGCTGCTCGTCTGGGGCGGAAACCTCTACACCTACCCGGACTTCCTGCCCGAGGGCCTGGGAATCAACTGGGGCATCATCCAGGTGCCGCCCGTTTACGTGGCGGCCGTCATCATCGGGAGCCTGTTTCTTTTGATGTTCGGGCTGTTCTTCAAATTCTCCTCACAGGGCATCTACATGCGCTCCGTGGCGGATAATCAGACGGCGGCTCTTTCCCTGGGTGTGCACGTGCGCCGCGTCTTTGCGCTTTCCTGGGCCATCGCGGCGATGGTTGCGGGGATCAGCGGGATCGTGCTGGGGATCATCAACGGCATCACGGTGCATGAGCTCTCCTCCGTGGGGTTGAAGGTCTTTCCTGTCGTGATCCTGGGGGGTCTCGACTCGATCGGCGGGGCCATCATCGGGGGACTCATCATCGGCCTGCTGGAGACATTCACAGGCGGGTATCTCTCGCCTTCGCTGCGCGACGTCGTACCCTATATCGCTCTGGTATTCATCCTGCTGGTGAAACCGTACGGGCTGTTCGGGCTTGCTGAAATTGAACGCGTTTGAAAAGGAATCGGTCGACATGAAAACCCTTCGGTTTCGTCCCTGCGGGAATTTCAAGATTCAGTACCGCGAGGAGCTGAGAGTCTTCGAGACGGACTTCGGCAGGCTCTGGGCTGCAGTGGGGATCGTCGTCCTCTTTGCCTTCGTGCCATGGGTCACCACCCCTTATCTGCTCTACGTTGTAAACCTCATCGGGATCTCGGCCATCGCAGCCATCGGGCTCAACATTCTCGTCGGCTCCACGGGACTGATCTCCCTGGGACACGGCGCCTTCTTCGGGGTCGGCGCATACTCGGCGGGGATTCTCGCCGTGACCTACGGCATTCCCTTTCTTGCCGTGGTTCCTCTGGCGGGACTTGTCACGGCCGTCGTCGGCATGATCATCGGGATTCCATCGGGACGCCTGAAGGGGCTCTACCTGACCATTGCGACACTGGCCGGTCAGTTCATCATTGAATACGTGCTGGTCCACTGGGAAAGTGTGACCGGCGGGACCATGGGGCTCACGCTTCCCGCCCCGTCGCTCTTCGGGGTTGCGATTGCGGGGGATCTGAGCTTTTTCTATGTCATCTATACGACGGCGGTCGTCATGGTCTTCGGTGCCGTGAACCTCATGCGCACTCGCTACGGGAGGGCCTTTGTGGCGATACGCGACAACGACCGGGCTGCCGAAGGGATGGGGATTCCCATCTTCCGGTACAAGCTCCTTTCCTTCGCCGTGAGTTCCTTTTATGCCGGCGTTGCCGGGGCTCTCTGGGGCTACTACATGATCAGCATCACGGCGGAGCCTTTCACGCTGGGATTATCCGTCGAATATATCGCCATGATCATCATCGGAGGCCTGGGGAGTATCCCCGGGGCCATCTTTGGCACCGTTTTTATCACGCTGCTCAACGAGGGACTCCGCTGGGTTACGGACACGATCATGAACATGGGGGGACTCGCCGGGGTGGAGCTGACGATGGCGCCGCTGAGAGAGTTTGTTTTCGGCCTGGCCATTGTCCTCTTTATTTTATTCGAGCCCAGGGGGCTTGCGGAGGTGTGGAGAATTGTGCGCTCGAACTTCAAGCTATGGCCGTTCTCTTATTAGTGATCAGTGGCTAGTGGCAAGTGTCCAGTGAAAAGAGGAAGGCAGAAATCACGGGGAAGATCAAACATTGGTTTCAGTGAATTCATGGGTTGAGACATGGAAAACAACAAGCTGCTTGTGATCAACAACATCAGCGTCATCTATTCCGACGTGATCCAGGTCCTCAAGGGGGTCTCGCTCTCCGTCGAGCCCGGCCAGGTCGTCTCGCTGCTCGGGAGCAACGGTGCCGGCAAGACGACGACCCTGAAGGCCATATCGGGGCTTCTCAAGCCGGAAAACGGTGAGGTCACCGAAGGGAGCGTCCTGTTCGACGGCAAACCGATCCACAACCATTCGCCCGAAACGATCACGAGGGCCGGCATCATCCAGGTCCTCGAAGGCCGTCAGCCCTTCAAGTACCTCACCATCGAGGAGAACCTCCGGGTGGGAACGGCAACGCGGTGGGGAAAACCCTACAAGCAGGATCTGGACAAAGTCTATCACTACTTTCCGGCCCTCACGAAACGTCGCAAGACACTCGCCGGGTACTGCAGCGGCGGCGAGATGCAGATGCTCGTCATCGGTCGGGCCCTCATGGCCCACCCGAAGCTTCTGCTTCTGGATGAGCCGTCACTGGGGCTTGCGCCTCTCATCGTCCGGGAGATCTTCCAGATCATTGAGCGGATCAACCGGGAGGACGGCACCACGATCGTCCTCGTGGAGCAGAATGCCAACATGGCCCTGCAGATCGCTACATACGGCTACGTCATGGAGAACGGGAAGATCGTCATGGAGGGACGTGCCGAGGAACTGCGTGAGAACCCGGACGTCAAGGAGTTCTACCTGGGCATGGGGGCTGCGGGGGCGGTGAAGTCGTACAGGGATGTGAAAGCGTACAAACGTCGTAAGCGATGGCTCTAAAGATAGTGACCAGTGGCTAGTGACCAGTGACCAGTGAAAGAATCAGAAGATAAAAGCGGGGCAGGGAGGCCTGGACGATGGTGAAGAAAAGAAGGTCGCCGTATTTTGATAATAAAGAAATCCGCAGCATCGAGGAGCGCCGAAATGATCAGGCGGGGGAGCTGGCTGCGATGATGCGGCTGGCCGTGAGGAAATCGCCGTTGGTCAGGGGGCAGATCGAGTCCCTGGGAATGAACCCGTCGAAAAAAAATGCCTATGAAATTCTGAAACGGCTTCCCGTCATCTCGCGGGAAAAACTCGTGCGGATGGAGATCGACGACCCGCCTTATGCGGGGCTGGGTAACGCCGATGCAGAAATCGACCGGATCTTCACGTCGCCGGGGCCTGTCTACGAGCCGCACCTATCCGAGTCGGACCCTATCTGGGCCAGGGCCTACCGTGCGGCAGGGTTCGGTCCGGGGGATGTGGTCCTGAATGCCTTTTCCTACCATCTCGTGGCGGCGGGACTCACGTTCCACAGCGGACTCAGGCGTGTCGGGGCGACGGTCGTCCCGTCGGGTGCGTCAGGCACGGCCATCCAGGTCCAACTGCTGCGCGACCTCAGGGTGACGGGGTATACCGGGACGCCCAGCTTCCTCAAGGCGATCATCGATAAGGCTGCCGAGACGGGTCACGACTTCAAGAGGGATTTCCTTGTCCGGAGGGCTTCCTTTGCAGCGGAACCCCTTCATCCCGCCCTGAGAGAGGAGTTCGAGAAACACCACGGGATCGACACCTACCAGATGTACGGGGCAACCGAGGTGGGCGACGTGGCCTACGATTGCAAGGAGAAAAACGGCTGGCACATCTGCGAAGAGGTTGTCGTCGAGATCCTCGATCCCGAGACGGGTCGCGACGTGCCGCCGGGGGAGTTGGGGGAAGTCGTCGTCACGCGGCCCAACGGCATCTTCTTTCTTTTCCGTTTCGGGACAGGCGATCTCTCGAGGCTGATCACGGAGCGATGCCCCTGCGGGAGGACTTCGTTGCGGCTTGCCGGTGTGGCCGGAAGGGTAGGGGAGGCCGTCAAGGTGAGGGGCATGTTCGTGGCGCCGAGCCAGTTGAAAAAAATCGGCGAGCGCTTCCCCGACTGGAAGTTCCAGGTCGCCGTCAACCGTTCTGAAAACAGGGATGTCCTCATCGTACGCGTCGACGCAACGGAAAAGAAACGAGGCAAGGAATCCCTTGCCTCGTTCGAGAATCATTTTGCCGAGATCTGCACGGTCCGCATCGACCGGGTCGAGGTGGTCCCGGCGGGCAGCCTCGCCGAGGGCTATAAGCTTATCGTGGACGAAAGGAAGTGGAAATAGCGGGAGGAAGGGAACATTCACCCTCACCCCGACCCTCTCCTCTGAAAGACTGTGTCGCAATAGGGGAGAGGGGTTGCCTGAAAGGAGAGGTTTCCTCAGGAAACCTATTTTTTTAGGGCCGCCATCACTTCGCGGATGTTGGGCAATTCCCGGATGGGATAGACCTTGATCCAGGCAACCTTGCCTTTTTCATCGATGACGATGTTCGCCCGCTCCGAGAAGCCCTCCTTGCGGAACAGGCCGAGGGAGGCTGCGACCTTCCCGTGGGGCCAGAAGTCGGCCAGGAGCTGCGTTTTTTTGATCTTCAGCGATTTTGCCCAGGCGGTCTTGCAGGGGACGCTGTCGACGCTGAGGCCGACGGCAACGGTGCCCGCCTTTTCAAAACCCTTCAGGTTCTTCTCGAGGGCCTGCATCTGTTTTGCGCAGATCGATGTCCACGCCAGGGGGTGGAAGGACAGAAGGACTTTTTTCCCCTTGAAGGCGGAAAGCCTGAATTCCTGCCCGTTGTGATCCTTGAGCGTGAAGTCCTTGACTTTTGTTCCGACCGATAGAGATTTCTCCGCCATGCCAACCTCCTTCTTATGCCCCGTCAACTCCGTGATGCTCCTTTTTCCGGAACCATCCTTCGGGGTCTGTGAAATAGTCTTCCGTGTCTTTCAACGAGAGATAATGCTGCCGTTCCATCTTCGAAAGAATCTCGAAGAATGCCTTCTCTTTCGGGTCCGCGGAGGCGTCACGCAGCTCGGCATAGAACTTCTCGCCCTTTGCCTCGAAGTCCAGGGCCGTCCGGACAGCCTTCAGGTCGTCGTCGTTCCCGGGGGCACTTGCTTCCGCCTTCAGAAGGAAGTCCTTGAGGATATCCTTCACGGCGGTCCCCTTGACTTTCACGGGGAGAGATTCGGGCCACTTTTTCTCCGATTTCCAGCGGGCGTGAATCTCCTTGAGCCGATCGTAATGCTCGAGTTCGTCATCGGCGATCTGCTTGAACATCGATTTGCCGAGTTTGTTGCGGCAACGCTCGGCGCTCTTGAGGTAAAACTCCCGCTCTCTCATCTCGTTGGTCAGGGCCACCTCGAGGGCATTGAGACGCTCTTCCTTTTTCATCAGGCCACTCCTTTTGATGGGTGAAGGGATTGTACGACTGGCACGTCGTTGAGGAATTATAGCAGATCGGAGCGGCAACGAAAACGGATAATTTCGGCATCGTGAAAAACAGGGCGGGCTGCGGGCAGAGGCGGCGAAAACAGCCGACCGGGCTTGAAATAGCCGGATGCCTGTGCGACAATGGCGCGGCTGTAGACAAGGTGAAGGTCAGCCCATGAGAAAAAAGATGCTCTACGCCTTGATCATCGTTGTGCTCGGAGCGGCCGCGGCGCTCGCTTACCCCGTCGTAAAGATCAAGATGTCCGCCTCGGTCATTCACCCGGAGCCGCGCTTCATCCCCGCCTCGAGTGAACAGGCGCTTTACGACCACGTGCATGCCCTGAGCGTTGTCATCGGGTGCAGGAGCCTTCGGGACTATGCAAAAATCCAGCAGGCCGAGCAATACATCCGGACGTTTCTCGAAAGGCAGGAAATCCCGTTCGAGCTTCAGGGGTACGATTACGAGGGGTTTCGGTACAACAACATCGTCGTCACCCTCGAGGGAAGCACGCGGAGGGAAGAGACAATCATTATCGGGGCCCATTATGACACCGCCTTCGGCACCCCCGGCGCCGACGACAACGCCAGTGCCGTGGCCGTGCTGCTCGAGCTGTGCCGCGCCCTGAGGGAATACAGGCCCGAAAGGACCCTGAGGCTGATCTTCTTCGTTCTCGAGGAACCGCCCGCCTTCATGACCCCCGCCATGGGCAGTTACGTCTATGCCATGCAGGCCCGGGATCGGGGCGAAAATATCGTCGGGATGATCTCTCTCGAGATGGTGGGGTACTTCAATGAGGCCGCCGGCAGCCAGGCCTATCCGGTGCCCGGCCTGCACTGGCTCTTCCCCGACCGGGGGAACTTCATCGGGGTGGTGGGCAACGTAGCTTCCCGGGAGCTTACGCTTGCCGTTGCCGAGTCGATGAAAGCCGGCTCCGAGCTTCCCGTCGAGCATCTCGTGGCGCTGCCCTTCATCCCCGGCATCGGCCTGTCCGATCACGGGTCCTTCTGGAAAATGGGCTTTCGAGCCGTCATGGTGACCGACACGGCTTTCTATCGCAATCCCAATTATCACGGAGAAAAAGACACGATCGGGACGCTGCGGTTCGACAAGATGTCACAGCTCGTGCGCTCAATGGTTCACGTCGTGGAGTACCTGACGAAGGCTAAAGGCTAAAGGCTAAAGGCTAAAGGCTGGGGATCGCTCTATCGGTCTGGCGTCGATGCGGCGGCGATGTCGCGGACTTTTAACTGGATGTTCGAGGAGCCGTTCCAGTAGTTGATCTGCGGGGTGAAGGCGATGTCCAGCCGGACTCCCTCGATATCCTGGGCATAATCCCCTTTGTTGAACCAGATGGAGTTGCAGGAAACGCCGTCGCCGTAGACACGCATCTTGAGATGCCTGTTGCCCACCACCGTAGGGTAGGAGACCTGGACGTTGCGGGTGCAGATGATCGGTTCCGGGTTCCGGGTTCCGAAGGGGGCCAGGCGGTCGAACTGGGCGACCAGTTCGTGGGTGATCTGGTTCAAGCTGCACTGCGCATCGATGTGCGTCTCCGGGAGCAGCTCCTGCACGACGAGTCCTTCCTTGACGAGATCCCCGAGAACCTCGCTCAGTTTCTCGATGTCGCCCTCCTTGACGGAGATGCCCGCGGCGAATCGATGACCCCCGTAAGAGATGAGCAGGGGGTCGCAGATCTTGAGCCCTTCGTAGAGATTGAATTCGGCGATGCTTCTTCCCGATCCCTTGCCGATGCCGTCCTTGAGGCTGATGAGGATCGTGGGTCGGTAGAAACGGTCTACGACCCGGGAGGCCACGATCCCGATCACGCCGGGGTGCCATTCAGGGGAGGCGAGGACGATGGCCCCCTTGTCTTTTGCATCGCCCGTCGAGAGGATGCGGGCGATGATCTCGTCGAAAATGGTCTTCTCGAGACGCTGACGCTCGCGGTTGCAGGTCTCCAGGCGTGCGGCGAGGCGCTGCGCTTCGGCGGGGTCTTCCGTCAGCAGGAGACGGACGGCGTCATCGGGCGTCCCGACGCGTCCGGCCGCATTGATCCGGGGAATGAGCGCGAAGGAGGCCACCCCGGAGTCGATGGCCGTGTTACCCAGGCCTGCCGTGTCCCTCAGTGCCCTCAGGCCCACGCGGCGGTCTTCGTTGATGAGTTCGAGGCCGATCCGGGAAAAAATCCGGTTTTCATCCACCAGGGGCGAAAGGTCGCCGATTGTGCCCAGGGCCACGAGGTCGAGATAGTCCCTCAGGTTCGGGTAGGGACGGTTGGACCAGAATCCGATATTGCGCAATCCCCCGCGCAGCGCAATCAGGAAATTGAAGACAATCCCGACGCCGGCAAGTTGTTTGAAGGGGAACGGGCAGTCGCTGCGGTTGGGGTTGATGACGGCCGCAGCCTGGGGGAGCGCAGGCGGGACCTCGTGATGGTCGAGAACGATCGTGTCGATGCCGAGGGAGCGGGCGTAATCGATTTCCTCGCGGTCCGATACCCCGCAATCAACGGTGATAATCAGGCTGACGTTTTGCGCTTTCAGCCGGTCGATGGCCGAGCGGTTCAGGCTGTATCCTTCACTGACCCGGTCGGGAATATAGTAGATCACGCTGTCGTGAATCCCCTGCAGAAAGCGGTAGAGGCATGCCAGCGAGGTGATGCCGTCGGCATCGTAATCGCCGTAGATGGCTACCTTTTCCCTGCCCTGGATGGCCCGGATGATCCGCTCCACACCCTTGTTCATGTCTTTCATGAGAAACGGACTGTGCAGGTCGTGAAGCGAGGAGTTCAGATAGCGGTTGGCCGACTCGAGATCGGTGATCTGCCGGTTGATGAGGATCTGGGCGATGATCGGGCTGAGTTTGAATTCCCTTACGAAAAGAGCCTGGAGTTCCTCTTTCGTTTCAGACAGTTTCCATCTTGTGATCGGCAGCATAAAGACATGTTCTTCCACAAAGCCTGTTCGCCGGCCTTCGTTGTTTTGTCAGGCCGGTCGCGGCAACGGCTATATTAACAGCGTCGGGGTTTGTGTCAAGAGAAGAATTATTCTTCCTTGATCTTTGTCAATGCCGATGTTACTGATATCCCTGCTTTTCTGATGAGAACGTCCATGATCGAATGTCGAAAACGTTATTTCCGGTTACCGGCCCGTCACATCGCCCATTTCCAGTTCCTCGTCGAGGGCTACGACGGGATCGCCACGGTGACCACCGTCGACGCGAAGGCCGCCGTCGTGATGCTCTGCATTCCCGCCGGTCTCGATGGGGTTGCCGACCGCGTCCTGGATGCCATGGCGCAGGATCAATGGATCCCTTTCCGGGAAGACACCGTTTGGAAGGAGGAGTTTGAGGAGGAGCCGTGAAGAGGGTTGCATGGCCTCTCTGAAACGGATTTTCTGCAATGAGATGCTGCTCAACACGCACACATGGCTTCTGAAGGAATATGCGGGCGCCCGACTGTGCCCGGACAACCTCGATATCCTCGTCTACAACGTGATGCCCGATATCCTTCCGATCCATCGTGACATCACGCCCGAAATGACTCACCGGATCGAGCGCCTCGCGGCCGTTGCGCCCGAACACGGGAAGGCGCGTTTCATCCAGTTCCACCTCCTTGTCGACGATCTGTCCCACCACGGCCACATCACCCGGCGAGGCCACGACCGTTTCGAGAATGCCTCCGGAGGGTATGCCTACCGCAAGGGCGCAGCGCTTGCAAAGAACCTGATCGCGCTGCACGGCGGGAAGATTTCCGCAGAAGAAGCGCTGTACCGGTCGCACCTGCTCATCGAGATGGCCGTAGATCTGGTGGTCTACGGGCGATACCCCGAAAACATGGAGCTTTTTTCTCAGGCCGTGGAATGGACCCTCGAAAACCGTCTCGAGAGTCTCGTCGGCACGCTGGTCTGGTCCTACTCGCTGCCGGAGGCGCTTGTTCGGGACGCCGTCGTGCAGGGGTTGGCCGCTTACCGCAACGAGATCCTGCGCCGGTCGGTGAGCCTTGACGGCCGAACCGAGCTTTTCCTTTACAAGTTCTACGGGGGAGTTGCCGGGGAGAAGTTGAGAACAGGCGTCCGGGATCTTCTGCAGAGGGGAATCGAAAGCGTTGCCGACGGCCAGGAGTTCCTGTCGGCAACGCTCACGGAGATTGCAAAAGCGGGGTTTGACGGCGGACTATAGGGCTTTTCGCACGAAGCCCGACCGCAGGCAGCGGGTGCAGACCTTCATCCGTTTCACGGAACCCTTGCCGTCAACGACCTGGAGCTTCTGGAGATTGGGGTACCAGACCCGTTTCGTTTTGTTGTTGGCGTGGCTGACATTGTTGCCGACGACCGGCCCCTTGCCACAGACATCGCAGACTCTGGCCATAACAGACACCTCTCGATAAGAAATCAGTCCGATTATCTAAACCAACCCGGAGAATATTGCAAGTGTTTTTTAGTTCTTCATGGAGAGGGGCTGCCCCGTCGACTCGAGGACGAGCATCCAGATGTTTCCTTTGGGGTCGATCATCTTCCTCTGGGCCGCGACGGCCAGGAAGGGCAGGTGGACGTAAGCATCGTTGACGAGGCCCACGAGCATGCCCGTCTTGCCCGCCATCCCGGCATGGACGGCGTACTGGGCCAGGACCCCGCAGAGGATGCTGTCGCTGGCATTGGCCGGCACGCTCCGGACGATGTAGCTGGGGTCGATGTACTTCAGGTTGACCTCCATTTTCTTTTTTGCGAAGTGCTCTTCGATCTTTTCCTTCAGGAACACGCCGATGTCGTTGAGGCGGATGTTCCCGGAGGCGTCGCGCTTCACCGGTCCTTTTCGGTCGAAGAGATTCTGCCCGGCGCCTTCGGCCACGATGATGACGGCGTGCTTCCGGGCAACGAGCCGTCTCTCGAGATGGCGGAGAAACCCTTTATCCCCTTCCATGTCGAAGGGCTCTTCGGGGATCAGGACGAAATTTGCATCGCCCTGGGCCAGGGCTGCCGAGGCGGCGATGTGGCCGGACTGGCGACCCATCAGTTTCACGAGGCCGATACCCATGGGGGCGCCTTTGGCTTCCACGTGGGCGCACTGGATCGTCTTGACGGCCTCGGAGATGGCCGTGTCGAAACCGAAACTCTTCTGGATGAGCACCAGATCGTTGTCGATGGTCTTGGGGATGCCGATCACACCGATCTTGAGCTTTCTGCGCGCAATCTCGTCGGTGATGATCTGGGCGGCCTGCATGGTGCCGTCCCCGCCGATGACGAAGAAGAGGTTGATGTTCATTCTCTCCAGGGCGTCGACCATTTCGGAGATGTCCTGGTTGCCCCTGGACGAAGAGAGGATGGAGCCGCCGAGATCCTGGATGTCCTTGACGACATCCGGTGTGAGCTCGAGGAAGTCGTGACCGTATCGCGGGATCAGGCCCTGGAGGCCGTACTTGACGCCGATGATGTTCCGGACGCCGTAACGGAAATAAAGCTCCATGACGAGGGCGCGGATGACGTCATTGATCCCGGGGCACAGACCCCCGCAGCAGACGAGGGCCGCCTTGACCTTCTGCGGTTCGAAGTAGATCATATGCCGCGGGCCGGCGACTTCGAGGGACATGGATTTGAGAGGCTTGGACGGAAGTTCTTTGAGCAGACCGATGCTGATGTCACAGAGGAC
>Ga0351877_1006_pt1:0-72500 | contig 78680 bp, 78 predicted proteins | sample BONcelFGM3001D13_FD_206775 | JGI IMG/M metagenome (GOLD analysis project Ga0351877, IMG submission 206775) | Enriched cells from coal bed in the Powder River Basin, Montana, United States - BONCAT cells FGM rep3 HSBNCT.FGM.300.1.D13 ...
TGGCCGCAACCGGCAGGACCTTCTTGTAGAAGGGGTCTTTCGCCCAGGCCGCTTCCGCCCTGGCAATCACATAATTTTCGTTGGGCGATGAGGCCACCTTCTTGAGTTCCGCGGCGATTTCCTGGATGATCTTCTCCGACCCCGTATACTGCTCGGCCGGTTTGTCCCCCGGCCCCGTAATGGCGGGCGACAGGAAGTAGACGAGGGCAAACAGGATCGAAAAGACCATGACGCCGACGATGATTTTTTCACGCTTGCTCATTCAGTCCTTCCTCTTGTTGAGCGGGCCCGAGCCGGCATCGGCCGTTCAGCCGACGACGAGCCACACCTTGAGCCGGAACTCCTTGGTCCCTGGCACCTGCTGGATCTCGATCTCCTCGACCCTTTCGAGAAAGGGCCTGTCACCCAGCTCGATCAGGAAATTCCGGAAGTTGTAATACTCCCCTTTCAGGGTTGCGTGGACCAGCATGGCGGCGGAGCCTCCGACCATCGAGTTAATGTCGGGGCTCACGGACACGAGTTCCATTTTCGATTTCTGGGCCATGTCCTTGAAGATGAGGGAGATCTGGTCCTTCTGCTCCCCGGAGAGTTTCGTCTTCGCAGGCAACGGGAGATTTCGCTGCGCCTTGACCTTCATTCGCTCGAAGAGCTGCTTGGTCATGGGTGCGTAGCTCTGGTGGGTATTGATCTTCGTGTTGAGCTCGTTGATCTCCGTGTCCAGCTTGGCGATGCTCCGGTAGTTGTAAAACCCGATGTACACGAGAATCAGGATGAGGCCCACCCCGATGACCAGGAGCGTCAGGCTTCGCGTCGCAAAGGGAAATTTCTTATTCAGTTCCATGATCTACCTTACTGGAGCTTCAGGTTCAGGACAAAGTGCAGGACTTCACCCTCGGCCTTGTTCTGCTGGAGCGCCTCGATGACGCTTTTCTGTACCGTCGCTTCCTTGACCAGGGGCGACCCCTTCAGCTTGAGCACGTAGCTCGAGAGATACCCGTCGAGCATGCTGCGCTCTCCCATGACGATCCCGTCGATCTCCAGGGTCTTTACTGCAGCCTCGGCAGGCTTGGCCGGCGCAGCCGCTTTTTCGGCCGCCTTGGCTGGCGCCGCGGCCTTTTGTTCCGGCCGGCCGAGGGTGCTCTTGAGCTTCAGGAAGCGGACGTTCTCGGGTGTCAGGGCTGAGAGTTCGCTGATGAGGGCCATCCCGAAATACCTCTCGCCGTAGTCTTTCTTCAGTCGCCGCTCCTCACGGTCCTTGGCCGCCATCTGGAGGATCAGCTTCGTGTCGACCATCAGGTTGAGCGACGAGAGCTGCTGGTTGAGATCGGAGACGGTTGCTTTTTTCGTCGAGGCGATGCGCTCCTGCCAGGCAAAGACCGTAAGCCCCGTGATGATCATGCCGGCCAGAGAGAACAGGATGATCCGGTTCACCCGGCTCACCGTGGCCATTTTCTCCTTTGCCTTGTAGGTGAACAGCAGGTTGGGGGTCCTCGTGTTGTCCGAAAGGGCAAGGCCTACCGCAGCGGCCAGCGAGGCCTTCTCGGAGGCCGTAACAGGCGCCGTAAGTCCCGAGATGAAGGGGATGGAAGGATCCAGCGGGTTCATCACCCCGCTATCGGTGCCGAGTTGCTCCCCGATGTATTCGATGAGAGGCCGGTAGGCGTTTATGACTCCCGAAAGGTAGACCCGGTGCACCTTCTCGCCGCCAAGATTGGCAAAGGTGCGCTCCACCTGGCGGACAAGGCGGTCCAGGGCGGGGCGGACCATGTCGAAGATATCTTCTTCCGAAAGATCATGCCCGGCGTCATCGGGGGTCAGGGCCGGCGCGTCGGGGTCGAGGCTCATGATGAGTTTCTGGGCCTGCGTGGGTGTGATGGTGAAATCCACCGGCGCCGCGCCGCTCCAGCGCATGTCCCTCGTCGAGGGGCGCTTGCGGTCGATGTAGCTCTCCACGAGGGCTTCCACCATGCTGTTCATGCCCGTCTTGATGTCCCGGGTCATGATGAGGCTCCCCCTGGAGTAAATGTCGATGCGGGCCCCTTCGCGGCCGAGGTAGAGGCTCGCCAGGGTCTCGCCGTAGGTCGGCATCCACTTGGTCCGGAAGAGGTTCTGGATGGCAAAGGGGGCGATGGCGAGGCCGCTCAGCTGATAGCCGGCGTCGGCAAAGAGCTCGACGACGGACTCCACCTCGCGGCGCGGAGCCATGTAGACCATGACGGAGGTCTTCTTGACCCCCTGCTCCACCAGATCGGACTGGACCTCGAAATCGAGGATCGTGTCCATGTCCTCGAAGGAAAACTCCCGCTTGGCCGTCCAGTAGACGGCGTTCTCGAGCTGCTTCCGGGGAACTTTGGGGATCTTGATGAAACGGACGTCCACCTTGGACGAGGACATGAGGTTCCAGATCTGCATCCCCTTGGCCGTCCCGCAGAATTTTCCCAGCTCGGATTTCAGGAAGCTGGTGAACTCGTGGCTCCCCCGGGCTGTTGTGGCCGGAATGGGTACCAGACGGAAGTCGACGAGCTTCCACTGATCGGCGGCCACTTCCTCCACCTTCACCATCTGCAGGGCCTGGTGGCCGATGTCGACACCGACCGTCAACGGCCGCTGGAAGGTGGGGGTCAGTGACGAAAATGACTTTGCCTTTTTCTTCGGCACGACAGGCTTGTAGGAGGGCTCTTCATCGGAAGCCGTCTTCGCCTTGCCCCGGATGACGTTGAGAAGCTTTTCCGTGGAAGAAATCTCTCGATTGGAGGCCATGCTCACCTTCTTCTAAAAAAGTCCCGGCTGTCCGGAATCGAACATCACTTCCGGCATTCTGTTGTCACAGGAACAGAATCCCGTGAAACCCTTACCGGGAGAGGGTTTCGCGAAAATGACCGAAAATAACGAATGATAATAAACAGTTACACAAGAAAAGAAAACCCCTTGAAACCATTATCTATTTCAGCCGGTTTGTCAAGCTTTTTTAGGCAATAGTAACCAACGCAACGTTTGCACAATATGTGCCACAAAACAAACACTTACCCCGCAAACGGGGCCCTTGCGCTGCGCCGCCTTGATCCCCTGTCCGTCAAGATGGCCGGCCTGACCCGACGGGTACGGTTGTCCGGGAAGAGAGCAAGGGAAGAGAGCAAGGGAAGAGAACAGGGAAAGGGGCATTGTTACAGGCACTTCCGGCGAATTTGCATGGCAGGCATCCGACAAATCTGCTATGGAGAAATGGGCTCGGAGGGAAGCAGCGGATGAGCCGCCTGGGTTAAATGGCCGGGCAACGGATAAATGAAACCGGGAGGGGCGGCAATGAGACAATTTTCCGTCAAGACACAGGCGCGCCAGCAAATGATCGATATTACGGCACAGGTCCGGTCGATCCTCGGGGAAAGCAGGGTCGAGAGAGGCATCTGCTTTGTCTTTGTCCCCCACACGACGGCCGCCGTGACGATCAACGAAAACGCCGACCCCGACGTGCCCAGGGACATCCTGGCACAACTCGACAAGACGATCCCCCTGCGCGGGGACTACCTGCACAGCGAGGGCAACTCGGCGGCCCACATCAAGGCATCACTTTTCGGAGCTTCGGAAACGGTGCTCGTGGAGGGGGGCAGCCTCGTCCTCGGGACCTGGCAGTCGATCTTTTTCTGCGAATTCGACGGGCCCAGGACCCGGCAGGTCTGCGTGAAGATCATCCCCGAAAAATAGAGGTGCAAGGGTTCGAGGGTTCTCCCTTGCCCCTTCAGGCAACAATGGTTGATGCTCGGAGATGACCGGGAAGGCATGCAATGAGTGATTCGATTACCGTCACGATTCTGGGTTCCGGCACCATCGTGCCGTCGCTCGCGCGAAGCACCTGCTCATTTCTTCTCGAGTCGGCGGGCATGAAGCTCCTCTTCGACATCGGGCCCGGAACGATGCGCAGGCTCCTCGAGGCGGGGACGACGATCCATGAGATCGACCTGCTCCTGCTCTCCCACCTGCACCCCGATCACTCGGGCGAGCTCGTGTCGTTCCTTTTCGCCGCCAAGTACCCTGAAACATATCGCAGGCGCCGCCTCTTCACCCTGGCCGGCGCCAGGGGCCTGCGGAAATTCTTCGACGGGCTCACCGCCGTGTACGGCGATTGGATCGTCCTTCCCGATAATCTCTTCTCCCTGAGGGAGCTGGACAACCGGAAACCGGATGCCTTCGCGGCCGGGCAAATGGCAGTCCGGTCACGGCCGATGGTACACATCGAGAGCAGCATCGGGTACCGCGTCGAAATGCCCGGCGGCATCTCGTTGGCCTATTCGGGGGACACGGATCTCTGCGAGGGCCTGGTGAAGCTTGCCAGGGATGTGGATCTCTTTATCTGCGAGTGCTCCGTGCCCGACGGGATGAAGGTGCCCGGGCACCTGACCCCATCCGAGGCGGGAGAGGCGGCTGCAAAAGCCGGCGCGAAGCGCCTCGTTCTCACCCACTTCTACCCCGAGTGCGACGGCGTCGACATCGAGGCCCAGTGCCGCAAAACCTGGCAGGGCCCTCTCACCCTGGCCGAGGATCTGATGGTCATCAAGCTTCCGTCTTTCACAAGTCACTAGCCACAGATCACGACCCACGAAAAAGGCCGGTTGTGAAACCGGCCTTTTGATTATTTCTTCCCGCTCTTGATGGGAACCTTTTTGCTTTTCGTTTTTGCCTCCACCGTCTTGGGGAGCTTGACGGTGAGGACACCGTTCTTGAAATCGGCGTCGACCTTGTTCACGTCGATGCCCTCGGGCAGCGGGATCGTTCGCTGGAAGGACCCGTAGGAGCGCTCCATGTGGTAGAAGCTTTTGCCCTTCTCCTCTTTTTCCTCTTTCTTTTCCCCCTTGAGGGTGATCGCGTTGCCCGTCAGGAGAACCTCCACGTCCTTCTCCTCCATCCCGGGGAGCTCGGCCGTGATGCGGTACTCTTTTTCCGTTTCCTCCAGGTCCATCTTCGGGCTGAACCCGCCCCACTTCTCCTCGGCCATCCGGAGGGGCCTCAGGTCAAATCCCTGAAAGAAATCCTCGAAGAGCCGGTTGACGTCCCTCTGGAGGGAGAAGAGGGGGTACTCTGCCTCGCGCCTCGCGGGCGGGGTCTCTTTCCCCTGTCCCGCCGGAACCAGTTCCTTGATCTTGCCTGCCATGGTGTGCCTCCTTTGCGGGATTTAAGCTGACTTCACGTTGATCTTCCTGAGCTTCACGGGCTCCGCCTTCGGGATGGTGAGTCTCAGAACCCCGTTTTTCACCGATGCCTCGATCCGGTCGCGGTCGATCTCGTCGGACAGGGTGAATGCCCTCTCATAGTCGCCGGCCTCGTACTCCACGTAGGCGGCACGGTAGCTTTCGTATGGCTCGGGCTCTACCCTGCCCAGGAGGGTCAGCACGCTTTTCTCGAGGGTGATATCGATCGACTTCTCATCCACGCCGGGCATATCCGCAAGCAGGACGATAGCGTCCTTCGTCTCACAGATATCCACGCGGGGGATGAAGACTTTTCCGGCTGTGGTCCTCTCCGTTTCGACGGGTGAGGAAGCCTCACGCTTCTGCATCTCTTTTTCTGCCATGAGGTTTGCCTCCTTTCATCACTTCTGCGATTTGATCGCGATCTTCTTGGGTTTGTCCGCCTCCGCGCGTGGCAGCCGGACCTTCAGAATCCCCTTTTCGCAGCTCGCGTCCACCTTGCCTGAGTCCACGGCGAAGGGAAGACGGAAAGTGCGAGTAAACTCGCCGCTTACGCGCTCAAGGCGATGGGAAACCTCCCCCGGTTTCAGCTCCTCCGGCTTTCTCGCACCGGTCAGCTTGAGAACATTCTCGGCAACCGTGATACCGAGACTGTCCGCATCCACACCGGGAACCTCGGCTGTGACGATGACATCCTGATCGGAAGCCCAGATGTTGACCGCGGGAAACGTGGTGGAGTAAGGCGTGCTCTCTCTCGAGATAAGACGGTTCATGTCCTGCTGCAGCCGCTCCATCTCCCGCCAGGGGCTCCAGACCCTCCCGTACCGACCAAATTCCGGCCAGACCATCTTGATGCAACCTCCTTTCATGTAATGTTTCTTCCCGTCGGGGGCATCTCTCACCGACACCCCCATTGGGCTTTTCGACGATAAAATAAATCAGAAATTTATCTTGTCAAGATCACCAGGAAGGCAGTGGCAGAAGTGGGGGAAGTGACTGAAGTGACACAATAAAATGCTTTGGATTCCGGGACCCGATACCCTGGACCCTGGACCCTGGTCCCTACCGCGCAGCGGCCTACAGCAGGAGAGCCCCCTTGTAAAAGAAGTACAGGCCAATCAGCTGGATCAAATGGTAGATGTCGTTGTGGTTGAAGTGCCTCGCCAGCTTGAAGCCGCTTCGCTGGACGGCGGCGGCGCCGAAGCTGATGAGGATGCCGACGGCGATGAGCTTCGCACCCTGCGAGCCCGTCGAGACGTAACTCAGCCCCATGGCCCCGAGGATGAAAGCCATACAGATGGAGTAGAAGACGATGACGTTTTGGAAGCGGTAATCCCGCCAGATCCAGGCGGCATAGATGATCGAGAGGCCCAGGACGGTCCACCGGAGCAGGTCGGCATAGTCTGCGGGGAGGATGTGGTAAAAGGTCGCGGCCAGCATGGCCGTCACGGAGGTGCCGACGGCGATCCCCGTGATGCGCCACAGGAGAGGCACCCAGGATACCAGGGACGTGTGCCGTATGGCATGGATCGTCGCCCCGGCCAGCGTGCCCAAGGCGATCAGGAAGAACGACAGCGAGAGATAAAGGTGCACAGGGGCGGCCGAGACGCCGTAGATCTTGACGCCGCCGTAGACGGCCGCTGCCGCCAGGAGAACATCTGTAAGGACCGTCGTCGGCTCGGGTCCCAGGATGCCGTATTCCGGCTTCTCCTGATTCATGCGGACGTCTCCCATTTCCGGATCACGAAGCGCTCCTGCGCGTCCTCTCCGAAGGAGCTGGCGGGGTTGGGGATGGAGGCGTAGATCCGCTGGAGATCCCCGGTTCGGATCCGGAAGCTCTTCGTGGGTATGGCCGGGTTGAACATGAAGTGCTCGGCCCGCAGGATATTCTCGTCCACGTAGAAGGGAAGCGACGGGTCACGGTGACCGAAGGGGGGCACCGATCCGGGATCGCAGCCGGTCACTTCCATGAGCTCCTCCCGGTTTGCAAAGCGGATGTCCTTCGTGCCAAACTCCTTCTTGAAGAGCCGGGCTTTGATCTCCTTTTCGGCCGTCGTGACCAGCAGGTAGTACTTCCCCTTGGCCTTGAGGAGAATGCACTTGCTGCTCGCCCCGCTCCAGCCCGCCTGCCCGCGGAAGGCGAGCGACTCCTCGCAGGAGCCGACGGGCGCGTGCTCGATCTCGTCGTACGCAATCCCCATCCGCCGGAGAAGGTCTACTATGGCCTGATAGACTTCCTGTGACATGAAAAAATCCTTATTGCCCGGGTTTCCCGCCCTTCTGACTTCAATCCCAATCCGGCAAGGAACAAAGAGAGTCATCGCGGTTAGCCGATGCCCCGAGCGAAGCGTGGGGGGCAGCACCGTGGCGATCTCGTTTTATCGGGATTGCCGCGCTCCCTCCGGTCGCTCGCAATGACCCTTAAACAGAATCGACTTCCATTCGATCCCGGACCTGATTCTTAGCAGAATTCGCTCTTCCTGATAAGCCAAAATCTGTGGTACTCTCGCAACCGCACAACCGCCAAGGAGGGGACCATGAAGACCTTCAAGATCGCCACGTACAACGTCAACTCCGTGCGCAGCCGTCTGCCCATCGTGCTTCCCTGGCTCGAGAAGAACCGTCCCTCGGCTCTCTGCCTCCAGGAGACCAAGACGGAGGACGCCACGTTCCCGGCAAAGGATTTCGAGGCTGCCGGGTGGAACGTGGCCTACCGGGGGGGCAAAAGCTACAACGGCGTGGCCATCGTCTCCTCGGAGAAGGCCGACCAGGTGGCTTTCGGCCTCGACGACGGGGGCCCCGCCGATGAAGACCGTCTCATACGGGCCGTCATTTCGGGGATCACCATCGTGAACACCTACGTCCCCCAGGGCTCTGAGCGGGAAAGCCCGAAGTTTGCCTACAAGCTCGAGTGGCTCAAGCGACTCGGGAAGTTCTTCGCCAGGCACTACAAGCCGGACCAATCCATCCTGTGGTGCGGCGACATCAACGTGGCCCGCGAGGAGATCGACGTGCACAACCCCAAGCGGCTCCTGGGTCACGTGGACTTCACGCCCGAGGTCTGGGAGGCCTTCGACGAGGTGACGGCCTGGGGGTTTGTGGACGTCTTTCGCAAGCATCACCCCAACGAGCCCAACCAGTATTCCTTCTTCGACTACCGGGTACCCAAGTCGCTGGAGAGGGGGCTGGGCTGGCGCGTGGATCACATCCTGGCCACGGCGCCGCTGGCGAAGAAGTCCGTTGACGCTTATATCGATCTGGAGCCCCGCAAAGCCGAGAAGCCGTCGGATCACACGCCGATCGTGGCGGAGTTTAAATTTTAGCAAAGAATTCAAATCCTCCCCAACCCTCCTTTTACAAAGGAGGGGGTTCACTTCCCCCTTTTGCAAAGGGGGATAGAGGGGGATTTTGCCGGCGAAACATATCCTCTATGGCTGATCGATTTTCTGCAACAGACAGAACCTCCATCCTGAAAGACGGCATCCGCGCCGCGTGGCCCATCTGCCTGGGATACATTCCCATCGGTCTTGCCTTTGGGGTCCTCGCCCAGAAGGCAGGCCTGTCGCCGCTGGCAATCGGGCTCATGTCGGTGCTGGTCTTCGCGGGAAGTGCCCAGTTCATCGCCGTGGCCATGCTGGGGACAGGCGCGGGAATCGCGGCCATCGTGGCCACGGCCTTTACTGTCAACCTTCGCCACCTGCTCATGAGCTCCGCCATTTCCGTCTACCTGAGGGGGGTCCACAAACGCTGGCTGACTCTTTTCGCTTACGGGATCACCGACGAGAGCTTTGCCCTGAACCTGGTGCGGTTCCGCGAGGGAAACTGGGACTGGAAGCGGGCGCTGACCGTCAACCACGTCACCAATGCGTTCTGGGTGGCAAGCACCGTCATCGGCGGGCTCGGCGGTGCCCTCATCCCGGCCCATGCCTTCGGGATCGACTATGCGCTCATGGGCATGTTTCTGTGCCTGCTTGTCTACCAGCTGCGCGGAAGGCTCTACGTCCTGACGGGCCTCATCGCCGGGGCGGCCGCAGTTGTCCTGTCTCTCCTCATCCCCGGCAACAGCTACATCGTTGCCGCCTCGGTGATCGCGGCAACGGCGGGGCTGTACATACGGAGGCGTTACCCTCAGATCACGAGGCAGAGAGGCTCCCTATGATCACGATGGAATACATGATTCTTTGTCTCGGGATGGGCCTCGTCACCTACATTCCCCGCTGGGCGCCGCTCTTCGCCCTTTCGCAGCGGACGCTGCCGAGCTGGCTCGAGGAGTGGCTCGATTTGATCCCCGCGGCGATCCTGAGCGCCCTGATCCTTCCTGCCCTCGTGACGGTCGGGGAGCCACGACAGTTGTCCCTATGGAACAATGACCTGCTCGTAGCAGTGCCCGTCTTTCTGTTCGCCTTGCGTACGCGGTCCCTGGGGGGAACCGTGGTCCTGGGGATGGCCCTCTACTGGCTCGCGGGGAAATTTCTCGGATGATCTACCTCAAGCTCTTCCTCACGGCCGTCTTCTGGGGCGGGACCTTCATTGCCGGGCGCATCCTTGCCCAGGAGGTACAACCCTGGTCAGGGTCCTTCCTGCGGTTTCTCGTGGCCTCGGTGTGCATGATCCCCCTCGTGTGGCACTTCGAGGGGAGGCTGCAGCCTCTGCGGAAAAAGCAGCTTCTCCTCGTCTTCCTTTCGGGCATGACGGGCGTTTTCCTTTACAACGTCTTCTTCCTGACGGGTCTGCAGACCATGATGGCCAGCCGCGCTTCCGTCATCGTGGCATCGAACCCCGTGTTCATCTCCCTCTTTGCGGCGCTTCTGTTCAGGGGGGAGCGACTGACCCTGGTCAAGATCATCGGAATCGTGCTCTCCGTCAGCGGCGCCGTCTACGTGATCTCGCGGGGCAACCCTGCCGACATCCTGCAGGGCGGGCTCGGCCGCGGAGAGATGCTCATCTTCGGCTGCGTGGCTAGCTGGGTGTCCTACTCGCTGATCGGCAAGGTCGTCATGAAGGACGTGCTGCCCGTCTCGGCAGTGACCTATGCCTGCCTCTTCGGCGCCGCGGCTCTGCTGCCGCCGGCATTGTTCGAGGGCATGGCGGGCAGCCTCGGAAGCTACTCGCTGCCCGCCTGGCTCTCGATTGCGTACCTGGGCTTTTTCGGCACCTGCCTCGGGTTTGTCTGGTACTATGAGGGGATCAAGCAGATCGGCCCGTCGAAGTCGGCCGTGTTCATCAACTTCGTGCCCATCAGCGCCGTCATCATGTCCTTCTTCCTGCTCGGGGAGACCATCGACGCATCGCTTCTCATCGGCGCGGCACTGGTGCTCGCGGGCATCTACCTGACGAACCGGCCTTCGACAAGCGTTTGAATCCCGAAACGATTTCTTGTTTCCTCCCGGCAAGGAGCAGTTATGACTCGTCATTCCCGGAAATTCGCTTGACTTCATCCTGAGCAATGCTTTGCTTCTTTCGTAATTTTACATTTCAGAATTCTCCTCTCCCTGTACAGTTCTCTTCGCGAATTCTCTTCTGCTTTCCACGCTGTAGTGAAGGTTGTCACCTCACCCCTAACCTCCTGAATTGCCTCTCGGATGCCGTATGCACGGATGTCAGCTCAAGATGCCCATGTGAATGGCTCCTCTGGAATCCAGGATTCCATCGGGGCCATTTCTGCCTGCGGATGACATTCGAGGGGCCATCCTGCATCCTGCGGCTTTGCTCCTGGCGCTTTCAATCGGGAACGCCATGCTTCTGCTTGCTTTACACGAGTTCATAGACATGAGCCGGAAAGGAGGAGGTCATGGACAAGGAAATGACAAGAAGAGAGTTTTAAAATGCGACGGCCGTCACGGGCACGGTTCTTCTCGCGGGTAATTTATTTCCAGGAGTCTCCCTGGCGCAAGGGGTAGTCAAAATTCCGGAATCCGACAGCATCATCGTCACGGTCCTTGCCGACAATTACGTTGATGCCGGCCGAAGAGATGAAAAGATAGCCAAACGACTCAAACGAGTTGCTTCGCCGCTGGATACCGCACCGCACGGCGAGCACGGCCTGGCCTACCAGATTGAAAACGTCGTCAATGGGCAATCTCACTGCTGCCTTTTCGATTTTGGCTCAGATCCCCAGGGGGTCATGAAAAACATGAAGCTCCTGAAGGTTGATCCGGCGAAAGTCGAAGCCCTTGGAATCAGCCACGACCATTGGGATCATCAGCAGGCTTTTCTCGAGATCATGAAAGCAAATAAGGATGCGTTCCGAAAAGGCACTCCTCTTTATGTCGGAGAGCCATTCTTTGTGGGCACGTATCAGCGGTTGCCCAATGGGAATGTTATCAGCATGCTGGGCCTGAAAAAAGAGGATGTCGAAGGGCTTGGTTTTATTAAGATTGTCGAGATAAAAGGCCCTGCCCCGTTCATCCCCGGAGCTTATTTCACAGGCAAGGTCGAGCAGGTTACGGACTATGAAAGAGTGCCGCCCAGATTTGTGGACAAGAAAGGGAACGACTATGTGCCGACAACCTTCCCCGGCGAGCAAGCCGTGATCCTGAATGCGAAGGGAAAGGGGCTGGTTGTGCTTTCCGCGTGTGCCCACAGGGGCATTGTGAATACCGTCAAACACGCCCAGAAGATGACCGGAATCGAAAAAGTGTACCTGGTGATGGGCGGGTTCCACTTGACCGGGGCAAAACCGGAGGTCATACAAAAGACGGTTGCCGACATCAAAGCGATCAATCCGCAATATATTGTGCCGACCCATTGCACCGGGTTCGAGGCGGTTGAAGCGTTCAGCAAGGAGATGCCTAATCAGTTCATCATCAACACCGTAGGCACAAAATACATCATCACGGCATAGGAGCTTGATTGGAGCCGTCCTTAATTGTGATTACAGAAAAGCAGGGCCGGAGTTGGCCCTGCTTTTCTGTATATGTCATCCGGGGTGGTTCAAAACCCCGCCTTGCTGGCTGGCATCTGCCGTGCTGATACGGCCGCCGAGGCGTCCCTTTATCGGTAGTACCGACCGTCATGCCGATAATAAACGGGGTGACCGTAGTGAGCTCTCTGCCAGTGCTTCGCATGGCCGGGGGGCACGTGCACGTAGACCGGCTGATAAACAACGCGGGCAGGCGCGGGCCGGACCACGACCGGGTGCGCGTAAACGACCGGCGGAGGGAAATTGCCGATGTTCAAATAAAATCCCGGCTGGCCGATGCTGACAGACACGCCCACATCGGATGCGTTTGCTGCGGTTGCGGCGAGAAGGGTGATCATCATGGCGATTAGAATGCGTTTCATGTTCGGTTCCTTTCCCTGGTGTTGAAGCCTTCCGATTGTCCTTTACCAACCACTGACCTTGAATCGTTCCGTACTCTTGACTGGTAAAACGAATGGCGCGGCGTTTGGTTTACAGGAGATGCAACTCAACACCAGAAGGGTCACGGTTTACCTTGCAAGTACTCGCATTCTTTGATGGTTTCACAAGATACGCCGACAGTAAAAAACGGAATGGCTTGTGAACAGGGGCGGGTGTTTGGAGGGGCAGCAGGATTTTAATCGATCTGGCGGGCGGCTGGTGCTTTTAAGGTTCAATTCCTGAACGTACTATTAAAATTCCTCGCACCAAGGTGCCAGGAATTTAGAAACTTAAGGAAATGGGTTAGTTGTTATTATGCTCGCTTACCCCGCAGCAAGCTGCGGGGACCGGGGGCGCATCCCGTCAGGGTGCGCAATCATGTCCGGTTCATTCCTTGCCGGGAAGCCCCGTTGTGCTGAATCAGGCTTCAATGCGCGTGCAATCGTTTTCGACATTACGGGTATCTGAACTTGAGAACAGGTATCCGGGGAAAAGCTTCTCGACCATCCATCACGCCGCTTCGCTGACCGAGAGCCAGAGGCTCTCCCAGACATCCGGAGAGAGGTGGATCATGCCGGCGTCGTCGCTCTTGCGCGAATGAACCTTTTGCGCGATTTCGCAGTAGCTGGTCCCCTGCACCGGGCATGCAACGCTTGCGGAAAGGTGCGGAGCGTCATAGATATAATCATCTTCTTCGCACACGCCTGGTTTGCACGTTCCCGCCTTTCTGGCCGCATTGAAATAACTCATCGGACAACCTCCTTGTCCGCGAACACGCAGGGAGGTTCCTGCGCAATTCGTGATCATGGTCTTGTCGCTTCAAAGAACGTTTACTTGCCGAACTTCTTCACGCTGCCGGGTACTGCAAGATTAATCCACCCGGCCAATTACGGCCTACTCTCATTTTCGCGATCACGCCATCAGACCCTGTCTGATTTGACCATAGGACATTGTCTGATGCAAAAACCGCTGCCTGCCGGGAATAACGTGGTCAGTTTCAACAATGAAAATGGCAGAGCCCTGACTCAAAATGTGGTACCATTTTCATAAACTCGCATAAAGCTCCGCAATTTCGAGTAATCATGAAACCTTTATCCTTGACACGTTTTGCCTGGCTATCCATTGCTGCAGCCATCCTTACAATCGGGCTTAAAACAGCCGCGTATCTCATAACGGATTCCGTCGGGCTGCTTTCAGATGCATTGGAGTCCGTCGTCAATCTTGTTGGCGCACTGATGGCGCTGGCGATGTTAACCATTGCCGTTCGTCCGGCTGACGAGGATCATGCCTATGGCCATTACAAAGCGGAGTACTTTTCCAGCGGTGTCGAAGGGACTCTGATCCTGATTGCCGCAATCAGTATCGGCGTTGCGGCTGTTGAACGACTCGTGAATCCAAAATCACTGGAGCAGATCGGGCTGGGACTGGGCGTTGCGGTTGCCGCATCTCTTGTAAACCTGGGGGCTGCGCTTATATTACGTCGTGCCGCAAAGCGATACCACTCAATCACCCTGGAAGCGAATGCCTATCATTTGATGACGGATGTGTGGACGTCGGTGGGTGTCGTGGCAGGGGTCCTTGCCGTAGGTTTCACCGGCTGGAATCGTTTGGATCCGGCTATTGCACTCGTTGTCGCTGCGAACATCGTCTGGACTGGAGTCCACATTATACGGAAGTCCGTTTTGGGCCTTATGGACACGGCTTTGCCGATCGATGAGCAAAACCTGATCCGCAATGTACTGGAGCCGCACAAGCAGGATGGGGTTGAGTACCACGCACTTCGCACACGTCAATCCGGTTCTCACCGGTTTGTATCCCTTCATGTCCTGGTTCCCGGGATGTGGAACATCCAAAGGGGACATCACTTAGTGGAGCGCATCGAGGAGGATATTCGCCGCGCGCTGCCCAATGTCATCGTCTTTACCCACCTGGAGTCGTTGAGCGACCCTGCTTCCTGGGATGACGGCGTCCTGGATCGCGAGCAGGCGCCAAGCGTCGATGCATCGGAAGCGCAGCCCCAGCAGTCACAGAACGGGAAAACAGATCAGCGGGAAAGTGAATCGTGATGTCTCGAGTGTAGTGATTGACGGGCACGTCAGTTGACGAGATGAAAATCATCTTGCATCCATTGTGTTTATTTGATTGAGGTATGCCACGGATGGATCAAACCGCGGCGTTTAAATGAACGCGGAATTTGTTCCGTAAAACCTCCCTCTCCCCTGGCGGGAGAGCGGTGTCGTGAGCTTGCCGAACGGGGTTGGGGTGAGGGGAGAAAATCCGGATTTCAGATTTTATTGAGAGGAGGACGGACCATGGGCAGGAACAGAAAAGAAGAGAACATGAAGAGGTTCATCATGGGCCTGATCGCAATGCTCTGCGTTGCCGGGATGGCGGGAATCGCAGTGGCCGCCTCGCAGGACAAGTACGGCCTGCCGGAGCCCTACCTTGCCTGGGAGAAGGCCTATCTCAGCGAATTCCCGGAGCTTCAGGGCCTCATGGACGTCATGATCGCCACGACGGTCAAGCAGCTCAAGGACCCCGGGGCCGACATCCTCCACAACCGGGTCTGCTCGGCGCTGGCCTATGAGATGGCTAAACCTCTGTCCAAGCCGGAGCGGAAGCTCGCCATCGCAACGGACATCCTCCACAACATCAGCAAGGAGGACAAGGCGGCCGTCCTGACGAACCCCGAGGTGCTCGCGAAGGCAACCGCAATGGTCTCGAAGCTGAAGAAGGCGGGCTACTTCAAGAACTCCCCCGGGTTCTGGGGCGACGAGGCCGTGCTGAAAAACCCGAAAGTCGGCGGCAATCTCGGACTCATCCACCACATCACGGGCGCTCTCACGGCCGGTGAGATCGCGGCCAGGGAAAAGCTCCCCGCGAAGGATGTCGACCTGATGCAGGTGGCCGTCCTGGAGCACTCCACCGGGTACTGGTATTTCCGGGATTCCGTGGATCAGGCGGCGGGCCGCAAGGGTGCCTGGCAGGTGATCTATCCGGAGCCGGAAAACGAGATCGCGAAGATCGCCCACGATGCCGACCTGATCTCGCAGTTCGTCTACGAGTCGGTGGTCCCCGAGGGAAGCAAGTGGAGGGTGCTCGCGCAGAAGCGCTGGAAGGCGAAGGACACGAAGGAGGAAGCGCAGATCGTGTATTACGTCTTCTTCCGCCTCTACGAGGAAGCCAAGACGGAGAAGGGAAAAGCGCTTGCGAAGCAGGACTGGGAAAAGATCCGGCCCGAGCTGGTGAAGCTCATGGGCCTGAAGCCGGATCAGGATCCGATCAAGGTCCTCGGCGTACCGAAGATTTTCCAGTAAGACTGCGGGAAGCAGGAATCGGGAAGCCCCGTCGGCTGGAGCCGCCGGGGCTTTTTGTTTTTCACTGGTTCGTCTTCGTCAGCTTCTTCCCGACCAGGGAGGCGAGAACCACCAGGGCCGTGGAGATGAAGATCATCAGGATCCCCAGGGCCGAGAGTCTGCCCCACAGACCGTCTTCGGCGAACCGGAGGATCTGGACGGCCAGGACCTCGGTGCCGGGCCGTGAGAGGACGACGGAGAGGCTCAGCTCCCTGACGAACATGGTCGCCATCAGGATCCACCCGGAGACGATCCCCGGGACAAGCAGGGGAAGGACGATCCTGCGCATGGTGTAGAGCGGCCCTCCGCCGCAGACCCGCGAGGATTCCTCCAGGTTGCCGTGGATCTGGACGAAGGCGCTCGTGAGCGGCCGCAGGCCATAGGGCAGGTAGGTGGCGATGTAGCCGATCAGCAACGCCCAGATCGTGGAGTACAGCGGCGTCTGGACGAAGAACCACATGAAGCCGATCCCGACGACGATCCCCGGGAAGGAGAAGGAGAGAAAGCTCAGGGATTCGAGAAAGCCCGAGGCCTTCGTCCGGACCTTCACGATTACATAGGCAACGAAGAACGAGAGGATCATCCCCAGCGTCGCCCCGCCGATGCCGAGGTAAAGGCTGTTCTTCAGGGCAAGCAGGGAAACGGGGTCCTTGAGGACCGCCAGCCAGTGCCTCCAGCTCATCATCGCGAAGGCCTTCGCGCTCGGCGTCATCACGTAGGGTACGAGCGACGTGTAGAAAAGCACGATGACCGGCAGGACGATCAGCACGAAGGAGATCAGGGCGACGATCCCGAAAAGCGGGTACCTCGCCCCCTTGAGATCGATCACGCTCGGCCGGTAGCCCCTGCTGGAGACGGTCACGTACTTCTCGCCTTCCCGCGTCAGGCGCCGGTACAGGACGATGAGCGTAATGGAAGCGGCCAGGGCGCTCATCCCCACCGCCGCCGCCATCCCGTAGTCCGTGGCATAGCCCGTGGCGATGATGCGGTAGATGTGCGTTGCGAGCACGTAGATCTGTCCCGGCATGCCGATGACCGACGGCACGGCGAAGGAGGCCAGGCTCCGGACGATCACGAGCGTCATCGCGGCAAGGATGGCCGGCCGCAGGACCGGCAGGGTCACCCGGAAGAGTGTTCGTCCGTTCGACGCCCCGCAGACCCTGGAGGATTCCTCGAGGGAGACGTCGAAGGCCGCCATGGCGGGGGCAATGACCAGGTAGGCGATGGGCAGATCGAGGAGGCCCTCCACGAGGATCATCCCCTTGAGCGTATAGATGTTGAGCGCCGCCCCCTCCCACCCGAAGACCTGCCTCAGGAAGAGGTTGATCATCCCGTTCGACGGGTTGAGCAGGAGAACCCAGCTGACGGCAAACAGGATGTGCGGCACCATCATCGGGATGAGGGAGATGATGCCGAACATGAATTTAAAGGGGATATTGGTCCGGGTGTTCAGGTAGGCAAGAAACAGGGCGAGCCCCGTCGCAACGAGGGCCGAGCCCAGGGTGAAGATCACCGTGCTGACAAGAATCTCGGCAAAGGCCGGGTCGGTGTAGGCCTGGACATATTTATCCAGGGTGAATGTGCCGAAGGTGCCCAGCCCCTCGCTGAAGCTTCCCAGGATGAGCATGACGACGGGGCAGACCGTGAGAAATCCGACAATCGCGATCAGGCCCGGCGTCAGCGCCGTTTTCGTCTTTTGCATCGCAGGCCAGCCGTTCAGTTCATGAGGATTGAGCAGTGAAGCGGGTCGAAGTGGAGGGCGATCTCCTCGCCCTCGCGGACGGCGGTCGTCGGCTCGATCCGGAAGATCAGAAGTGTTTCCCCGACCCGGATCTCCCCCTCGTAGGCGTCCCCGACGAAAACCAGCGATTCGACCTTTCCCCGGAAGACGTTTTCCCCGTCCCTGCGGCTTTCCTTCAGCACGCGGATGAACTCGGGACGGATGCACACGGTGACCGACGTGCCCGGCGCCGCCCCGATCTTCTTTGCGCAAGAGATGGGGCCGATGGCGGAATCGATCCTCGTTCCGGCCTCCCCGACCGCCGCGACCTTGCCCGGGATAAAATTCGCATGCCCGATGAAATCCGCCACGAACTGCCGGTCGGAATCGAAGTAGATCTCCCGCGGTGTCCCCATCTCGACGATCCGGCCGTTGCGCATGACCGCGATGGTGTCGGAGAGCGCCAGGGCTTCGATCTGGTCGTGGGTCACGTAGACGGCGGTGATCTTCAGCTCCGTGAGAAAACGCCGCAGTTCCTTCCGCGTCTCCTCCCGGAGCTTGGCGTCGAGATTGCTCAGGGGCTCGTCGAAGAGGATCACCTTCGGCTCGGCCACCAGGGCCCGGGCCAGGGCGACGCGCTGCTGCTGGCCGCCGGAAAGCTTCGTTGCCGGACGCTTCTCGAATCCGTCGAGCTGAACGAAATGGAGCGCCTTTGCGACCTTGCGGACGATCTCTTCTCTGGAATCGTTGCGGGCCTGGAGGGGATAGGCCACGTTGTCGAACACGTTCATGTGGGGCCAGATGGCGTAGGTCTGGAACACCATGCCCAGCGCCCGCTTCTCCGGCGGGACGAAGATGCCCCGCTCCGCCGAGAAGACCACCTCGTCGCCGATGGCGATCTCGCCCGTGCCCGGCGACTCCAGGCCGACGATGCAGCGCAGCAACGTGGTCTTGCCGCAACCGCTGGGCCCCAGGAGGGTGAAGATCCGGTTGGACGGGATGGTCAGATCGACGTCGGCCAGCGCCTCGATCTTCTTGCCATCCGAATAGTAGTTCTTGCTGACGTTCCTGACGCGGATTTCCATGACAATGCCTTCGTTAGTCCTCCCCCGCCCCTTACTGCTTCGCAAAGATCTTCTTGAACTCGGCGCCCCACTTCTTGATCTCCTCATCGGAGAGCTCCCGGATCGGGATGACCTTGGCCTTGTCGATCCCGGCGATCGGGGGGTAGACGCCCGGGGCGAGGACGTACTCACCCACCTGGTCGGCCATGATCTTCATGGCTTCCTTCGAGAGCCAGTAGTCCACGAAGAGCCTCGCGGCGTTGGGATGGGGCGCCTTGGCGGCAATGCCGATCCCGCGGGGAGTCCCCATCATGGGCTGCGAAACCCTTGCCCAATCCAGCGGCGCGGGGGCCTTGGTGACAATGTACTTCGGCATGGAGATGCCGATCAGCTTCTCCCCCGTCTCGATCGGGGCCGGCGTGGGGCCGAAGGAGGCCACGAACATGGGGCTGTTGGCGGCCAGGCCCTTGAGGAACGCCCTCCACTCCGCGTCGGACTTGATCACGTTCTCCTTGAGCCCCACGAGCCAGGAGATGGTCGTCGGATGGGAGGCGGGGTCGGCCATGACGATCTTGCCCTTCCACTTCGGGTTTGTCAGGTCCTGGTAGGTTTTGGGCAGATCGGCCGGCTTGACGAGATCCTTGTTGTAGATCAGGGCAACATACTCGATGCCGAAGCTCTGGATCTTGCCGTCCTTGTTCGCCCACTTCGGGTAGCCGGCCGAGGCGGGGGAGACGTACGAGGCCAGCACGCCCTTCTTCATCAGCAGCTCCAGGACCGGGATGGGCGCCTGCAGGACGTCGGCCGTGAGCTTGCCGGCCGCGTGCTCCGTCAGGATCGTCGCCACGAACTTGCTGGTGGATAGCCTCGTGTATTCCGCCTTGATGCCGTATTTTTTCTGGAAGGCCTCCATGACGGGCTCCACCGATGTCATGTTGGCGTAGAACGCCACCTTCCCTTCGGCCTTTGCCTTGTCCGCCAGGGCCTGCGCAAATGCACAGGGCGCGGTTGTCAGAATAAAACCAAGCATCATCACAACGACCAGAACAGCGATCTTCTTCATGGCTTCATCCTCCTTCCCTCAATAACCCGGAACAATTACTTTTTCCCCAACCGGAGCCGGTATCATAATACGAAATTTCTTTTGCATCCACGGAATTTATTTAATGAATGATTTCTCGACGGCAGGCACAACCTACGGCATCGGGTAAGCCGACCACCCAACCCCCAAAGGGGCCTGCCATGAAAAAGATAAACCCCGCATCTCAAGAGAGGGCGGGGTTTATTTATTTTCAAGGGAGAAATACGGGACGCCCCACACATTTGCACATTTGGCAAAAATCGACACTCCCTTATCCGTGATCGAAGTGGATTACAACTGCATCTGTGCAGCGTTGGGCCGTCACTGGAATTGAGAATTGCGGATCAAAAGAGAAAACACCTGACTTCACGGGCTACCAAATGCAGTCCCGAGGAAGAGAAGTCAGGACGATTTTTCACTCGCCATGAGCGTGAGATTCCACCACGATTCCGTTTTCAGAGAACACAAAGAACTCAGCGCACAGCTTGCCACCAAGACCTTTGTAGTGGATCACGACACTCTCCACACCCTTGAGCACAGCCACGAGTTCAAAGTGCAGTCCAGGCTGAGCAGCAAGTGCCTTGACCCAATACGATCGAACAGCCTCTTTGCCATTTAGCTTCCCGCCAGAACTCGAAATGAATTTTGCCAACTTCGGCGAGGAAAATTTCAGAGACTCGTCGTAGTGGGACATGATTCGTTCGATGTCGTGGCTGTTCCATGCCGCGATCCATTCAGCCGCAAACTTTTCGTAGAACTTGCCATCTCGCATAGATCACCTCGCGTTGAATCACCCTGACAAAAAAATCAGCCGAAGCGAAGCATTCGGCTGGATTGATTGGTTATGGGAAATTATGAGGCCAAGTCTTGTATTTAAACATATTGACAGAGTCGGTCAACTGGTTGGGCCAATTATTGGAACAAATTGGGGACGCCTTTTATATTGCCATATTTTCAATTTGATGCCAACCGAAACACGGACATCTTTCCGGAGCAAATGGAGAAATCGAGGGTCAGGCAGGAAGCGGCCTGCTGATTCGAGTCGCAGAAAAAAGGAGAGGGTACATGGCGAGAATCGGTATCATCACATGTTCGAATTGCACACAGGACACGACTTGCGCGGCCGATCGGCATCGGGGTCTGGCCTGATTATTGACATTTCAAAGGCGAGCGCCCAGCAAAATCCTTTCTTGAGATCAAGGCAGGTCTCACCCTCACCTTTATCCTCTCCCGTCAAGGGAGAGGAAGTTTGAGGAAAAGGCAGATGTACTATTTCTTGATGAAGCGATACAGGAGCAGCAGGAGGATGGCTCCGCCGGTAGCCAGCAGGATGCTCCCTATATTGAATCCCGTCACGGTCCCGAGTCCCATGAAGGACCCGACGTATCCGCCCACGAAAGCGCCCGCTATCCCGATCAACACAGTGATGATGAGCCCTCCCGGGTCTTTGCCCGGCATGAGGAATTTTGCCAGCAACCCGACGATCAACCCCATCACGATCCAAGACAGAATTCCCATGGCCAGCCTCCTTCGCAAACGTTGCATTCACTAGCAGCTTCGCTGCAGTAATTGGTTGATTGGGTGAATGGTTGATTAGAAAGAGCAGAAATAACAGCAGAAAGAAAATCTCCCTCTGTCTCCCGATAGCAGCTTCGCTACAGTAAGTGGAGGGACGCTGAATTTCAGAGCACGCTGGGCAGGATGTCCGGGGCCAACTTCAGCAGCATCCGGCTCGAGATGTCCTTTTCGGTCTGAAGTTTCGCCACCCGCTGAAACGTCGGGAAGAATCTGTCTTTGACAAACTTGATCTCGTTATCCTCGATGCGGTGCCAGTCCATGAAGTCAACAATCAATACCGCGATCTTTTCAAAATTCTGCTGATCCGAATCATGTCGTGGAAGCTTGGCCTGTTCCCAGCATTGCAGCAGGTACATCGCAACATTTCCGAGAACGATCTTTTTCGCCTTTTCCGCCTTCGGTGTGGTTTTCCTCTCGTCCATGAGTAGACCCCCTATGGTGGATTTTGGATAAAACCGATGTGCCGGTAGAAGGGATAAGATTCATATTCGGATGACCCGTGTGGAAATGATTGAAACCCGAATGAGGACAAGGATTCTTCGAGCAGAGAGATGAACCATTATCGCGGCACGGCAGATGTAAGGCAAGGAAAAAGCCGCCCGGGGAAGAGTTCGGCAATGCGGCACTATTGATTATGAGTCGATGACTTCCAGCCCCAGATGTTTCACCATCGGATCGAAATCCCTATCGTCGTGCAGCAACGGGATCCGGTGGTAGATGCAGAACGTTCCGATCATGACATCGATCGTCTTCCGCACCGTCACGCCTTTTTTCCTCAGGAGCCGATAGTTCCTGGCGCTTTCCAGGGCTAATTCCTTCCCGCCCATCGGCATGAAAGGAATGCGAAGGAGAATGTCCCTCGCGATCCTGAAATCCCTTTCACTTTGGAATCCCTGAAGAACCTCGGTCAGGATCAGATCGCCGATAACAATGGGCACCTTGCCAAGCGCGGAGTCCAGCCAATCCGTCTGCGCCGTTTGTCTGCCGTTGAAGTAGTCGATCCAGACGGATGAATCAACAAGAATCATTTGTCAGACCTCATCTCGTCGAGACTGCCGGACCACTTGAGTTTTCCTCGAAACTTCCTGATCTCCTTCCGCCCTCTTACCTGTACCAGCAATTTCAACCCCTCTTCGATGGCGTCCTTCTTTGTTTTCACGCCGGACGCCTTGAGGGCGGATTTCATCAGGTCGTCATTGATGACCACGTTCGTTCTCATGCCCTGTCTCCCATGTGTATGAATTGCGTATATCATACACATCAACGAGGCGCGAGGGAAGGATTATTTTATTGAAAAAGAAAGGCAGGGCCAACGATGACCCTGCCTTTTCTCTCAGGTGAATTTCGATTCGTATACCTTCCCGGATCTTCTGGTTCGTCTTCCCTATTGCACGGTTATGGTCTGCGTGGCCGTTGCGCCCCTGCTGTCCTTGACGGTGATGGTCGCCGTCCCCCGCACCTGGGCTCCTTTTATACAGACTGGTGGCAGGTACGGGGGCGGGATATTTACTTGCCGGCCTTGTAACTGTTGATCAGGTTGCGGTAATCGGGGATGTGGTTGGCAAACAAAGTCCCCAGGCCCTCTACATCGTTGCGCCAGTCGCGATGCAGCTCGCAGGCGATGCCGAACCAGGTCATCAGTTGGGCACCTGCAGCCGACATCCGGGCCCAGGCGGAATGGCGCGTCACCTCGTTGAAGGTGCCCGAGGCGTCGGTCACGACAAAGACTTCGTACCCTTCTACGATTGCGGACAAAGCCGGGAACGCCACGCACACCTCGGTGACGATTCCGGCAATGATCAGTTGCTTCCTGCCGGTCGCCTTGACGGCCTTCACGAAGTCTTCGTTGTCCCAGGCATTGATCTGACCGGGACGGGCAATGTAGGGCGCGCCGGGGAAGGTTTCCTTGAGTTCGGTCATCAGCGGCCCGTTCGGGCCGTTCTCGAAGCTCGTTGTCAGGATGGTGGGCAGCTTGAAGTACCTGGCGAGATCGGCCAGGGCCAGCACGTTGTTCCTGAACGTGTCGGGGTCGATATCGCGCACCAGCGAGCACAGCCCCGCCTGGTGGTCAACCAGCAGGACCGCGGCGTTGTTCTTGTCGAGACGGACATAGGGTTTGCCCATGGTGTGGCTCCTTTCAGGGTAGGAAAAAGGGGCAGGTCCCGTTTTTTGCCTCGGGCAGCAGGGGCGGCTGATTCAAGGGTCAGGATTGCCGCGCCCCCTTCGGGCGCTCGCAATGACGATGGCCGGGTCTGCCGGCCTCCTCCTAAAAACAGCCCTCACGTTTCCCCTCCCTCGACGGGAGGGGATGAAGGGGAGGGTGAATGATCGTAAGTCCCCCTCACTGTGCAACCCGGATCATCGTTTACAGTTTAATCCGGGCACATGGTTTACACTTATTGAGTTCGATGATGCAACTCCCATCTCGTTATGGAGCAAGTCCCTGCATGATACACGGCCAGCGGTACAGGACCAAAATGAATCGACCAGAGCTCATTGTCGATCTGCCTGAGGCCCACCGGCTCTCCGATCAGGGCCTCACTCAGGAAGAGCATCTCTCCGGCCCATTTGATCTGCCCGTTGGAGCGAACCCGGCGGACCTCCACGCCCGGCCCGTATTCGACCTCCGGCAGACGCTCCGGGAAGCGCCGCTGCGAGGGCCGGTAGCACTCCGCGGGGGTTTGCATCCCCAGGGCCTCATGCGGCCGCTGCTCGTTGTACTCGCGCCGGAAGCTCTCCAAGGCCTTCTGCTGGGCCCGCCGTGTCGCTTTGGGCGGTTGCGCCACGGCTTCCTTCAGCGTCTTATGGATCCTCTCATGGCGGCCGTTTTCCTCGGGGTGACCCGGACGGATCCGCTCCGGCCAGATCCCGAGCCGCACCCACCAGACCGAGAGCCTCGACAGGCCCCCCAGGCCGACACTGGCGAAGGGAGGCCCATTGTCGGTGCGGATCGCCCAGGGCAGGCCGTACTCCTTAAACGTGCGCTCGAACTCAGGCCGCACATGCTCGAAGCGGGTGCTTTCCGGCCCCTGGCAGCAAAGCAGATACCGGCTCACCCAGTCCGAGGCCGTCAGTGGGTCGATCCGGCAGCCGTCGCCGGTCTGGAACCAACCCTTGAAGTCCGCCGCCCAGACGTCGTTGGAGTTGACCCCCTCATGTCGGGGCCCTTCATAGCCCGGCGTCTTGCGGCGAACTCGGCGTTCCCGCGTCAGCCCGTGACGCTTCAAGATCTCCCCGACCGTGCTCTCCGCAGGCCAGCGCTGTTCGGGGTCTTGCTTTTGCAGCGTCACCACCAGCTTGTGGGGTCCCCACAGGGGGTGGCGCTGGCGAAGGGCAATAATGCGTTCTTCGATCGCGGCCGGCGTCTGGTTGGGATGCTGCTTCGGGGCGCGGCTCCTCTCCAGAAGACCGGCCGGCCCGTGGAGCGCATACCGATCGAGCCACTTGTACGCCGTGGGCCTGCTGATCCCGTAAAGACGGCAAAGTTCGCTCAAAGAACTCTCTTGCCGCAGATGCTCTGCGACAAACTTGATTCGTTCATCCATGGCACAGGTCTCTTTCCAGGGCATCGGAACGTCCTCCTAGCCCTAAATTGTAAACCATGTGCCCGGTGTGTTCTGTAAACTATGTAACCGGTTTGTACCTCACCCCTGCCCTCTCCCACCGAGGGGAGAGGGAGGAGCTTAAGGCTGTTTATTCCATCGATAACCCCGGACGAAGTCGGGGTCTGTTGCTTGCAATGACAGGGGCGGGAAACAGAGAAACCTCCATTTTCCGCCCGGCGCATCAATAGACAGGCACGATGGAATAGCCCTTGGCCTGATAGCCGATCAGGGAAATCCAGCCGTTCGGCACGTGCTTGATTTCCGGCAGGATCGATGCCGGATCCCCGCCGAAAGCCTTGACGGCAAAGTCGCAAACCTCGAGCTTGATCCCGTCCCTGGACATTTCCCGGACGGTCTGCGCGATCTCATCCATTGCCTTCTGGTCCTCCGGTGAGAAACCCTGTTTGTCCCTGGATACCAGCTTGACGGCGGGGCCCATGAAGGCAACGACAAATGCAGGCTTTTTCGTCACCGCCAGTATGCCCTTGTCCTTGTATGTATCGTGGATCAGTTTGAGCTGCATGGCGGCGCTTTTCGCGTTTGCGGCCCTGACGTCAAAAATCGCCTTGATGGACTTCATGCCCGCGAGGGATTCATATGTCGCGGCCGATGCGGAACCGACTACGGCCAGCATGAAGACCGACGCGACGACAATCGACACAATGATTCTGGATTTCCTTTCCATATCTTCACCTCCGTGTTTTTTAAAGATACTGGATGACGGCGACGGGTTCATGTCATCCCAGCGCCTTTGCGTCTCAGCTACTTCCGGTGCCTTTTATCAATCTCTCCAGGGCCGCCTGGTCCGGGCCCGTAAACGGAGTTGCGGAACCGGCCGAGGCAAGGTGTTTCAGCAGCGTCTCGGTGATGCCCGCTGCGGGGGGCAGGTGGCTGCTCAGGATGACTGTCGGTTCGAGGCTGCGGACCCGTTGGAGTGACAGGTTCCATTGGCTTTTGTCGGCCGTCGCGAGCCAGGGGGCATCGATGGTGGTCCAGGTCACCATACCCTCCCGGAGATCATCCGGCGCGATGTCCGCCGCGGTCTCCGCAGGGTCTTTCATGAGCGCGCCGAAGCAGTCTGCACTGAATAAAACCCGCGTCCTGATGTCGATAAAACCCGTCGTCTCGGGAGCATCGAAGGTCGGGGGCTTCACACACAGCAATTTCCGATCGCCGACATCCAGTTCCTGGCCGGGGTTGAGCAAATGAACCCGGTCCAAAGGCAACTGCTGCAGCATCATCTTGCCCATGCCCAGGAACGTCGTAACGACCCGCGCGCGGGGCGCTTCGGCAAGGATCGGCAGCAGGTTGCCCATGTGGTCAGCATCGGTGTGAGTCAGCCAAAGCCATCGGAGGTCTTTGAGATCGATGGTCGAGCGGAGTTGGTTCATGAAGGGGTCCCGCAGGGCGCTAAGCCCGGTGTCGACGAGAACAGGCTGGGCCGCGCGAAGCAGAAAGGCGTTGACCGGCAGGAGCCCATAAAAGGGGATTGGAAAGTAAGAAACCAGCGATGTCGTATCGGCAGCCACCGAACGGGAACCGATCATGGTCGGGGTGTCCATCTCTCCTCGCTTCCGGCGCGAACCAGTTTCGGCTGGTAAGGCATCCATTGAGCGCACGGATTCGAAATCTGGCCGGCCCGCTTTGGTTTACTTTTAATGATTGTCATAGAGGATACCCCGGAAAGCCATAAGGGATTACCTGATTGTCGGCATCCAAAAGCCTTACGGAGAAGCGGGGCAAGTTGATTCATGGCATTTGCGCAAGGAGGGATTGCTGCACAGCGTGGCAGGGAAACAAAGCAGCTTGAAGGCTGGATTGCCGTATCGGCCTGGTGGCCTGCTCCTAATGAACAGCGCCAATTCACAGAGGGGAAAATCCCCCTCTATCCCCCTTTTCCAAAGGGGGAAGATCTAAACTCCCTCCTTTGTAAAAGGAGGGCCGGGGAGGATTTTAAGGAACTGTTTATCCCATCGATAACCCCGGACGAAGTCGGGGTCTATTGCTCGCAATGACACGGGCGGGAAATGGGAATTGCCTCCCATTCCCGCCCGGCGATTGATATTCAGGAGGATAACATTTCGGACGCTATCTACTTCAGGGAGCGAAGGTGGTCATCGACAGAATGCCCCGTCAGTTCGCTCGCCAGCGCCTTGTAGCCCTTGATAATTTCCTCGTCCTCTTCGACGAGTGCGGCTTTCTCTTTCGCGATCCCTGTGCGCTCCACAAGCTGAATCCGGGCTTTTAACCCCCCCTTTTTTTCGACAAATTCGTATATTTGCCGCAGTTCCTCGCCCATTTTATCACCTCGATCACTCGGTCATCGCCGCTTCGAAATTGTTGATCATGTCCGGAAGGACGACATTTAAAACCAGACCAAGCTTGACCTTGGTAGAATCGAGGGCTACGCCCCATTGGTAGGTACCGAGGGGTAGGAAGAGAAGCATTTTGTTATCGCAGAGATCAAGGATGTAGTACTTTCCGATGGGGGGATAGGGACCTTTGGCCAGCCCGGCGTTGATGCTGTCGGTAATGGCGGTAAAAATGGCGGCGGCTTTCGGGCTCGAATTGTGTGAAGCGATCGCCAATCCATCACTGTTGGAAACGATACTCGTGGCGAGGAGGCCTTCCCCCAAGTCCCGCTTTAGATTTTCCACGCACTGGTTCAGCTTTTGAACGTTCATGAAATCCTCCTTATTCGCTTTTAGACCCTGAGATGAGAGATGTGCTGGAAGTTCGCATAAAAAGACATAGCGTAGAGATCCCCTGGTTACCTGCGATCAGGCTCCTGTAGTCCGCATCGGCAGATATTCCTTATGTGAAATCGGAAAGAGAGGGGAAATACTTTAGGGAAAAGTGTTGGCGTAACGGGAGGGACGGATTAGTGCGCAACTTCAAGACTTATCCGGGGTGATTCGAAAAAAAGGCAGCGCCGATCACGGCCTGCCTTTTGGTTAAAATTATAGCGGCACAACGGTACACGAAAAATTCGAGCGCTTCCCCCTTACCGCATGTGGACTTATAAAGGTTTCACGTTTGCAGCTGCGGGACCTTTCGGACCCTGCTGGACATCGAAGCTGACACGCTGACCTTCCTGAAGCGTCTTGAAGCCATCGCCTTGAATGGCACTGTGATGCACAAACACATCGCCACCGCCGTCCTTTTCGATAAACCCAAAACCTTTTTGCTCATTGAACCATTTTACTTTACCTTCCATTACGTTCCTCCTCTTTTAAAAAATTCTAAGCCGGATTTCAACAATGACAGAAGGAAAAAGGCCGCCACGACTCTCAAGCGGTTGTGGCCAACATCTGCACTTCACACTGTCTCCATCCAAACTTAATGGACGGTATATTACATCGTCTTTCGTCGATAGTCAAAGAAAGGAAATGGGGCCACTTATGAAGAATCAGAAGGGAAAATCCCCCTCGATCCCCCTTTATCAAAAGGGGGGGTACAGGAAGAGGGAGATAAAGGAAGTGGGTGTCACCGGAGAGAGGGAAAATTAAAGAAATTTCGGCGGGAGTTTCGGGCTGCCCGGAAAGCCGAAGCCGGGCAGGACGATAACGGACGAGGTGCCGTGGGCGACGAGCTTCCCGTCGCCGTTCAGGACTTCCGTCTCACCGAGCCCCAGGGTGCGGCCCAGGCGGATTCTTTTCCCCCGGGCGATAAGCTTCCCGTCGGCGACCGGAGCCAGGTAGTTGACCTTGAGATCCACCGTCGTGATCCCCGACGACTCGTCGAGCTCCGCAAAGAAGCACCAGAAGATGGCCGTGTCGACAAGTGAAGCGATCACGCCGCCATGAACGTGCCCGAACATCTGCCTGTGGGCCTTCTGCGCACCGATTTCGACGAGGGCCTCGCCCACGCCCAGCTCGGTGATCGCCATGCCGAGGTGCCTGAAGTAGGGGCTGCCGTTTGCCATGGTGGTTACGGCCTTCACGTACTCCGGATTGAGCTTTTTCATGGTTCCTCGCTCTGGATTCCGGACCGCGTCCGGAATGACAACATCGTTTCCGGGGAAAATCCCCCTCGATCCCCCTTTATAAAAGGGGGAAGCATAGAGAATGTTTAGTCGCAGCTTTCGGCATCAAGCTGGCACGCCTTCTCTTTTGTCTTCTCCCGCAGCCTCGCCTCCCGGCGCGCCTGTGCCTCCCGGTTGCGCCGCTGCTCCTCGGGCGTCTCCAGGATCAGCGGCGGGATGGCAATGGCTTTGCCGTCCTTGTCCAGGGCCACAAAGGTCATGTACGCCGAGACGGTGTGGCGGATCTTTCCAGTGATCAGATCCTCCGCTTCGACTCGGATTCCGACCTCCATGGAACTCCTGCCCGTAAAGGTAATGCTCGACCTCAAGGTGACCATGTCACCGATAAAAACGGGGTTATGAAAATCGAGACGGTCGATGGAGGCCGTCACGCAGTTTGCCCGGGAATGTTTCACGGCCGCAGCCCCTGCCGCCGTGTCGATCAGCTTCATGATGACGCCGCCGTGGACGTTCCCGGCGGGGTTGGCGTCCTGCGGGTTCATGACCTGGGCCATCAGGATGCTGCTTTCTCGTACTTTCTTTCCTTGCATGTATAACTCCCTCAATACCGTTTTGGTATCGGACGCGCGGTGGTCCCTGCGGTTGTTGACAGGTGATCCGTGACGCCCGGTGGTTTTATATAGACGAAAGCGGCGCCCCGGTCAACCCTTGCGCAGGGGACAGGGTATCGGGTATAGGGTCAAGGGTAAAGGAAAGAAAGAGAGAACAACCCATGAAGTGCTTCATTATTATTGGAATGCCCGCTGCGGGCAAGGACATTGCCCGGCAGGTTGCGCGCGCGAAGCGATACCCCTACTTTGCCACAGGCGACATCGTCCGGGCCGAAGCGGCCCGGAGGGATGTTCCGCCCGACGCCGAAAGCATGGCCCGGCTTTCGACGGAGCTTCGCGGCAGCGACGGGCTGGGCGTGACGCGCCTGGCGCTGGAAACGGCCGTGGCCTCGGACGCACCCGTCGTGTTCCTGGAAGGAATCCGTTCGAGGCAGGAGATCGACTTCATCGGGGCGCAGGCCGATACCGTGGTTGTCGCCTTTCTCGCCCCGAGAGACCTCCGCAGGCAGCGTGTGCTTTCCCGGGGCCGCCCGGACGACTCGGCGGCGGCCTTTGACGGGCGGGACCGGCGGGAGATCGATTACGGCCTTTCCATCCCCATCGCGTTGGCCGACGAGTACGTCCTGAACACGGGCACCCTGGAGGAGGCCCTGGCCGCTTTCGGCAGGATCGTCGAGCGCCACAACGTCGCGTGAGTGCTTCACATCAGTGAACGCCCGCCCGCGTAATGCTTGCTGTAGTACTTGCTGTCCAGCGATTCGATGCCGATCTTCTTCCCGCGGCCGGGGGCATGAATGAAACGCCCGCTGCCGATGTAGACCCCCACGTGGGAGACCTTTCCCGAGTTGTTCGTGTTGAAGAATACCAGATCGCCTTTCTCGAGATTGCCCTTGCCGACGTGAACGCCCATCTCGGACTGGTCGCGGGAGGAGTGGGGCAGCAGAAGGCCGTTGTACTGGTAGACGGCCATGGTGAACCCGCTGCAGTCGAACCCTTCGTCCGCCGAGTCTCCGCCCCACAGGTAGGGGACGCCGATGAAGCTCCTTGCCGTTCTGACGATCTCGTCCCGCACATAGGGCTCGCCCTTTTCTTCCTTGAGGGCGATTGCATACTCGCGGGGGTTGACGATCCAGTACTCCTCGATGATGCCCTTGTCCACAAGGCGGCGGGCCCGCTCCGCCGCGGCCTCGGCCGTCTTGAAGTTGCCGAAGCGGACCTTGTAGAGCCCTGTCTTGTAGACGAAGTAATAGGCGGAAAGGCCCTCGCGATTCAGCTTGCCGGTGAGTCTTGCCGCGTTTTCGGCCCTGGAGAAGGCCCCTGCCTGGATGGTGAAACCCATCTTCGCCGGCATGGCCCCCTTGCCCGCCGGCCGGATTTGCTCGGGCGGCGCCTCCCGCCGCGCACAGCCGGCAAGGATCAGAAGCATGAACAGAAAAAGGAAAAGGCGATTGCGATTCAACGATAATCTCCGTATGAGACGGCACCCCTCAGGGCTTGGGGGAAAATCCCCCTCCATCCCCCTTTGCAAAAGGGGGAGGTCCAGAGCCCCTTCTACCCTTGACCCTTGACCCTTGACCCTTGACCCCTTACCCACTCACAGTTTGGCGACGATGAACGGAAAATGCAGATCACAGGGCACGCCTAACCGCAGCCAGGCACTGCGCTCGTCCATGGTCTTGTTTATCAGATCCCGGATCGTAGCCGTCTTTCCCTCGCCTGCCGGCACTTCGAGGGAAACGCTCAGCACCTCGATGACGGTCGGCGGCTCCTTTCCCGCTTCATCCTTATAGAAAAACCGGGCATCCTCTTCCGTGTCGGCGGCGATGACATGATCGCCGATCCTGTAGGCTTCCATATTCCTTTGTCCCCCCTTGGATTACCTGCATTATACACTCCCCGTCAAGGGCGCCGCAACGGTCCGCGCCTTGACAGCCCGGGTACGATCCCCTATAGTGCTCAGTACCTGCCCGCAAGAGCCGGAAAGTACACGAAAAGGGGTTGCAACAGCATGGCCGACATCCGCACATTCCGTCCTCCGACGGTTAAAAATCCCAAGAGCCTCCTGGTGATCATCGTCCTAGCCGTCCTGTTCTTCGGCTTCTGGCGAACAACCGGCCTTTTCTCGGACTGGCTCTGGTTCCAGGAAGTTGGCTACGAGAGTGTCTTCACCGTCAGCCTGTTCGCGCAAATGAAGGCGGCCGCCTTTTTCGGCATCCCGTACTTCCTCTTCTTCTTCCTGAACCTCTTTCTTGCAAACCGCCTGGCCCCGAAATTCCAGGTGCACGAGGGAAGCGACACCATCGACCTGAACCCCCAGGCCCTGGGGAAATTGCCTTTTCAGATTTTGATCCTGGCGGTCTCTCTGCTCCTCGGATTGTTCGCCGCGCTGGCGGGGGCCAGCCAGTGGGAGAACCTGCTGCTGTACTTCAACGGCGTTCCCTTCGGGGCGGTCGACCCTCTCTTCGGGAAAGACATCGGTTTCTACGTCTTCCAGCTGCCCCTTCTCAACCACATCTTCGGCTGGTTCGTGAGCCTGAACCTCTTCACCCTCGTCGCCACGGCAGTCGTCTACGTCATCCGCAAGGCCGTGATCATCCGGCCGCCGCAGTTCTTCAGCCTCGCCCCGGCGGCAAAGCGCCACCTGCTGATCCTGGTATCCCTCTTTTTCTTCTGGGCCGTCTTCGGGTCGTGGCTGTCGCTCAACGAGATCCTCTTCACCAAGCGCGGCGTCGTCTTCGGCCCCGGCTACACGGACGTGACGACCCAGCTCTGGGTCCTCAAGGCCCTCATGGTCGTTTCCTTCCTCTGCGGGGCGGCGATCGTCGCCTATGCCTTCATCGGAAAAGTGCTGATCCCCCTCGTGGCCGTCGGGACCTTTGCGGCTCTCCTCGTCCTCGGGCGCGGGATCTACCCGTCCGTCGTTCAGAAATTCCAGGTCATCCCCAACGAGATCGTCCTCGAGCGGCCCTATGTCGAGTGGAACATCAAGTACACCCGCATGGCCTACCAGCTCGACAACATCGAGGAGCGGGACTTCCCCGCCGAGGAGAACCTGACCCGAGAGGACCTGCGCCGCAACGACCTCACGATCAAGAACGTGCGCCTCTGGAACGACGCGCCGCTGCTGCAGACCTACGGACAGCTCCAGGAGATCCGGACCTACTACAAGTTCATCGACGTGGACAACGACCGCTACATGGTCAACGGCGAGTACCGCCAGGTGATGATCTCGCCCCGCGAGATGCACTACCCCTCGCTGCCGTCCAAAACCTGGGTCAACGAGCACCTGACCTACACCCACGGCTACGGCATCGTCGTCGGCCCCGTCAACCGCGTGACCCCCGAGGGGCTCCCCGAGTTCTTCATCAAGGACATCCCCCCGGTGTCATCTGCGAACCTCAAGGTCACCCGGCCGGAGATCTACTACGGGGAGACCTCGAACGACTATGTCTTCGTGCGCACGAAGGCCCCCGAGTTCGACTACCCCGTGGGCGACAAAAACGTCTATTCCCAGTACGAAGGAAAGGGCGGTGTGCCCCTGACCTTCTTCCGGAAGCTGCTCTTTGCCGCCCGGTTCGGCTCCGCGACCATGCTCCTGGCCAACGAGATCACCAACGAGAGCCGCATCATGTATCACCGGCAGGTCCGGGAACGCGTCGCCAGGATCGCCCCCTTCGCCCGCCTCGAGGGTGACCCCTATCTCGTGATCTCCCCCGAGGGGCGGCTGCTGTGGTTCGTCGACGGCTACACCATGACGGATCGATTCCCCTACTCGGAGCCCATGAAAGGGGTGGGCAACTACGTCCGCAACTCCTTCAAGGCCATCGTCGATGCCTACGACGGCTCGGTGCAGCTCTACGTGAGCGACGCCGCGGACCCCATCATCCAGACCTATGCGAAAATCTTCCCGGGGGTCTTCAAGCCCCTGGGCGAGATGCCCGAGCCCCTGCAGAAACACATCCGCTACCCCGGCGGGATGCTGGGCATGCAGGCCCATATGTTCCGGGCCTACCACATGCAGGACCCCCAGGTTTTCTACAACAAGGAAGACCTCTGGTCCATCCCGGGGAAAGCGACGCGCAGCGGCGAGCAGGAGATGGATCCCTACTACACGATCATGAAGCTCCCCGGCGAGAAGAAGGAGGAGTTCATCATGCTCGTCCCCTTCACGCCGAGCCGCAAGGACAATATGGCCGCCTGGATGGCCGTCCGCTGCGACATGCCGAACTATGGCAAGCTGATCTCCTACCAGTTCCCGAAGCAGAAGCTGGTCTACGGGCCCCGGCAGATCGACGCCCGCATCGACCAGGACGCCGAGATCTCCAAACAGCTCTCGCTGTGGAACCAGCGGGGCTCATCGGCTATCCGGGGAAGCCTGCTGGCGATCCCCATCGAGAAGTCGATCCTCTACGTCCAGCCCCTTTACCTCTCGGCCGAGAAGGGGCAGCTGCCGGAGCTCAAGCGGGTCATCGTGGCCTTCGGCAACTCGATCGCCATGGAGGAGACATTCGAGCAATCGCTGCAGCGCGTCTTCGGCGGCGAGCTCATCCGCGACCGGGGGGCAAGGACCGCGGGAGCGGCGGCAGCACCGGCCACACGGGAAAAAGCGGATCGGGAGCTGGCCCTGGAGGCCCTCGGCCACTACCGCAGGGCCCAGGAATACATGAAACAGGGCAACTGGGCCTCCTACGGCGAGGAGATGAGGAAGCTCGACGAGTCCCTGCGGTCCGTCGAGCGCAGAAAGTAAAGAAACAAAAGAGGCGCTGCCCAAAAGCAGCGCCTCTTCTCTTATATGCCTGGACCCTTTACCCTGGACCCTGTACCCTTCTGGTTTGGCCGCTAGTCGTCTTTACCCTTGCCGTGCCCCTTCCCCTTGTCCTTATCGTGCTTGTCGTCCTTGTTCTTCCCCTTGCCTTTGCCGTTGTCATTGTCGCGATGCTTTCCCTGTTCCTTGTAATAACGATCGTTCATGACGACAAATCTCTCGCCCCTCCCTCTTTGGTCCATGACCACCTCGGCGGCCACACCGTGATACTCGGACATGAAGCGCAGGTTGACGAGGTTGACCACGTCGGCGTCCGCGAGCCTGACCTTCTTGTAGTCCTTCCCGTGCTTCTTGTAGTGGCCGTAGGCATTGCCGTAGGGAGGCCCCACGCGCTTCACAGGGACGTAGTAGATCTCGGGGGTCAGCCCGTAGTGGAAGGTGATGTTGAGCCAGCTCATCCGCTGACGGATACGAAGGTCAATAATGACTTGCGGATCCACGTGGGCCCTCGCGGCCAGGAAGAACACCACGGGAAGCTCCTCGTCGGGAAAGCGGTAATGATCCTTCACGTATACAACCCGGGACTCGGGCACCCGGTAATAATCTCCGACGGCCAGGTAGAAACTCCGCAGCTCGCCGTTGGAGATGGAGATTCCCGTGCTTACGTTCTGGGCCGAAGCGCTCGCCGCCGGCACGAAAAACATCAGGGCAATGAACAGAAAAATGATCTTTTTCATGGAACCCTCCTTATAATCCGCACCATTTGCTTTATAAAAACGCCCCATCGGCGGATCCGTTGACCCTGCCCGTGAGGCGTGCAAAATCCAGTCCAGAAAACGTCACTCTTCAGTGCCGCCCTTGCGGCTCCCCCTGTAGAGCTCATACTCCAGCAGGCGGCATTCGATGGGCCCGTTGTAAAAGGGAATTCTGCGCTTTGTCCGCAACCCGACCTTTTTGGCCAGATCGAGGTTTCCCGTAAAGATGTAGCCCCGGTAGCCCATGCATCGGGCTTTGAAGAAATCGCCGATTTCCTTATAGATTTCTTCGAGCGCCCCCACATTCCCCATTCGCTCGCCGTACTCGGGGTTCATGATCACGACCCCCTCGCCATCGGGAACGACCGTCTGGCGGAAATCACAGACCTGAAACTCGATGAGCTGCTCCACCCCCGCCGTCCGGGCATTTTGCTGTGCGGCAGCAACGGCCTCGGGCCGGATGTCCGTAGCGACGATGCGCCCGGCAGTCTTTGGCAGGGCCGCTTTTTTCAGCTCTTCCCGCTGTTTTTCGAAAGCGGACCGGTCAAACCCCAGGATATGCATGAAGCCGAAGTTCTGCCGCAGGATCCCCGGCGCCCTCCTCAGGGCAATGAGGGCCCCTTCGATGGCAATCGTGCCGCTTCCGCACATGGGGTTGACCAGGGGGCACTTTCCATCCCAGCCCGTGGCCAGGACGACGGCGGCGGCCAGCGTCTCCTGCATGGGGGCCTCGAGCGGGATCTTCCGGTATCCCCTGCGCGAGAGGGGCTCGCCCGATGTGTCGAGCCAGACCTCGCATCGGTCCTGCTCCCAGTGCAGGTGAACCACGACCCCGTGACGCCCGGGGCCCGAGTCGGGCCGGCGGCCCTGCTTCTCACGGATGCGGTCCACGATGGCGTCTTTCGTTTTCACGTTGGCAAACCGGGTGTCGTTGACGGCGGCGGTGTCCACGCTCGAGGTGACGGAAAGGAACCCGTCGGCGGCGATGACCTTCTCCCAGGGCAGTGTCACGAGGCGCCGGTAGAGATCCTGGGCCTGCACGGCCGGGAAGGCGTCGAAAAGATAGAGGACGCGCTGGGCCGTGCGCAGGGAGAGATTGAGGCGCAGGGTGTCCGCAAGGGTCCCCTCCGTCTCGACGGCCGTCTCCAGGGTGGAGCGGACCGGGAAGCGTTGCGCCTGGATTTCCCCTGCGAGGATTCCCGGGGTCCCGCGGGCACAGGTGATGAGAATTCTTCGCTTTTCATTCCACAACGACACCGGGCTCTCCTCCCTGGCCAAAACAATGGCCGCAGTTAACCACAGCTTCGGCTGACTGTAAAGCGGCGGCTGCGCCCGAAAAATTCCTTGCGAAAAGCGACTCTTGTGATAAAAAAGCCCCGTTTCATCAGCTGAGCAAGGGGATCTCGTCATGATCGACCTGGAGCATCTCAACCGTATCTCCCTCTCATCGAACCCTCTCGGGCAGAGGATCGTGGCCCGGTTCGTTCTGTCGCCGAACTACCATCTTTTCCAGAACGTGGACATCCGCCTGGAAAACGTGGAGAGGATCCCCCACGGCGAGACGGTCATCTTCGCCATGAACCACACGGACCGCTACAACTACTGGCCCTTCCAGTACGAGCTCTGGCGGATGCACTACCCCTTCACGACGGTCTGGGCCAAGGGCAAGTACTACCGCAGCAAGGTCGTGGGAAAGCTCCTGGATTCGTGCAACGTCATCCCCGTGCCCTCCATGGGGTACCTCGTGGAGGAGTATTACAAGCAAAGCTTCGGCCGGAAGATCGGGAAGGAAGAGTACCGCGTCATCAAGGACTGGATCGACGGGAGGCTCGACGAGGCCGCCTCGCTGGCGAAACTCAAGGCCGAGACGACAACCCTCTTCAAGGAAAGCTACATCGAGCATCTCAGGGAATATCATCAGACCCTGATGGAGAAAGTGGCCGAACTGAGCACAAGGGCTCTCACAGAGTGGGGCCTTGGCCTGATCATCTTCCCCGAGGGAACCCGATCGCTCAGGCTGGGTGAGGGAAAAATCGGGATTGCCCAGATCGCCCTCTTCTCGGGAAAGAAGATCATACCCGTCGGCTGCAACAACTCCGACACGGTCTACACGGGCCATTCGCCCTTCGCGAAGACAGGCGCCATCACCTATCGGATCGGAGAGCCGCTCACCGTGGACGACAGGCTCAAGGAGTTCCGCATCACGGAGCCCTTCAGGCTCTTCTCACGCGAATCCCAGCAGAAATACCGGGCCCAGTTCGAGGGCGTCACCCGGGTTGTCATGGACAGTATCAACGGTCTGCTAGACGAGAGGCACCGCCGGCTTTAAGGCTGGTGACCGGGGGCGCATCCCGTCAGGGTGCGCAACGATGTCTGGTTATTACCTTGCCGGGGCGCCCCACTGTGCGGATCAAGGCGCCCAAAAGGTCCATCTGCTGCGTTTCCCTCGTCCCTCGTCGCTCAACGTACGGACAAAGTACGCCTCGCTCCTCGGAATGTCGGGCGCCTTGCATCTGGACCTTTTTGACCAGCCTGCAAGAAGGAGCCGAACCCATGCCTTACACAAATCCTCCGGCGTCAAATCCGTGAAGGTCCTGCCAGCTTTCCCTCCAGAAAATCGGACATTCGCTCCTCCGACAGGGCGATGTCGAGTGGGACCCACTCATCGTTCACAAGAACGCTGGTTGCGCCCTTCAGCGGATATCTCTTCGCCTCTTCCGAGTCGGTGAGGTGCATGTGCAGGTCGATCTTTTCACCGAACTTGTCCTTCATCTTTTTAGCGATGCCCGTCGCCATGGTGCAGCTGCCTCAACCAGGGCGGCCCGTGTGAAATACAACCAGCTTCAACATGATTTCCGTCTCCTGTTCGACATTGATATTCTGCGTCTTCCCGATGTGACGGCCTGGTGAATGATCTTTGCCCGCCTACATTTTGGAAGCTCTCACCACGACAAAGCTTCCCTTGCCATGATTCTTTTCAACCGTCGGGCCGCTGCCGGGATCGGCGAACAACGTTTGCCTGTAGGCAAAATTTGAAAACCCCGCACCCGTCAGAAACGTTTCCAGCTCATGGACGGAATAGAAGACGGCATCCCGGTAGAATTTGCTTTGATCCTTTTTTCGGCCGTATTCACGCCCAAGGGCGCTTTCCCTGTCGATGAAGCCGATGATCAGGATGCCCCCGGGCTTGAGAATGCGATTGACCTCTCGAAGCGCCTGCTCCACGTCATCGAGAAAACAGATCACCATCACCATCAGGGCGAATTCGAACTCTCCGTCCGCGAACGGGAGAGCCTCGGCCGTCGCCTCGAAAACACGCAGGCCCCGCTGGCGCGCCAGCTCTGCCATCCTGGGCGAAGGCTCCACGCCGGCGGGAATGCCCAGCGGCCCGGCGAATCTTCCTGTACCGACGCCGATTTCTACCCCCTTTCCTCCGACAGGAACAAATTCCCTCACGGCGGCAAGCTCGGAAAGATAGATTTCGCGGTGTCTTTCAAACCACGCGTCGTACTCTTCGGCATGCTCATCGAAGGGGGCGATCTGCACCATCAGACCCCTCCTCCCTTTTTTTGCGCTTCTTTTCCCTTCGGCGCTTCCTGGCTGCCGAGGCTCCGTTGCTTCCGTCCCATTTTGACGGCGCAGAGATCCCCGCACATCGTGCAGCCTTCGTCCTCGGCGCTTTTGCTTTTTTCCAGCCAGGCCCTCGAGCGGGCAGGGTCGATGGAGGCCAGGATCTGGCCTTCCCAGTCGAGCTCCTTTCGGCACCGGGCCATGCGGTGATCCCGCTCGATCGCCCCGGGGATACCCTTGGCAATGTCGGCGATGTGAGCGGCGATCTTCGAGGCAATGACACCCTCCCGCACATCGTCGATCGTAGGAAGCCTCAGGTGCTCCGACGGGGTCACGTAACAGAGATAGTCGGCACCGGCCCAACCGGCAAGGGCACCGCCGATGGCTGCCGTGATGTGGTCGTAGCCCGGGGCGATGTCCGTGGGCAGAGGTCCCAGGACGTAGAAGGGCGCCCCGTTGCAGAGGCTCTTTTCCAGGAGGATGTTGGCCTGGATATCACGGAGCGGCACGTGGCCCGGGCCCTCGATCATGACCTGGACGCCCCGCTCCCTTGCCCGAACGGTCAGCTCCCCGAGGAGGATGAGCTCCTGGACCTGGCCCCGGTCGGTGGCATCGGCCAGGCAGCCGGGTCGCAGGCCATCGCCCAGACTCAACACCATGTCGTACTTTTTTGCGATTTCCAGGAGCCTGTCGTACTGCTCGTAGAGAGGGTTTTCCCTGTCGTTGTAGTCCATCCAGTGGGCCAGGATGGAGCCGCCCCGGCTCACGATGCCGAGCACCCGTCCCTGGGTTTCGAGTCTTCTTACGCTTTCCTTCGTCACACCGCAGTGGACGGTCAGGAAGTCGACGCCATCCTCTCCGTTTTCCTCGATGGCCCGGAAGAGATCCTCGGCAGACATCTCCACGATGGCTTTCCCGGCATTCACGGCCGCAACGGCGGCCTGGTAAATGGGGACGGTACCGATGGCAACCGTCGATGCCGCGATGATGGCCCGGCGGATCGCCCCGAGATCTCCCCCTGTGGAGAGGTCCATGATCGTATCGGTGCCCGCGGCGATGGAAACTCGGATCTTCTCCAGCTCGTGGGCCACATCGGCGCGGTCCTTCGAGGTACCCACGTTGGCGTTGACCTTCGTCCGGAGGCCCTTGCCGATAGCCATGGCCGCAATCGATGTGTGCCTGTTGTTGCGGACGACGACGATGGTCCCGTCCTCGACACCCTTCCGAATGGTCTCGGGTGTTACGTTTTCCTGTTTCGCGCAGAAAGCCATCTCTTCGGAGATGATCCCCTTGCGCGCCATTTCCAATTGGGTCTTTTTGTCTTTCATCGCTTTCACTCTCCCTGCCTCAGTGTGCAGCCAGGATCAGCTCCGCCGCCTTGCGCCCCGAGAGGAGCATCCCCCCGAAAATGGGCCCCATGCGGGGCCCGCCAAAGGCGGCGTTGGCGGACATGCCGGCCACGTAAACGCCCGGGCAGATCTCCCGGGTATTGTCGATCGTGAGTTTCTCGGCCTTCTCGGACCACATGGAGCGCTCGCCCATGAGCTTCCCCGTTTCGGTGTATAATCTGACATCGGCCTTGCGCTCGATGACGTGGAGGACCTCCGTGTCGTGCCCCGTCGCGTCAATGATGGTCTTCGCATGGATGGTGAGCGGGTCCACGTGAAGGCCCGTCATCTCCACGGGCGACCAGGTGATCACGAGCCCCATGACACGGTTCTCGCGGATCACCACGTCCTCGACGGTGATGCAGTTGAAGACCTTCGCCCCGGCCTTCATGGCTGCCGAGCAGATCGTCGTCACGGCCTCGATGGCGTCGGCCGTATAGTAGCCCGGCTCGTACGTCTCCGTCCGGACGCCGAAGAGATCGAGGATCTCCTTCGCTTCCTCCTGGACGACGATCTCGTTGAACATCATCCCGCCGCCCCACATGCCGCCACCGATGCTGAGCTTGCGCTCGTAGAGGGCCACCTTCTTCCCGGCCTTCGCCAGGAAGTAAGCGGCGACAAGCCCCGCAGGGCCTCCCCCGACGACGGCCACATCGACGTCGGTGTATGCCAGGAACTTTTTCGTGTAGGTTTCGACGATGGCACGGGTAATGATGACTTCATTGAGCGCCATGGATCTGTCCCCCTATTTCCTGTTCAGGGCTTTCGATATTTTCAGCACCTTGTCGGCAACCTCCGCGGGATTGCGGCCGAGGATGCGGACGATGGGCTCCTTGCCCACGTCGCCCCGGTCGAAGACGGCATCGGGGATGCCCTTGCGCCGCAAGAGGGCGTCCGCCGTCCCCCACTCGAGGGAGGAGCCCTCGCGAAGCTTCACCTCCGCCGGCTCGTCGGCCCGGTCGAAGCTTGCCACCTCGAATTTCAGGGCCTTCAGGACGCCGACCACCTCATCGGAAAACCGGAGGTTCATGGCCGACCGGAAACTCCCGTCGAAGCGCATGGCCGCAAGGATCACCTCGGCAACGTGGATCGAGGCCCCGAAGGCCGGGTCGTGCAGCGTCTCCACGTTTTCCCCGACGCGGATGATGCGCCCGGGCACGGCGGCCACCTCCGCAGCCGATGAGGCCCCCGTCAGGGCATAGCCGAAGTTGGACTGGATCTCGGGGACGATGTTTCCCGTCCGCTCTCCCTTCAGCCTCGCGATGGCCCGCTTCAGCTCCTCGATGCAGCGGTAGCGCTCGCCCTCCCGGAAGACCGGCGCGAAGTGGTTCGTCGGACCCTGGCCCCCGCCGATAGGCAGGCCGAAGCGGATGGCCTCGGTGACGTAGTCCTTCGCCCGCTTGACGGCCTCGAGCACCCCGTCTCCCTGGGCCAGCCCTGTGGCGATGGCCGAGGCAAAGGTGCAGCCCGTGCCGTGGGTGTGCTTCGTGTCGATGCGCTTTGTTGCAAATTCGTGGAAGGTCTTGCCGTCGAACAGCAGATCCATGGCGTCGCCCTCGAGATGCCCGCCCTTGACGACGACGGTTTTAGCCCCGAGCTTGTGGATCTTGACGGCGGCTTTCTTCATGTTGTCTTTCGTGGTAATCCGCATCCCCGCGAGGACCTCCGCCTCGGGGATGTTCGGCGTGACGACCGTGGCCAGCGGGATCAGCTCCTTCACCAGCGTCCCCCGGGCCTCTTCGCGCAGAAGGGGGCTTCCCCCCTTGGCCACCATGACGGGGTCGACGACCAGCTTCCGGATCTTGTACTGGCGGATCTTCCCGGCCACGGACCGGATGATCTCCGACGAGGAGAGCATCCCCGTCTTGGCCGCGTCGACGCCGATGTCGCTCGCCACGGAATCGAACTGCTTCTCGATGAATTCGACGGGGATCTCGTAGACCCCCTGGACCCCCAGAGTGTTCTGAGCCGTGAGCGCCGTGATGACGCTCATCCCGAAACCGCCGAGGGCCGTGATGGTCTTCAAATCAGCCTGGATCCCGGCCCCCCCGCCTGAATCGGACCCGGCAATCGTCAATACTCTCTTCACATCCATGTCATCCTCCTGAACGGAACAGGCTGACCGCAAAATATTTTTCCATGAAGTGTCCGTGAAACGGTTTTGCAAGGATCAATTAAAGCGCCTTTGAGCCGGCAAAATTGTTTCACGGCACTTCACCAACAGCCCTTAAATAAAAAAAGCACACCCCTGGTGGATGTGCCTTCTGATTGTACAATCACTTCCGCCACTCCCTACGCTGGCATTACCCAGGTCAGGTTCGAAGGGTATACTCTCAGCCTGTACGGCACCCCCAGGATCGGCTATTCAGTTGTCTTTAAACCGTACTCCAGGGTATCGCCGGAATCAAGCCAATTCTTGGCATGACCCGGATAAAATAGCGCTTGAAATGCGCTGTACTCATGGCTAAGGATGGTAGCCGCAACGATAAAGTGACATGGAGCCTGACTGTTGACCCGCCCCGCCCCCTTTGTATTCCTGATCTGCCTGGCAGAGACTCTCTCCATGACGGGGACCATGTACTTCCCGGCCCTGCTCCCCTCCTTCCAGGCCGAATGGGGGCTGACCAACACGGCGGCGGGCTGGATCAACGGCGTCTTCTTCGCGGGCTACGCCGTCACATCGCCCATCCTCGTAGGTCTCACCGACCGGATCGACGCGCGGCGGATCTACCTGCCTTCGGCTCTTCTTGCAGCCCTCTCCCTGTTTCTCTTCGGGTGGCTTGCCGAGGGGACCTGGACGGCGGCGGCCCTTCGGCTCCTGGCGGGAATCGGCCTTGCGGGGACCTACATGCCGGGCCTCAGGGCCCTGAGCGACAACGTCACGGGGCCGAGGCAGAGCCGCTACATCGTTTTTTACACGGCCTCCTACGGGATCGGGACGGCTCTGTCCGTCTATCTGGCGGGCCTTCTCGAAACGGTCATCGGTTGGCGCCTGGGGGCGGAGTTCCTGGCGCTGGGGCCTCTGGGAGCCCTCCTGATTTTTGCCGCTCTCGTCCCGCCGCGAAAGCCCCCGGGGTCCGGGGCCGGGCTGCGGTTTTCGATGAGTGATCTGAAAACCGTCCTGGGCAACCGGCCCGCCGTGGGCTACATGCTGGGCTACGGGGTCCACTGCTGGGAGCTCTTCGGCTACCGGTCCTGGCTGGTGGCTTTCCTCGTTTTCAGCCTGAGCCTCCAGCAGGGGTTCACCTCCCCGCTGAGCCCCCAGAATATCGCCATGATCATCCTGCTGGCAGGTGTGCCCGCCAGCATCGTCGGCAACGAGGGGGCCATGGCATGGGGACGCCGAAGGGCGATAACCCTCTTCATGATCGGGTCGGGGCTGCTCGGGTGTGTCATCGGGTTTGCCGCCGGGCTCGACTTCTACCTGGTCGCTGCCCTCTGCCTCCTGTACGGCATGACGAACCTCTTCGACAGCGGGGCCCTCACGGCCGGAGTCGTTTCCGAATCGCCGGAGCGGCAGCGGGGCCTGACGCTGGCCGTCTACTCCTTCACGGGCTTCGGGATGGCCTTCCTGGCTCCCCTTGCCTTCGGCGCCATCCTCGACGCCGCCGGTCGGGGGGTTGCGGCGTGGGGCCTTGCCTTTGCGGCCCTCGGGCTTGTCTGCCTGTCCGGCGCCCTCTGGCTGAGGATCTTCAGGGCAAGAAGCCCCCATTGATACGGGATACGGCAGGGAGGGGTCTTCCCGACATTGACACCTGTCCTGTCGGCACCTATACTGTCGCTGCCTGCGCAGATTGACCCTGCAGAGCAACCCCGCAAAAACCTTCTGAGGCAATGCCAATGCAGATCACGGAACACGTCCACGCTCTCCGGATCCCCTTTCAGGTCCACCTGCCCACGGGCATCACCCTGGATCGTTTTGTCTACGCCTTCCTGATCCTGGGGAAGAGGATCTGCCTGGTCGACAGCGGTGTTGCCACCGCGGAAACGGTTATCTTCGAAGCCATCGAAAAGGCCGGGCGAAAGCCGGAGGAGATCGACCTTCTTGTCCTGACGCACTCCCACCCGGATCACATCGGCGCCGCAAAGGCCATCCGGGAGATAACGGGATGTGTCGTGGCGGCTCACGGGGCCGAAAAGGGCTGGATCGAAGATGTGGATCTCCAGGCAAGCGAGCGCCCCGTTCCCGGGTTTCACACCCTCGTGGGAGGGTCCGTGCCCGTCAGCCGGTCCCTGGGGGACGGCGACGAGATCGATCTCGGGGCCGGACATTCCCTCAAGGTGCTCCACACGCCGGGGCACTCGGCGGGGTCCATCTGCCTGCTCTACGAAAAGGAAAGGGTGCTTTTCAGCGCCGATGCGGTTCCCATCCCGGGCGATATCCCGATCTACGTGGACATCGTCGAGTCGGTCCGGTCGCTCAAGAGGCTGAAGGGGCTGCACGGGGTCGATCACCTGCTGGCCGCCTGGGACAAGCCCCGACAGTGCCGAGAAGTCGAAGAAACGCTTGCCGGAGGGCTTCAAGCCCTGCAGCGCATCCACACGATCGTCACCGGCCTGGCCGGTGAAGGGGACCCCGGGGACCCCATGGAGCTGTGCGGAAAGGCGCTCGCGGCGATGGGGCTTCCGCCCGCCCTGGCCAATCCCCTGATCGCCCGGTCATTCCTGTCGAGCTTGAAAGTGAAGAACAGGCAGGATCTCTTCATGGCATGAACCTGCGGGAGCAAGAGCGATGGCCATTCAGCAAATTCGCGACGATCTTTACCTGATCGACATCGATCAGGCCCTCGAGGGGTTCCGGAAGTTCATCAGCGCATGGCTCTACAGGGTCAACGGGGCGACGCTTCTCGTCGACCCGGGACCGGCTTCCACCATACCTTACCTCGTGGAGCGGTTGAAACAGGCCGGGGTCGACAGGGTTGACCATGTCCTTTTGACTCACATCCACCTTGATCACGCCGGCGGGACGGGCCAGCTTCTGCTGCACTTCCCCGGGGCGAAGGTCAACTGCCACCCCAAAGGGATCCCGCATATGGTGGCCCCGCAAAAGCTCTGGGAGGAATCGAAAAAGGTCCTGGGAAGAGTCGCCGAGGCCTATGGCGAGATGGCTCCGGTGCCCGAGTCGAGCATCTCCTTCAGCAACAGGATCGGGCTCGGGGGTGTTGCTGTTGAAGTGATCGAGACACCGGGGCATGCGCCGCATCATGTCTCGTACCGGGTGGGGGACATTCTCTTTGCCGGTGAGATAGCCGGCGTCTACGTCCCCCTCGATGACGGGTTTTACGTCCGCCCCGCAACCCCGCCGCCCTTCCGGCACGAGACCTTCCGGGATTCCATCGCGAAGGCGGCGGCCCTCGACGTGTCGCTCGTCTGCCTCGGCCACTATGGCTGCAGGAAGAGTGCGGCGGCCCTGTTCGAACGGGCGAGGCGGCAACTCGACTTCTGGGTGGACACGGTGGAGAGACACTTCAAGGCGGGAAGCGATCCTTTCGAGCAGGCCGTCCTGGCCGATCTCATCGCTCGCGACCCGGACATGAGGGGCTGGCAATCGCTGCCAAAAGACATCCAGGCCCGCGAGCGCAACTTCTGCTTCAACAGCATCCGCGGAATCTGGGCATACCTTGTGAAGAAGTGAAAAAGAAGTGTCTGAGTGTCTAAGTGAAGAGAGGACTTTTAACCCTCACTCAAACACTCAAACACTCAAACACTTAGACACTCAGACACTTCTTAAGGGATGTTGAATATCCGTTTGGCGTTGGCCGTCGTCACGGCCGCCACTTCCTCGAACGGCCTCCCCTTGATCTCGGCGATCTTCCGGGCCGTGTGGACCACGTAGGAGGGCTCGTTGCGCTTGCCCCGGAAAGGATTCGGGGTGAGGTAGGGGCAGTCCGTCTCCACGAGGAGCGACTCCAGGGGCAGCTCCCTCACGATGGAGCGCAGCTTGTCGTTCTTCTCGAAGGTCACCGTCCCGGGGATGGAGATGTAGAAGCCCATGGCAACGCACTGCTTCGCCATGGGGTAATCGCCGGAGAAGCAATGGATGATGCCCCTCCGGGCCCCTTTCCAGCTCTTCAGCAGATCCACCGTTTCCCGGTGTGCGTCGCGGTCGTGGATCACGACGGGAAGATTCAGCTCCGAGGCCAGTTCCAGCTGCTCCCCGAAGCGCAGGATCTGTGTGGCCCGGGGCGAGAGATTCCGAAAGAAATCGAGACCGATCTCGCCGTAGGCGACCACTTTCTCGTGCTTCGCCATCTCCCTGAGCGAGGCGTAGGTGCCGCCGTCGATGTCCTTCACCTCGTGGGGGTGGATGCCGATGACGGCATAGACGCCGGGGTAGCGGCGGGTGATCTCGAGGGCCTTCCGGCAATCCTCTACGGTCGTACCCACCGTGACGATGATCTCCACACCGGCCGCCTTTGCCCTCCCGACGACTTGATCGCGGTCCCGGTCGAAGGGCGACATCTCCAGGTGGGCATGCGAGTCGATGACCCTGTGCATCCGCCCTAGCCTTTTGCCGGCCGCTTTCTGTTGAGGTCCGCGGGGACTTCCTCGGCCTGGTTTGCCAAGTCTGGCAGCGTAGAGAGGTACTTGGCGAGAAACTTTTCCGTCATGTCGCCCTTTTTCAGCTTGAGATCGATCATTCTCTTGTCAATACTGTCCATGTTGAATGCCTCCGCTCTTTCTTTTTTCATTCCGATCCTCCTCGTGAGTTCGCACTGAACCCGCCGATATGACGGGAATGACCAGATTGTTGCCTCTTTCAGCTCCGGAGCCTCGGATCGAGGGAATCCCGGATCCCTTCGCCTAACATGTTGTAACCCAGAACCGTCACCAGGATGGCGAGCCCCGGGTAGAGGGAAAGCCACCAGGCGATGTCGATGTTGTCCTTGCCCGCCGTGAGGATGTTCCCCCAGCTCGGGGTGGGCGGCTGCACGCCGATCCCGAGAAAGCTCAGGGCCGATTCCGTGAGGATCGCCCCGGCCACCCCGAGGGTTGCCGCCACGAGCACCGAGGCCATGCAGTTGGGAAGGACGTGAATGAAAATGATCCGCGCATCGCTTGCCCCGATGACGCGGGCCGCCTGAACGAAGTCTCGCTCCTTGAGCGATATGAAATCGGCGCGCACCAGGCGCGTGATCCCCATCCAGCCCGTGGCCCCGATGATGATCATGATGTTCCAGATCGAGGGCTCCAGGAAGGCGATGACGGCCAGGATCAGGAAGAACGTGGGGAAGCAGAGCATGATGTCGACGAAACGCATGATGACGGCATCGACCCCGCGCCCGTAGTACCCCGCCACGGAGCCGAGGATCGCCCCGATGAGAATGGCGATGCCCGTGGAGACAAACCCCACCTTGAGCGAGATCTGGGCCCCCCAGATCATCCGGGACATCACGTCGCGACCCAGCTGGTCCGTTCCGAACCAGTGCTTCGCCGAGGGCGGCTGCAGGATGTTCTTGAGATCGATCGCCGTCGGGTCGAAGGGGGAGAGCCAGGGCGCCAGGAGCGATACGACGAACAGCAGGACGACGATGACGCTCCCCGCCACGGCGAGTCGATTTTTTGAGAACCGGTACCAGAAATCCGTCTTCATCGTCCGTTCCGTTTCTTCCCCATTACGTTCACAACCCCCCGGCCTCAGGAGATCCGGATCCGCGGGTCGGCCAGCGCATAGAACACATCGGCCAGCAGGTTCCCGATGAGTGTGAGCACGGCGCCGATGACGAGGATCCCCATCACCACGGGGTAATCGCGGGCCATCACGGCCATGTAGAAGAGCTGCCCCATGCCGGGGATGCTGAAGATGGTCTCGAAGATGACGCTGCCGCCGATGAGCCCCGGGACCGAGAGGCCCAGGAGCGTGATGACCGGAAGCATGGCATTGCGCAGGGCGTGCTTGTAGATGACGACCCGCTCCGAAAGCCCCTTGGCCCGGGCCGTCGTGATGTAGTCCTGCCGGATGACCTCCAGCATGTTGGAGCGCATGTAACGCGAAAGCCCCGCAAGCCCCCCGAAGGCCGCAATCGAGACCGGCAGGATCAGGTGCTTCAGAAAATCCCAGAAGGCCTCGGCGGGAGGCAGATATTCATAGTTCAGGGACCGGATGCCCGAGATGGGGAGCCAGTCCAGGTGGATGCCGAAGAGGATCATGAGCAGAAGCGCAAGCCAGAAGGTGGGGATGGCAAACCCCATGAAAACGAATACACTCATGACCCGGTCGAAGGTGGACCCCTGCCGCACCGCCGAAAGCACCCCGATGGGGATGGCGATGAGAAAAATGAGGGCCATGGAGAGCACGTTCAGGAAAACGGTGATGGGAAGCCGCTCGAGAATCTTTGCCGCCACGGGTCTTCCGTCAGGCGAGAAGGACACGCCCAGGTCGAGCACGAGGAGCCGTCCGAGCCACTTTCCGTACTGGACGTGCAGCGGCTTGTCGAGGTCGTACATGGCCCGCAGGCGCTCTTTCATCTCGGCCGTCACGCGGGGGTTCATCTCCGTCTGGAGATCCGTAGGCGAGCCCGGCGCGAGGTGCATGACGGAAAAACAGATGATCGTGATCCCGAAAAAGAGGGGGATCATGAAGAGAAAGCGCCTGGCCACATAGCGAAGCATCTCACGACCTCCCCGGGGCGGGCATCGTTTTATGCGGCGGGGCCGGCTGTCCCTGCGCCGCAGCGGGACTGTCGAACCCTTCGAGGATGCCCAGGGTCTTGATGCCGGCCAGGGTTCTGGCCAGATTCCGCTCCGAGTGGGCCTCAACGGTCAGAATGGGGTGAAGCTTTCTCTCTCGCAGGATGGCAAAGAGCCTTGCGAAGGGGAAAGTCCCCTCCCCCACGGGCAGGTGCTCGTCGAGGGCGCCCTTGTTGTCGTGGAGGTGGATCTCGATGAGCCGGTGACCGAGCCTGTCGATCCAGGCCTCGAGACCGGATGCCGCAAAGGCATTGAAGTGCCCCGTATCGAAGCAGAAACCGACGCGCCCGGGCGGCAGGGCATCGAGAAGAAGCCCGAGGTAGCCGGGATCGGCCTCGTAAACGTTCTCGAGGGCGATCCGGGTGTCGAGCTTCTCCGCCAGGGGAATGAGCTGCGACCAGGTGTCGATGCTGTTTTCCAGCCACTTGCGCCCGGAGGACACGTAGTATTTCTCGTCGTAGGAGGGGTGAAAGACGATGGCGCGCGGGCGGAAGAAGGAGGCGATATCGAAGAGCTGCCGGAACCGCTCGAGGCTCACCCGGCGGATCCTCGCGTCGATGGCCCCCGGCCTCAGGTCCATGAAGGGCCCGTGAAAGGTAGTGGAATGCCCCGCCTCGCGGAGGATCGTTGCGGTCGAGGCATAGTCCGCTTCCTTGAACCCGTCGAGGATGGCGCTATTGAAGGCGATCTCCGGGTTGATCCGCTCCCTGAGGATTTTATCGAGATGTTTCTGGAGAAGCTGATCGAAGGGGATATGAACCTGAAGGTGTTTCAGGATGTCCTGCATCGTGATCATCCGGATCGGCATATCAATTGGTGAAAGTTACCACATCGGCAGCGGCGAGGCAACGGGCATTTTCAAATTGACAGGGCAAATTGATAATGCTACAAAAACGGCAGGTTAGAGGAGGGCCGGTCCGTCGCAACGGCGCCGGCCCCAGCATAAGGACAGACAGAAGAAAAGGAGGCTTATTGGTTAAAAAGGATTTGACCACGCGGCAGAAGATTCTCCTCGCCGTCAATGCGGCCCTGGAGAAAAAGGCAAAAAACATCGTCATTCTCAACATCAAGAACGTCACTTCCTTTGCCGATTACACCGTCATCTGCAGCGGAACGTCGGACCGGCAGGTCCAGAGCATCGCCTCTTCCGTCGAAGGGTCCATGAAAAAGGCCGGCACCCTTCCCCTGGGCGTCGAGGGCGAGAAAGGCGGTCGATGGATCCTCATGGACTACGCGGACATCATCATCCACGTCTTCTACGAACCGGTGCGCGAGTTCTACGACATCGAACGGCTGTGGTCCGATGCCCCGAAGATGGAAGTGGCCGACGACACCGTCGAGATCAAGTCGCTCCGCAGGGGAATGTGATGTGACGGCGGTGCTCACGGCCCTCACGGAACTGCTCTTCCCGACACTGTGCCTGTCCTGCGGCGGGGTCCTGTCGGAGCGCAGGGAACATCCCTTCTGCCCCGACTGCCATGCGGGGATCCGTTTTATCACCGCACCCCTTTGCCCGGTATGCGGGATCCCCTACCCTGTCGAAGAGAGCCCCGATCACGTCTGCGGCGATTGCCTCCTGAAGAAGCGGCACGTAGGCTCGGCCCGTTCGCTCGGCGTGTACGAGTCGGTCCTCCACGATGCCATCCACGCCTTCAAATACGGGGGCAACGTCACCCTCGGCGAGCGGCTCGGCCGCCTGATGGCGGGGTACGATTACCCCTCTTTCCGGATCCGGGACTATTCGCTGATCCTGCCCGTTCCCCTGCACCCCCGGAGGCTGCGGCAACGGGGCTTCAACCAGTCGGTCATCCTTGCGCGGGAAATCTCCAGGCGCCACGGCGTGGCCATGGACTTCCGCACCTTCAGGCGCATCGTCGACACGGAATCACAAGCGGGCTTGAAAAAAGAAGAGCGACGGTCTAACATAAGGAAGGCGTTCAGCATAACGGGCCCGGAGCAGATCCGGGGGCAGAACATCCTCCTCGTCGACGATGTCTACACGACGGGAAGCACCTTGGGCGAGTGCGCGAGAACCCTTTTAAAGGCAGGCGCGGAAGCCGTGGGCGCCCTCACCCTCGCCCGGGCAATCCAGGAGCCGTCATGAGCAAGATAACCCCGAGGAACGATCTCAAGGCCACTGTCGACCGGTTGAAGCGGGAAGGCAAGAAAGTCGTCTTCACCAACGGCTGCTTCGACATCCTCCATGCCGGCCACACCCGGTACCTGCGGGAGGCAAGGAAACTGGGCGATGCGCTGATCCTGGCCCTCAACAGCGACAGTTCCGTGCGGTCCATCAAGGGGCCGATGCGTCCCATCGTGCCCGAGGCCGAGCGGGCCGAGGTGGTGGCCGCGCTCGATTCCGTGGACTACGTGACGGTCTTCGACGAGCTGACCCCCCTGGAGCTCATCGAGTTTCTGCGACCGGATGTCATCGTCAAGGGAGGGGACTGGGCCGAGAAGGACATCGTGGGCGCCGAGACCGTCAGGAAATGGGGCGGACGGGTGGCCATCATGCCCGAGATCGAAGGAGCCTCGACGACGAACATCATCGACAAGGTCCTCCAGGTCTACCGTTCAGCCGACGAGGCGGGAAAAAGGGACTAAATATTTCTTTACAAAGTACCGATTATTCGTTATACAAGATGGCTCTTCTCAGCGAGTGCGCTTATCTTTCGGACGGAATGCAGGATGAAGCCAGAGAAACAGGATTATTTCCGAACACTTCTTCTGACCAGGATCAATGAGCTCCTGGACGGCGCGGAGAGGACCGTCGCGGAGATGACCGACGAGCAGGAGAACTTCCCCGACCCCAACGACCGGGCGTCGCTGGAGTCGGACCGCAACTTCGAGCTTCGGATTCGCGACCGCGAGCGAAAGCTCATCGCCAAGATGCAGGAAGCCATCAAGCGCATCGACGACGGCACCTTCGGCATCTGCGACGCCTGCGGCGGGCCCATTTCCGAAAAGCGCCTCACGGCGCGCCCCGTCACGACGCAGTGCATCGACTGCAAGACCAAGGAAGAGAAGATGGAGAAGCAGCGGGGGGAATAGCTTCTCTCCCGGTTCACCGTCTTGTCTCAGCCCCACCCCGGATTTCTCAGACCCCACCCTGCCAGACATGGAATTCGTTTGCCCAAAACCCGGCACCGCTGTATAGTTGCCGCTGTCTGCAACAAGCGTCTTCGGCAATATGAAAAGGGTCGTGAGGAACGGTTTTGCCAGGCGACTTTTCGCACCTAGAGGTGCTCACCGGCAGGGATGCGTTTTAAACATGATTGCGCCTCCTGACGGGAGACGCCCCCGGTCAAAGCGCCTTTGCGCGAACGGTTCTTTGCGTCCTTCGACACGCTCAGGATGACCCGGCTCCGACTGCCATGTCATGGTGAGCCTGTCGAACCATGCGGCCGCAGCGCAATGAGCATTAGAACCGTCACAAAGCGGTTTTTCGCCGGCAAAATTGTTCCTCACGATCCAGTACCTTCATTATGTTCATAGAAGTAGCCATCAACATCCCCTCCGCCCGGACCTTCACCTACTCCGTCCCGGCCGAGTCGCGCGCGGACGCCGCCCTGGGCAAGCGCGTCCTGGTCCCGTTCGGGAAACGCTCGCTCACGGGCACGATCATCGGCATCCGGCGCTCCACCGACCGGCAGGACACGCGGGAGATCGTACGGGTGCTGGACCGGGAACCCCTTTTCCACGAGGAGGATCTGCGTTTCTATCGTTGGGCCGCCGACTACTACGTCACGCCCCTCGGCAGGGCCCTCGGCGAAATCCTTCCCGGGGGTATCGACATCGAAAGCCTGCTGTGGGCCGTCAAATGCGGCGATGCGGGGGATCTCACGCCTCTGCAGAAAAGTATCGTCGAGACGCTGGGACGCCGTTCATCGGGGATGCCCCTGCGCAGCCTCGAGAAGGAGCTGGGAAAGAAAACCCTCCTGGCCGAGCTCCGGAAGATGGAAAAACGGGGAATCCTCTGCCTGGAGGAGCGGATGAGGAAACCCGCCGTGAAGGGCAGGACGGAAAAGATCGCAACCCTTTTGGAATCCCCGACGGAACCCGTCAAGCTCACCGATCGACAGAGGCTCACCCTCATGGCCATCAAGGCAAGGGGGGGCAGGGCCCGCGTTGCCGAGCTGGAGGAGGTCCACGACCCCCTGTCTGCCCTGAGATCCCTGGAGAGAAAAGGCCTCGTCAGCCTCGGCGAAGAAGAAACACTGAGAAGCCCCGGAAGCACCGGGGAGATCGGGCGGGCATACGCTCCCCTGACGCTCAACGCCGAGCAGCAGGCTGCCCTCGCAACCATCCTGAACGGCATCTCCTCGTGTGCCTTTTCTCCCTTCCTGCTGCACGGGGTCACCGGAAGCGGAAAGACGGAGGTCTACATCCACGCCATCACCGAAGCTCTCCGCCAGGGGGGGCGCGCCATCTATCTCGTCCCGGAGATCGCCCTCACACCCCAGCTCATCGGCCGGTTGGAAAGTCGCTTCCCCGCAGGCGAGATCGCCGTGCTGCACAGCGGAATCGGCCCGGCGGTGCGCTACGATCAGTGGCGAAAAATCGAACGGGGCGACGCGAAGATCATCGTAGGCGCCCGGTCGGCCATCTTTGCGCCCGTAGGCAATCTGCGGCTCATCATCGTCGACGAGGAGCACGACGCCTCCTACAAGCAGGACGAGCGCATGCCCTACAACGCCAGAGACCTGGCGGTGGTGCGGGCCAAGCAGCAGGGGGCTGCCGTCGTTCTGGGCTCTGCAACCCCGGGGCTGCAGAGCTTCCACAACACGAGGGAAAAGGAATACGTCTACCTCGCGCTGACCCGGCGTGTCGAGCAGAGGGAGCTTCCGAGCGTCGAGATCGTGGACATGAAAAACGAACGGGACCCCAACGGCAGGATCCGCTCCCTCTCGCGCCTGCTCGTCGAGCAGATCGGCCGCACGCTGGAAGCAAAAAAACAGTCCCTGCTCTTTTTGAACCGGCGGGGGTACAACACCTATCATTACTGCGGCGACTGCGCCCACGTCTTTCGCTGCCTCAACTGTGCCGTTTCGCTCACGCATCACCTGAGCGAGGGGGCGCTGCGATGCCACTACTGCGATTTCTCCGTCAAGGCCCCTCCGGTGTGTCCGGAGTGCAGCGGGAACCGCATCCTGAGCTACGGTCTCGGAACGGAAAAACTCACGGCGGAAATCCAGGAGCTCTTCCCGCAGGCCCGGGTCGCCCGGATGGACAGCGACACCACATCGTCACGCGGCAGCCACGAGCGCATCCTTCAGGCCTACGGCCGCGGCGAGATCGAGATCCTCGTCGGCACGCAGATGATCACCAAGGGACACGATTTCCCCGACGTGACCCTCGTGGGCGTCATCTCCGCCGACACGACCCTCAACATGCCGGACTTCAGGGCAGCCGAGCGAACCTTCCAGTTGCTCACCCAGGTATCCGGAAGGGGCGGCAGGGGCGAGAGCCCCGGTGCGGTTGTCATCCAGACGCTCAACCCCGGCCACTATGCCATCCAGCGCACCCGCACCCATGACTTCGCCGGATTCTACGAGGATGAGATCGCCCTGCGCAGGGACCTGGGATACCCGCCCTTTTCACGGATGATCAATATCACCGTTTCGGGGACGGGAAAAGAGCTGGTGGAAAAAGGGGCCGCCAGGCTGGGCAAGCAGGCAGGCAGGCTTGCCGACGGAAGCCATCACAAGGGCCGCCTCATCGTCATCGGCCCGATGGAGGCGCCTCTGGGCAAGGTTCGAGGCCGGTACCGCCGGCAGCTGCTCGTGAGGGGAAAGCAGGTGCGCGCGCTCCACGCCTTTGTCCGGCAACTCATCGAGGAAGCCGACATTCCGGGCTGCGAGATCCGCGTCGATGTGGACCCCATGAATTTCATGTGATAAGCTGCCGCAGGCAGCAGTGTTTGAGTGTCTAAGTGTTTGAGTGCTGAAGTGATTGGATGCAAAAAAGAACTCTTCACTCAGGCACTTCATCACTTCTGCCAGGCCGTGATCAAAGGCTGGCAATGAGCTATTATCCCGAGGTGAGACATGGGCACTGAGAAGCCCCGCATCCTTTTCATGGGAACTCCCGAATTCGCCGTTCCGTCCCTGGAGCTCCTGGTCGAGAAGGCCTGGCCCGTTATCGGCGTCGTCACCCAGCCCGACCGGCCCAAGGGAAGGGGGCAGCGCCTCGTCGCCTCGCCCGTGAAGGAGGCGGCCGTGCGGCACGGGCTGACCGTGCATCAGCCCGAAAAAGTCCGGGCCCCCGAGTTCCTCGAGATCTTCCGCGGGCTTGCCCCCGATATGGTTGTCCTCGTCGCCTTCGGCCAGATCCTGCCGAAGGAGATCATCGACGGCCCGCCCATGGGTTGCGTCAATGTCCACCCCTCGCTGCTGCCCAAGTACAGAGGGGCCGCACCCATGAACTGGGCCCTCATCCGTGGCGAGCAAAAGACGGGCATTTCCATCATGAGGATGGACGAAGGCGTCGACTCGGGAGACATCCTCCTGCAGGAAGAGACGGACATCGAGCCGGGCGAGACCTACGATCGCCTCCATGACCGCCTCGCCGTCCTGGGGGCGCAGTGCCTTCTGAGGACGCTGGAGGCTCTGGCGGAAGAAAGTATCCGCAGAACGCGCCAGGACCACTCCCTGGCCACGCTCGCACCGCGCCTGAAGAAAGAAGACGGCCTGATCCGCTGGGAGGCCCCCGCCCGGGACATCGCCCATTTCGTGGCCGGCCTTTCCTCGGTGCCCGGGGCGCACACGCTGCTCGACGGGAAAGTCCTCAAGGTCTATTCGGTCGAAGCGGAAGAGGCATCCGTTCCCGAAGCGCCCGGGACCGTTGCCGGCCCGACACCCAGGGGACTCAAGGTTGCAGCGGGCGGAGGCTATGTTTACCTGAAGGACGTCCAGCTCGAAAGCAAGAAGCGCCTGCCCATCGCCGACTTTCTCCGGGGCTTCCGGTTCACGCCGGGCAGCAGGCTGGGGTAGCGTTTTCCCGGGCATCTCGATTTCGAGACTGTTCAAGAATACCCGTATGTAGGGCACCCGCAGAAGATCGCGAAGTCAGGAAGTTATGAAGAGCGGAAGATCGGAGTGGATGAAACATTCATTTCTTTTCTTATCCGCTCTTCCTCGCTTCTGCTCTTCCGATCTTCGCAGACTTGATGCCGAAAGATGAACACAGAGCACCCTTCGGGATGCGGAGGCACAAAGCATTGAAAGATAATCCCAGGGCGCTGGCCGTCCAGATCCTGAACCGTGTTGACGAGGAACAGTCCTTCGCCGAGCCGCTGCTGGACGCCGTCCTCTCGTCAGGCCACCCCGTGAGCGATGCCGACCGCAGACTGCTCACGTACCTCGTCTACGGCGCGCTGCGCATGCGGGGGTTCCTCGACTTCCTGATCGACCGTTTCTACAAGGGGAAGCCCGATGCGCTGCAGTCCGGCATCCGGAACATTCTCCGCGTCGCCCTCTTCCAGGCGCGCTTCGCGGAGAAAATCCCCGTCTATGCCGCCGTCGACGAAGCCGTGAACACGACAAAGCGGATTTTCCCGGGACGGGAAAAGCTCGTCAACGCCATCCTGCGAAACACCCTCCGGGGAATGACAGACGTGACGTTCCCCGGGCTCGAGGCGGATCCCGCAGCCCACATCGCCGTTATCCGCTCCCACCCCCGCTGGCTTGTCGAGCGCTGGATCGGCTGCTTCGGCATCGAGCAGACGCTTGCACTCTGCAACGCGGATAACGAGATCCCTCCCCTCACCCTCCGAGTGAACCGTCTCAAGGCAAAGCGTCAGGACATGCTGGAGAGGCTCGCCCGCGCCGGTCATGACGTGAGGCCGACGCCATATTCCCCGGAGGGGATCATCCTTGCGAAACCCCCCGCGTCGCTGCGGGAGATGCCGGAAATTGAGGACGGCCTTCTTTACGTGCAGGACGAGGCCTCGCAGCTTATCTCCAGGCTCCTGGCGCCGAAACGAGGGGAGCGGGTGCTGGATCTCTGCGCAGGTGCCGGCGGCAAGACAACCCACCTGGCGGCTCTGATGGAAAATGCAGGGGAGCTCGTTGCCGCCGACATCCAGGAAAGCAAGCTCAAGTCCCTGGAGGCGACGTCGCGCCGGATGGGGCTCGACGTGAAAACGTCAGCCGTCGACGCGAGGGACGCTGCGGGCATGGCCGCACTGGGCTCGTTCGACCGGGTTCTCGTCGATGCGCCCTGCTCGGGTCTTGGCACCCTGAGGAGAAACCCCGAGATCCGCTGGCATCTCACCGCGAACAGACTGGGGGAGTTCCCGCCCCTGCAGGAACGGATCCTGGAAAACGCCGCTGCCTGCGTGAAAAGAGGGGGATATCTTCTCTACAGCACCTGCTCCGTCATGCCGGAGGAGAACGACGGTGTCGTCGAGGCCTTTCTCGACGGGTATCCCGACTTCGCCCCATCCCGCCCGGCAGCCGATTTCCCTGCAGAAGCCCTGGACCCGAGGGGCTTCCTGCGGACCTTCCCCCACCGCCACGGCACGGACGGTTTCTTCGGGGCCCTTCTCCGGCGCCTGTAGACAGGCATTTCCTTGGCTGAAAGCCTTGCGGCTTGCGGCTTGTGGCTCGTGGCTCTTCGCCTGTTGACTTGGATGCACGGATAATGATATTTTTCGGCTCGCGGCTCCGGCAAAAGGGGATCTCAGACAACCCGATTCCGGGGCTTTTCAAGTTGTCCGACAGGAGAACACCATGTTTTTGAAACAGCTGCAAGTCGGCCACATGGCTATCTTCGCCTACATCGTGGGGGACAAGGAAACGGGGGACGCCCTCGTGATCGACCCCGCGGCGGAGACGGAGCGAATCGTCGCTGAGGCGCAGAAGAACAACCTCACGATCCGCTACATCGTGAACACCCACGGCCACGTGGACCACATCTCGGGCAACGCCGCCGTGAAGAAAAAGACCGGGGCGAAAATCATCATCCACGAAGCCGATGCCGGCATGCTCACGTCCACGCCCGCCATGATCCTGAGCATGTTCCGGGCGGAAGCCTCGCCTGCTGCGGACATCCTGGTCCGGGAAGGGGACTCGATCCAAGTCGGCAACGTGAAGCTGAAGGTCCTCCACACACCCGGCCACACACCCGGCGGGATTGCGCTCTACACTGACGGCTACGTCTTTACGGGTGACACTCTCTTCGTCGAGGCCGTCGGGCGTACGGACCTGCCCGGGGGGTCGTGGGACACGATGGCGAAGGCCATCAAGGAGAAGCTTTACACGCTGCCCGACGAGACGGTCGTCCTGCCCGGCCACAACTACGGCAGGATGCCCACCTCGACCATCAAAAACGAAAAGCGCAACAACCTCTACGTCCGCTGAACAAGGAGCCCAGACCATGGCCCAGCCGGCCCTCTACCAGACAGATCTCAAAGGCCTGAAGCTTGTCAACCGCGGCAAGGTCCGCGACCTCTACGACCTGGGGGAGGTTCTGCTCATCGTGGCGACGGACCGGATCTCGGCCTTCGACGTCATCATGCCGAACCCCATCCCCGGAAAAGGCGAAATCCTGACGAAGCTCTCCGAGTTCTGGTTCAGGCAGATGGCCGATATCATCGGCAATCACCTCGTCACGACGGACACGGACCAGTTCCCGGCCGAATGCAGGCCCCACCTGGATATCCTGAAGGGGCGAAGCATGCTCGTGAAAAAGGCGAAACCCCTTCCCGTGGAGTGCATCGTCCGCGGCTACATCAGCGGCTCGGCCTGGAAGGACTATGCGGGCGGAAAGCCCGTCTCGGGAATCCGCCTTCCCGCGGGGCTGAAGGAATCGTCCAGGCTGCCCGAGCCCATCTTCACCCCTTCCACGAAGGCCCCCGAGGGCGAGCACGACATGCCTATCTCGCAAGAGGAGATGGCCCGCATCGTCGGAAAGGAGCTGACGGAGAGGATCATCTCCGTGAGCATCGCCATCTACAAACGCGCCGATGCCATCGCCAGCTCCGTGGGGATCATCATTGCCGATACGAAGATGGAATTCGGCTTGATGGGCAGCGAGCTCATCCTGATCGACGAGGTGCTCACGCCGGACTCGTCGCGGTTCTGGCCGCGGGACGATTACGCCGAAGGGCGCGGGCAGAAAAGCTACGACAAGCAGTTCCTCCGCGACTATCTGCTGTCGCTGAAATGGGACCAGAAACCCCCGGCTCCGGTGCTACCGTCCGATATCATTGAGAAAACCCACCAGAAATACGAGGAAGCCCTCCTGCGGTTCACCCGAAAATTCTGACCCGCAAAAAAGTACGGGCCCTGCCTTGACAGGCAGGGAGGGGATCATTAAGTTATCGGCACTTCAGGGGACAGGTGCGCCTGCAGAACGGCCTCCGGCTCGCCCGATGGGAAAGGAAATCACAGGTCTTACATGGAACGACGGGATTACTACGAGATCCTGGGTGTCGAACGCAGCGCGCCCGACGAGGAAGTCAAGAAGAGTTACCGCAAGCTCGCCATGCAGTTCCACCCGGACCGCAACCCGGGGGACAAGAAGGCCGAGGAGAAGTTCAAGGAGGCGGCCGAGGCCTACGAGGTGATTCGCGACCCCGAGAAGCGGAAGATCTACGACCGTTACGGGCACGAGGGGATCAACGGCACCGGATTCCAAGGTTTCTCGGGTTTCGACGACATCTTCACCAACTTCAGCGACATCTTCGAAGACGTCTTCGGGTTCACGGGGGCCCGGACGCGCACGCGCTCCGCGGTCCGCCAGGGCGCCGACCTGCGCTACGACCTCCAGATCTCCTTCATGGACGCCGTGAAGGGAACCTCCACGCAGATCGAGCTGGAAAAACTGGAACGCTGCAAGGAATGCAATGGGGCGGGAGCGGCTGCGGGGACACACCCGGAAACCTGTTCCCGCTGCAACGGGCGCGGCACCGTGACCCAGTCGAGCGGTTTCTTCACCATCAGCACCACCTGTCCGCACTGCCGGGGTGCCGGACGCGTGATCAAGAACCCCTGCAAGGCCTGTTACGGAACCGGGAAGGCCAAGACGAGGAAATCCGTAAGCCTCAGGATCCCCGCCGGCGTTGAGACAGGTTCCCGCCTGCGATTGCGCGGCGAAGGCGAGGAAGGTGATTTCGGAGGCCCCAGCGGGGACCTCTATGTCTTCATTCACGTGGAGCCCCACGAGTTTTTCGAGCGCGAAGGCTATGACGTCCTGTGCCAGATCCCCATTTCCGTCACCCAGGCCGCCCTGGGGGCCACGATCGAAGTGCCGACCGTCGACAGCAAGGAATCCGTCAAAATCCCCAAGGGGACGCAGAGCGGCAAGATCTTCCGCCTGAAGGGAAAAGGGGTTGCTCACCTCAAGGGCATCGGCCGCGGGGACCAGGTCATCCAGGTCCTTGTCAAAATTCCCACCAATCTCACCAAGAAGCAGGAGGAGCTTTTGAGAGAGTTCGCCCGGCTGACCGGTGAATCCGCCTCCTGAACCGACTCTCCATCTCATCGAAGGCCCTGTCGGAGCGGGGTCGATACAATCCCCGGAAGACCGCGAGACGAAAGGGTCCGCGGGCAGGTCTGCCAAGAAAGGATGGACAATTCCGCCCGCATTGATTATATTTCCAACGTACCCTACCGGACTGCAGAAAAAAGAGGGAAATCATGGCAGAGATGACACCTACGAAGGAAGTGCCTGTCCAGCTGCTTCGATGGAGCTGCAACCCCGATCTTCTGGGGTTTGACACGACGAAGGAGTGCAAAAAAACAGATAGCATCATCGGGCAGAACCGGGCCGTCAAGGCCATCACGCTGGGGCTCGAGATCGAAAGCCCGGGGTACAACATCTACGTCTCCGGGATGACGGGCACGGGAAAGACGACCACCATCAAGAACCTGCTCAGCCAGCTCGACCTCAAGAAGCCCATCCCCGACGACATCTGCTACGTCCACAATTTCAAGGACCCCGACACGCCGCGGGCCATCATGTTCCCGGCAGGCAGCGGCCGGAAGCTCCAGAAGGATATGGACGACCTCGTCGCTCACCTGCGCAAGGAGATCCCGCTGATCCTCGAGAGCGACGAGTTCAAGAAGGAATCCGAGGAAGTCATCAACACCTATCGGCAAAAGCAGAAGGAGATCATCCGGGAGTTCAATGACCGCCTGCTGAAGGAGAATTTCCAGCTCGTCCAGTTCCAGATGGGCCCCTTCACGCGGCAGGACATCGCCCCGATCGTGGAAGGGCGCCCCGTGCCCTTCGAGCAGCTCGAGGCCATGGCCGAGGAAGACAAGTTCAACAAGGAGGAGCTCGCAACCATCCGGAAGAAAATGGTCGACCTGCGCATCGAGCTCGATTCCGTCATGCGGGAAACCCGGGACATCGAACGCGAGATCCGGCAGCAGATCGCGACCCTCGAGCACAAGTACGGCTCCCCCGTGGTGATGGAGGAGATCTCGGATCTGAGACTCCGCTACGTGGACTCCAACGAGAAGGTCAACGGCTACCTCGACGAGGTCCAGGAGCACATCTTATCCAACTTGAAAATTTTTCAAGAAAAGGAAGAGGAACAGCAGCAACAGGCCCTGCCGTTTCCCGTGCCCCAGGCGCCCGCGAGGCGCTTCATCGAGTTCAAGGTGAACGTCCTCGTGGACAACTCGGCAACCGAGAAGACACCCATTATCATCGAGACGGCGCCGACCTTCAAAAACCTCTTCGGCACCATCGAGCGCGAAGTGGACCGCTCGGGGCTCTGGCGGACGGACTTCACCCACATCAAGGCCGGGTCGCTGCTGCGGGCAAACGGCGGCTTCATCGTTTTCGACGCCCTGGAGGCCCTCATCGAGCCCGGGGTCTGGACGTTCCTCAAGCGGACGCTGAAGAGCCGCGAGATGAACATGCAGCCTTACGACCCCTTCAGCTTCCTGCCCACGGCGATCAAGCCCGAGCCGATCCCCCTGGACATCAAGGTGATCATCATCGGCGACGACTACCTGTATTACCTGCTCTACAACCTGGAGCGGGACTTCAAGGAGATCTTCAAGACGAAGGCCCAGTTCGACACGGAGATGGCCAACTCCGACGACAACATCCGGGAGTACGTCTGCCTCATCAAGCGGATCGTCGACGAGGAGAAGCTTCTCGATTTCGACAAGAAGGCCGTCTGCACCATCGTCGAGTACGGCGTGCGCCTGTCGGGCAGGCAGAAAAAGCTCTCGACCCGCTTCAGCGAGATCGCCGATCTGATCCGAGAATCCCATTACTGGGCGAAAAAGGACGGGGCCGACCTCGTCACGGACAGGCACGTGGATCAGGCCTACGGGGAAAAGATCAACCGCGTCAGCCAGATCGAGGAGAAGATCCAGGAGCTCATCGACGACGGCACGATCATGATCGACACGAACGACCAGGTCGTCGGGCAGGTCAACGGCCTTTCCGTCTACGACATGGGGGAGTACGCCTTCGGAAAGCCCTCGCGGATCACGGCCAAGACCTCCATGGGACGCACCGGGGTCATCAACATCGAGCGGGAGGCCAAGCTCTCCGGCCGGACCCACGACAAGGGCGTCCTTATCCTGGAGGGCTATTTCCGCGGCAAGTACGCCCAGACAAAACCGCTCACCATGAGCGCCAGCATTGCTTTCGAGCAGTCCTACGGCGGGGTGGACGGAGACAGCGCCTCCTCGACGGAGATCTACGCCATCCTATCGAGCCTCTCGGAGCTGCCCCTGCGGCAGGACATCGCCGTGACGGGCTCCGTAAACCAGAAAGGCGAGATCCAGCCCATCGGGGGCGTGAACCAGAAGATCGAGGGCTTCTACGACGTCTGCAGGGCGCGGGGGCTCACGGGAAGGCAGGGGGCTATGATTCCCCATCTCAATGTCCCCGAGCTCATCTTGAGAAAAGACATCGTGAAAGCCGTGGCCGAGGGGAAATTCCACATCTTCCCGGTCCAAACCGTCGATGAGGGCATCGAGCTGCTCACGGGCGTGCCGGCGGGGGTCGCCGACGAGAAGGAGAACTACCCGGAACACACGGTCAGCGCCCTCGTGGACAAGAAGCTGAAGTTCCTGGCGGAGGGGTTAAAATCCTTCGCGGAGGAAGGAAAGCCGCAAAAACCCGCGGATGAAACGAACAACGAGAACCAAGGCAAAGGGGAGTGACGCGTATGATCTACCAGAAGCGAGCGGCTGTTGCGCTGATCGTGCTGACGTGCTGTTTTTCCCTGTACGGATGTCCCGTCCTGGTCGTCGGGGGGGCTGCCGTCGCGGGGGGCACGGGAACCTATTATTACGTGGAAGGGGAGATGCGGACGGATTATTATTTCTCCGTCGATGCCGTCTGGTCCGCTGTCGAAAAGACGATCGCCGACATGAAGGGCCGCGACGTGGAGCCCGACAAGCAGGCGGACGGAGGAAAGATCGTGGCCGTGATCAACGATGAAAAGGTCACGTTCAGGGTGATGTACAAGGACAAGGACCTTTCCTCACTGGGCATCCGCGTGGGACTCATGGGGAACGAAACGGCCTCCAAGGTGATTCACGACCGGGTAGCCGACAATCTGCTGAAAAAGTAGGAAACGGGAACGGGAGATGCATGGTAAAGGGGTGCCGGGATGACGAGTCCGGGCCCTCTGAGACGGCCATCCCCGGAAAAGCGACCATGTATAAAACGATTCTGGTTGTCGACGACGAAGAGAGCATTTGCCAGTCCCTGCAGGGGATCCTGACGGACGAGGGCTACGAGGTCCGGACCGTTGGCAGCGGCGAGGAGGCCCTCAAGGCCATCGAAGAGGACCCGCCCGACCTGGCACTTCTGGACATCTGGCTTCCCGGGATGGACGGGCTCGAAGCCCTCAAGATCATCAAGACCGACACCCCGCAGGTCCAAGTCATCATGATGTCGGGGCACGGCACGATCGAGACCGCCGTGAAGGCGACAAAGCTCGGGGCCTTCGATTTCATCGAAAAGCCCATCTCCCTGGAAAAGGTGGTCCTGCTCGTCAACCACGCCCTCGATTTGGCCCGCCTCGAGGAAGAGAACAAGTTCCTCAAGCAGAAGGTCACTTCGGCCTTCGAGCTCATCGGACAGAGCAAGTCCATCATCGATCTGAAGGAGATGATCCGGATCGTCGCCCCGACGAACGCCTGGATTCTCATCATGGGAGAAAACGGCACGGGGAAGGAGCTCGTGGCCCGCTCGATCCACTACCTGAGCAAGCGGGCAAAAAAGCCCTTCGTCGAGGTGAACTGCGCGGCCATCCCCGAAGAGCTCATCGAAAGCGAGCTGTTCGGCCACGAGAAGGGATCCTTCACGGGCGCCACGGCCAAGAAACGCGGCAAATTCGAGCTTGCCCACGAAGGGACCCTCTTTCTCGACGAGGTGGCCGACATGAGCCTCAAGGCCCAGGCCAAGATCCTGAGGATCCTCCAGGAAAAGAGGTACGAGCGGGTGGGCGGCAACAAGTTCATCGACACGGACGTTCGGGTGCTGGCCGCAACGAACAAGGATCTCGAAAAGGAGATGGAAGCGGATCGTTTTCGCCAGGACCTCTACTACCGGCTCAATGTCATCCCGCTCACCATCGCACCGCTGAGGGACCGAAAGGAAGACATCCCGATCCTGGCCAATCAGTTCGTGAAAGACTTCTGCAGCAAGGAGGGGGTCGAACCGAAGGCCATCTCCGGGGAGGCCATCGATGTCCTGATGGATCACAACTGGCCGGGCAACGTGCGGGAGCTCAAAAATATCATGGAGCGCCTCGTCATCATGACGCAGGGCGACACGATCACGGCCGACGACATCCCATCCCTTTCGAAGGAGGAGCAGCCTGAGGAGGCCATGGACTCCATCTTCACCCACAATTCCTACCGGAAGGCAAAGATGGAATTCGAAAAGAAATACATCCTGAAAAAGCTTCAGGAAAACGAGGGCAATATCTCCAAGACAGCCGACACCATCGGCCTGGAGCGCAGCAACCTACACCGCAAGATCAAGACCCACAGCCTGGAATCGAAGAAAGAGTAACGGGTGATTGGAAAATGGTAACTGGAAACACAAAGGCCCTTGCGAACCCCGCAAGGGCCTTTCCTTAATCTGCGCTTCTGCTCTTTTTCCTTGAACTCGATGTGCAGAGGACCAGCTTCCTGTAGTCTTGTTTTTGGCGCTTCCACTGAGAATGCCCCAATTCAAACGTAAATTCCGCATTTGTGTATTGTAAGAAACTAGACTTCTCGTAGCCCATTTATCTTCTTGACGGCAATTGTAATTACGGGCATATTTTCCCAAAACGTCCTCGTCTGTAACCCCGTCAATTAGACAATTCCCCCCCTTTAACCTTCCGAGTGCCATATGTCTAAGGGTAACCGCAAGCTGCCCACGTAGTCGGCTCCAAGGGGTTTATTTCCGTTGGGGCCTATCATCTGCGCTTTTTTTGAGTTGCCCGTTTTAGCACCAGCTCTGTACTGCCTAAAGTTAACCCCAAGCCGAACTTAAACCTGATGCACAATCCTTTCCGGTTGATCTTTAATAGTCAAGATCGGGGCGAAAAGGATGAAGAAAAGGTAGCAGTCGTCCGAAGCCTTTTGAGGGGGTTCCTTTCAAGTAACCAGTCACAGAAAGGAGGGCATAGCATGAAGCGCATTTTAATGTGTATTGTGGTGGGCTTGCTTGTGTTCATGAGCAGCATTGGATGGAGTGCAGAAAGATTACTACGGACTGGTTATCAGCAAGATAGTCCCCCACGGTACTTTGTAGATGGGGGAAAAGATAAGGGCGTGTGCATTGATCTGATCAATGCCCTCAATGAAAAGCTGGCCAAAGAGAACATCCGCATCGAACCAACCGGGACCTATTCATTGGCCCGGATCAACACGATGATGGAAAAGAATGAATTGAACCTGTTTGTAGGATTGATGAAATCCCCAGCCCGTGAAAAGGCTTTCGTCTTCTCATCCGTACCCGTCTATGGAGTCCGCGGTCAGTTCGCCAAATTAGCTTCCGATCCCTTTGAATATACAGGTGAAATGTCAGTGCGCGGCAAGCGGGTGTGTGTGTTGCGCGGAGCCGCGATCAATCAGTTGATCACAAAAATGCCTGACATTCGGTTCGTGGAAGCGGCAACAATTCACGAATGCCTGTTGAAACTGCGCGAGCGTGAGGTCGATTTAACATTTTATCATGATCTCGGATTGGGATGGGACATTAAGGACGGTGGTTTCTCCAAACAGATCGTCTTGGCGAACAAACCATTCGAGGCAGATTTTCAGTACATCATGTTCACCAAGGAAGTGCCCCAAAACGTGAGAGTAGCAATCGAGAATGCGCTCAGAGATTTGCAGAAGGAGGGCACTACAGACAAGATTCTGAAAGCCTATAAATAAGAAAAGCGACGAAAAGGCAGGGTCAGCAATGGCCCTGTCTTTTTTATGCATTTCACGTGTAAATCTACAATCGTTCATACCCAGCCGGAGCATGAAGTAGTAGGTGTAAGCAATTTCAAAGCAGAACTTCTTAGGCGGGTCTTGCAGTCGGCTGTTCAAAAATTCCGAGATGCAAGGCGGCATACGCTGACAGCAGAAAAACAAATCCCCCTTTCCTCCCCCTTGCAAAAGGGGGAAAGAGGGGGATTTTTCTTGCCTTGAGGCTAGTGGCTCGCTGCTTGTGGCTCGTGAAAATAATTAAGGCCCTTGCGACTCCCGCAAGGGCCTTTTCATTTCTTCCCCGTACTCTGGACCCTATACCCTGGACCCTAAATTTTTTTGGTACCAGTCGACGGTGACCTCCAGCCCATTCCTGAACGACCAGGCCGGCTCGAAGCCCATCCGGTTCCTCGCCCGGCCGATGTCGGCCATGGAGTGGCGGATGTCGCCCTGCCGCGCGTCTTCGAAGCGGGGCTCGATTGTGCTCCCCGTGATCGCCCTCAATTCCGCCAGGAGATCCAGCAGGCTGTAACGGCGGCTGCAGGCCACGTTGAGCACCTCGCCCCCGATTCCCGGGACCGCTGCGGCAAGCAGGTTTGCATTCACCACGTCACGGACAAAGGTGAAGTCTCTCGATTGCCCGCCGTCGCCGTATACGATCGGCTGACGCCCGCCGAGCAGTGCTTCGATAAATCGGGGAATGACGGCGGCGTAATCCGAAAGATGGCTCTGCCTGGGCCCGAAAACGTTGAAATACCTCAGCGACACCGTTTCCAGCCCGTAGAGGGGGCTGAAAATTCGGCAGTACTCTTCGGCGGCAAGCTTGCTGATCCCGTATGGGGAAAGCGGCTCCGTTTTCATGGTCTCGTTTTTTGCCGTGAACTCTTCGACTCCTGCGCCGGCCTTGTCCCCGTAAACCGAGGAGGAACTCGCGAAGACGAATCGCCGCACGCGGGCCTCCCGGGAGGCCACGAGCAGATGCAGCGTCCCCGTGATATTGACCTCGTTTGTGGTCAGGGGATCCTCGACGGACCTCGGGACGGAGCCCAGGGCCGCCTCGTGAAAGACAACGGCCACCCCCTTCAGGGCCGCCCGGCACGTATCGAAATCCCGGATGTCTCCCTCGATGACCTCGGCTTTTTCAGACCCGGGAAAGATGAGGTTTTCCTTCTTTCCCGCCGAGAAATTGTCCAGGACGCGAACGGTTTCCCCCTGTGTAACCAGGGCTTCGACGAGATTTGAACCGATGAACCCGCCGCCTCCGGTAACAAGATAGACCATGAATCAGCCCTCCGCCTTTCCTGCTGTGATGGACTGCTCCTCGACCTGCTCGATCGGCAGCTCGAAGGCCACAACGGTCCCTACGGGGGCATTGTCGGCCACCTTCACGGAGCCCCTGTGTTCACTGACGATGGAGCTCACGATTGCAAGACCCAGGCCGGAGCCGGATTTTTTTGTCGAATAGTAGGGCTCGAACATTTTCGCCTTGTCTGCGCGGGACACCCCGGTCCCGTTGTCGCGGACCTCGACGCGGACCCGCTGGTGGACCCGCTCGAAGATCGTCTTCACCTCGATCCTCCCGCCTCCCCTGCTCACGGCCGTCACGGCATTGTCCAGGAGATTGACCATGACCCGCTTGATCTGCTCGGCGTCGAGCTTCAGGGAGGGCAGCTCCGGTTCGGGCTGATAATCGAAGGCGATCTCCTTGTGGGCGTCCTGGTAGAGCACGACGGCATCCCGGACGACCTCGTTGAGGTCGTTGGGTGTGAGCTTGGCCACGGGCATCCGGGCGTAGCGGGAAAACTCGTTGACGAGGTTCTTGAGGACATCGACCTGGTTGATGATCGTGCTGGTGCACTCCATGAAGACGGAGCCGTCTTCGGCGATCTTGTCGCCGAACTTTCTCTGCAGCCTCTGCGCGGAGAGCTGGATGGGCGTCAGCGGGTTTTTGATCTCGTGAGCGATCCGGCGGGCCACCTCCCGCCAGGCAGCGATGCGCTCGGCCCGCTGGAGCTGGGTGATGTCCTCGAAGACAACGACCATGCCCGTGTAGTTGTTCTCGTCGTCGAGCAGCACCGTCGTGGTCACCAGAAGAGTGAGGGCCCGGTCCTTGAGGGTGAGTTGGAGCTGCTTTTCCAGGAATCCCGACTCCTCGCCCGTGATCTCCGTGAGGATCTCGCTGACCAGCGCCATGTGTTCCGGCTGCAGCACTTCCTCGTAGGGATGATGCAGGACTTTTTCCGCCCGGATATCGAGGAGCTTCTCGGCGGCGCGGTTGACCGTTGTGATCACCCCGTCGTGGTCGACGGCAACGACCCCCGCAGAGACGTTGCGGAGGACTGTTTCCATGTATTTGCGCCGCTCATCGAGGCTGATGTTGGCCTGCTCGAGACTGTCCTTGCTCACCTTCAAATCGCCCGTCATCCGGTTGAAGGAGTTCACCAGGACGCCGATCTCGTCGTCCGCCACCACGTTGATCTTGTAGTCCAGGTTGCCCTGGGCGATGGCGTGGGTCGCCTCGGCGAGGTCCTGGACGGGTTCCGTAATCCCTTTGGCGAGGTAGAATCCGAACCAGGTGGCGGAGAAGATGATCAGGAGCGTCACAACGAAGAGGATGACGATGTAGCTTGTTTTGATCGGGTTTTTCAGCAGCTTGAACTGCGTGTACTCCTCATTGATCCTGGAAATAGTCGTCATCTTGTCGACAAGCCCCTTGGGCACGTAGCAGTTGACCACGACGGACCCGATGACGACCGTCGAGCCGGGGGCCTCGTAGATCGGTGCCACCCCGCGGATGAAATCGCCCAGGCCCACGGACTGCATCGTCGTGAAGTGCTTGCCCGCCCGGATGTCCTCGCGGAGCTTGGGAGAGAGGCCCAGCTCGGGGATGTCGGGATTGCCCGGGTCCTTGAAGACGAGCTTTTCCCTGCCATCATTGAAGTGTAGCTCGATCAGCCCCAGTTTAAAGATCCGTTGTCGCTGCTCGATGAGGGAGCGCAGGTACTCCAGGCGGTCCTTTTCAAAGAGGCGGTTCTTTGTGATGTCGGCGCTCAGCTGATCGGCATAGTACTTCACGTTCTCCGCCGTCTGCTGATAGTAGTTCTGAGCGACCTCCAGGGACAGGTTCAGTGCGCCTCCTACGCGGATGTTGAACCAGTTGTCGATACTGTACGACAGGAAGTTGGTGGCCACGAGAAAGAGAATGAAGGTCGGGACCAGGCTGAGCGTCACGAAGGCCGCGACCAGCTTGGTGCGGAGCTTCGATCCCAGGATCCCCCGCCGCCTCTCGTAAACGAGCTTGACGATGTTGCGGACAATGAGAAAGATGAGAAGAAGGACGAGGATGATGTTGATGTTGATGAGGCCGAAGATGGCGACGTCCCGGAAATCGGGAACGAGGGTCTCCTTGCTGAAAAGGCTGGTCTCGATGAACGTCAGGAGGGCAATGCCGATGATGGTGGCAACGATGATGATCCGTTCGCGCCGCCGCCTCCTCATTTCGGCCGTGAGAATCGCCTGTTGTCTGTCGGTCTTCTGGTCCATAAATGCGCTTCGGAGATCGCCCGGCCAGCTCGGGTGCCGGAATCCCCTTTAGGCAAATACATTTAACTCGGGGAATTGTAAAGGGCAATTAGAAGGGGCTACGGGTGAAAGGCAAAGGGCTTAAGGCTTAGGGCAATTTTGAGGGGAGAATGTTTAGATCCCTTGACCTTTTGCCATAGGCCTTTCGCCATAAGCCAATGATTTCGGGATCAGGTCGTGGCCGCGGCAGCCTGCAGATCGGGCACGCTCTCCTCGCGGGCTTCAGCCCGTGCGGGGGGATGGGGGTGGGAGACGATTTCCCAGCAGTCGTCGCAGGCAAGCAGCGTTTTCAGGAGCTGGGTGTTCAGCTTGTGCCCCGACTTGTAGGCGGTGAAGTGGCCGATGATCGGCATGCCGATGAGGTAGAGATCCCCGATGGCATCCAGGATCTTGTGCTTCACGAACTCATCGGGCGAGCGAAGGCCTTCCTTGTTGATCACCTTCTCGTCATCGAGGACGACGGCGTTCTGCAGCGATCCCCCGAGGGCAAGCCCCTTGGCCTGGAGGTACTCCACATCCCTCAGGAAGCCGAACGTCCGGGCCGAGCTGATTTCCTTATCATAGGCATCGGGAGAGAAAACCATGTGGTAGGTCTGAGTTCCCACCGCGGGGTGGGGAAAGTCGATTTTATAGGTAATCCGGAAATCCGAAGCCGGCTCCAGGGCAGCCATGCTTTCGCCTTCGGAAACCGAAACGGCCTTCTTGACCCGCAGGTATCTGCGGGGTTTCCTCAGCGTCTTGAGACCCACCTTCTTCAGTATGCTCACGAAGGGCTGGGAGCTGCCATCCATGATGGGGACTTCAAAGGTGTCCACCTCCACAACCGCATTGTCGACGCCAAGGCCCCTGAAGGCGGAGAGGAGATGTTCCACTGTGTGAACGCGCGTGCCGTTCACGCCCAGGGTGGTGGCCAGTGTCGTGTCGGTGACGTTCTGAATATCGGCTGCGATCCGGTTGTCTGCCGGTACATCCTTCCGAATGAACACGATTCCCGTGTCCGCCTCGGCCGGCCTGATGGTCATACCGACCTTCCTGCCTGAATGAAGCCCGACGCTCCGTAAATTGATTTCTTCTTTAAGTGTTTTCTGCCAGTACATACCATGTCCTAAAAAACAAAGGTGCTTTAGCTATGAGCAATCGGTATGCCAGAGGGAGGACGGGGAAGGAGGTGCTGAAAAAATATTTATGTTATTGATATAATTGATTATATATACATTATGGCCTGTGGATTCATGATGCAACCAGGGCAACGGAGAGGCCAAGCTATTGCAATAAAGCCACACTTCTCCGAAAAGGCTTGGAGGTCTGCAACGCCCCGATCGGCAGCCTCTACCCCTTGAAATATCGTTCTTTTTCGCTAAATAGACACCCGCAGTACTTCTGCCGGTACATTGCCGTCTCTTTGGATATCCGAACCCCGTCCTCCCACCCGACCCTGAAATCCTTATAGTAAAACGGGACCTTCATTTCCCGGGCGATCGTCTCTCCCGTCTGACGGATGAGATCGTGCTTCTGGTAGCGGCTGTAGAGCAGGGTTGTCGTGAAGGCGTCAAAGAGCCCCTTGCGGGCCTGCTCGGCCGTGTGCCGGAGCCTCACCTCGTAACACCAGCTGCAGCGGTCCTTCCCCAGGGCGGCTGTCTTCAGGAGGAAATCCTCGATGGGATATCCTTCGGCCAGGTTGACCTCGAGGCCTTCCCGGGCCGAGTATTCCCGCACCGTATCGAGGCGTTTCTTGTACTCGAGGTAGGGGTGGATGTTGGGGTTGAAAAACACCCCCTTAACCTGACTCGCTTCCTTCCTTAGAATTCCAAGGGGATAAATGGTGCACGGCGCACAGCAGATGTGGAGAAGGATTTTCATCTTTGGTAATCTCAACCCGGAGGCAGGAAAGCTATCGATCGCTGGGTGTCTTGGAATACTGGAATCTTGGAATAATGGGTGTCTTGAGGACCCATCATTCCATTACTCCATCACTCCATCATTCCTAGAATAATTCTTTCTGGTTCCCGCTCCACGCCCTGCCGAAGTGCTCGTAGGCGTCCTTCGTGGCCACCCTTCCCCGTGCCGTCCTGACGATGTAGCCCTCCTGCACCAGGAAGGGTTCGTAGACATCCTCGATGGTGTTCCTCTCCTCGCCGAGGGACGAGGACAGGCTGTCGATTCCCACGGGGCCGCCGTTGAACTTGTCGATGAGCAGCAGAAGGAGCTTTCGGTCCATGGTGTCGAACCCCCTGTGATCCACCTCGAGAAACTGCAGAGCCCTGGCCGCCACGTCCCTCGTGACGATGCCGTCGGCCCGGACCTCAGCATAGTCCCGCACGCGCCTGAGCAGCCGGTTTGCGATCCGGGGCGTCCCGCGCGAGCGCCGGGCGATCTCCACGGCCCCGTCGTCGTCCACCTGGATGTTGAGAATTTTCGAAGACCGGCGCACGATGGTGGCCAACTCCTCCGGATTGTAGAACTCGAGGCGGAAGCTCATGCCGAAGCGGTCCCGCAGCGGCGAAGTGAGAAGTCCCGCACGGGTCGTGGCCCCCACGAGGGTGAAACGGGGGATGTTGAGCTTCATGGAACGTGCCGACGGGCCCTGCCCGACAAGGATGTCGATGTGGTAGTCCTCCATGGCCGGGTAGAGGATCTCCTCGACCACGTTGGGAAGCCGGTGAATCTCGTCGATGAACAGGACGTCGTGCTCCTGGAGGTTCGTGAGGATCGCGGCAAGATCGCCCTGCCGCTCGATGACGGGGCCGGAGGTCACCTTGATGCTGACGCCCATTTCCCGGGACAGGATGTAGGCCAGGGTCGTCTTGCCGAGGCCGGGAGGGCCGGAG
>Ga0351877_1007_pt1 | contig 71924 bp, 72 predicted proteins | sample BONcelFGM3001D13_FD_206775 | JGI IMG/M metagenome (GOLD analysis project Ga0351877, IMG submission 206775) | Enriched cells from coal bed in the Powder River Basin, Montana, United States - BONCAT cells FGM rep3 HSBNCT.FGM.300.1.D13 ...
CATCCGCCGCCGCGGTCCCCGAGAGGCGTGTCCACTGCCTTGACCCCGATGCGTCGTACTTGGTGAGGAAGATGTCGTTGCCGCCGCTGTTCGTCTCCCCGTCCAGGTTTCCCGCCGTGTACCCGGCGACGTAGATACTCCCGCTCGTGTCCAGGGCGATCCCGTGGCCGCGATCTCCCGACCCGGTTCCCATCAGCACCGTGCCTGGCCAGGCTCCGGCCGTCGTGGTGGCGGATACGGCGCCGCATTGGGACGAGGTGTTTCCGGCCGCATCGTAGGCCGCAACGCGGTAGCTGTAGGTGGTGCCGGCCGCAAGTCCCGTATCGGAGTAACTTGCCCCCGCAGGAGATGCCACGAGGCTGCCGTCGCGATAGACCCTGTAGCCCGCAACCGCCAAATTGTCCGTCGAGGCAGTCCACGATAGATCGATCCGGGACGTGGAGATAACCGAGGCCTGAAGATTCGCGGGAACCGACGGAGCTGTGGCATCCAGCGTCGAAACCGCCACCGCCGCGCACTGGGCGGACGTATTGCCTGCCGCATCGTAGGCCGCCACCGTGTAGCTGTAGTTCGTGACCTCGGTAAGACCCGTGTCGGAGTAGCTCGCCCCGGCCGTGGTCCCGACCTGGCTGCCGTCGCGGTAGACCCGGTATCCCGTCACCGCCACGTTGTCCGTCGAGGCCGTCCAGGTCAGGTTGATCTGCGAGGCGGAGGCCCCCGTCCCCTGCAGGTTCGCGGGAACCGAAGGAACCGTGGCATCCAGCGTCGACACCGCCGCCGCCGCGCACTGGGCGGACGTATTACCCGACGCATCGTAGGCCGCCACGCGGTAGCTGTAGCTCGTGGCCTCGGAAAGCCCCGTGTCGGACCAACTCGTCCCCGCCGGGCTTGCCGCGAGGCTCCCGTTTCGGTAGACCCGGTAGCCGGTGACGCCCAGGTTGTCCGTCGAGGCTGTCCATGTCAGGTTGATCTGGGAGGTGGAGACGGCCGTTCCCTGGAGGTTCGAGGGAACAGAGGGCGCCGTGGCGTCGGCCGTGTACACCGCAACCGCGCCGCACGGGGAAGACAGATTGCCTTCGTCATCGTAGGCAGCGACCTGGTAGCTGTAGCTCGTGGCCTCGGCAAGACCCGTGTCGGAAAATCCCGTCCCTGCGGTGGTTCCAATCTGGCTGCCGTTACGGTAGACGCGATAGCCGCTGACCCCCGCATTGTCCGTCGAGGCCGTCCAGGTCAGATCGATCCGGGATGTGGAAGCCGCCGCCCCCTGCAGGTTCGAGGGAACGGACGGGGGAGTGCCGTCTGCCGTCGTGGCGGAGAGGGGCGAGCTCTGGGAGGATTCGTTGCCCTCGGCATCGTAGGCCGCCACCAGGTAGGTATAGGTGGTGTATTCGGAGAGTCCCGTGTCGGACCAGCTCGTGCCCGCGGTGGTCCCGACCACTGCCGCGTTTCGATAGATCCGGTAGCCGGCGACCCCCACGTTGTCTGTCGAGGCCGACCAGGCCAGATCGATCCGGGACGTGGAAACGGCCGTACCCTGCAGGTTCGCGGGGGCCGAGGGGGCCGAGCCGTCCGTGGTGGCGACAAAGAGTGTGGTGCTCTTGGCGGATTCATTCCCGATCCAGTCGAAGGCGGAGACCCGATACCCGTAGGAGGTTCCCGGAGCAAGGCCCGTGTCGGTATAGGACGTCAACGGGGTGCTGCCGACACGGGAGCCGTCGCGGTAGACCCTGTACCCCAACATCAAAAGATCATCCTGCGATTCCGTCCAGTTCAGCTGGACACTGTCCGAAGATACGCTGGCGGCCTGAACACCCGTGGGAACGGACGGCGGGTACTGGTCACCGGAGGAGCCGCAACCGGAGATTGAAGCCAGGATGACCAATAGTGCAGCGGCGCAGCAGACGCACTTTTTCATACAGCAGCCTCTCCTCCGTTTGCAAAACGCGGCCCCCAATGCAGAATCCTAATTATTCCCCGTGATTTTGAGCACTTATCACTCCCATTGTCTTCCAGGATCGAATCCGGGCAAGGCGATCCCTTTCCTCTCTATCTATCGGCAGATACGTGGCGAAATTGAGGCCTGCTTAAACGGTGGGGTTGCCTGATTGAAAACGATTGCACGCGCATTCCCCGCAGCTTGCTGCGGGGTATGCGAGCATAATAAAAGATAAACCCATTTCGTTAAGTTTCTAAATTCCTGGCACCTTGGTGCGAGGAATTTTAATCCGGGAAAGGTCCGAAACGGGCTGTGGATGAAAAAATATGCCGTTCCCGCTCCGGGCAGGGGGCCCGGTGCGGGAACGGCATTGTTTGCAGGCACCGTCCCGAGGGGGGTCAGTCGCAGGGGGTCCTGCTTCGGGGAGTCGGGCACGGCACCGATTTATGTATACAAAATGCAGTATACAAAAGCAAGGTCTTTTCCCTCTGCCGGGGTCATGCCCGTTACCTGCATTTCGCTGTTTTTCAGCCTGGAAATTTGTTGTAGAATAAAAAGCAAGGGACCGGATGATGCCGGGTGAGCAAGAAGGAGGACGGAACCGTATGCGTAGAATCAGCGGCTGGCTCCTTGCCAGCGGAATCATTGCCTGCCTTGCCGGGTCGGCATGGGCAGCCGATGAGGCCCTCATGAACGACACCCTGAAGACCATCTTCTCGCGGAAAAGCGTGCGAACCTTTAAAAACGAGCCCGTATCGAGAGAAAAGCTAGACATGCTCGTGCGGGCCGGCATGTCGGCGCCCACGGCGGTGGACAAGAGGCCCTGGGAGTTCATCGTCGTGACGGACCGGACTGTCCTGAAACAGCTTGCCGACGCCCTGCCCTTCGCCAAGATGGCCGACAGGGCGGCCGCAGCCATCATCGTCGGGGGTGATGTGCGAAAGCAGTGGGGCGGGATGGATTCGGACTACTGGATCATGGACTGCAGCGCAGCCACGGAGAATATTCTGCTTGCGGCAGAGTCGATGGGCCTGGGCGCCGTGTGGACGGCCGTCTACCCCGAGGAGAGCCGCATCCGGACCGTCAGGCAGATCCTGGGCATCCCTGCCCACATCGTGCCGCTGAACCTGATTCCCCTGGGTGTTCCCGCAGGCAGGGAAAAGCCGAAAGACAAGTACAACCCGGCCCAGGTCCACTGGAACAAGTGGTAGACAGGGGAATGAGCCCTTTTTGGGGGAATCCCGACCGCTACTCTACGCCGGATTATCTCGACCCGAGTTCGGAAGGCTACCGGGTATGGTACGAGGAACTCAAGAAACAGACGAGAATCGCCGGGATCCTGGGACAACCATCTGCCGCCCCTGCAGAGGGTGTAAAAAAGGGTCATTCACCAACCCCGGTGCAAGACTGAACAGGGGATGGTGAATGACCCGAGTTGTACCCGTCAAGCGCCTCCTCACTGAACGGACCGGGCGGAGCTCACATCCTTCAGAAGGCCGTGCTTCACGAGACCGCTTCCCGCCTCTACCTGATCCATCCAGCAGGAGACGGACTCCTTGAGGAACGACTCGGTCGCTTCCAGGCAGCTTTTCACCGCCTCTTCGGCTTCCTTCCTGTCCGATGTCAGCTTCTGCCCGTGAAGAAGGCTCATCATCCAGCTCATGCAGGCGGAATGCGCTTTCGAACCGTTAGCCCAGGAAGCTTTCCCGTACTGCCTGAACTCCTCCGAGAACCCATTTCCCGAAAGCGCTACCGGCATTGCGGCGACAAGCTTCTTGAATTCACTGGAATACGACTCCAATCCGGCTTGGTCCCCGAGCGTATTCAGGGGCAGCTTGCAAAGCGCAAGCATGTTTTCGCTGAGTCTTTTCAGAGACTCCTCCGGGACCTTCATCTCGAATGATTCCCTGACTACGCCGAGAAATGAATCGCTCGCCTCCTTGAACATCTGTTGCCTGCGATTCAGCAGGTCCAGATGCCCCTCCGACCATTTCGTGAACAGTTCAAACGGTTTTTTCTCCAATGACACTCCTGTACTCATCATGCTACCTCCATGAATCTTCTTCGATCCTTCGCCTGAAGCTCCCGCGTGCTGCCTCGCGAGGAACGTTCCGGATGGGATTGCACTTCCGCAGGGGATGTGCTCCGGCAAGCCCGATGAAGAAAATCCGGTGTGTTTTGCGAGGAGGATAGCCCGCTTCATGGTGCAATGCAATATCAAATAAATTACAGGTAATTGTCAGTTATTAACTGATTATTGACAGTATTTATATCTAATTTTGCATTTTATTCTCTTCAGAATTAGTCGCATCGCACCATCCATAGGGAATGGAAAAGATGCATTGCACGTTTTCGCATCTGTGAATGACGCAGCAGGGAAAAACCATGGAAAATGATGGATTGGGGAGAATTCATTGACCGGCCGCGTTGATTCGCCTTTCGCCTTTGGATTCCGGCCTTCGGCGAGGCGGCCTTTATAGATTGCGCAACTTGTCCACGGCGGCCTGGACGACGAAGACACGGATATTGTTGCTCTTGTCATCGACGGGGTGGATGAAGAAGCCCGGACGGTTTGGTTCGTAGCCAAGGGTCGACCCGACGAGTTTCTCGCCATCCTTGAAGAGAATCTCCATCTTCCGGCCTTGCGGCTTGTCCCCGTCACCAAACTGGCGGCGCTCATCATAGGCGGGGTTCCCGCCAAAGTCCTTGACGAAGAAGATCGCCTTGAGGTCCTTGACCAGTACCTGCTGGGTATCCTGACCCGAGGATTTCTGCTGGGGCTGCAGGTGAAACCGGTCCTTGTTCGGAAAGAAATCCTGGGTGTACCCCTTGATCACCTTCCCGTCGGCATACCGGACGACCACTTTCACAGAATCCATAAGCTCCCCCTGGCTATCATGCGGAGACCGGTTCGAGACCGGCATTTCGTATTGTTGTATGAGCAATTTCCGCGCCACCTGGAATCTCTTTATCCCCTTAATCCCCTGTACCCGAATTTAGTCTTGACACCCCATCGCCCCTCCCCTATACTCCCGCCGGTTTTTTCGTTTCAAGCGAAGCCTTTGTTTTCAGGGAGAGAGTGCCGTCGCTTCATGCAGAAGATCATGGTGATTTCCGACACCCATGACGATCGCGATGCGATCCGGGGTGTCATGAGATATCTGAAGAGCTTCAAGGTGGACCGGGTCATCCATCTGGGCGACTACTACGACGACGCCGACATCCTGGAGCAGGCAGGCTACCCGCTCACCCGGGTCCCGGGCACGTGGGACACCGCCTACTACCCGGACCCCGAAGTGTGCAACCGGACGTTCATCGAGATTGCCGGCTGGCGGATCTTTCTCACGCACACGCCCGAGTCCCACTACAACGACCTGGCCGACGACATCAAACCGGAGACCATCATCGGCAGCGGGAAGGCCGACATCTTCCTCTTCGGTCACACCCATATTACCGAGATCCGCCGCCGCAACGGCACCGTCTGCATCAACCCCGGGCACATGAGCAGTGACGAAAGCCGGGGCTGCCCCTTGACCTTCGCCCTCCTGGAGATCGACCCCGAGCAGATGACGGTGAGCATCTTCCAACTCCCCGGACCCCACCCGCGCATCCGGAAGAGTTACAGGAAGTCCGACCTGAAGTAGCTTTCATCGCACCGGTTTTGTCAGCTTCCATCCCTTGCGTCTCTCCTCCGGGTCGCGATCGGGGTCGTACAGGGTGTCGTTGGAGTAAATGTACTCGCCGAGCGAATTGACCCAGCGCATGTCCCACTCGCTCGTGTCTCGCTCCACCTTCCCCGTGAAGGGATTCTTGTAATCGTTCTTGCCGGTCAGTGTCAGGTACTGGTCCGTCTGGATCTCCTTGCGGGTGCGGTCGCGGTGGGCCACGATCTCCCGGTCGATCCGGTTCATGTCCTCCAGGACCCTCTTGGCTGTATCGGCCCGCTGGCCCTGACCCTTCATCTCGCCCGCCACACACTGGGGGTTGAACTGCACGGAGTTGGAGACGATGTCAAGGATGGGTTTCCAGGCATCCGCCTCGCCCGCGGGGGCACGCATGAGAGTCGTGAAATCGTTGGACCAGGCCGCCATCGATGCCCGCGCGTCGACGAGGACCGTGTAGAGGAGTTCCCTGAAACGCGCCCCGCTCTCGGTGTACTCGAAAATCATAAACCCGGCGTGAAACGTCATGGGCCGCACGCCCGCCTGGGCGAGATGCGAGTTCAAGGGTGCCGCGGCACGGGCCACGGCCGAGGCCAGTTTCGGGAGGGGTTCCTTGCGGACGACCTTCACGTCCTTTGCCCCGGGATGCACCTGTTTGAATGTGTAGCCGAGGAAGCCCTCGACATTGGGCATGCGGACGACGGTCATCCCGTTGAAGTTCGCCCCCGGGCCGTGGGTGGGTGGAAACACCCTCCTTCTTGCCTTGCTGGCTATTGGCTGTTATGGTGGCCCCAGTAACTGTGGATGTGTGTTGAGCGGCTTATGGTGATTCGTGCCTTGGAGCTCTTTTGCGGGATCGGCGGGTTTTCGGCCGCTGCGGCGGGGACAAAACTCCGCGTGGCGGGCGCCATCGACCAGAGCCCGGCGGCGCTCGAGGTCTACCGGTTGAACTTTCCCGGCCACGACGCCTGGCAGCTGAACCTGGAAAACGTGACGGCCGAAGAGCTGCAGGTCTTCGGGGCCGTCTTCTGGTGGCTCTCGCCTCCCTGCCAGCCCTACACGGTGAGGGGCGCCGGAAGAGACATCGAAGATCCCCGCGCCCTCAGCTTTCGCCGGATCCTCGACGTCATGGGCCGGATGAAGGAAGACAGCCTGCCATCCCATCTCGCACTGGAAAACGTGGAAGGCTTTGCCCGATCGGAGATGCGCAGGCGGCTCGTCGATCTTCTTTCGAACCGGGGATATGCGATCCAGGAATGCACGCTCTGCCCGACGGAGTTGGGCGTGCCCATGCGCCGCCCGAGATACTATCTCATGGCCTCCCGCGTGCGCCTCAGCCCCCCTGTCGTTGTCGTGGACATGCCGCTGAGGCCGCTCGGCGACTACCTGGACGAAGGCGACGGAAACGGCATCCCCGATGAGCTGCATGTTGCCGGGGATGTATTGGCAAGATTCGGAAAGGGGTTCCGCGTCCTCGACCCGAGAGATTCGCAGGCCTACACAACCTGTTTCACCTCGGGATACGGCCGTTCGCTCATGCATGCGGGATCGTACCTGCAATGCGCAGGCGGGGTCAGGCGTTTTGCGCCGGAGGAAATCGCGCGGCTGCTCCATTTCCCCGAGGGGTTTCGATTTCCCGACCGAATGACCCTGCGGAAGAAGTGGCACCTCGTGGGAAACAGCCTCTCCGTCGCCGCCGTTCGCAAAGTCCTTGAAGCGTTCCCGGACGTGCAGAAATGCTAGAAAAATCCCCCTTTGCCTCCCTGATCCGCTTCGCGGGGCGGCCCGGTAAGGCACGAACCAGACATGGTTGCGCATCCTGACGGGATGCGCCCCCGGTCATCCCCCTTTATAAAAGGGGGAACGAGGGGGATTTGATTACAATACTGACTGCGTTCTGGAGGACAGGAACATGAGAAACATCGCCGTGTGGTTCGAGATCCCCGTGAAGGACATGGAACGGGCCAGGCTCTTCTACAGCAACATGCTGGGTTACGACCTGCCCGTGCAGGACCTCGGCGGGGTGCTGATGGCCTTCTTCCCCATGGCGGGGCACGGAAACAGCGGCGCCCTGATCCGGGGCGACGGCTACGAGCCCTGCGACCGGGGCACCGTGGTCTACCTGAATGCCGGCGAGGACCTTGCGGAGTCCCTCGAACGGGTGGAGCCAGCGGGCGGCAAGGTGATCGTCCCGAAGACGAAGATCACGGACGAGTACGGCCACTTCGCCCTCTTCCATGACACGGAGGGAAACCTCGTGGGACTGCACTCGATGAAATAAACAGAAATGGGACAGGGATCAAGCATCCACCGTATATTTTCCCTTCTGCCGGTCTTCCCGGTCTGCAGTCCAAAATAACCTTCAAGGGCGGCAAGAGCTGAAGATGACAGGGACAGCAGAAGGAACAATCCCGCGAAAAGCGAAATCGGCCTCTTCATTTTCACAGTCGAATCTCCTTTGAAAACCACCGAACGGATCGAATCCCACATCATCTCGATATCTGTGCAGTTTGAAGCCAAGCGGGCCGGTTTCCGGATCGACTTCATCAGCACCGTCCGGCCCCTTGCCTTTCCATGCCGGGAATGTATATTGAGTATAGAAGAGTGAAAGCCCGCTTATCCCCCGGGTTCATCAACCGATCAGGATTTCTCCTCATTCCGCAACCTCTTTCAGCGTTTCTTTTTCCATTCCTAACAGACGGTGATTGCCTTCTTGCAGGTTTCCCCGGGCGGGCACATTGCCCCGGCGGGCTCGAGGAGGTGTCGTCATGACATTGAAGTGTGCCGAATGCGGACGGATCACGTTGAAGCTCAATGCCGAGAAGAAGTGCGAGGAGTGCGCCAAGAAGGACGAATCCATGAAGTCCTACTTCACGAAACTCTTCTTCCTCAACGAGGGCTGCGCGAGGCTGGTGCCGGCGACCTGATCTGACCGATCTTCGTTTATTCCACTATCCGGCCTTGATGGCTGAATGAGAATTCCTGCGCCGCAGCCTGAAAAATCTTAAAGGAGGTAATGGGCCATGAAAGACGCATCCAAGGAGATCTTGCGGTTCTGGAAAACGCAATGGGAAGCTTACATGAAATCAATGACGGCCATGCAGGAGCAGGGGGAGACGATGCTGGAGATGATCCAGAAAAGCGGTGTCTTGCAGGAGGGGTCCCTCAATATGGTCAGGGAATGGGCAAAGAAATACAAGTCCATCCAGAAGTCTTATCTGGATGCGGTTGAAGAGCATTTCGAAAAACTCGATGATATTATTGGGGGTACGCCCTGAGATGGGAAAAATGGGACAGGACGGACGAGAAGAGGCCGCGGGGATGTCTCCCCGCAGCCTCTATTTTTACTGGCGTACTGCGTTGCAACAGGTTACTTCATCCAAGCCAATCGGCCTGCTTTCTTTCTCCTTTCACTAACCACTAGACACAAATCACATCTTCACTGCCCTATGGGTTCATCTCATACGCATCCTTCAACGCATATACGTGATTGTTCAGGACCCGCTCGTAGCGCGCCTCGTCGACGGCGGGCTTGCGGATCATCTTCATGCAGAGCTCCATCTGCTTATCCGTGCTGGAGGGCTTGTGGTAGAGCTGCAGGGCGTACTTCGAAAAGTCGCGGACCATGAAGTCGAAGATCTGGTCCAGGAGGTCCTTGTCCACGTTACAGATCTTCGCGTTCTCCAGGATGAGCTGGCCGTAGACCACGCAGGTGAACAGCTCGCCCAGGATGAGCAGGAAGTCGATGTCCTTCTGCTGCTCGGGGGTAGGGGTGGCCGTGGCCAGGAAGGCCTTGAAGAGCTTGATCTGCTCCTTGTAGATGTTGAGATTGGGCAGGTCGTAGCCTTCGTAGGCCGGCTTGTAGTCGTGGAACTGGATCTTGCTCAGGCCCTTCGTGGCCCCCTGCTCCCAGAAGAAGGTGTCGTCGGCGACGTCATTTCTCTTCGGGATCTCGGGGAACTTGCCGGGGTTGAAGAAGTAGTTGGCCATGAACTTGATGATGAGGGCCATGTTCACATGGGCCGTCCCCTCGAGCTTCGGAAGTGCCCGGATGTGCCGGGTGGCCATCTCGAAGTAGGTGTCCTTCTCGAAGCCCTTGGCGGCGATCACGTCCCACAGCAGGTTGATGACCTCTTCGCCCTGCATGGTGACCTTCATCTTCACCATGGGGTTGTAGAGCAGGTAGCGCCGGTCTTCGGCCGAGGCCGAGCGGAAGTAGTCGATGGCCCGCAGGGCGAAGAGCCGCATGGCGACAAGGCGCGTGTAGGAGTCGACAAAGAGCTGTTTCACCTGCGAGAACTCCGTCACGGCTTTCCCGAAAAGGATGCGGTGCGAGGCGTGGTTGATGGCCTCGTAGAAGGAGTGGGTGCAGATGCCGATGGTGGCCCAGCCCAGGTTGAACTTCCCCACGTTGACCGTGTTGAGCGAGGCATCCCAGGCCTCCTGGCCTTTCTCGAGAATCTCCTCCTCCTTGATCGGGTAGTCGCGGAGGTTGTACTGGGCCACGTACATCTGGCTCGCGACGACGTTGCGGACCAGCTCGAACTTCTCGTGGTGCGAGTCGACGGGGAAGAAGACATACTCGCCCGTGCCGGCTATCTTGCCGAAGGTGGAGACGATGACAGCCTGGTTGGCATTCCCGATGTAGTACTTGTCGCCCTCGGCCAGGTAGGTGCCGCCGGCCTGGGGCTTGAGCATCATGTCCGTCGAGTAGATGTCGGCGCCGTGCTCCCTCTCGGAGAGTCCGAAACCGAAGATCCGGCCGTACTGCAGGTGCCGGGCGGTCTTCTTCTTCACCTCCTCGTTTTTGCTCATCCAGACGGGGCCCAGGCCCAGGATCGACACCTGCCAGGCGTACCAGTAGGACAGGCTGTAGAAGGCCAGGATCTCGTTCATCTCGCAGTTGCGCCAGGTGTCCCAGCGGCAGTCGGCGTCGCCGTACTTCGAGGGCGTGAGCAGAGTCGCGAAGATCTTGTTGTCCTTCAGGAACTGGACGAAGTCCTCGTACCAGACGCACCACTGATCATCCGTCTTGATGCGCTGTTTGCCCTTGCGCTCGAAGAAGTCGATCGTCTTGCGCATCATCTCCTTCGATTTTTCGCAGGGATAGTCGCTTGCGTATTTCTTTGGATTGAACAGCATAAATTCCCCCCTCCATTCCATCTCAAGCATCTGATTTAAATTGATAATCCGCTGAATCGAGCCAACTGATACTGACCGCCGGTCAGTATTTTATTCCTTCTACACCATTTCTGAGACCTTTGCAACGGCTACCTCATGGAGTGCTTCAAACACCCGAAGACGCGCCGCTCATCAATATCGAGCCGACAGTTCGATCCGCCTTGAATCCCCGCGCTGAATTGTTGTAGTATCATCGAAAATCGAGAGATGAAAATGGCAAGGGACATCAGCCGATACAGGGAGGACAGGTGAGATGATCTACGTGATTGCAACGGTGGAATTGAAAGAAGGCGGGAAGGAAAAATACCTGGCGGAATTGAAGCGGGCCATGCCCCTTGTCCAGAAGGAGAAGGGCTGCCTCGAGTACGGGCCCACGGTGGATCTGTCTACGGGCATCCCCATCCAGGTTCCTCCCCGCGACAATGTCGTGACCCTCATCGAGCGATGGGAGAGCCTGGAGACCCTGAAGGCCCACCTCACCCAGCCCCACTTCCTCGAGTACCGCGAGCGGGTCAAAGACGTCATGAAAAGCGTCTCGATCCAGGTGCTGACACCGGCATAACGGCAGTTCTTCACGAAGAAAATCCCCCTCTCCCCCTTTTACAAAGGGGGATTAATGGGGATTTTTCCTTTTCCAGGTGTCCTAAAAATGGAAGTTGAGTCCAAGCGTCACCGCATGCGTCCTGTAGTCCACGTCGATCACGGTGAAGTCCGGGTTCGTGCCGAAGTAGCGGTATGCCAGGTCGGCGGAGAGGTTCGGCGCCAGCTCGACGTTGACGCCCGCCAGGAACTGCCACGCGAATCCCGTCGCCGTCTCCTCGGCCACATACACGGCGGAGCCGACGGATTCCGTGTTTCGGATGTTCATCGATGACGCCCCGATCCCGGCTCCGACGTACGGATGGATCTTCCCCTCGGGGTAGCGCAGGATCAGGTTAACGAGGAAATTGTTCAGGGCTACATCGCCCGATTCCCTCACCCCGGAGACGACCTGGGAGGGGATGGTCTGCTCGAACATGTAATTCCATTCCATTTCGAGGGCCAACGCCCTGGCCTGGGGCAGGATGAAGCCCATCTTGAGCCCCATCATACCGCTTTCGTCAAGGGCAAGATCGGCCGACGCCCCTGTCACCTTCGAGTTCCAGGTCATGTCCTCGGGGGCGACGTAGCCTCCGAAAACACCGAAATAAAAAGGACTTGCAGGCCCATACGACTGGGCGTAACCTGCCCCCGTCAACAGCATAACGACCGACAGCACAACCGGGACAACAACCTTGAGTTTGGTTTTCATGATCGCCCCTCCTCGAATGGATCTCACGTCTTTTACTGTGGTACAACGATCCAACCCCGGGAAGGTTGACACGACGGGCGGCACAGCGGGATAAAAGGCGGATAAAGGAAAAACAGGGGGCGCTCCCTGCCTTTTTCTTTCGCTGCGGGTACCGCGCGCGGCACTTGTCATTTCTTGCCGAAGAGGGATCCCAGGACACCGCGAATGATCTGGCGGCCGACCTGGCTCCCGATGGCGTGGGCGGCGCTCTTGGCCAGCGCACCCACGAGCACTGCCGTGTCGGACTTGGCCTCCTTCTTTCCGGGGGCGGCGGGGGCCTCGGCAGCGGCCTTCTCCGCCTTTGCCATCAGCATCTCGTAGGCCGATTCGCGATCGACGGTCTTCTCGTAGGTCCCAAAAATGACAGACCCCCTGACGATGCCGGCTACCTCGGCGGGCTGCAGGGGCGTGAGGCTGCTGTGCGGCGGCACCACCCAGGCCCTCTCCACCATGGCGGGAACGCCCTTCTCGTCCTGCATGGACACGAGGGCCTCGCCCACGCCGAGTTCCAGGATGGCCTTCGTGGTGTCGACTTTGGGGTTTGCCCGGAAGGTCTCGGCGGCAGCCCTCACAGCCTTCTGGTCGCGCGGCGTGAAGGCCCGCAGGGCATGCTGGACACGGTTTCCGAGCTGACCCAGGACGGTGTCGGGGATATCGAGGGGGTTTTGCGTGATGAAGTAGACACCGACCCCCTTGGATCTTATGAGCCGCACGACCTGTTCGATCTTGTCCTCGAGGGCCTTCGGGATGTCTTCGAAGAGCAGGTGCGCCTCGTCGAAGAAGAAGACAAGTTTCGGCTTCGGCAGATCGCCGACTTCGGGAAGCTGCTCGAAGAGCTCCGAGAGGAGCCAGAGCAGGAGAGTGGCATAGACCTTGGGCGACTGCATCAGCCTGTCGGCCATGAGGATGTTGATGATCCCCCTGCCCTTTGCGTCGGCCTGCATGAGATCGTTGATGTCGAGGGCGGGCTCGCCGAAAAACTTTTCGCCGCCCTGCTCCTCGATGACGAGCAGATTGCGCTGGATCGCCCCGACACTGGCCTTGGAGATGTTTCCGTACTTGACCTTGAACTGGTCCGCGTTGTCGCCCACATACTGCGCCATGGACCGGAGGTCCTTGAGATCGAGCAGCAGCAGTCCGTTGTCGTCGGCGATCTTGAAGGCGATGTTGAGAACGCCGGCCTGTGTCTCGTTCAGGTTGAGGATGCGGGAGAGAAGGAGGGGCCCCATCTCGGAGACCGTCGTCCGGACCGGGTGGCCCTTCTCGCCGAAGACATCCCAGAAGGCGACGGGATAGGACTCGTAGGCAAACCCTTCCAGCTTCAGATCCTTCACCCGGTCGGCGATTTTGGAGCTGTCGCCCCCGGCTTTCGCGAGCCCCGAGAGATCCCCCTTCACATCGGCCATGAAGACGGGCACGCCCATTGCGCTGAACTGCTCGGCGAGCACCCTCAAGGTGACCGTCTTCCCGGTGCCGGTTGCTCCGGCAATCAGGCCGTGGCGGTTGGCCATTTTGGGGTAGAGGTAAATCTCTTCCGTACTTTTGGCAACGAGGATGGGGACAGGTTGCGTGGCCATAGATCCTCCATGGGTTCCATTACAGGTCGGGGATCAATGAAATGGCGGCCCGACCTGCCGGTAAGGCCGCCATCGTCTCGAGCAGGGTTAATCCGTTGCGTTACTTTTTCGCAGGGGCCGCTGCGGCGGGTTTTTTCTCGGCGGCCTTCTTGCCTGCATCCTTCACGTCGACGCTCGCGGCGGTCATCGTGTACTCGATGGTGACCTTGGAGCCGACCTTGAGGTCTCCCTTGACCTTCGTGTCCTTGTCGCGGGCAACTTCCCACTTGTCCTTCCCCTTCTGGACGACAATGACGTTGTCCTTGATCTCAAGAACGGGACCGGTGACCTGGTAGGTCTTGGGACCGGCGGCCATGGCGACCGAGACGAACAGGAACACGATGGCAAAGGCAATGATGATGCGCTTCATAAATACCCTCCTTATGGTTTGATATGCCGCTACTATAGAAGATGAACTGAAAATGTCAAGAAAGTCATTCCGGCCGCCGGTTCTTCGGCATGCTGCCCGGAAGCGATACCCGCCGGCCTCCATGATGCCCGTGACCTCCTCCGGTGTGAAAGACCGAGAGGGTATCAGACGAAAGGACCCGCAGGATGGTTAACAATGGGGTCCTATAATCTGAATGGGTTCTCGTTCACATCGGCGGTCCCGCGTACCCGGTTGAAATCAGCAGGATCATCAGGAGCGCTGCGAGAAACAGCCGGACGGGAAGGGACAGAGATGTTTTAGCGCTGAGCATGCAGGAATCACCCCCGTGCGGGTTGAGCGAAGGGACGGTGACAAAGAAGAGATCATCATCTATTTTATCGGCATGGGGGCGAAAACCTTTGGCCCAAATCCGAAGACTTGAACTAAATCCCGAGTTGTAATAGGGTACCGGGTTCAGGGTTCAGGGTGGAGGGACTCAAGATTCCGGACGCCGGATGCCCCATCCCTGCCGCGTAGTGGCCCTATACCCTAAACCCTTTACCCGGGCCCCTGTTTTCAATGGATCGAAAAGACATGAAAAAAACAAGTCCCTGGTTCATCCTGCTGTTTCCCATCGCCATCCCGGCCATGATTGTGCTGGACTATTTCGGGTACAGGATCATCGCCCTGAGCATCCTTGTCGCACTCGTCCTCTCCTTCGCGTACTACGTGTACTCCCTGTTCACGAAATTCCGATCGCTGAGAGGCGCATTCGTTTCCCTGGCCGAGACCCTGTGCGACCCCGGGAGCTGGTCTGTCCGGCATTACCCTTACCACCACACGCTTTCCGGATCGATTGCCGGCCGCCGGTTTCATTTCTCCCTTCTCGGGCACGATGAGAGGGCGTTATGCCAGCTTTTCCTCGAATGCCCGGTCGGTCATGATTTTCTCATGGAGGCCGGCGACGCTGACTCACGACCCGTGCTGGACCTGCCGAAGGACATCGACGCCGTCCGACAGCTGCCGGGATTCCGAAGCCTGAGAGCCCTGTCCCGGAGAGTCCCTTTTTTCAGCCGGTTTCTCAGCGGTCTTGCCGGTTCGGGCGGTCCCGGCCTGGTGCTGCGCAAACAGGTGGACGACCCCTTCCCCCCCCCTGTACTGAAGCGGGATCTCGAGCTGCTGCTTCGACTTGACGCATCGCTCAACGGCGGGCCGCAGCCCGGGAGAGAGGAAGGCTGACATGCCCCTGCACGTCGAACAATTCCGATACGGGCAGGACAACCTGGGGTACCTCATCTTCGGCCGGACCGAAGCCATGGCCGTCGACGGGGGAGCCTGGCAGGAAATCCTGGAATTCGTGAGCGGGCACAGCCTGAAGCTGCTCTATGTGACCCACACCCATCGCCATCACGATCACATCGAGGGCAGCGAACAACTTCTCGAGAAATCGGGTGCGCTACTTCTCGACTCCCACGGGCTTCAGGACGGCACCGCGATCGAACTTGACGGGGAGCCTGTCCGTGTGTATCGTACGCCCGGCCATTCCATCGACTCGGTCTGTTTTCATGCAGGGCGGTGCCTGCTCTCGGGAGACACGCTGTTCAACGGGACGATCGGGAACTGCTTTTCGGGCAACCTCCGGGCCTTCTATGAGTCCATTCGGAGGCTCATGGCCCTTCCGGAAGACACGATCGTCTTCCCCGGTCATGATTACGTGGAGCTGGCCATTGCTTTTGCACGCTGCCTGGAGCCTGGAAACAGGGATCTGGACTCCTTCATGAGCCACTATGAGCCGGACTGTGTCCGTTCGCTGCTTCGCGATGAGTTCAAGGTGAATCCCTACATGCGGTTCAACGACCCGAAACTCATCGAAATTCTCAAGAAGAGGGGACTCCCTGTCGATACCGAGTGGGAGAGGTGGCAGTCGCTGATGGCGATCGAAGAGTAGTGACCGGTGACCAGTGATCAGTGACCGGTGGTCGTGCCGCACAGCGGCAAGAGTAAAGAGACAAAAAAGATAGGATCGTCCTGCATGAATAAGCACCTTTCATGGATATATACCGCAGCTGTGGTGTGGCTGATTTCACTAACACTGACGTTTTCAGCTGTGGCGGGCAGCTACGAGGCCATTGAAATCGTGCCGACCAGGCCCGACGTGACGGTGCGACTGCTCGTCATCAAGGCGAACTCCAAGCCCTCCGCCGCCCTGATCCTCTTCCCGGGAGCGGACGGTGCGAAGCATTTCGGCGAGAAGGACGGCCGGTTCTGGGTCAGCAATAATTTCCTCATGCGCTCAGCCAGGGATCTTGCCGCTGCCGGGTATCTCGTCGTGGCGGTGGATGCCCCTTCCGATCAGAGCTGCGGCATGTCGGATCAGTTCCGGACCTCGCCCCAGCATGCGAAGGATGTCCGCAAGATCATGGCCTATCTCAAGGAAAAGCACCGCGTCGCTTCCCTGTACCTGGTGGGCACGAGCAAGGGATCGATCTCGGCGGCCTACCTGGCATCCGTGCTCGATGAGCCATCGATCGAGGGCGTGATTCTGACAGCCGTGTATTCCCCTGCAGAGCTCGGCGGGATCGATTTCAGCGAAATCGATGACCCTGTTCTGATCGTCCACCACGTCTACGACGAATGCCGCGTCACCCCGTTTCATGGGGCCGTGGACCTGAAAGAGCGCCTGACGGAAAGCTCGGGGGTTGACCTCGTCGGGGTAACCGGTGGAATCCCCCCCGCCTCGGGACCGTGCAACGCCCTGAGCAGGCACGGATTCTACGGAGTGGAGCAGCCCGTGATCCGGGTGATCAAGGACTGGATCTCCGGCAAGCCCGTACCGGAGAGGATCGGTAAATAAGTAATTGGTGATTGGCAATTGGGTATTGGGATATCTGAAGGGGATTTCCGAAACTTCTTCTCTCGATCCGTTCTCTTCACTCAGACACGTCGACACTCAGACACTTCAACACTATTTTAATGTGAGCTTGTAGGACTTGACCCGCATCACCGGGTGGTAGGACCTCTTCATGCGGGCCAGGTTGGGCAGGTTCATGTCGCTCTCCTTGTTGATGTAGCGATATCCGGCGAAGAGCTGTTTCGCACACTGGTTATCCAGGAATTGATAGAGCCCCTTCACATTCGAAAAGGCCTTTTCGTAATTGAGAATTCCCATCTCGTGGTTGAGGTGGGAGACAATCCCAAAGGCGTTCACAGTGCCATCCACGCGGATGAGAATCCCTTTAAGCTCGAGGGCCTCGAGATTCTCCAGTGAGGTGATCACGGCCCTGCGCTCGCAGGCAAGGTCGATATCCCCATCGATGTCGCAATCCCGCTGCTCGCACCATGCCTCGAGAAAGGCAAGGCACTCCGGAGCGCTCCCGGCCGTGATGGGCTCTATGTGGACACGGATCCCGTTGCCCATGAATTCCCGCTGGAACTGGTGGATGAGGTTGCGCTTGCGGACGAAACGGTTGCCCTTCAGACTTGCCAGATCCTCCGCAAGGTAAACGTAGTCTTCGAACTCCTCCTGCTCCTCCATCGAGAAAAGTGCATCCAGGCGATCCCGAAAGCGCTCGACGTAATCCCCCGGGACGTACCAGTAATGGCGGAATCCCTGCCCTGATGCAATGTCCCGGAGCGCATCGGGCGGAACATCCCCCGAGAGAGACAGGGGCAGGATGAGGTGCCTCTCCTCCGGCCTGACCTCAGACTCGTTGGCAATCACCAGGCGATCGCCTTCGACGGCATAACGGGCTTCAAAGACGCAGTTGCTCCAGGCGATGAGCGACGGCAGGGAATAGACACTCAGGCGGTGAGGGATATTTGCGAAGAATCGTTTCAGTGCCGGGTAATCGGCGATTTCAAGCTTTTTGAAATTCATGGCTTCTTCAGCATCAAAACCGATCCGGGCATATCGGCAAAACCGATCCGGCGGTAAAACTCCCACGTCCCGGCTTCGGCCACGAGCCCGATCCAGCCCAGCCCGTCGCTCTGCAGTCGCCCGACGAGTTCCTGCACCATCCTTTTCCCGATTCCCCTGCCCCTGTACTCGGGGTGAACAATGAGATCCTGGATGTAGGCATCGGAGGCCCTGTCGCTGATCGTACGACCCATTCCAACAAGGCGCCCCTCATGGGAGGCGATGACAAAGCAGTGGCTGCCGCGAATGATGGCCCCGGCCAATTCCCGGTCACGGTCTGTCGTCTTTCCCCACCAGCCCTGAAGCCGGTAGAGCTCGATCACTGCTTCGACCTGCGACGGTGTGGGTTCCGTTATGAACGTATAATCGACCTGCATTGCACTCACATGAATCTTAAGAGCGCAACCCCTCGATGTCAAGCACGAAACCAAATAAAATCCCCCTCTTTCCCCCTTTATGAAAGGGGGATGGAAGGGGGATTTTTCTTCTCTTTCCTGAATCCTGAAGCCCGATGCCCGAATCCGTTTTTTTATCCCACCGTCCCTTCCTTGCGCAGCTTCCCTATCTCATCCGCGCTCAAACCGAGGGCAGACAGGATCTCGTCCGTGTGCTCGCCGTGGACCGGCGCAAACCTTCTGACCTGGCCCGGCGTTTCCGAAAGCTTTGGGAGAATCCCCACCTGCTTCACCTTGCCCAGTTTCGGGTGCTCCAGCTCGATGACCATCTTCCGGTGGATCACCTGGGGGTCGCTGAAGACCTCCCCGATATCGTACACCTTCCCTACGGGGATGTCCTGCGGCGACAGCAGGTCAAACCACTCGTCGCGGGTCTTCGTCAGGAAGACCTGCTCCAGGCTGGAGCGGATCGCATTGAGCTTTTCGTCGGGCGCCTGGTAGGTCATATCCATGGTCCATTTGGCCGGCATGAATTCCTCTTTGCCGATCGCCTTGCAGAGGTTGTCCCAGAAATGCGGCTCCAGGCAGCCGATGCTGAGGTATTTCCCGTCCTGGGTTTGATAAACACCATAGTGCGGGTAGGTCCCCATGGCCCACGACTCCCCGCGTTTCATCACCGTCCCGTCCATGAAAAACCGGTGGGTGAACCAGGTGATGAGATGGATGGCCCCCTCCATGTAGGTGTGATCGATGTACTGGCCCTTGCCTGACTTTCCCCTCGCCATAAGGGCCAGGAGGATCCCGACGGCCCCGTAGAGAGAGACGCCGGCGAAGTCTGCAATGATGTTGAGCGGGATGGACGGGGGACCCTCTTTCGGGCCGATGAGGCCCAGAACCCCTGCCAGGGAGATGTAATTGATGTCATGGCCCGAGAACAGGCGGTAGGGCCCGTCCTGGCCGTAACCCGAAAGCGAGCAGTAGACGATGCGGGGGTTGATCCCGCTCACCGTCTTGTAATCGACGCCGAGCCGCTCCACGACACCGGGCCGGTAGCCCTCGATGACGACGTCGGCTTCCTTTGCCATCCGGTGAAAAATCCGGCGTCCCTCTTCGGACCGAAGATTCAGGCCGATGCATTTCTTGTTGCGGTTGAGCGCAAAGTAGGCGGCCTCCCTCTCCTTGTCCTTGCCCCCGGGCGAATAGCCCATATCGCCCATGGGAAAGGCCTTGGCCGGTTCCACCTTGATGACCTCGGCACCGAAATCGGCCAGGATCATGGTGCACAGCGCTCCCGGTACATAATTGGACAGATCGAGAATCTTGATCCCCTCTAGTGCGAGCATAACCTCCCTCCTTTAACAGTGTCGCGGTCCGGGTACAAAAAAACCCCGTATCACCTCGGATAACGGGGAAACCCAAGTTCGCGCATATTCTTCACCCTCAGTGGAAGATAGGCATAACCACCGACGGCTTCCCTGCCCGACCCCGACAAAGGGGAAACAGGGAACCCTGACTGACCCTCTTCAGACCCGGCGCCTCTATAACACAGTTCAGTCCCGCTGGCCACCGAAACCGTACCGACAGCGGGGGCCTGATGCTAAGGACCGGATTTCACAGGTAAAGCTGATGATTGAAATTATTTCGGTTTTCTGATATGTGCACCATGCAAAAAAAAATAGTTCTCTTTACGGACGGGCCAGTCGACATTCCCCATCGACGGTAGAGGAGAGAGGAAAGAGGACGAGATGGAGTCCCGTGATCACACGGAGCGGGAAGTCTGCGGGCACTGCGGAAAGAGACTGTCGTTCATCAATTGCACCGGATGTGAGATACCCCTCTGTCAGGAGTGTGCCTGTTTCGAGCTGATCGGCTCCGGATGCGGCACCGTTATCCCGGCTTATTACTGCCTTCTCTGCGTCAAGGATGCCCGGATAAACCCGAACGCGGTCTTTTACAGCTGAAAAAAAGCGCCCTGTGCGTTCAGGGCGCCTCAACTCCGGCCATGCAACGGGCTGGTTGTGTGCCCGGCGTAAGGATTTTCTCGGGCGGCAGACAGCTCCGTCGTATCCGTTTTATTTTGTCTGTGCCATTCCCTCCGGTCGATCATTCCGAGTCGACGAAGAACTTCGTGATGAAGAACCCCAAGAGGATCAGCAGCACGGAGAGGTCCGCCCGATCGAGAAGCCACAGAAGGAACTCCTTGACGACGACGACCTCGTTGAGAAAGCTGAAATAGCCGGCCGGGAGGGACTTCACCAGGGCAATCGAGGGATACCTCGTCCACTCGTCATGCCCGATCCAGCCGTAAAGCTGATATGCGAAAAGCAGGGTCCCGGAAAGAAAGATCAGGTTGGCCAGCCAGGACAGCAGGGATACCCGTTTGCCCTTTGCTGCCGTGTTGGCCGGGTGGGAATACTGAAACCTCCACGCGGAATGCTCATCGGACGGATCCATCGCAGACACCTCCTTTTTGTCACCCCATCCTTTCGGGCGGTTTGCCCTTTCCAGGTACAAGCCTCCGGTCCGCGCAGATCGCACAGCACGTGAAGGAAGATGTGGAAAGTCAGTTCGGTCTGAAGGCTTCGTTCTCTCTATCGGCTCATGCCTGCCTTTCCTTTAGCGATTTTTTATTTTCCCGCGCCGGGGAAACGGAAACTGCGAGCCCTGGGCTTTTCTGAAAGACTTCTGCACCCAAGGGAGCAGCGTGACGGCGCGTCCGTGGAAGACATCGCGGGCTGGCTTGGCGGCCTGCCGCCGGAGATACGCCACGGGGGTATTTCCGGCCGACCGCATAAAACGGGTTGACAATTTCCCGGGCGCCGTTACAATACTTCATATCGTTCCTGTTCCTACCCCTTACGAGGATTGAGGATCTATGAAGGCCCGGCTCATCACCCTGATCGCTGCGCTTCTTCTTCCCCTGATCCTCATTCTATCCTCGTCGACAACCGCCCAGAACCAGAGCAGCTGCGTCACCTGCCACACCGACGAGGCCTCGCTGAAGAAGACCTGCAAGCCCTTCGTCATTCCCGAAGGCGAGGGGGAGGGGTGAGCGGGTGCACCTCCGCCGGTCAAGGCGGAGACTTTCCACCTGACGTTCCTCGTCGATCGAAAGCTCATCGAGACGGACAAGCACTTCGAGAAGGGCTGCGTCCAGTGTCACAAGGGCAACGACAAGAAGGACGAAAAGGATGCCGCCCACGAGGGGATCGTAAAGCGCCCCTCCGATGACCTGGCCCTCTGCGGCGAGTGCCATCAGGAGATCGCCGCGAACTACAAAAAATCCCTGCACTATACGACGATCGGCCAGCGAAACCGGGTCATCAAGCGGATGTCCATGGAAGAGGCGAAGATCTTCGACGAGAAGGTATTCAAGAAGGCCTGCAATTCCTGCCACGCCACCTGCGGAGACTGCCACGTGAAGTCCCCTTCCATCGGCGGGGTGAGCGTGGGCCTCATCAACAAGCACAAGTTCGTCCGGCGCGACGAGGGCAAAACATGCGCCTTCTGCCACGGCGGCCGTGTCTATCCCGAGTACACAGGGGAATACGGTGGCAACGCCGACGTCCACTACCAGAAGGGCATGATGTGCCTGGAGTGCCACACCATGGACGAGATGCACGGCGACGGAAAGGCCTATGCTCAAAAGGAAGAGGTCCGCGACAGGCCGCGCTGCACCGACTGCCACGAGCCCGGCAGGGAGACGAAGCTGACGGCCCGTGTGGCCCACCTCAAGCACAGCCAGACGGCGAGTTGCTTCGCATGCCACTCGGCGGGCGAGTACCGGCAGTGCTACGACTGCCACCTCGGCGGCGGCTCCCAGGCCAAGCCCGGCTTTTTCCTGGGGACGAGCCCGAGAAACCGCACGGAGATCACAACGCTGCGCGTTATCCCCACGGTGCGTGAAAGTTTCAAACCCGCAGGCATCCAGCAGGCAAATTTCGACGCCCTGCCGAACTACTGGGATTCGCCGATCCACAACATCCGCAAGCGCACGGAGAGGACCCGCAACTGCGACACTTGCCACGAAGACAGAAAGGGTTTCCTCACCATGGAGACCCTGCTGAAGAACAGCTCGAGGACGAACCTGGAGCTCATCCACAAAACGAAATCCATACCCATCAGCAAATAAGGAGCTGTTCGTGGTCTACGCGCTCCTTCAACCGTTAAACCTGTATAAGACGATTTGTCCACGTCGGCACCTGCGGGATGCCGTGAACCCTCATCGCGCAGCTGTGAATTTTAACCGGATATTAGTCGTCCACCTGCCCTGAAATGCGGAGACACTCATGAGTCGGTTCATGAAAGTCTTTCTCCTTGCTCTGACGGCCTTCGTCGTGCCGCTCACGCTGGATGCCGCGCGTGCTCCGAACTGGAAGCACGAGGACATCTGGCTCAAGAACGAGCAGGGTCAGCACATCACCCCCACAAGAAACAGCGCCGACGCCTACTCCCCCCATCGTACCTGCGGAACCTGCCACGGCTACATGACCATCACGTCTGGCACCCACTTCCAGCAAGGCTTCGACGAGATGAAGGACGGCTACGCCCCGAAGCGCCCCTGGGTCCTCTCGCCAGGCATTTTCGGCAAGGGGGGAGACCCCGGTACTTTCACCGAGCGGGTCGCCGCTAAAAAGAACACCAGTGCCCGCGACATGGGTCTCTCCACCTACGACTGGATCGCAGCCGGCGGCAAGGGCCAGGCCATCGCCCTGTCCGCGGGGAACCTGCACCCCGGCGGGGGCCCCCTCGAGTATGGCAGAAAGGCCGACGGCAGACGGGACCTTTCCAAAAACCTCATCCAGGGGGAGCGCGAGAAACCGCCGGCGCTGGACGGCGACTACACCTCGCGGCTCACCCCGGACGGGAAGAGTCATTTCAGGGAAAGCGGTGTCGTCGAGGGGGACTGCCTGATGTGCCACCTCAAAGGGTATCGGCTCGACCGCCGCAACGATCAGCTCGCACGCCGCAATTACCGCTGGGCCGCGACCGCAGGCGCAGGACTGGGCGAGGTCCGGGGAGCTGTCTTCACTCCTGCCGGTTCCGAAGTGTCCGCCGAAACAGAACCCCCGAAGGGCGACTGGAATTTCGTCCGCCGCCCGGTCGTTCAATATTCCTGGGACAACAGAAAGCTCTTCACTTCCCAGGGGAAGTTCAGGGGAAGCGCGCTGATCAGCAAGTCCGTCGAGACGGACAATTGCACCCAGTGCCACCGCCCGATGGACGGGCAGAAGTCGGGCACCCTCTACCTGCCCGCAGGCGATCTGCACCTCAAGGCGGGGCTTCGCTGCACCGACTGCCACACCCTGGCGGGGAGGACACAGAACGAACGCCTCCGGCACCACATCGGCAAGGGCTGGTCGCCCACATCAACCGCTCGCAACGACCTGGACGGGGCCGGGATGAAAACCTGCGCATCCTGTCACCTCGAGGACCAGTACAGGCCGACCCGGGCAGGTATGCCGAAAGAAGCCAAGAACCCCGATAACATCCACCGCTCTCTCTTTCACAAGGCGACGTTCCACTTCTACCTGCTGCACTGTTCGACCTGCCACGCACCGGAGCGGAAGAGCCGAAGCGTATACCTTGCGGACTACAGCAAGGGACGGCCCGCCTGGTACTCGACGGACAAGGCCGCCCTGATCACCCGCGCGGAGGATATGAAACAGTTCACCCCGGAGCTCTGGCAGCCCTGGATGGACCGTCATGTGCGAGTCAAAGGGGATGGTGAGCGATACGTCCCGGCGGTACCCAAGGTGAGGCAATGGTTCGGCGAGATGCTCTCCGAAGGAATAGTGAAACCCATCGGCCTGGAGTCCGTGCGGAGGGCCGCCGCGGCCCAGAAAAAGCTCACAACGGTCGAGGTGGTCACCCTCAAGGGCGAAAAGGTGAAGCAGACCACGGTGGCCACCGAGGAGGATATCCGAATCATGATCCAGGCCCTGACCTCCATGGGATACCGGAACGTCGTCTTTGTGGCCGACCAGCTCTACGAAATGAAGAAGGACAAGATCCAGGGCCGTCCGGCGCCCGCGCTGACCCGGGCCGTCATGTTCCCGATCTACCACGGCAACATGCCCGTTTCGGCCAAAAAGACCCTGGGACAGAAGGGCAATAAAGACGGCTGTACCGACTGCCACGCCGACAATGCGCCTTTCTTCACGAAGCTCAAGGTGCGGGGGGTCGGGAAATTCCTGAAAGACAGCTACCCCACACCGAAGGAACCCATCGCGGAACCCCAGATGGCGGACTGGGGGCTCACCGGGGTGCCGGCCTCGGAGTAAAAAAGACAGGGGTATCGGGTCTAGGGTCTCGGGTTTGGGTGAAGAAAAGAAGGGTTCAGGGGACAGGGCACAGGAGATGGGGTATCGGGTGTAGGGCGTAGGGTCCAGGGTATGAGGAAGGAACCGACACATAGAGCAAGATCACGAGCGCGGTGGATCCTGTCCGCCATGCTGGTGCTGTTCGTTGCCCTGGCGGCGTGCGCAAAGCCGCAGGAGCCTGCGCCACCGTGGAAGGTCATCGATGCCTCGACGCTTCGCGCCATGATGGCATCGGACAAGGGACTCCCCGTGTTCAATACGATGAGCGAGCTCGAATGCCGCGATCATCGGATTCCCGGAACCCGCTGCCTAGCCTGCGAGGATGTCGAGAACAACCCCTCCATCCTTCCCCCGGATAAGGGACGTGATATCGTCTTCTACTGCGAAAGCGCGGGATGCTACCGGAGTTGCCGCGCCGCCGGGGCGGCAGTCAAGGCAGGATACCGGCAGGTGTATGTTTTGCAAGGCGGGATGCCAGCCTGGAAACAGTCCGGTTATACGATGGAGACCATCGAGCGGATCCCCCGGGGTTCGATCCAGTCGATCCGGGCCCCGGCGCTCAAGCAAATGCTCGCAGAGCGCAAAGACCTTCTCCTTGTCGACGTCCGCTCGGAATATCTCTACAAGGAAGGACACATCGAAGGGGCGGTCAATATCCCGATGCACCTGCTCAGCAGCAGCTATGCCGAGATCCCCCTGGACCGCACGCTGGTTCTCGTCGACGACCGCGGGTTCCGGACCTTCCTGGCGGGAAGCTACCTGGAGTTGAAGGGCTACCGGGTCATGAGGCTCTTCGGCGGCATGCAGGACTGGCAGGCAATGCAGGCAGCAAAGTAACAGGAATCCTTTCCTGTCAAACAAACGGATGGTATCGATGACGATCGAGGCAAGACAGCGGCAAAAGGGACTCTGGGCAGGACTTCTTCTGCTTGCGGTATTCGCCGTCCTCTGCCTGCCCCTGGCCGTTTCAGCGGCCCAGGACTGCCGCTTCTGTCATGACGAGCCGCTCTACCGCGTCGACTTCAACAAATCGATTCATGCCGGCAACGGATGCACGAGCTGCCACGTGGGGATCACGGACATCGAGAAGCACCGCGACGGCAAGGAGAAGCCCACCCCCGTCGACTGCGGGAGCTGCCACCAGGAGATCGCGAAGGAATACCGGAACAACTTTCATTACATCCAGGAGGATTTCCGCTGTAGCGACTGCCATCGCAACATCCACGCGATCAGGCAGGACAAGGACAGAAACGTCAAGCTCTCCATCATCCAGAAGTGCACCGAGTGCCACGGCAACGCCGATTACACGACGTCCGGCCACGGCGAGGCCGTCCTGAAGGGAAACCAGGACGCGGCGGCCTGCTCCGACTGCCACGGCCTTCACAACACCCGGGTCTTCCACACCTCCCTCGAGAAGTACCCCGCCGAGGCCCGTGAGTTCTACACGCAGAAGTGCAAACGCTGTCACGCCGACAGCGCCATGATGAAGCGCAATAACCTCTCCGACAAGATGGTCGCCTACTACGAGAGCACCTACCACGGAAAGGTCCAGGAACTGGGATACCCGGCGCCTGTGGCCGGCTGCGGTGACTGCCACACGAAGCACAATATCCTCCCGAAGGAGGACCCTCGCTCGAGCATCAACCCGGCCAATCTCGCGGCAAATTGCGGGCGCTGTCACTCCGAGTTCCAACCCCGGTTCCTGAGCTACCAGGCACACCCGGATTACACGGACCGGGACAAGTACCCTGCCCTGTATGTTACGTTCCTCTTGATGGGGGCGCTTCTCATCGGGACGCTCGCCTTCTTCTGGGTCCACACGATCCTGTGGTGGCGGAAGGTCTACTGGGAACACGACCGCATGGAAAGGGAGGGACTCGTCCCGCCCTCGGTGCTCGCGACCGGCGAGGGCGTCCAGCAGGTGGAGCGCTTCTCCGTCAAGTACCGGATTATGCATGTGCTCCTGGTACTCTCCTTCTTCACGCTCGTGCTGACCGGGTTCCCCCTGAAGTATGCCGGCACGGAGTGGGCCGCGACGCTCACGCGCCTCTGGGGTGGCGCGCACATGGCAGGGCTTTTCCATCGAGGGGCAGCCTTCCTGCTGATCGTCGGGATGACCTATGTCACGTTCGAATCCCTGCAGTTCCTCTTCCCCAGGGGTGAGGGCAGGAAAGGCTGGCTCAGCCGGCTGCTCGGCCCCGACTCGCTATTCCCGAACTTGAAGGATCTCCAGGACTTCAAGGGCATGATCCGGTGGTTCTTCAACAAGGGCGAGCCGCCGAAATTCGACCGCTGGACCTACTGGGAGAAGTTCGACTTCTTGGCCGTCTTCTGGGGCATGTTCGCCATCGGCGGCTCGGGGATCCTGCTCTGGAAGCCCGAGTGGTCCTCCTACCTCGTGCCCGGGTGGGTCATGAACATCGCAGCCCTCGTACACTCCGAGGAGGCGCTGCTGGCGGCCCTGTTCATCTTCACGATCCACTTTTTCAACACGCACTTCATCCCGAACAAGTTCCCCATGGACCGGCTCATCTTCACGGGGACCTATCGGCTCGAGGAACTCAAGGAGCAGAGGCCCCTGGAGTACGAGCGCCTGATGGCAGAGGGGCGCCTGGAGTCGATGAAACGCGAGCACCCGAGCATCCCGCTGAAGCTCATCTCGGCCACCTTCGGACTGGGAAGCCTGCTGCTGGGGATTTTCCTGACAGCCCTGATCGTCTGGTCTCTGCTTGTGTCGTAAACATGAAAGGCAATGTGTGTGATGAAACATTTCAAGAATGAGGAGGACCGTATGAGAAAGCTGAAAATGATGACCATGCTGCTGGTGCTCTTGGCACTCGTGCTCCCGCTGTCGGTTTTCGCGAGGGACATCGAACCCATTGTGTCAACGGACTGGCTGGAGAAAAATCTGAGCAACCCGAAACTTATCCTTGTCGACATACGAAAACCGGAAGAATACAAAGCCGGTCATATTTCGGGGGCTATTAATGTTTTTTACAACTCCTGGGCTGTCAAGAAAGGCGCCCTGGACAATCAGCTTCCCTCCGATGATGATCTCAAGGATCTCCTGAGCGCCTCGGGAATCCAGCCGGACTCGCTCGTCGTGGTCGCAGGCCTCACGGAAACAGGTCCGGACCGCGTGAACTCGACAAGGGTCGGCTGGACGTTGAAATATGCCGGCGTGGAAAATGTGGGCATTCTCGATGGCGGACACAACAAATGGATCAACCGCGAAAAAAGGTCCGTGTCAACGGATGTCGTGAGACCGAAGGCGAAGCCCTACAGAGGGAAGTTCAATAAGGATGTGCTCGCGACAAAAGACTATGTCATGGCCCAGTTGGGCAAAGCCATCATCGTGGACACCCGCGAGCCCGATTTTTTCATGGGGAAGCAGAAACTGCCGTTCGTGGAGAAAGCAGGCAGAATACCCGGTGCCGTCAATCTGCCGACAGCCCAGGTTTTCGAAAAGTATCCGCCCGGAGAGCATCTGGAAATGTGCTGCAATACATACAAGGACAAGAGTGCCCTTGCCAACATGGCCAGCGGTGTAGTGGGAAACGACAAATCCAAGGAAATCATTGTTTACTGTGACACGGGGCGGGTCGCGTCTGGATGGTGGTGGATCCTTCACGAAGTTCTCGAGTACAAAAATGTGAGAAACTTTGACGGCTCCATGCAGGAATGGGCCATGGATCCGAAAGCGCCACTCCAACCCTAGTCACGACTCATATCGACGAACAAAGCAGAGTCAGTTATGGCTCTGCTTTGTTTTGACTGCTTCACGACGCGACATCAAGTGCCGAAACTATCCTAGGAATCAGCCCAAAGATTTCAAGGTCATCTGCATTTGGCTGCGACGTACATGATGGCAGGCAACGAAGCAAAAGCGCGTGAATCGGCCGCAGAGGAGTTGAGAATCGACCCAAACTTTTCCCTTGAGCGATTTGCAAAAACAACCCCGTGGAAAAACCAGGACGATTTGACCAATGGTTTGATTGAACCCCTGCGAAAAGCGGGCCTGAAGTGAAAGGGAGTTCTTCCTGGCCGTCTCCTGGGCATATGCGGCAATTCATGCGGTCGGTTCCGTTCTTCTGACAGGAAGGTTCGAAAACGAAGTTGAGACAGAGTTCTTTGGGCTCTGCCTTTTTTGCTTTTTTCATGCTATGAGGTTAGGAAGTGGCTTGTGATGAGTGGCTTGTGGCTAGAAAATATCGAATTCCACATTCTTCACTAGCCACTAACCACAAAACACAAGTCACAGCCGCATGGCGGCGCAAACAGACCAGCCCATGGGCATCATCAGCGACATCTTCGGCATCGGAAAGGACAGCGGCAGCCTCCTGCGAGACTTGGCTGCCATCCGCAAGAAGACCCGCGGGGACCGTAACCGCCTTCTCTCGGAGATCGAGTTCAACGCCGCCCTGGTCCTGGATCACTATCTCCAGAAGGGGGCCGACGAGAAGAAAGTCATTGAGAAGCTGAAGCTCGAAAGCCTCGCGAAGCTCATCGATGAAGGATTCGATTTCGACAAGATCCGGAGAGGCAGGGTCGACGGGCAAATGGTGAAAGACCTTGCGGTGCTTCGTCAATACGCGGGCCTGGACCTGGAGGGGCTGCTGAAGAAGATCCGTTTCCACGTCGAGCAGCTGAAGCTCCTTCCCGAACTCTACGATATCCGGACGACGGACAAGGTGAACGTCCGTCTTCGCCTCGAAAACCTGGGCCGGCGCTACATCCTGCTGGTCCGATTCCTGAAGACCTGATCAAGGAGGGACTTATGAACGGTGCGGAAGCTCTTCTGAAGACAGTGGCGGCGGCCGGGATCGATGTCTGCTTCGCAAACGGCGGCACGACAGAGATGGCCATGATCCTGGCCTTCGACTCCGTCACCGGGATCAAGCCCATGCTCGGCCTCTTCGAGGGCGTCTGCTCGGGCGCGGCAGACGGCTACGGGCGCCTGAAGGAAAAGCCTGCCCTGTGCCTTTTGCACCTGGGACCGGGACTGGCCAACGGGGTCGCAAACCTGCACAACGCCAAGCGGGCCCGCACGCCCCTGCTCAACGTGATCGGCGAGCACGCCTCCTGGCACATGGAGGCCAACGCCCCCCTGGCCATGGACATCGAGTGCCTGTGCAGGACCTTCTCGGGGTGGCAGCGCACGGTCCGGTCCGTCGAGACCATCGCGCGGGATGCGGCCGACGCGATCGAAGCGGCCCTGCGCGGACAGATCGCCAGCCTGATCGTCCCCTCCGATCACCAGTGGAACGAGTACCGGGGAGAAATCCCGGCGGCAAAAAATGCGGCCCCCGATCCCCCCGATCGCAACGTGATCGTGTCCGCCGCAAGAATGCTGAAGTCGGCCGGGAAAACGGCGCTTGTCATGAACGGCCGGGCACTGCGGCGCCGCGGCCTCGAGGCGGCCGGGCGCATCCGGGCCGCCGTGGGCTGTGATCTGTACTGCATCAACTTCCCCGCTTACGTCGACCGGGGCGCCGGGACCGTGCCCGTTGCACGCGTCCCCTACTTCCCGGAGCCTGCTGCGGCCGTGCTGGCGCCCTACAAGGCCGTGGTGCTGGCGGGGACGGACCAGCCTGTCAACTTCTTCGGCTACGAAGGCCAGTGGAGCAATCCCGTTGCGGCCGGCGTGCCGAAGCTGCGCGTCGACGGCGATTTCCAGGATGCGGCCGAGGCCCTGGAGGCGCTGGCTGAAGAACTGGGCGCGCCGGGCAAAGCAGCTATTGACAAATTCGTCGCGGGCTATAAAGTCCCCGACGTCCCGTCGGGAAAGCTGACGCCCGAGACGGTCTGCACGACGCTCGCCGCGCTGCAGCCCGAGAATGCCATCATCGTCGACGAGGGTCTGACTTCGTCCATGACATACTTCCCGCTGGGCGCAACCCTTGCCCCCCACAGCTACTTCATGCTCACCGGGGGCGCCATCGGGCAGGGCATGCCTTCGGCCACCGGGGCCGCCGTGGCCTGCCCCGACAGGCCCGTGATCAACCTGCAGGCCGACGGCAGCGCCATGTACACCGTCCAGTCCCTCTGGACACAGGCCCGGGAGGGAATGAATGTGACGACGCTCATCTGCTCGAACCGCAGCTACAACATCATCAACGTGGAGTTGCAGCGCGCGGGCGTCACGAACCCGGGTCCCAGGGTCCTGTCCTTCACGGATCTGGGGAATCCCCCCATCGACTGGCCAAGCCTGAGCAAGGGGATGGGCGTGCCCGGCGTCGCCGTCGAAAAGGCCGAAGACATGGCCCGGGAGCTGAAGAAGGCCCTCCGGGAACCCGGCCCGCATCTCATCGAGATGATCCTGTAGCCATACAAGGAATTCCTGAGCAATGAACAAGATCGCCATCATTACGGGGGCCAGCCGCGGCATCGGCGCCGCCACCGCCCTGCTTGCCGCAGAACGCGGTTATGCCGTATGCGTCAACTATCTTCGCAACCACGCTGCCGCCGATGCCGTCGTCCATGCGATTGAATGCTCAGGGGGTAAAGCGATTGCCGTGGAAGCCGATGTTTCTGTGGAAGCCGACGTGCTCCGACTGTTTGAATCGGTAGACAAAAAGATGGGCCCCCTGACTGCGTTGGTGAACAACGCCGGCATTCTGGACCGGCAAATGAAAGTGGAAGACATGAATGCCGCTCGTCTGAATCGCATCTTTACAACAAACATCACAGGGTATTTCCTGTGTGCCCGTGAAGCCATACGGCGCATGTCGATCAAGCACGGCGGTGCGGGCGGTGCAATCGTTAACGTATCATCCGGCGCCTCCCGTTCGGGTTCTCCCGGTGAATACGTGGATTATGCCGCCTCCAAGGGAGCCATTGATACGATGACAATCGGACTGGCCAGGGAGGTCGCCAGGGAGGGCATCCGCGTGAATGCCGTGCGCCCTGCCTTCATTTATACGGATATCCACGCCAGCGGCGGGGAGCCGGGCCGAGTGGAACGTGTCAAGGGATTTGCGCCGATGAAACGGGGTGGAGAAGCCATTGAAGTCGCACGGGCAATTCTATGGTTGCTGTCGGATGAGGCCTCGTATTCAGCAGGGACCTTCATTGATGTCACGGGGGGCACGTAAGGCCCGTCCATTTATCCCATGAACAGGGTAGCCTGACCCGGCGTCATTGCCCGCTGTCTATGCGCCGAATCCGCATGGGCATGTCACTTGACCTTCGAGATGCATCTTGTTCGAAGCGGTGGATTTCCTTATAATGTCATCGGGGGTAAGGAGGAGGTCCATGTCGAAAGGGATCACCACAGCCGGTGTGCCTGGTTACATTCTGATCCTTGTCTTTATTTTCCTAGTGCTTTTCACTGCGATCCCGACTTCCGCCAAGGCTCAGGAGCAGGCCTTCACTCTCACCGATGCCGTACGCTTCGCCCTGGAGCACAACAACGAAATCCGCGCCGCCGGGAGTTCGCTCGCCGCCAGGAAGGATGACGTCGGAGTGGCCCGGAGCTACCTCCTTCCGAAGGTCTACTTCGAGGAGCGCGCCCTGCGGACCAACAACCCCACCTATGCCTTCATGGCAAAGCTCAACCAGGGTCTCTTCACCCAGCAGGATTTTGCCATCAACAGCCTGAACCACCCCGACCCCACCAACGACTTCCTGACCCAGTTTGCCGCCGAGCAGCCGATTTTCGTACCGAAGGCATGGGTAGGCCTCGACATGTCGAAGCGCGAGCATGAGGCCGGCAGCATCGAGCTTGCACGCAAGAAGGAGGAGATCGCCTTTAAGGTCTGCCAGGCCTGGCTCATGGTTCACACGGCCAGGGCCCAACTCACCGTGGCTCTGAAGGGGGTCGAGGATGCGCAGGAGCACTACCGGATCGCGAAGCTGCGCTACGAGGCCGACCTCGGCATGTACGCAGACACCCTGCGGGCAAGCACCGCCCTTGCCGAGTCGAGGCAGCGCAAGGTCACGGCTGACAAGCAGCACAACCTCGCGCGGCGCATGCTTGGCCTGTTGATCGGCCTTTCCGGTTCAGCCGCAGTGACCGGGGATATTCCGGACTTCCAGGCCCGGGATATCGAGGAGTACGCAAAAGCCTCCCAGTCCAGGGGTGACGTCCGCTCCATGGAGCTTCGTTACGAGAACGCCGAGAAGAACATCCGCCTGTCGGAAACGGATTATCTGCCCTATGTCGGTGTCGGCGGGGGATACCAGTGGAACGACCCCGCAAATCTCTTCGGCGGCTCGGGTGACAGCTGGCAGGTCTCGGCCTTTTTGCGCTGGAATCTCTTCGACGGGGCTAAGCGCGAGTACGAGCGCTCGAAGGCAAAGCACCAGGCCAAGCAGGCCCAGGAATCTCTCCTGGGGATGAAGAAGGCTGCGGCCTACGGCCTCTACCAGGCACAGCTCGGCGTGGAGGAAGCAACGGCGAACCTGGAGTTTGCCCGGGAAGCCCTGAAGACGGCCGAGGAGGGAACGCGGCTCGTACAGATGCGCTACGAAAACTCCTTCTCGCCCATCGTGGACCTGCTGGATTCCCAGGTGGTGCTCGACAGGGCGCGGGCGGGCCTCGTGGCGCGTGAAAACGATTACCGGGTTGCCGTCCTCAATCTCGGCTGGGAGAGCGGGACGATCCTCGAGGACCTCGGCATTGCACAAGACGAGAAGAAGGAATGACCATGATCAAAACGGCTGAGATGAGGTGGAACGTGGGCTTTCTCGCGGCCCTGATCTTCTTGACGCTTCTCGCGGGCTGCGGCGACAGGGTGGGCCCCGGCACGGCGGAGGTGAAGAGGCAGGCGATCACCGGGGTGACCGTAACTGCCGTGCAGATCTCGAAGATCAGCGATGACTACGAAACATCGGGCACGGTGAGGGCGAAGGTCACGAGCAACATCGCAAGCCGCGTCACGGGAACCGTGACAGCCGTCCATGTCCGGGCGGGCGAGCGCGTGAAAGCAGGCCAGCTCCTTGCCACGATCGATGACCGCGAGGCCGCCCAGAAGGTGCGTGCCGCCGAACAGGCCGTCGAGTCGGCAAATCAGAGTCGGTCCATGGCCGATCTCACATACCAGCGCTACAAAAAGCTCCATGACGAAAAGGCCCTGGCCAGGCAGGAAATCGACCAGATCGAGACGCAGAAAAAAGTGGCCGGTGCCAATTACGAGCAGGCGAAGGCCGGCCTCGAGGAGGCTCGCGTCTGGCAGGGATTTACCCGGATCACGGCGCCCGCCGCCGGTGTGGTGACCGACAAGCGAGTCGACACCGGAAGCATGGCCATGCCGGGAATGCCCCTTTTTACCATCGAAAGCGACGGGGGCTTCCAGCTGGAGGTTTCCGTGGACGAGGCCCTGTCGGGAAGGCTTCAGGTCGGGACCCATGCCACCGTCACGATCGATACCATCGGACTCAATACGACCGGGAAGATCATCGAGGTCGTCCCCGCCGTGGACCCGGCAACAAGGACCTTCATCGTGAAGATCGCCCTCGCAGACAAGGGGCTCAAGAGCGGCCTCTTTGGCCGGGTGCGTCTGCCGCGGGGTGAGCGCGAGGCGCTCCTCGTCCCGAAAGGGTCCATCGTGGAGAAAGGCCAGCTTACGGGGCTCTATGCAGTAGATCCCCAGGGGCTCGTCACGTATCGTCTGGTCAGGACCGGGAAATCCTACGAGGGCGGCATCGAGGTCCTCTCGGGGCTCAATGCCGGAGAGCGAATTGTCACGGCAGGGCTGGAGAAGGCCATCGACGGCGGCCAAATCGCACCGGGAGCCGCCCAATGAGCGACCGCATCGGGATTGCCGGCAAGATTGCCCACGCATTCATCCAGTCGAAGCTCACGCCGCTCATCGTGATTGCTTCGCTTCTGCTGGGGCTTTTTGCCGTCATTGTGACCCCCCGCGAGGAGGAGCCGCAGATCGTCGTCCCCATGATCGATGTTATCGTGACCTACCCCGGCGCCTCGGCCAGGGAAGTGGAGGAGCGGGTCACCCGCCCCATGGAGAAGCTCCTCTGGGAGATCAAGGGCGTCGAATACATCTACTCCATCGTGAAGCCGGGGTTCAACCTGACCATCGTCCGTTTCTATGTGGGCGAGAGCATGGAGGACAGCCTCGTCAAGCTCTACAACAAGCTCATGTCCAACTACGACCGGATCCCGCCCGGCGTCTCCCAGCCGATGGTCAAAGCCAAGTCCATCGACGACGTGCCCATCTTGACGCTCACCCTCTGGAGCGAAAGCCCCCGCATCTCGGGCTACGAATTGCGGCGGGTCGCCCTCGAGCTCTGCACGGAGATCAAGAAAGACCAGAATGTCGCCGAGTTCACCGTCATCGGCGGCCAGCGCCGTCAGGCGAGGGTCATCCTCGACCCGGCAAGGCTCAAGGCCTACAACACCTCGGCCTTCCAGATCATGGACGCCCTGGGCAAGTCGAACGTATCGCTGCCCTCAGGCGCCTACCCCTCGCAAAACCGCGAGATCCTCGTAGACACAGGAGGCCTGCTGAGCAGTATCGACGAGGTGGGCCGGGTCGTCGTGGGCGTCCATAACGGACGGCCCGTCTACTTGAGGGACGTGGCCGCGCTCAAGGACGGCCCCGAGGAGCCGGGCAATTACGTCTTCATGGGACTCGGGCCCGCCAGTTCGCGCAAGGGGATCGCCGGGAACCCCGCCGGGCAGAACGAGGCCGTCACCATCGCCATCGCGAAGAAAAAGGGTGCCAACGCCAGCGTCGTGGCACGCGAGGCGCTGGCAAAGGTCGATGCGCTCAGGGGGCACCTCGTCCCCTCGGATATGAACGTCACGGTGACGCGAAATTACGGCGAGACGGCAAAGGACAAATCCGATGAGCTGCTCCAGCACATGCTCATCGCGACGATCTCCGTCATCATCCTGATCGCGCTGGCCCTGGGCGCGCGCGAGGCCATCGTCGTGGCCTTCGCAGTCCCGGTGACGCTTGCGCTGACGCTGCTTATCAACTACCTCTACGGCTACACGCTCAACCGGGTGACACTCTTTGCGCTGATCTTTTCCATCGGTATCCTCGTCGACGATGCCATCGTCGTCGTCGAGAACATCCACCGGCATTTCAAGCAGCACGGTGCCGGCGTGGACCAGGCCGTGAAGGCCGTCGACGAGGTGGGAAACCCGACGATCCTGGCCACCTGGACGGTCATCGCAGCTCTTCTGCCCATGGCCTTCGTCTCGGGGCTCATGGGCCCCTACATGCGCCCCATTCCCGTGGGGGCCTCCGCGGCCATGATCTTCTCGCTGCTGGTGGCCTTCATCGTGAGCCCCTGGATGAGCTACAAGATCCTGGGGAAAGCGAGCAAGAAGAAGCATCACAAGCCGGAAAAGGATTTCTACCCCCTCTATGAGAGGATCATCGCCCCGCTCATGGACAGTGCAAAAAAAAGGCGCCTCGCCCTTGCCGGCGTGGGGGTCCTGCTGATGCTGGCCATGGTGCTTGTCCCCCTGAAGCTTGTCACCGTGAAGATGCTGCCCTTCGACAACAAGAGCGAGCTGCAGGTGATCATCGACATGCCCGAGGGCAGCACCATGGAGAAGACGGCAGCGCTGGCCCAGGAGATGGGCGGGTATCTCAAGCGCGTTCCTGAGGTGACGGACTACCAGCTCTATGTGGGGACGGCTGCGCCCTACAACTTCAACGGCCTGGTGCGCCACTACTTCCTGCGCGCCGGGGCAAATGTTGCGGATATCCAGGTCAACTTCGTCGCCAAGGGGGACCGAAAGGACCAGAGCCACGACATCGCCAAGCGCATCAGGCCGGGCCTCAAGGAAATCGGCGACCGATACGGCGCCCGGATCAAGGTGGCCGAGATCCCGCCGGGCCCGCCTGTGCTCAGCACGCTGGTGGCCGAAGTGTACGGCCCCGACACAACCCGCCAGATCGAGATCGCCCGCCAGATCCGCGACATCTTCGAGAAGACCCCGGGGGTGGTCGATGTGGACTGGTACGTCGAGGCTGACCAGAAAAAACTCATCTTCGAGGCAAACCGCACGAAGGCGGCCGAAAATGGCGTCTCGACGGAGGCCCTCTCACAGAGCATGCGCATTGCCCTTTCGGGCGCGGTGGCGGGGCTTGTCCACCTGGATAAGGAGAAGGAGTCCGTGGAGATCTTCCTGCGCATGCCCATGGAGGACCGGGCCTACCCCTCAAGCCTGAAGTCTCTCAACGTCCCCTCGCGAACGGGAAGCCAGGTACCGCTGGCCGAGTTGGTGAGCGTCCGCGAGGGCGTGGGCGAAAAGACAATCTACCACAAGAACCTCAAGAATGTGACCTACGTCATCGGAGATGTGGCGGGTTCCGAGGAGAGCCCCATCTATGCCATTTTGAAAATGAAGGATGCCGTGAAGAACCTCAAGCTTCCCGAGGGGTATGAATTGAAGCAGTACGACGCTGTCCAGCCCTGGCTCGAGGACACCTACTCGATGAAATGGGACGGCGAGTGGCACATCACCATCGAGGTCTTCCGCGACCTGGGCATCGCCTTTGCCGCCGTGCTGGTGATCATCTATATCCTGGTGGTTGCCTGGTTCCGCAACTTCATCACGCCGATCGTCATCATGGTACCCATCCCGCTCACCCTGGTGGGGATCCTCCCCGGCCACTGGATCTTCGGGGCCTTCTTCACGGCAACCTCCATGATCGGCTTCATCGCCCTCTCGGGCATCATCGTGCGCAACTCCATCCTTCTGGTTGACTTCGCCGAGCAGGAGTGGAAAGAGGGCAAGGACCTGAGGCATGCCCTTCTGACGGCGGGCGCCGTGCGCTTCCGGCCCATTGTGCTCACGGCGGCGGCTGTCGTGGTAGGCTCCTTCGTCATGATCTTCGACCCCATCTTCCAGGGCCTGGCCATCGCCATGATGTTCGGCGCAGTGGCCGCCACAGGCCTCACCCTCGTTGTCATCCCACTGCTTTACTACGAATTCTTCCGGAATCAGAAATCAACGGGAACAGAGTAGCGTCCCTTGCAATTACGGGATTTGAAAAGCTGACTGGAACATCGCTCGCATCGGCGACCACCACATTATCGTGGCGGCCGTTGCACAGTTCCGGAACGGCTGATCGATCATCCGCGTTCCTGAAAGGGGCTATCGCTTCGGGGAGCTTGTTTTAACCACTCCTTCTATTCGATCACGATCCCTTGCGAACCCAAATGTGACGAAAAGGCCTTCAGATGGTTCTGGGATCCCCTCAGGAGATTGCCGTAAACCGTTTTGATGTCAACATGGCTGGATCGCGCCATGGCCTCCAGCAGGTCCCGGATGTCGGTCTCCTCGATGAGGATGCCAACCCGGTAGGCTTCGACGAGCGATCGGCTTCCGCGCTCGACCAGCGTATCGTAAATTTCCTGCAGATCCGCGTTGGCAAATTCACCGTAACCCCTCCCCTCGGCCGGGTCCGGGATTCCATACTTGTCCAACAGACCCTTGATCGCATCCATGTGGGTCTGCTCGCTCGATTCAATGTTGGAAAACACCCGACTTCCCCAACGCAGCCTGAGGGCGTCATAAACGTCCCGGGCGAGTTTCTCCTCTTCGCGAATGAAGACAAGATCCTGGATCTCCGACTCCGTGAGGCCTGCCGCCACTACCGACGTTGCCGACATGAGGAGTACCACGATGAGCAACCATGAAATCACAAGTTGGTTCAGAATCGTCTTTCTCATGGGAATACCTCCTTGCTCGGAATACATTCTGCATCGACCGTGATCGGCGCTGTATGGGTTCCCCATGAGCAATTGAAGTGCCAGGACCCGGGCTTTGCGTTGACCCATCGAATTTGCGGATGTTTTTCAATTTATGACCCCTGCTGGCGTGTACAGTGGCGTGCATGTTCTGCACCGTGCACGCAAATCCTGCATGGACGTTCGCGACCGTCTTTGTTCAGCCATGGGCTTCTCTTGACATCCGTTGGACGTTGCTCCTATAACGTTCATGTGGTGACCTTTTGCAGTGCCACCCTGGCGCGGTGAGCAAATGAGATATTCTCTTCCTTTCCGAATGGGTCTTTTCCTGCTGCTGGCAATCTTTTCCGCCGCCCTTGTCTATATCACCGATCAGAACGCGGAAATTGCGCGCTCCCTCGCCTCGAAATCCCTCGAAAGTACCGCACTGGCGCTGTCCACGGCTGCGGAAAGCGCTCTTCGCCGGTACGGAAGCGACAAGGAGCAGCAGATCCGGGAGATTCTCTCGGACCGCGTCGTTGCCTATGCGCTCATTGCCGGCCAGGACGGCACGATTCTCTTTCACACCAATCCGGGACGGGTCGGCTCGAGACTAAACAAGGAGGAAATGGGGGACTGGCTCCCCGGCGCCGCATCGAGCAGGCAGGTGATCCTCGGTACGGGCATTCCCGCCTACGGATTCGATTTCACCCTCCGCCGGCCGGATGGCAGGGATGAGCTCCTTCGACTCATCCTCAACACGACACAGGCAGACCTGGTCTCGTCCTGGTCGAACCGGATGTGGTGGATCGTCGGCTCTATCCTGGTTCTCCTCTGGACTGTGGGGTTTTTCTTCGAGCGGTCGGTGACGCGCTATTTAAGACTTCAGGCCAGTCAGGAGGAACATGAACGGCTCACACTCATCGGCCAGATGACGGCCGTGCTGGCCCACGAGATCCGCAATGCCATCGCAGGCGTCAAGGGGTACGCTCAATGGGCACACGAAAAAACGGATGAGTCGCAACCGGCAAAGACGGCCCTTGAAGCCGTCCTGCAGGGGACGGGCCGGATCGAGATGCTGGTCAATGAACTGCTCCTGTTTTCGAAGGATGAGGGGTACCGGATGGAAGCCGTCGACCTCGAGTCGATAACCCGTGAAGCGGTCCAAAACGGTCTGTCCTCATGGGAAGGAAATGTGAACATCCATGTCGTCGACGGCACTCTCGTACAGGCCGACCGAGAGAAGCTCTATCGAACGCTGGTCAACGGCATCAGGAATGCGTCGGAGGCAACCGGTCCGGGAGGGACCTTCCGGATCTCCACCGCCGTCGACGGGCGATGGATCGAGCTGCGCATCGAGGACGCCGGACCGGGTCTTTCCGCGGAAAGCGCTGCCCGGATCTTCACGCCTTTTTTCACGACGAAAGCTGACGGCACGGGTCTGGGACTTGCGTATGCCCAAAAGGTGGTCAAAGGCATGGGCGGTATCATTGAACTGAAAAACAGAAAAGACGAGCGGGGAGCCGTCTTGAGTATCAGGCTTCCGGCTGCATGAGGTGTATCCATGGGGAAATCCATTCTCGTTGTAGACGATGAGCGTCTGGTCCGATCGTTCATATCGACGATCCTGAAGGAGGATGGTCATCGCGTCGAGGAGGCGGAATCCGGTCAAAGCGGCCTGGAAAAGATCCAGGCGGCGGATTTCGATCTCGTCGTCACTGACCTGCGGATGCCGGATCTCTCTGGATTGGACCTGATCCGGGAGGGCAGGAAGCTGCGCCCCGAGTCGCGCTGGATCATCATCACGGCCTACGGATCGATCGGTAATGCCGTTGAGGCCATGAAGGTCGGTGCCTCCGACTACCTGACAAAACCCTTCGGCAGCCCGGAGGAGTTGCGCCACGTGGTGCGACGCGTGCTCCGGGAAGCAGACCAGGAGCAGAAGCTGTCATTTCTTTCAGAAGAGTTGGGCAAACAGTACCCGCCTTCGGAGCTGATTTTTCTGGGAAAGACGATGGGACCTGTCCGACGGCTCGTCGAGGAAGTTGCACCCACGCCCGCAACCGTTCTGGTTGCCGGACCGAGCGGGACGGGAAAGGAACTCGTCGCGAGGCTGATCCATCAGTTGAGCCCCCGCAGGGATGGGCCGTTCGTCGGCGTCCACTGCGCAGCCCTGGCTGAAACCCTCCTGGAGAGCGAACTTTTCGGGCACGAGCGGGGCGCCTTCACCGGCGCCACGGCCATGCGCAAGGGCAGGTTCGAGCTGGCAGACGGCGGCACCCTGTTTCTCGATGAGATCGGCGACGTCACCCCCGCGATCCAGGTCAAGCTGCTCCGTGTTCTTCAGGAGAAGCAATTCGAGCGCGTCGGCGGCAACCGGGCGGTTGCAGTCGATGTACGGATTATTTCGGCGACCCATCGGGATCTGCGGTCGGCCGTTGCAGAGGGCCGGTTCCGCGATGACCTTTATTACCGCTTGAATGTCTTTCCAATCGTGCTCCCGTCGTTAAAGGAACGGAGCGAAGCCATTCTGCCCCTGGCGGAGTACTTCGCGACGAAATTCGGGGCCTCCTTTGGGAAGCGGATCCCGGGGTTTACAGAGGATGCGAAGAACGCCCTGGGTTCCTATGGCTGGCCCGGAAACATCCGCGAGTTGCAGAATGTGATCGAACGGGCCGTTATCCTGTCGTCGGGAATGATCGACGCCTCCCTGCTCAACCTCGAATTCGAATCTGACCGGCGGGATCTGGCCGAGGGGCTCCTGAAATCCAATGAGCGGGAACTGATCCGAAAAACGCTGGAAGAGACGGATGGGAACAGACGGAAAGCGGCTGAGGTTCTGGGCATATCCCTGCGTACGCTGCAATACAGGATCAAGGAGTTCGGGCTGTGATCGTCAAGTGCAGGCTTTGCACTGCCCGGCGCAAATTGTGCGCATCGCTCGAGCCGCCGGCAAGATGGATCACAAGGAAACAAACCTGATTTCAAGGGGATATGAATCATCAGCCCGATGGCATCCGCCTTGCTCATGTGTGATGGTAAACCACGATGAAAGGAGCAAGGCTCATGAAATTGAAATTACTATTGACGATTCTGGCGGCGGCATTTCTCTTCGCAACGATCCTGCCAAATGATGCGGAGGCACGGGGCGGAGGAAAGACGGCCGGGCAAGGCGGTCCCGGTTTGAACCAGCAGACACAATCCATGGAGCAGAACCGGGTGCGCGAGCGCCACAGTAATCAGGCGGGAGACAAGCAAACGCAGTCCGGAACCTCTCAGAAGAAGGGGAAAACCTATGGTCCCGGGGACGGAACGGGCAACCAGGGCGTCAGGCCTCAGGACGGGACGGGTTATGGCGCACCCGCTAACCGGTAATCGGGAAGCTATTGCATGGGGCAGGATGGCACAGGCCATCCTGCCTCTTCTGGCGCTCCTATTCTTTCTTGCACCTGCGGCGATTGCGGCAGACGAGCGAGATGTCGTTCTGCCCGAAAGCGGCATCCATTACCCGGGCGGCTTTGATGTCAACACGGTGGGCGTCATCCGCGGGAAGGCATCCGACGTAACGATCCCGGAGAGCGGTCCAGTGCGTTTCCGCGTATCCGTCGGGCGCGACGTCTTTACGGTTCTGGCATCCCCATCCTGGTACTGGAAAGACATGAAGGGCAACATGGTGGATGGGATGGACGTCCAGGTACACGGCTCTAAAACCCTGGGCAAGGATGGAAATCTATACCTGATTGCCCAGGAAGTCCGGATTCTCCATTCGAACAAGGTCCTCGTCTTTCGTGGAGTGGACGGCGTACCGTCCTGGCGCGGCAGTGGGCTGCCCGGCGAGGGAAGAGGCGGGTTCGGTTCTCCCATGAGAGGCGATGGTGCCGGACAAGGAATGGGCGCGGGAGGCCGCGGGAGACGATAATGCGCAAGGCTCAACACATGGGAAGATGCTTGATCATTAAGGGGTTGGCCTTGGCCGCGCTTCTTGCTGCCACGCCACCGGCCATGGGGAACGAATGGGATTTCGGGGCCAGACTCGGCTACGACTCCAATGTGAACCGATCGCTGGATGACGCGCAGGCAGACACGATTCTCACTGCCTACGCGGCATACGATCGCTCCCCCTCGGGGGAGTCGAGAGTGGATTGGACCCTCAGGGCCTCCCTTTCGGGTTCGGCCTATGCGAGCGAGAGTGATCTCAACCAGGTAACAGGGACCATCGCCCCGGGAATTTCGGCTTTCCTGAGTCCTGTGTGGAGACTGAATGTATCCCCATTTCTCAGGGGCAAGGCGGTCAGCGATTCGGAGCAGTCGGCCATCGCCTACGGTGTACGTGCCACGCTGTCGCAGAGATGGAATTCCCGGTTCTACACGGGTCAATATTATAGCTACACGAACAGCAATGCCGATGAAGAGGTCTATTCCTATTACGAGAATGCCTTTGGCGTTCTGGCCGGCGTGAACTGGACCCCTACCTTCTTCACGGAAATCGGGTACGAATACGCCCACGGGGATTCCTTCGTCACTACGAATTCCCCCATCACGTCAGCATCGCTGCCCGGACGCGGCCGCGGGTACAGTTATGGCTACTCGCCCGCCTTCAATGCCCTCGTCATCAAGGAAACGGTCGACCGACATTCCTACGGTGTGAATGCCGGATATGACTTCACCAAAGCGCTTTTTGCAATTTTGGGATACACCTATGCCCGGGAGAGCGGTGACCTCGGTTCATTGGACAATCATTCCGTATTCATAGGACTGGGATATCGTTTCTGATCGATTCCCGCCACACTGCATCGAGAAGTTCCAGTAGCCATCAGCCTTGCGACATTAAAAAAAGGATCGGGGCATGCCATGCCGATCCTTTTTTGCTCTTCGTTCTTATTCTTCCCCTGGACCCTTGACCCGATACCCAGTTTTACATGCTCAGCTCGACGATGTCCCTGTCCTTCAGCACGTGAGTTCGTTCCACTTTCATCCCTTCGAACTTCGCCGATCCCCAGACCCGGGCGTACTTGAGCTTCGTCACGAAGTCCTTGTGGACCTTTTCGGCCACGTCCATGACGGTGGATCCCACGGGGACCGTGTAGGGCATGGAAAGGTCGGGCTCCTTTCCCGGGGGTTTGGAATAGACGCGGATGACCCTTGCGAGCCTGAAGATCTCGAGTTTCAGGTCCTCCAGGCCGTCCTTTTTCAGACAGGACAGGGCAACCATGGGGTAGCGGCTCCCGTATGCCGCCTTGAGCTTTTCGAAGTTCTCGATGGCCCCGGGCTGGTCCTTTTTGTTTGCCGCAACGAGTGCCCGCTTCACGAGGGCGCGGTACTCACCCTCCTTCGGCCGCTCCGTCCGGATGTTCCACTTCCCGAGCTGATCGAGAATCAGCTCCATCTGGATGTCGGCGTCCTCCGTGAGATCGATGACGATGAGCAGGGCATCGGCCACCCGCATGATCCCGGAGACCCAGCCGTCAGTTGTTTCGTTTGCAATGGGGGGAAGATCGACGAGCTGGAGCTGGATGTCCTCGTAGGGCATCATGCCCGGGCAGGGCAAAACCGTCGAAAGCGGATAATCGGCGATGACGGGCGTGGCTTTGGTGAGGTTGGCTACGATGGAAGACTTGCCCGTGTTGGCAAAGCCGACGAGCGCGACCTGAGCGGCTCCTTCCCGGGGGATGTTGTAGAGGCTGTCGCGGCCGCCGCCTTTCTTTTTGCGCTGCTCGAGGGCCTCCTTGTTGAGCTGGGAGAGCCTCCGCCTCAGGTCGGCGCGCAGGTGGTCGGTGCCCTTGTGCTTGGGGACCGTGGCCATCAGGTCCTCCAGGGCGGCGATCCTCTCGGCGACCGTAGAAGCCTGCTTGTATTTTCTCTCTGCTTCGAAGTAGTCGGGCGGAAGGTTGGCCGGCATCGGTGAATCCCCTCCCGAATGTCGGTCTGGCGTTTGGTGTGCCCATTCTAAGGCGGCATATCCGACAAATCAAGCGAAAGAACGATGCCGCATCTGTAGCTCCAGGATTTTCCCGTCATCGCAAGGGACGAGGGACGAGGGTGTGGGGTATAAGAGGGATTCAGGATGAAAAATCCTTCCGGAAGCCGGAAGCCGGAAGCCTGATGCCTGAAGCCCGGAGCCTGCGCGAAGCGGCTATTCTTCCTCTTCCGTCACAGTCTTCGGCAGCTTGTTGAGATCGTAGCTTTCGGCCGCTTTCACTCCCGCCCGCAGGGCCTTGAGGTTGAGCTCCTCCGTGCCCGGCGGCACCCTGGAGATCACGGCCTCCTCGAGGCTCTCCTGGGAAACGTCTTTGCTGAGAAAGCCCAGGGCGCCCAGGGCCACCATGTTGGCCACCAGGTCCGTGCCGAATTCATCCCTCGCGATCTGCGTGAAGGGAATGGAGACGGTCTTTGCCGTGGGCACCTTGCTTACCAGCGTGCTGTCCACGATGAGAAGCCCCGTCGGCTTGAGATCGCCGAAGTAGGTGTTGACGGAGGCCTGGTTCATGGCCAGCAGGAAGTCCGGCCTGGCTACCTTGGGGTAGTCGATGGGCTCATCGCTGATGACGACCTCCGCCTTGCAGGTCCCTCCCCTCGCCTCGGGCCCGTAGCTCTGGGTCTGGCTCACCTGTTTGCCTTCATGGACACCGGCCGCCTCGGCGAGCACGATGGCCGCCATGATGATCCCCTGCCCGCCGGAACCGGCCAGGCGGATCTCGTGGCGCGCCGCCTTTTGCACACTCTTCTCCGGCATCTGCGTCATCCTTCGCACCGCGCAGGCGGCTTGGGCCCGGTGCTGATCCCCCTTGCCCGCTCGCGGACCTTTTCGTATTCTTCGTTGTACGAGGGTCTTTCGGAATCTGCCAGGACGCCGATGATGAATTTCCCCTGCAGCTCTTCGGGTTTCATCTTCGATGTGGCGTGCATCCGCACGGCGTTTTCCTTGAACCACTCGAGCATCTTCACGGGGCTCGACATCTTGTTTCTGCGGCCGAACTGGGTGTGGCAGTTGGAGAGCACCTCCACGGAGCTGAACCCCTTCTTGCGTATGGCGCTCTCGATGAGCTGGTCGAGCAGCGCCGCGTGGTACACGGTGCCCCGGGCGACGTAAGAGGCCTCCGCCGCGACGGCAAGGGCCGAGATGTCGAAGGCGTGCTCCACCATCCCGTAGGGTGTCGTCGTCGTCTTGGAACCGTAGGGTGTCGTGGGCGAATACTGGCCGCCCGTCATGCCGTAGATCTGGTTGTTCACGATGATGGCTGTCATGTCGACGTTGCGGCGGGCGGAGTGGATGTAGTGGTTGCCGCCGATGGCCGTGGCGTCGCCATCACCCATGATGACGATGACCGTGAGGTCCTCGCGGGAGAGCTTGAGCCCCGTGGCGAAGGTGAGGGCCCGGCCGTGAGGGGTGTGGAGCGTGCTGAAGTCTGCGTAGGTCGTCATTCTCCCCGCGCAGCCGATGCCGGAGACGAGGGCCACTTTGTCCTTGTCGAGACCGAGGCGGTCGATGGCGCGGATGAGCGAGCCCAGGACGATGCCGTTGCCGCAGCCCGGACACCAGATGTGGGGAAACTTCTTGTCGTGCCGGAGGTACTTGTGTACGAGCCCGGTCATGCCCTCTGCCATAGGTTGCTTCCTCTCAGTAGTACATCTTGATGAGACAGTCGCCGATCTCGCGCGGGGAGATCAGGCGGCCGTCGACGCGGTTCAGCGTTTCCACGCGGGAGCCGTTGATGTGCACGCGTTTCACCTCCCGGCTGATCTGCCCCATGTTCATCTCCGCCACGAGGACGGCCCGGCACTGGTTCAGGACCTTCTCCACGGATTGCCGGGGAAAGGGGAAAAGCGTGACGAGCTGCAGAAGCCCCGCTTTCACCCCGTGCTCACGGGCCTCGACGACGGCCCGTCGGGACGAGCGGGCCACGGAACCGTAGGCGATCACGGCGACCTCGGCATCCTCCATCATGAAGGTCTCCACCCGCTGGATCTCGTGGAATCCCTGGGTGATCTTCCGGAAGAGCCTGCGCATGAAGCCGTCGATCTCGTCGGAGCGCTGGGTGGGAAAACCCCTTTCATCGTGTGTCAGTCCCGTCACGTGGTGGCGGTATCCGTCGCCGAAGGCGGCCATGGGGGGCACCCCTGTCCCCGTGTCTTCATAGGGAAGGTACCATTCGGGCGGAACTGTCGGCTTCGCGCGGTCGAAGACCTCGATCGCGTCTGGCGACGGCAGGACGAATGTCTCCCGGGTGTGGGCCACGATCTCGTCGGAGAGGATGATGACGGGCACGCGGTATTTCTCGGAGAGGTTGAAGGCGAAAACGGCAATCTCGAAGCAGTCCCGCACCGACGAGACGGCCAGCACAATAATGGGGTGATCGCCGTGGGTCCCCCAGCGGGCCTGCATCACGTCCCCCTGGGAGGCCAGGGTGGGAAGCCCCGTGCTGGGCCCTCCCCGCATCACGTCGACGATGACGCAGGGCGTCTCGGCCATGCAGGCAAAGCCGATGTTTTCCTGCATCAGCGAGAAGCCGGGCCCGCTGGTGGCCGTCATGGCCTTCACGCCGGCCAGCGATGCGCCGATGACGGCCCCCATGCTGGCGATCTCGTCCTCCATCTGGATGAAGCTGCCGCCCAGGGCCGGGAGTTTGAGGGCCATGTGCTCAGCAATCTCCGAGGCGGGGGTGATGGGGTAGCCCGCAAAGAAGCGGCAGCCTGCGGCCAGCGCCCCTTCGGCAAGGGCCTCGTTTCCCTGGAGAAGCAGGGTTTTTCGGGCGGTTTTCCGTTCGTTCATGACGACTTCACCCCCGGTGCGGCATCCCGTTCCTGCACCGAGATGGCGAGATCAGGGCAGTGCATCTCGCAGAACCGGCATCCGATGCAATCCTCGGGCTTGTCCACGTGAACGCCCTTGTCGTCGCGGCGATAGACATGCTTCGGGCAGAAGGCTTCGCAGATCCCGCATTTCTTGCACCAGGCCTGGATAATGAAAGGCCGATAGCTCTTCGTCGGTTTCCCGGCCTTCGGGGCTGTTCCGGCGCCTGATGTTTCCCCGGAATCGGGTTTTGTTTTTGTAACGGTCGATTTCACCATGTCGATGCCAGCCTGCCGGTTTTTTGTTCGTGTGCAGAAAGGGGCCTCATATCACGTCGTTGGCGTTACGACAAGCAAATTTAACTGATGGAACACACCCCAAATTTCCATTGACCGATCCCGGAAGGTTCCGCTACACATGAAGTCAACGGATATGGGCGTAAAAATTGTCATCATCGCTGTTGTAGCCTTTTTCATCGGCTTTATCGTCTTCATCATCAGCCGGTCGGGGGAGAACTACGGAATGCTCAAGCCCAGTGAAACGGTTACCGCGACCTTTGAGGCCTACCGTCAGGCGCCTGATCTCGATTACTGGTTCAGCGGACCCGAATCGCAGCCCCTCACGATCATAGGGGTCGAAAAACGGTTCCGCTTCGACTCGGCGGAGCGCTGGATGAAGGTGGGGCCCGGGGAGGAATCGCTGAAGCGGCTCGTCGAGGGCATGCAATCGAAAGCCCTGCAGAGGAACCAGAATCTCCGGGGGTTCGAGATGGTCGACCAGCGCGGCGAGCGCATCGGCGAGTGGTATTCCGCGGTAAGGACCCAGGGTGTGATCAAGCGCACGGGAATCGACAGCGTCGAGGTCTGGCCGCCGTCACCGGAGAAGGTAGAGCCCTGAAGCAGGGTTCAGGGTATCGGGTCCAGGGGAAGAGGGATTCAGGAGTATCCCATTACCCATTATCCCAGTTCCCATGGTTACAAGCCATTCCTCTCGAAGAGCCAGAACAGCCCCAGGAACCCGGCAGTGATGACCGCGATGACGGGCCAGGGCCCCACGCCCAGGGCCGTGGGGATCGTGATCTTCCCGTAATTGCCCCAGGTCAGGATCGTCGCCTTCACCAGGGGGTAGGCCTCGGCAAACACTGCCGCCCCGACGAGCATCCCGGCCAGGCCGAACGCTGCGTCCCAGCGACCCTCGGCCAGGGCCCCTACAGCCGTTCCCGGACAGTATCCCACCACGGCCCAGCCGATACCGAAAAGAAGCCCGCCGATGACGTTGGCCCCGATGATCGTTTCCTTGATGCTGAATTTGATGAGGCCGTACTCGTTCAGGCTATAGAGCCCGATCATGGCGACGAGGATCGCCGTGAGCATGAACTTCATGATCGTCATGTCGAGAAATCGCAGAGCACCCACCTGCTTGTCATAGCGGAGCACCTGCCCCTTCTGCAGGAGGAATCCGAAGATCACACCGGTGATGAGGCCGGAGTAAAGCTCGTTCATCTTCTGTCACCTCCATAAAGGATGCGCGCCACGATGGCGCCGGCGCCGAAGAAACTGAACAGGGCGATGTAGCCGCTCACCGCTATTTGAGCCAGACCGCTCAAACCGTGGCCGCTCGGTCACCCGTCGGCCATGCGGGCCCCGAACATGAGAACAATGCCCCCGAGGAAGGCCGCTATCCAGCGCTTGGCCTTCGAGGACCCGAAGCGGGACTCCCACATGGGCGGAACCGGGGTGGACTTGAAGTCTTTCGTGAATGCCGCGGCCACCAGGGCCCCGAAGAAGATCCCGGTCACGAACATCCACTGCCACTCGATTTTGATCTTTTCCTTTTTGTAATACTCCTGGCCCGCTGCGTGCTCCGGCGCGACGACCTGCTCGATCATACCCGCCGTGCGAACGAATGTCGTCGAGGCGCCGAAATACTTTCCCGTCAGAAAAACGGATGCCACCAGAAGTACGCCGACGAGTCCCCCGGCGATATAGGGCGACCATCCTTTGCGTGTCATGACCTTCATCAACTCCTCCTTCGATCATCCTGCGATCGTTGTGACTCTTGCGCCCTGCCGCGTAGCGGTGTGGATGGTGTCAGGTGACAGGGAATACCTGTTACCTGTTACCCGATCATCTGCCCACCTGCAAAACAATTTTCCCGAAGTGCCTGTCCTCCTCCATCATCCGGTGGGCAGCCTGCACCTCCTCGAGGGGGAAAATCTTCTCGATGAGGGGAACGATGGTCCGGTCGGCAAACCTTGGCAGGGCCCGGCGGGTGAACTCGGCGACGATCTCGCCCTTTTCGGAAACCGGCCGGGAGCGGAGCACGGAGCCGATAATCCGCTGGCGTTTCACCATCATGAGGCCCAGGTTCAGCTCGGCCTTGATGCCGCTCGTCACCCCGATGAGAACGAGTCTGCCCGCGTAGGCCAGAGAGTTCATGTTCGGTGTCAGGTATTTTGCCCCGATGTGGTCCAGGATCACGTCGACGCCGCGCTTGCCGGTGAACTCCTTCACAGCCTCCGAGAAATCGGGCGTCTCCTTGTAGTTGATGACCAGGTCCACCCCCAGTTTCTTCACTCGGTCCATCTTTTCGGGGGATGCCGTTACGATGAGCTTCGTCCCTGGCACGAGGGCCTTGCTCAGTTGCACGGCCGCCGTGTTGACCCCGCCGCCCCCGCCGTGGAGAAGCGCGATCTGGTTATCCCCCAGCTCCCCCAGGATGAAGACGTTCAAAAATGCCGTGATATAGGACTCACAGACACAGGCGGCCTCCTCGAAGCTCATGCGGTCGGGGATGCGCATGGGGTGATTCGCATAGGCCACGGCGTACTCGGCGTACCCGCCGCCTCCAACCAGCGACATGACTCGGTCGCCCTTTTTCCACCCGCCTGCACCGGGACCGGCCTCCTCAACGACACCCGCCACTTCGAGCCCCAGGATGTCCGATTCCCCGGGCGGAGGGGGGTATTTCCCCCCGCGCTGGACCAGGTCGGGACGGTTGATGGAGGTAGCCATGACCCTGATGAGCAGCTGGTCCGCTGCCGGCCGTGGCTTCGGAACCTCCCCCACCTTCAGGACATCGACGCCTCCGAACCCTTCCATCAGGACCGCTTTCATGATGCCTCCAGGCAATTGAAGTTCCCCGCCCACAGGGCGGGGCTTCCCGGCAAGGAAAGAGCCAAACATTGTTGCGCGCCCCGGCCCCGCCTGCAAGGCGGGTCCTGCGGGACGCGCCCCCGGTCGAGGTTAAGGGTTGGAGCCCCGAGTCAAAAAGCAGGTTCCACAGCCTTGCTCACGCTAAAAGATACTCGCGCATGCCGGTGGAGTCAACGGGATTGTGCAACCCCGTCCCGAGGATAATCGTTGACGGCAGGTACCTGCCGGATTACATTATCCGGGCCGTCACGCGCTCGGCAGCGAATGTCCGGACCTGGCCAGGATTCGATGAAAGAGATCACACCCCATGAGAGCCTCACCCTGATTGACCTCGAACAGCCCCTTCCGGGTTTCAGCCGTTTCATTTCGAGCTGGTTTTTCCGGGCGGGGGAGACAAACATTCTCGTCGACCCCGGGCCGGCAGGCACCATCTTGCAATTGACAAAGGCCCTCGGGGAGCTTCGTGTCGATCGCCTCGACCTGATCCTCCTGACCCACATCCATCTCGATCACGGGGGAGGCGTGGCGGAGCTGCTGAAAACCTATCCCGGGGCCCGGGTGATCTGCCACCCCCGCGGCATGGAACACATGGCAAACCCCGACAGGCTCTGGGACGTCTCGCTGAAAAACCTGAGCTGGATTGCCGAAATGTACGGAAGACCGGGACCGGTCCCGAAGGAATGCCTCCACTTTCGGGAACGGATCGAGACCGGCGGGGTGACGATCGAGTGCGTCGACACTCCCGGCCATGCCCCCCATCACCTTGCATTCAAGGCAGGGGACATTGTTTTTGCGGGGGAGGCGGCCGGCATCTACCTGGGGCTCGATGACGGGTTTTACCTTCGCGTCGGCGCCCCTCCCGGTGGATTTCATTACCCTGCCTACCGCCGCTCGCTGGAGACGATTGCCGCGCTCGACGCTTCGATGCTGTGCTTTGCACACTGGGGCTCGACGCGGGAATGCAGGAAGGTGATGGCGGTGGCCATCGAGCAGGCCGATCTCTGGATGGCCCTGTCGATGAAGCACGCGGGCGAAGCGGACGGGAGGTTCGAGGAGCGCGTTCTGGAGGAGTTGCTCGCGACGGACCCGGGGCTGGCGAGGCTTTCGACTCTCCCCGACGAGATCCGGATCCGGGAAAGGGCAGTATTGCCCGTCAGTGTTAGCGGGATGAAGCGGCACCTGCCGGGCAGGCAAAGACCGGACTGAAGCCCGGGCCGCTCAGTCCTCTTCGATCTCCGCCAGGAGATCCTGCCCGGCCCGGATCGGCCGGGAAAAATACCACCAGTTTTTCTTTGCCGTCCAGCCCTCCTGGCGGGCCGTCTCGTCGCCCCAGAGGCACTTGCCGGCCGGCTTGACGAGCCCCTGCATTTTCTCATCGGCCTGCCTGACCTGTTTGAGGCAGGTTTTTTTATCCGGTGCAGGCACAACGTGAAGGACCTCATCGAGAATCTGCCGCCCGTCCATGTCGTTCAGGTAGTCGTCGAGCCCGAGACTGTAGCCCTCCTCGACGGTCCGGACGACCTCTTCCCAGCTCTCCACAAGCCCCCGCAGCCCCCCCCTGACCACGTGCTCCGGACAGCCGCGATTGCGCAGAAACTCCCCGATGGGATCTTTTTCTTTCATGTCAACCCTCTTCTCGATGAACTCGCCAGTCATTCCTTGAACGGTTCTCAATACCCGGCCCGTGGAATACTGGAACAATGGAATATTGGAACGTTGGGAAGGAAGAAAGCATGTTTGTCATTTTTCACCCGTTATTCCACCATGCCATGACCCCAATACCCCGGCGTCAGTTCCTTCTCCCCAACTGGCGCCGATAGTACGCCTCCCCATCCGTCGGCCTGAAGTACGTGCGAATGACGCCGTCGCGGTTGAAGGCGATGAAATCCCCCGATTCCCGGTCGAACCGGGTCACTACCCCATCGGGTCGGTTGTTTTCCAGAATTGCACCTCCAGCCGGCCGGTCGCGAAGCCCCTGGGCTTTCCTCAGGTACTGCTCCATGGTGACCGCACCGAACTCCCGGCCGTGCTTCCTGTAGTGATCGACAAGCTTTTGCCGGCTGGCAAAACCGATGTCGGGACGCTTGACGTGCGAAGGGTCGGCGCTCCCCTCAAGTGCAGCCTTCCCTTTCTGGACTTCAGCCGGAGGGGCCTGAGGGGAGCCGCAAGCAAGGACAAGAAACACCAGGACAACAAGCGCCCCCGCCCGGGGTCTTATCAACCGGCCCACGATTCTTCTGCCCATGGTTCATCCCTTATCCCGTTTCATCACTGTAAAAATTTATCACAGATTCCCGTCGCCGGGCGAGTGAAATTTCAGCGATACCCCCCGTGACGGTTCGTGTTCTCCTTCTCTTAAATTTCCAGTTGCAACCCCTCTTGCAACCGCGCTATATAATTGACGTCCATGACATTTCAACAAACCGGAAGCAAGGGACGCAACCGTTCCGAATGCGGTTACGACGGCCGAGGAGACACTTTTTAAGGATGAAGGAGGAGACATGCGCGGATTGAACACAACAGCACGGTTGGGTTCCATGTTCACGGTCCTGCTTGCAGCAGGGCTCATTCTCGCGGGTTGCGCCACGGGGTTCAACTATTCCTTCGACCCCGCGGCAGCCTACACAGGACTGAAGAGTTACAACTGGGCGACGACGGGGACCATGGGCCAGGCCAATGACCTGGTCGTGAAAAACGTCCAGTATCAGGCCGATCAGATCCTCGAGAAAAAGGGTTTCCGGAAGACCAGCGAGAACCCGGACATGCTGGTCTCGGTTAACTACGAAAACGAGATCGGCATCAACCAGTACGGTTACCAGCTCCGGATGCTCACGCTCGGCATTCAAAAAGCGGACGGCAAGCAGCTGATCTGGCGGGGAACCGCAACGGGCACGATTAATGCCGATGCGGCCTCGAATGACCTGAAGAGCGCCGTGGAGGGGATCCTGAAAAGCTTTCCTCCGACGAAATGAAAACAAGTGGTCAGTGGCTAGTGATCAGTGAGAAGGCGAAAGAAAAAGCGCCGCAAACCTTGCCTGCGGCGCTTTTTTGTACTAACGTTTCCTCGTAGCCCTGTCAGAACAGGTGAACCTGGAATCCCAGCTTGGAGAGCTTCTTCGCGACGAGAGGCTTGTCAAAGGGCTTGACGACGTAGTCGTTGCAGCCCGCCTGGATGCTCGTCATCAGGGTGTCCTTGTCGGAGAGGGCCGTCACCATGATCACCTTCACTCTCTTGCTCTCGGGAACGTTTTTTTCCCGCTCCATCCCGCGGATGCGGTTCAGGACCTCTACGCCGTCCATTTCCGGCATCTGAACATCCAGGGAGATCAGGTCAAAGGGGGTCCAAGCGTTCCAGGCGCCCACAAACTTCTCCACGGCATCTGCGCCGTTTTCGACAGCAACGCACTCGCCGAAATGGCTCATGATCATCTTCATCTTTTCCCTGCTGACCATCTCATCGTCAACAACCAGGATTTTCATTTTTCACTCCTCTGTCCCGACGCACAGCCGCGGGGTTTGCGAACAAACTCATCCAGGCGCCTGTATGCCTTCTCCAGTCTCTCCAACCCATCGGGTGCCTCGCCGAGCGATCCCGACCTGGCCGTTTTCTCGAGCTCGGCCGCAGCCGATGACAGCTCCGCGGCCGTCAGGTTGGCTGCACCGCCCTTGATGGCGTGGGCTTCGCGCCTGAGGATCTCCGCATCGGCCCGGTCCAGCGCCTCGCGGATGGTGCCGAGCTGGGCCCGCACATTCTCGAGGAACTTCTCAAGGAGACCCGTCAGGAATTCCCGGTTGCCTTCGAACTCCTCCAGGGCCCTTGCGAAATCCATGGGCTCCGCGGAGGCTGCGTGACCCGCCGGGGACCCGGGAGGCGGTGCCGCGCCGCCTGCCGTCGGGGACCCGCTGTCGACCCAGCGGTCCACCTTGCCGAGCAGATCCTGCCGGAACACAGGCTTGATCAGGTAGTCATCCATCCCTGCCTGGAGGCATGCATCGATATACTCCTGGACAGCGTGCGCCGTCAAGGCAAGGATGGGAATGCGGCTTGCGCCCCCGCTTCCCCTCTCGAGGTCGCGGATGCGCTTCGTGGCCTCGATGCCGTCCATGACCGGCATCTGGATGTCCATGAAAATGAGATCGTAATTCCCGCTTTCGAAGGCTTCGATCGCCTCCTGCCCGTTGTACGCCAGCGAGACGCAATGGCCTCCCGCCTCGAGATGCCTCCGGGCGACTTCCCGGTTGGTGGCATAGTCATCGGCCAGAAGGATCCGGCGGCCTTGCCGGGATTCCCGCCTGTCCGCCCCGGCATGGGGAAGACCTGCGGTGTTTTCGTTTCCTCTCCGGGGGGCTTGCACCCGGCCTTTTTTCAACTCCGCGGTGAACCAGAATGTGCTCCCTTCGCCGGGCTCGCTCACCACCCCGATCCGGCCGCCCATCATCCTGACGATTTCCCTTGCGATCGCGATGCCAAGTCCTGTTCCGCCGTACTGCCGCGTCGTCGAGCTGTCGGCCTGCTCGAAGGGTTCGAAAATCCTCTGCTGCCGGTCGAGAGGGATGCCGATCCCCGTGTCGCTGACGGAGAATTGAATCACCACCCCGTCGCCCATGTCGCGCACGAGCGTGCCCGTCACGGACACCTTCCCCCCGGGGGTGAACTTGAGGGCGTTGCCGATGAGGTTGACAAGCACCTGGCGCAACCGCAGGTTATCGCCGACGACTGACGTCGGGACCTCCGGCGCCAGGAAGGTCACGAAATCAAGCCCCTGCTGCTTTGCCCGCAGGGCAAAACCCTCCGTGACGGCGCGGACGAGTTCCCCGAGGTCAAAGGGCGCTTCCTCCAGCGCCATCTTTCCCGCCTCGATCTTGGCCAGGTCGAGAATGTCGCTGATCAGGCCGGAGAGATTCCGGGCTTCGCCGTAAATGGTTTCCAGCAGCCCCTTGAGGTTTTTATCGGGATTCTGACCCAGGCAAAGCTCCGCCATCCCGATGATCCCGTTCAGGGGGGTGCGGATCTCATGGCTCATCCTTGCCAGGAACTCGCTCTTGGCATGGCTGGCGATCTCGGCGGCCTCTTTGTCCTTGATCAGGGCCTCCGCGCGCTTGCGCTCCGTGATGTCCCGTGTCACTGCCTGGATGCCAACGATCAGCCCGTCGCCGTCGACGGTGATGCTCACCCGCGTTTCGCCCCAGAACGTGCTGCCGTCCTTCCGAATGTGCTCGAGCACCAGCGTCTCCGAAAACCCCCTGCCGGACAGGGTTTTCTGCTTCATGAGATCCCTGATGATCTTGTAGAGCTCAAGGACTCTTTCCGCGGAGCCGGGGGTCAGCATCTTCTCAAAACGAATCCCCTTGGCTTCCTCCGGAGAATATCCGTACATCGTCTGCATGGAAGGGCTGACGTAGGTCAGGTTCATCTTCAGGTCCATGGTCCAGATGAGGTCACGGATATTGTCGGCCATGAGCCGGTAGCGCGCTTCGCTGCGGCGCAGGGCCTCCTCCGCATCCTTGCGTGCGGTGTTGTCGATGAAATTCTCCAGGAGAAAATCGCGGCCGTCAATCCGGAGGGGCACGACGGTCTTGATGATGGAGCGACGGGTGCCGTCCGCCATGACCAGGTCCCGTTCCGCGTTGTCCACCACCTGCCCCAGATCCGTTACCGGGCATTTGTCCTGTTGGGCCGGGCACACAAATTCGTGGCAGATCCTTCCGACGATCCTCTCAGGAGGCAGCCCGATGATGCGGGCCGCGGCCGGATTTGCATCCCGGATGATGTGTGTCTGCCTGTCGATGATCATGATCCCTGTGCGGACGGAGTCGAAGACCGCCTTCAGCCGATTCTCGACTTCGCGGTGCCTCTCCTCGGCCTGCTTCCGGGAGGTGATATCGCGGGCAAGCCCCCGGAAGCCCGCAGGCCGTCCGTTCTTGTCCCGGATCAACGAGACCGACATGGCGATGGGAACGCGCGAGCCGCCTTTGCCGAGGAGCTCATAGTCAAACCCTTTCTCCGCCTCGCCGGTCCGGAACACGCGATGGAAGACGTCGTAGACCTTCTTCGCATCCTCGCCGTCCAGGTAAGCCCGGTAATTCATCCCCACCAGCCTCGACGGGGCATAGCCCAGGATCCGGCACATGGCCTCGTTGAAAAAGGCGAAGTTCCCTTCGAGGTCCACCTCGTAGTACCCTTCCGTGATACCGTCCAGGATGGCCCGGTAGCGCTCCTCCCGGAAGGCGTCGCGCGGGCCCGCCGGTCCGGTTGCCGCAAGGCCCAGCGTGCCCAATTCGGTCCGGAGACGGGCATTTTCCTCGAGCAACTGTGCCTTTGTCCTCTTCGTTTCTGCCATCGATCCGCTCGATTTTGCTTGAGTTTTTCCCCCGTTGGGATTATGCAATTTCCGTGTAAAATGCGGGGTGATGGAAACGAGACGCACCTTCATCCTGTCGGGCGGCAGAGAGGAGCTGTTGAGCGTGATCCAGGCGGTGATCTTCGACTGGGGGGGCGTGCTGATCGAGAACCCGACGGAGGGGATCCTCCGATATTGCCGGGAAGTTCTCGGCATCGGGACCGGGTGCATGCTGGCGGCCTACCGCAAGCTGATCCCCTACTTCCAGGAAGGAAAGATCTCGGAGGAGGAGTTCTGGAAGGGGGTGCGCAGACGGACGGGGGCGAAAGGGGGGATGCCCGCTTCGCTGTGGCTCGAGGCTTTTGAACATTCCTACGTCGAGAAAAAGGACGTCTTTGCCGTGGCCCATGCGCTTCACGGCAGCGGCTGGCGGACGGGGATTCTTTCCAACACGGAAAAGCCGGCCCGGTCGATCATGGAGAGGGAAACCTATCGCATTTTCGACCCCGTCGTGCTTTCCTGGGAAGTGGGGTCATCCAAACCACAGGGAAGGATCTTCGAGGCGCTGATCGATACCCTGGGCCTCAACCCGCATGAGATCCTGCTCATCGATGACGCAGCGGCAAACATCGCCGCCGCAAAGGATCTTGGCCTCCAGGGCCTGCTCTTCTCCGACGCGGAGACGTTGCGAACAGACCTCGCCGATCTGCTCCGATAAGTCCCCGGCCGCTCAAACACGCTCGGATGCAAGGACTGAAAAAAATCCCCCTCTTTGCCGCCCTGATTCGCTTCGCGGGCGGCCCGGCAAGGAAAAAACCAGACATGATCGCGCACCCTGACGGGATGCGCCCCCGGTCCCCCTTTTGCAAAGGGGGATGTAAGGGGGATTTCCCTGTACCCTGAAACCCTGTCTTCACTTCACGAACATCGGCGGCACTCTGGCCGGCAACACCTCGATCTTTCGCCAGACATCCCCCACCACGTAGGGTTCGCCCTTGAGCCAGGCGTCCACGTCGGCCCTGGACGGAACGTCGACGACAAGGGCGGAGCCGATCATCTGTTCGCGGTCATTGAGGATGGCCACTCCATAGATCGCTTTTCCCTCTTCTTTCATCTTCACGATCCCCGCCAGATGCGCCTCCCTCGCGGCCATGCGGCGCTCCGGGGCGTTAGCATCGGTTCCGTCGTAGGCAATCACCAGAAACTGCATATATTCCTCCTGTCTGCGTATTTTCAATCCCTTCGCCGCACTCCTTCTGAGCCTTACCCGATGAAACGCCTCAATTCGTCGAGGAGGTCCCGCTGACCCTCGAGGATCTTCTCCCTCGCGGCATCGAGGTCAAACCACCCCGCCCTGTCCACCTCGGGAATCTCCAGCATCCGACCCGATCGCGGCGGCCACTCCAGGGTGAAGGGGTTGCTCCGGATGGCCGTCGGGTCGCAATCCCCCTGGACGGCCCAGGCATGAACAATCTTTCCGCTTCTTTGCCGGACGGGTGTCAACTCACGGAAAATCCCCTCGGGCCTGAACCCCGTCTCCTCTTCGAATTCCCTTCGGGCCGCTTCGAGCGGGTCCTCTCCCTCATCGATCTCCCCCTTGGGGATCGACCAGGCGCCGAGGTCCTTCTTCGCCCAGAAGGGCCCCCCGGGATGGGCAAGGAAAACCTCCAGGGCCCCTTCCCGGACCCGGTAAAGAAGCAATCCCGCACTCTGCTTCGCCATGGCAGACCCCGTCAGACCCTCTTCTCCATCACCAACTTCGCAAAATGTTCGAAGGACCGCTTGCACGTCCTCTCGGCATCTTTCGGCAAGCAGCAGCCGGGAAGCTGGCGCTTTTTGACGTGGTATTAAAATTCCTCGCACCAGGGTGCCAGGAATTTAGAAACTCAAGGAACGAGTTTATCTGTCATTATGCTCGCTTACCCCGCAGTAAACTGCGGGGATGCGCGTGCAATCGTTTTCGATGCACTCGCAGCTGACCCCCTTGAGGGCGCAGGAATCGCAGGAGCAGGCACAACTCGCAAGGTTTTTTCCCTTCCTGCAATCCATGACCGGGGGCGCGTCCCGCAAGCCCCGCCTTGCAGGCGGGGTTAGGGCGCGCGATCATGAATGGTTCTTTCCTCACCGGGAAGCCCCGCCCCGTTGGAGGGAAGCTTCACATTCTCCGGTCGGATGAGTTCTCGATTTCCCTGTCGAACAGGCGCAAACGATGCTGGTTGAGTTTAGGGATTCTGAAATCGCCGGTCAAGGGAAAAGGAGGAATGCATCGGCGCCAGCCTCCCGTCGGGAACATCCCGAGAACCGGTACGGGAAATAGCGCCCATACAAGCAAAAAGGATTTGATTTCGGAGTTTTTTTTTGTTATTACCTCATGTACTCGGAAACAGTTCAGTAATCCCGAATTCTGCGGGCAAGATGCGGCTTTTAGCGGCAAGTGCTTATCATGTAATGGTTTTCAGCCTCTTCGACACCGGGGGACGGCGAAACTTGATCTAGAGGTTGGATCAATGCGGGACGCATGCCGATGCCCGGAATTCGCGCAGCAGCCCCGGAAACTGGGTATTCCGGGATTCATAGAGCCCCGGTCTCCAGGCATCAAGGCCCTGCGGACGGGTGGCTCGAGGGGAGAGGCCCTCCGTTTTTCTCACCTTCACGACAAGCGTCATACCCGGGATCTCCCGGGCATCGACTGAAGCATAGTATCCGCATCACGCAATCATGCGCCACACGTTTCCTGCGCTGAAACGTCAGGGATTTCCGCGTAGGGGGAGACAGGCAAGCCAATACGATTGTGGGAGACACAATTCGACAAAAAAATACAATGATGAAAGGGGGGGGGCCTGCCGGCAGCTTATCTTTTTTTATCCATTTCAAAGCATTTATCAGTGACAGAGAGAATGAACGGCATAATGACGACATGACTAGCTGAACAAGGAGGAACATCGAATATGCCCCAGCAGAAAATCGCTAACAAAGAGAAAATCTGGATGACGACACCCATACAGCAGAAGCTCCGGGACAAGACAATCACCGCCAAGAAGTGGGCGGACATGGTGAAGCCGGGCGAGTGGATCAACCGCGGCGGCCCCGGGTCGGACACGACGGTTCTGATGGAAGCCCTGGCTGCCCGCCTCGGCGGCGGCGCAGGCGACCTGAACAACATCGAAGTCTGGAACCAGGCGGTCATGATCGGCAACGGCTTCTGCGCCGCCGCCGACATGGAGGCGAAGTACCACGTCTGGCACGAGGCCTTCATTCTCCCCACCCTTCGCCCCCTCATGAAAAAGGGATACAAGGGCGTCGACTGGAAGCACTGGGGATGGGCGCTGGGCATGGACGCCGAGTACGCCCGGTTCTACAGGAAGGAAAAATCCAAACGCGCCATGGACTGGGGCGTACAGGCCTGCGCAGTGCCCCAGGGCGGATACGTGAACGCCAGCTACGGCGTGAACAACTTCATGATCGTCGCGAAATCCTGCAAGAAGTTCGTCTGCGAGATCCGCTCCGACTACGCCTGGTGCGAGGGCGGCCGCGGCATGTTCCTGCCCATCGACGAGGTGGACTACTTCGTCGAGGTGGACGTGGACGACCCGAAGTACCAGTGGATGTACATTGCCGAGAAGGACATCAAGCCGGATGACGTCCAGAAGGCCATCGCGGCAAACTGCGTCTCCATCATGCGCGACGGCGACTGCATCCAGGTCGGCATCGGCGCCCTCCCCACGGCCGTCGTCATCGGCATGCGGGATCACGGCCTGAAGAACCTCGGCATTCATAGCGAGATGATCGGCGAGTACGCCTTCACGCTCCTCGAGGCGGGCTCCGTCGACAACTCCCGGAAGACGATCGACAAGGGCCGCAGCGGGTGGGCCTACATCATGCCCGTCGACACGCCCCGCTACTACGAGTATCTGCACCGCAACCCGCAGTTCGCCGGGTACGACATCGGCTACACGAACAACATCGTGTCGCTCTCCCAGCTCGACAACATGGTGACCGTCAACAACTTCGCCCAGATGGACCTCAGAGGGGTCAACGCAGCCGGCAACGTCGGCGGGCGGCCCATCTCCTCCACGGGCGGCCAGCTCCAGTTCACCCTCGGCGCCATGATGGCCAAGGGCGGCCGGGCCATTCTCGCGGCGACGTCCCGCGACGCCAAGGGCACGTCCCGCTTTGTCCAGGCGCTGGATTCCGGCAGCGCCGTAACCGTCCCCGACCAGCTCGTCACCTGGATCTGCACGGAGTACGGCATCGTCAACATCATGGGCTGCACCGACGCCGAGAAGGCGACCAAGATCATCTCCATCGCCCACCCGGACGACCGTCCGGCGCTGGAGAAGGCAGCCGTGGAGAAGCTCGGCATTAAGCTGAACCACTGGATGTTCAAGAATGCCCCGGACCGGCGGTTCCCGTCGCCCGAGGAGCTCAAGGAGCACAAGTACGGCTACATGGACCTCGAGTTCAGGCCGAAGGAGATCGCCAAGCTCACCGACTGATCTCACGGCGAAGGATCATAACGAAAAAGGCAAGGCGCCCGGCGCCTTGCCTTTTTTTTGCTCAACCCGGCTCTTGAGACCGCCTCTTACTCCGAGTGGCGGAAATTGAACGGGAAATCGTATCGCAAACCCAGCCGGACAAATATTTCGAGCGACCCGAAGGCACGCAGGATGTTTTCACGCTTTTCGGGGTTGAGCCTCGTGAACCCGATGAACTCCTGGTCGAGATAACCCAGCATCTGTGGGACGATCTGAACCTCGCCGACGTGCGGTTTATTGAAAAAGCTCATCAATCGAAGCGGCCCTTCCGCCTGGCTGGCCCATAGCGCGGTCGCCAGGGAAGGGTTGTCGATCTTCATCAAAACCGTGGCGGCCGATACGATGGAACGGTTGCGATAGCCCAGCACAAGATCATCTTCAGACATGGCATTCCAGGTTGAACGGTTGTCGCCCCGATCCGGAACCCCCCAGACATAACATGTTCCATCGGGGTAAAAGCGCCTCAACGATTCAATCTGAACCCCATCGCGAATCGACGGCAGCACGGTCCCCAGTTCAACCCCTCTGTCAAAGGCGCTGCCGAAATGTGCCGACGCCGTCTCGTCCTCCATCGAATAGACAAATACATTTGCCATCACGTCTTGCCTCTATGCTTTCATTCGCAACCTCTCATTTCTCTGGCATTCTCCTCGACGCCTGTCAAACATATTTTAGGACAATGTTTAACAGAGGCGACACTCCGAAAGAACCCGAAAGCAATAGAGCAGGTGCAGGGGCTTTTGGCAGGGGTCGACCAAAACGTCGCCCCCCTCCCCCCGGTGCCCGGATTCGTTTGCATTCCGGGATGAAAAGTGGCAAAAGCATAAAAAAACATGTGGCTTGTCACAGGTAAGCGCCCCGGGCGGGATGGATCATCCAGCCAAATTAACAATGCGGGCGCCGCGATCCGCAACAAGGTACGGAGTTTGATGCGGAAGAAAGAGGGCATAACCGAGACCCGGCAGCAGCTCTTCGATGAGATCGCCCTGCTGCGCCGGAGGATCAAGCGGCTGGAGAAATCGGAACTGCAGCGCAGCAAGGCGGAGGAGGCGCTGCGGGAAAGCGAGGAGAAATACCGCAATCTCGTCGAGTCCACCCTGGATCTCATCTTTGTCGTCAACGAGGATGGGACCTACACCTACATCAACCCGAGGTTCGAAAACGTCACAGGGTACTCCGCCTGCGAATTGGCCGGTCAGCCGTTCACCCATGTTGTCGCGCCGGAGTACATCGAGTCCACGATCGAGCGGTTCAAGAAAGGGATTCGGGGTCAGGACACCCCGCCCTACGAGGCGGAGCTTCTGCACAAGAACGGCGAGAGGATCCCGGTGGAGTTCCTCGTGACGACCCAATACGACGGCATGGGTCGGGCAACGGGACGATTCGGGATCGGCCGCGACATCACGGAACGCAGAAAGGCGGACGATGCCCTGCGGCAGATTGCCGCTGATCTGGCAAAGGCGCAGGAACTGGCCCATGTCGGCAGCTGGCGTTACAGCAGGGACAGGAAGCAGTCCCTGTGGTCCGAGGAAATGGTTCGAATCCTCGGGCTGGACACGCGGAAGGTTGCAGCGTTTGACGGCGACCTGGAGGAGTTCATCCACCCCGATGACTGGCCTCAACTCCGCGCTTCCGTCCGGGCGGCGCTCGACGGAACGCCCTATGGGCTGGAGATCCGTATCCTGCGTCCCGACGGATCGACACGCCATGTCTTTGCGATGGGAGAGGCGGAGCTCGAGCCGGACGGGAAGGTCAAGGGGCTTTTCGGAACCATGCAGGACATCACCGAGCGCAAGCAGGTGGAAAAAACCCTGAGGGAGCAGCAAGAGCAGCTGCGAACGCTCTCGGCAAAACTCTCGGAAGCCGAGGAAGGTGAACGAAAGAGAATCGCCCGGGATCTGCACGACCAGGTGGGGCAGAACCTGACGGTCGTCGGGATCAACCTCAACGTCCTGCGGTCCATGCTGCCCGCAGAGAAAGCGAACGCGGTCCCGTCGCGCCTGCTGGAGGATTCCGCGACGCTGGTCGAGCAGACCACGGAGTACACCCGCAGCCTGATGTCCGACTTGCGGCCGCCGGACATGGACGACTACGGCCTCGTCGCTTCCATCCGCTGGTACAGCGAGCGGTTCTCCCTGAGGACCGGCGTCGAGGTCATCATGGAAGGAAAGGAGATCCATCCCCGCCCCGCGGCCGCCGTGGAGAACAACCTGTTTCGCATCGTCCAGGAAGTGCTGACCAACATCAGCAAGCATGCCCGGGCCGGGACGGTGAGGATCGACATCGAGACGACGGCAGGCAACCTGAAACTGCGCATCGAGGACGACGGCGTCGGCTTCGATCCGGCCCGGACGAAGAAATCGGGGGAGCATAGCGGCTGGGGGCTCATGACCATGGCGGAACGTGCGGAGGTGATCGGCGGCCGTTTCTCCCTCGAATCGCGACCCGGCGGAGGCACCCTCGTTCTGGTGGAGGTTGCCCTGTGAGCATCACGGTGTTCCTGGCCGATGACCACACGATCGTTCGAGACGGCCTGCGGTATCTGCTGGAGGCGCAGGAAAACATCCGCGTCGTCGGCGAGGCCTCCGACGGCCGTGACGCGGTCCGGAAAGTGAAGATGCTTCGACCCGACATCGTCATCATGGACATCTTCATGGCGGAATTGAACGGCATCGAGGCGACGGGGCAGATCTGCAGAGAGTGCCCCTCCACGCGGGTCATCATGCTCTCCATGCAGTCCTCGTCGGAGTCCATCCTGAGATCCCTGAAAGCCGGGGCGAGCGGCTATCTCCTGAAAGAGTCGGCGGGCCGCGAGCTGGTCAGTGCCATTTACGACGTCCACGCGGGCCGGCGATACCTGAGTCCCAAGGTTTCGGACCAGGTGATCGGCGCGTACCTGAACCGGACGGAGGAAATACGCGACCCCCTGGCGAGCCTCAGCCGCAGGGAACGGGAAGTCCTGCAGCTTGTCGTCGAGGGGAAAACGAGCGCCGAGATCGCCGACACCCTGTTTCTTTCCGTCAAGACGATCGAGACCTATCGGAGCCGCCTGATGCAGAAGCTGGGCATCAGGGACATCCCATCACTGATCAAGTTCGCCATTCAGCACGGCCTGACCTCCCTGGAATAAGACGCCCTCGAAAAGGCCACATTCCGGCCTTCCCCTACACGGGATATCAAACATCCCCTACAGACGATGTGACTCTTTTCGGGTACGGGTAGTACGTTGAACCCGGCCGGCGGCGGGCTGGAGGCGTGGCCTGTGTGCCCCGGCCTCACCGGGCGCCGGACGACGGCCCGATGGCCGGCGATCCGAAGGTTCGGGAGGTGAAGATGGCAAAGGAATATCTGTATCTCGACGACTATCAGGTCGGCGACAGGATGATCTCGCCCGCAAGGACCGTCACGGAGGCGGACATCGTGAATTTTGCGGCCCTCACCGGCGACTGGCACCCCCTCCACACGGATGCGGAATACGCGGCCGGGGGACCGTTCAAGGGCCGCATCGCGCACGGCATGCTCGTCCTGAGCATCGGACTGGCGCTCCCCTTCCGGCTGGGCGCCTACTCGAGCTACCTGCCGAAGTCGTTCATCGCCTTTTACGGGATGGAGGGGGTCCGCTTCACGGCGCCGACACGCATCGGGGACACCATCCACTGCGAAGTGGAGGTCATCGAGATCGCCGACAAGGGAAAGGACAAGGGGGTTCTCACCGTCCGCAATGAGATTAAGAACCAGAGGGGCGAAACGGCGGCTACCTTCGTGATGAAACTGTTCTGCGGAAAAAAGCCCGCCTGACGTTCGAGAAGAGATGAAAGGAGATCGAGGATGGCTGACACAGACGAGAAGAGATCGAGCCGCCAGCAGAAAAAAGAACAGGAGCACCGTGAGAACCGGGAGCACTGGCTGGCCGAAGAGCAAAAGATCCACGAGCTGTGGGAGAGGGCCTACAACCCGGGGGGCCAGGCCCAGAACGACCGGCTGGCCCAGCAGGGCAAGAAACCGCCGCGCCAGCTCGTCCGGCAGCTCATCGACCCGGGAACGGAGTTCTTCGAGCTGAGCCGCGGCGCCGGCTTCGGGATCGGCTACGAGGGCGTCAACGACGTCCCCAGCGCCGGGCTCGTTACGGGGATCGGCAAGATCCACGGCAACTGGGTCATGATCCTCGCCAACGACAGCCGCGTGAGCGCCGGGGCCTACTACCCCATCAGCTGCAAGAAGCACCTGAGGGCGCAGGAAATCGCCGAGCGCTGCGGCCTGAACTTCGTTTACATCGCCGATTCGGCGGGCGCCTATCTGCCGCTGCAGGACCGGATCTTCCCGGGCCGCAACCAGTTCGGCCACTTTTTCTACAACATGTGCCGGATGTCGGCCAAGGGGCTCAAGCAATACACGCTCAGCACGGGGGGAAACACGGCCGGCGGGGCCTACATCGTCTACCTGGCCTGCGAGTCCATCATGATCGACAAGATGTCCTACTCCTTCCTGGGCGGGCCTCCCATGGTGAAATCCGCCATCGGGGAGACGGTGAGCATGGAGGACCTCGGGGGAGCCAGGGTCCACACCCACATCTCCGGCGGGGCCGATCACTTCGTGAGATCCCAGGACGACGGGATCGAAAAGCTCCGGGAGCTCCTGGCCTTCGACCCGAAGCAGACCCTGTGCTGCGAGCGCCGCAAGCCTGTCGATCCGAAAGTCCCGGCCGATCACCTGTACTCGGTTCTTCCGAAGGAGACCGCCCGCGGCATCAACGTCCGCGAGGTGCTCGCCTGCATCGCCGACGACAGCTACTTCAGCGAGTACAAGCGCCAGTACAACATCGGGCGGGGGGACAACGTCGTCTGCGGGAAGATCCACCTCAAGGGGATTCCCGTCGGGGTCATCGCCAGCAACAACAACGGCGTCATCTTCGTGGACTCGGCCCGCAAGGCCATCGAATGGGTCATCCGCTGCTCCACGATGAAGATCCCCCTTCTCTACATCCAGAACTCCCCCGGCTACATGGTGGGGACGGCCGAGGAGTACGCCGGCATCGGCAAGTACGGCTCCGGCATGGTCAGGGCCGTGGCCTGCACGGAGGTCCCGAGGATCCAGTGGATCATCGGCCCGGACCACGGCGCAGCCAACTTCGGCATGAGCGGCAGGACCTTCGACCCGCTGTTCATCTTCGCCACGATGCGGGCCAGGACGTCGGTCATGTCCGGGGAAACGGCGGGCTTCATCCTGACGAGCCTCGAGCGCGTCAACCGCAAGAAGCGGGGCCAGGAGATGGACGAGGAGGCGGCAAAAAAATTCCAGCAGGGGATGATCGACAAGTACAACCGCGAGGCGCACCCCTTCTACATGGAGGCGCGGCTCTTCAACGACGGGACGCTCCCGCTCAAGGACTGCCGCGACGCCCTGGCCCTCGGTTTCGAAGTCGCGCTCCTGCAGCCGATCCGGGAGTCCAACTTCGGGAACTTCAAGTTCTGAGAGCACGGGGAAAAGGGGACTGTCCCCTTTTCCGGCCGCCATTCATAAACAAACGGCATGGGTCCCGCGGGTCCATGCCGTTTCGGTTTTTCCACGGAAAGCTACCGCGCGCCCGCAGCCCTCTCGGCCGTTGCAATCGCCTGGTGCGCCAGATCGACGGATCGCCCGAGCGTGTTGAGGATCATGGTCGGGTTGTGGAACCCCATGCTGTTTTCGGCCGCCACGAAGTCCCAGTACCACTGGGCCTTGCGGACAAGCTCCCGGGCCTTGTCCAGCTCCGCTTTGCTGGCCTTTGGAAGCTTGGATGCCTTCCCGATGGCCTGGTGGGCCTTGGCCACGGTCTCCCCCGCGGTGCGCTGCATCTCCCAGACATTGGTCTGGATGGATTTCACCCGATCGAGGAGCCACTGGTCGCTCTGGGTGTGGCAGGTCCGGCAGGCTTCCTTGCCGTGCTTCATGGGGCTCGTGACCCAGTGCGAGGTGTACTTCTGGCCGTCCACCTTCATATAGGGCATGTGGCAGTCGACACAGGACACACCGGAGCCCGCGTGGACTCCCCCGCTCCACACCTCGAACTCGGGGTGCTGGGCCTTGAGCATCTTGGCCTCCGAGTCGGGGTGCTTCCAGTCCATCTCGAAGCCGTTGGGAATGGAGGAGTAGTACCCGTAGATCTGCTCGGGGTGGAGGCCATCGGACCAGGGCAGGACAACCTTCTTATTGGCGGGCACAAAGTAGTACTCCACGTGGCACTGGCCGCAGACGTAGCTTCGCATCTGCTCTCGGGAAGCCTTCTTCACGTCGATGCCTCGCTGCGCCATGGCCTCGATGAAGGCCGGGTTGATGACGCGCAGGTTCATCGTCTTCGGGTCATGGCAGTTTGCACAGACGATGGGGTGCTTGAGCTGGGGAAGAAGCTCCAGCAGGGGAATCTTTGCGTAATCCCATCCCTTCTCCTTGAAAATGTCGGCCAGCTGGGCCGTCTTGCAGGTCATGCAGGCCCCGGCCGTGTTCTTGTCGATCCGCTTCGTGTCCCGCAAGTCATCAAGGGCATAAGGATGTCCGCGATCTTCGGTGTAGTCGACGCTGAAGGGATTCCCCTTGAAGTTGATGAGGATTTCGGGCTCCTTGATGGACTTCTGAACCTTTTCGCTGCCGCCGAAACCCGTGGGCGATGCGGCCATTTCCTTGTTTCTCAAGTAGCTCTTGTACTCAAGGGGGTAATACTGCCCCCACACGGCGGGGTCGTATTCCCCCTCGGGGATCGCGGCGATCTTCATCGTCGTGTAGGGTGTCCGCACAAAGACCTGGAGCACGATGATAAAAAGCATCACCAGCGCGATTCCCCCGAGCGTCATCCAGATTTTCTTATTGCTGTCCAACGATGATCCCTCCTCCCTTTTCAAGCCCCCGCTGGTGGACGGAGAAACGATGGCACTTGAGACAGTCGGCGCCTCCTGCCCCCATGGGGGTGTTTTGCACCGTCGAGAAATGGCACCTCAGGCAGTTGCCATTCGCGATCTCCCGGCCCTCCGCCGAAATGGCGATGGAGGCGGGATAGATTTTCAGGGTTTCATGGTAGAGGTCGTTGAGGCCGGCCTTGGTCTTGTAGGCGACTTTACCGACAATGTGGGTATCAGTAAGATGACACTCGACGCAGGCAAACTGCTTGTGGGTGGAAATCTGCCAGCGGCTGTAGACGTGGTCCATGCTATGGCAGGCCCCGCACATCTTCGGACTGCCCGAGGCGTGGTATCCGCCGACCGTGGCGGCAACGAGGAGCGCACCGGCAATGATGCCGGCGGACAGGAGTTTCTTCGGGGGCAGGCTGATGAGATCTTTCCAGTTCATTCCCGGATTCCCCGCAGCTGATGAATGGGTTACATATTTGTAACGCCCCGCAATGTGAAAAAGATAAAGGGGAAACGCAAGAGAGTCAAGGCGGAAGTGACCGGGAGAGAAAAATGGTGCCCCCTCCGTGACTCGAACACGGGGCACACGGATTAGGAATCCGTTGCTCTATCCACCTGAGCTAAGGGGGCACTTTCTAGACTGAAAGGAACAGGATCATTCACCCTCACCCCAACCCTCTCCCCTCAAGGGAGAGGGAAATCAAGGACTAGGGCGTTCCGAGGGAAAAAGGAAATTAACATGATAGCCCGGGACTGTCAAGACAGACCTGACTCGGCGATTTCGAAGGCCCGCCGCGTCAGCTCCTGCGGGATCAGCTCCGTACGCATTTGCTCCGTGAGCGCGGGCACACCCAGGAACTGGCCCGAAGCGGTCATGACGATCTCGAAGGCACCTGCCTTCCCCACGACGGCGATGCCGCCGGAGGCCCAGTAGAGCATCCGGGAGCCCGTCCCGCGGACTTTCTCCCCCCTGCCGAAGACGACGAATTTCTCTCCCAGGATGAGGTCACGATGCAGGGTGGCGCTCAAGCGGACGGTGACAGCGCCGCTGGCGTAGTTCATGAAGCCCCCCCAGCCCATGGTCTCGTCGACCAGGGCCATGAGGACGACGGGGTGAACCCGGCCCCCTCTCTCGAAGCGGTGCACGGTATCCGTGTCTGCTCCATCGAAACCGGCACAGGAAACGACGACCCGATTTTGCGGGGCAGCGTCGAACAGCTGAAACGTCCTCTTCAGCCCCGGGTGCATCCGGTCGACGCCGCAGACGAAGCAGTTCCGGTAAAACGGGAGCGCCGAGAGGGACCGCTCCAGCCGTTCAAAGGTCGGCGGCAGGCAGGCATGGGACTCCGGCGTCCCGTGCCCGGGCCCCCGTGTGATGTCCGCCTCGAGGTAGGGCATCCCGCTTCCGCGCACCGATACGATTCCCCTTGCGCCCTCCCCTTCCGGGGCGACGGCCACATGGACCGTCTCACCGGTTCTCAACCGGCTGCCTCCCATTCGCATGTTCATGGTAACCGGATAGGGCAGCCCCCGGGAGCCGCGGGCCTCTTGAAGAGACTCGAACAAATCCGCGATTGCGCCCATGCTGATCCCGCCGTGAGGTATGCCGATCCATCCCTCCGTCCGAAGGTCCATCACGATCTCGGAGCGCACACCGGCCTCATCCCGGGTTATTCCCGCATCACCGAACAGGAACTCTCTTACGAAATCTTCCATTGCTTCGCTCACACTCGTTATCCGGCACCACTCCGCATCGATTTCAAATCCCCCCTTCCCCCCTTTTTAAAAGGGGGGGTGCTATGTGGTCCCATGCAAAGCACGGGGGCTTTTCTGTTTCACTTCTTTTCCCGATGCCTGACGCCTACTGCCCGAAGCCCGGCGCGCAGCGCCTAGAGGTGTCTTTCGATGATTCGGTCTTCGCTGAAGTCCCTCAGCATGAGGTACTGCGGGGTTACGTTCATCAGGGCCACCTCGGGAATGAGGCCGATCAGCTCCGATTCGAGAACCTGCACGCCACGCTGGGACGCTTCGGCCTTCACACGGTCGAATACGGCCTTCACGGGTGTTTCCCGGAAGTTCGTCAGGTTCATCGATACTTGAACGATGCCCCGGCTCTTCAGGGGCACCCCGATGGCCTTCACGTGCTTCATGCCCCCGCTGGAAAACCGGATCGTCTCGGCGATCTTCCGGGCCGTCTCCAGATCAGACGAGGCGAGATTGATGTTGTAGGCAACCAGGAAATCGCGGGCTCCCACCGCCGTGGCCCCGCTTCGCTCGTTGATCACATGGGGGCCGGCATCGGGAATCCAACGCGGGTCCTCCATGCGTTTCCGGAGCGCTTCGTAGCCGCCTTTGCGGATGTTGGGCAGTTCCCGCCTCTCCTCGATAAGGGCCGCTTCGCCGTAGAAATAGACGGGAAGCCCGTTTCGCTCGGCGAAGGCCCGGCCGAAACGGCGGCCGGTCTCTACGGCATCGGCCATGGCGGTGTTTTTGAGCGGGATGAACGGGACGACATCGACCGCGCCGATCCGCGGGTGCACGCCCTGCTGCTCCCGCATGTCGATCACCTCCAGCGCCTTGTCGCAGGCGGCCGCCGCACCCCTCTCGATGTCTTCGGGCGTTCCGATGAAGGTGAACACCGTCCGGTTGTGGTCGGCGTCGGTGCAGATGTCGAGAAGCCGCACCCCGCTCACCTTCTGCAGGGCGGAGGCGATCTTATCGATCTTTTTTTTGTCCTGCCCCTCACTGAAGTTCGGGACACACTCGAGAAGCTTCATGAAGACACCGGAATGATGGAGTATTGGAATACTGGAATGATGGGACGTGCGGCGGAAGATTTTTCCGACCCATTATTCCATTGCTCCCGCTTTACACCTGGTGGAATTTCATGGCCGGCAACTCCAGACACGTCAGCATCCCCCCGTAGACGGCGCCCGTGTCGATGCCGATCATTTTTTCGCCAACGAAGGGCTCCCGGAAGGGTGTGTGCGCGAAGACAACCGCCTTGTTCAGCCCGTGAGTCGAGAGGAAGAACTCGTTGCGGATCCAGATCATGTCGTAGGGGTCCTGTCTTTCCATGGGGATCCCGGGCCTGATACCGGCATGAACGAACAGATAGTCCGCCGTCTCGTAACAGGGAAGCAGGGTTTCGAAAAACTGCAGGTGTTTCAGGGGGATCTTCGCCCTGCGGTCCTGCTCATCGGGCGAGATGCCGTAGGATTGCAGCGTGCTGCGGCCGCCGTTGAAGAGGTAGATCTGTTCTTCCCGATGGTCCAGATAATGGAGGAACATCGACTCATGGTTTCCCGCCAGACAGACGACGCGGTCGTGATGTCTGCGCAGTTCGAGCACGTGATCGACCACCCCTTTCGAATCGGGGCCCCGGTCGATGTAGTCGCCCATGAAGACGACGGTGTCCTGTCCCCAATTGACGCCCAGGCGATCCATCAGCGCAAGGAGCTTGTCCAGGCAGCCGTGGATGTCGCCGATGGCAAAGTATCTCTGCATCGCTTCGCTCAGCAAGGACCGAGGATCGAGGCACGAGGTTCGAGGAGTTTCTTTTGTCCTCGGTCCTCGTTCCTCGGACCTCGAACCTTCTGTTTCGCAGGCATCATTCCATCAGCGCGTCGACGAACTCGGTGCTGTTGAAGACCCGAAGATCGTCCATCTTCTCGCCGATGCCGATGTAACGGATGGGAATCTCGAATTCCCTGGCGAGGCGGATGATGATGCCGCCCTTGGCCGTCCCGTCGAGCTTCGTGAGGACGAGGCCCGTCACCCCGATGGCCTCGTCGAACATCTTCGCCTGGTTGACGGCGTTCTGACCCGTTGTGGCGTCG